>Ga0210392_10000702_pt1 | contig 19480 bp, 17 predicted proteins | sample IncBWC30OmetaG_FD_161057 | JGI IMG/M metagenome (GOLD analysis project Ga0210392, IMG submission 161057) | Forest soil microbial communities from Barre Woods Harvard Forest LTER site, Petersham, Massachusetts, United States - Inc-BW-C-30-O ...
AAGATTTTTGAAACTGCAAAATCCTCCTCGTCCTCGTCCTCGTTCTCGTTCTCGCCCCCCTGCCGCGCCTGATGGCTAGTGCGTCCGGCCTGTCGCGTCGTAGCGCAGCGAAGACGGATGGCCTCACGCAAACACCCCAACTAAAAATTAAACACTAAAAACTCAAAACTTACCCCCGCTTCAACCCTTCAACTCATTAACTCTTTGTTCCTTGGTTCCTTTGTTGTTCAATTCCCTTGTTTGGAAAACCTGTTCACCATCATCCACGAAGACGCCGACCTCCTCGTCGTCCACAAGCCCGCCGACCTCGTCTGCCATCCCACCAAGGGCGATGAATACTCCAGCCTCATCAGTCGCGCGCGGATATATATGACCAGGCAAGATGAATCGCGCCTTGCGGAGCGCGTGGCAGAAATCCATCCATCCACCAATCCATCACCCGTTCTTCTTGCGCCCCACCTGATTCACCGCCTGGACCGAGAAACCTCCGGCCTTGTGCTCATCGCCAAAAATCCGGAAGCCGCCCGCGAACTGGGCAAGGTCTGGGAGACGCGCACCGTCCAGAAGGAATATCTGGCCATCGTCCACGGCCACGTCGCGGCGGAATCCGGCATCATCGATGCCCCGCTCGGCAAGGACGAGGCCAGCATCGTCGCCATCAAAGACTGCGTCCGCCCCGACGGCGCCCCCGCCCAGACCGAGTTTTCCGTGGAGAAACGCTTTTTCCGTCCGAACGTGTTAAATAGCGGTGCTCAGGTCTCCCTCTCCGCCAACGGAGTTGGGGGAGAGGGTCGGGGAGAGGTGGTTTCGGATTTTCCCCCTCCATCCATTAATCCACCAATCCATCAATCCTTGTCATCCCTTTCCCTACTGCCCTTCACTCTTTTACGCGTCACCCCCCGCACCGGCCGCAAACACCAGATCCGCCTCCACCTTGCCCATCTGGAGCACCCCATCGTGGGCGATAAGATATATGGTGGCGATACCGACCTGTATCTCGCCCTGGTCGAAGGCCGGCTCACCGATGAGCAACGCCAGCGGCTCATCCTCCCGCACCACGCCCTGCACGCCGGCCGCCTGCGCTTCACTTGGCGCGGCCATGATTACGATTTTCAAACGCCCCCCGAGCCTTGGTTCAGTGAATTTGCCAATTGATTGATGTAGGGCGGGCTTTCCAGCCCGCCGGTTGGGCGACTTTCCAGTCGCCCGTTCTTTTTTTAAAACACGCTTTTGGGTTGAAACGGCAAATGTAAATCGCACCCTAAAAAATGTCTCTGCAATCAGTAGCCACTCCTTGCGGTGGTTTATATTGAATATAAATCACTTCAAATAAGCATGATATGGCTATTAATTGGCGGTGGCAGCTAGTCTTGCCCACTCCGAGAACCATGCCCTTAAGGGCACTTGAAGGGGTATTTTGGACGTGTTATCTTAGCCTCATCAAATCACCCATGAACTGCTCGATTTTCAAGCTTTAAAAAAGGTTCAAAATATTTATGTGCAATGACTTATGCGAGACGCAGGACTTTAGTGAAAAATGTTCAATAAAAAGATAAAAAATTGTTGACGCTGGCTTGCGCCTCTGCGAAATTGGTACCGCACACGGTAAATAAGAACAACAACACTACTATGAAAAAAACACTACTGATTGCTGCAGCCGCGCTTGCTGCCAGCGTCATTTCATCTCAAGCGCAGGTTTACTCACAAAACATTGTGGGTTATGCAAATATCCCAACCCCTGCATCGGGCGCGCAGTATTTGATTGCCGTTCCGTTCAAGGTTGGCGTCACCAATGGTGCGAATGAAGTCTTTGGTTCAACGTTGCCCGACTTCAGTACGTTGCTGGTTTGGTCCACGGCGGCGAACAACTATACGCTCTACTACGCTGATTCTGGCTCGGCGACTCTGTGGGATGATAGCAATTTTACTCCTATCAACGCCCCGCTTCTTCCGGTTGGTCAGGGCTTCTTCCTGAGCCCGAGCGGTAATAATGTGACCAATACGTTCGCTGGTGCTATTGCGATCAACGTTGGTACTTCCAACGTGATGAGCTTGCCGACGGCTGGCGCGCAGTACTTGGTCAGCCCGGTGGTTCCTTACGCTGGCTCTCTTACGAATGGTACCAGTTCCGGTGGTGGTGCCAATTTGAATGGTCTGCCTGACTTCTCAACTGTTTTGGTTTGGTCTACTGCTGCAAACAACTACACGTTGTATTACAGTGATTCAGGCTCTGGGACGCTTTGGGATGATAGCAATTTTACTCCAGTTGCCGCTCCCAATGTGCAGGTTGGACAGGGCTTTTTCGTCAGCCCAAGCGGTGCTGCTACTTGGACAACGGGATTATAATAGCATGATTTGAATCAATTAACCCAATACAGATAAACAAAGAAAACCAAACAAAACAATTATGAAAAAAATCGCGATCACTATTTTGAGTGCGCTAACTGTAACAGGAGCGGCGTTCGCTCAAGGCACAGTTAACTTTGCTACCTTCGTACCGACGCTCATCTCGGCCCAAACCAACTCACAAACCATTTCAGGTCTTGAAGGTGGTGGGTCAACTGGTGGTGGTGCTGTGGGTGCCACGGGTTTGGCCACCACCGGCTTCTATTATGAATTGCTGTTTGCTGCCAACGGTACTACAGCACCCACGACTTTGAGTGCGTTGGGTACTTGGACGGATTCTGGCTTTTTTGCCAACAATTCCACTGGATCTGCCGGTCGCCTTATTGCTGGTAACGGCACGGCTGGGACTGCGGTCAATGGCATGCTGGTCGGCACGTCTTACTCGGTCATGTTGGCGGGCTGGTCTGCTAACTTGGGTGCCACTTACTCGGCAGCTTTGGCTACACTGAATTCACAGTCCGCCTTGGCTGCACTTACGAGTGCTGGCTTCTTTGGTTTGACCAGCGTTGGTACGGTTAGCCCGACGGGACTGGCTCCCCTGGTGTTAACATCTTCGGTGCAAGTCCTTTGATTACGTCCGTGAACACCCAGTTGTACCAGGTTAATCCGGTTCCGGAACCGGCCACGATGGTATTGGCCGGTTTGGGCGGTCTCTCGCTCCTCGCCCTCCGCCGCAAGAAATAATCTGGCTTAGTTTTCATAGACCCCGCTGGCTCGCCAGCGGGGTTTTTTGCTTTCTGTTTTTCCGTAGCACGCTGTGTCCCGCGCCAAGCTGAATCCGCCGGTGCGTCTGAATCCAAGGGTAAGGCGCAAAGGTCCAAGTCACCAAACAGTCCACAAACGAGGCTGCTAACAATGTAGGGCAGGTTTTCCAACTTGCCGGTTCTGGCGACTTTCCAGTCGCCCGTTCGTATTGTTTTGTGGCCTGTCGCGCCGTAGCCTTGGCGAAGGCGGATGGCCATACGCCAGTACCGTCTTGGCGGTTAAAAATCATGCAACTTCAGTTTCCCTCTGGTGTTAATCCTTAAAGCGATTATATTCCAACTATGAAATTAGCCGGACATTTCATCCTCTGCCTTGCCGCTATTGCAGGGCTTTCTCCCATCATCCGTGCGGATGATCTGGCGGTGGCCAGTAACCCCTATTCAACCATAACCGAGCGGAATGTCTTCGCCTTGGTGCCGATTCCGGTCGTTGTGCCTGGGAGTGATGCCCCGCCACCGGATCCCCCGCCTAAAATCACGGTGAACGGGCTCATGACCCTATTTGGCAAGCCTCAGGCGCTGTTTAAATTCACCCCCAAGGCCCCGGCCGGCCAACCAGCCAAAGAGTCGTCTTTGACTCTCGGTGAGGGGGAACGGGAGGAGGAAGTAGAAGTGACCAAGATTGACATGGTGGCGCACGTGGTATCCTTCATTAACCATGGCCATGCCGAAGACGTGCCCTTGTCAGACACGGCCAAGCTGACCACCCCGGTGCCTGCACCGGTATTGGGCGGAACGCCATCTATTGCGAGCGCCAGTGGCGGCATTCCGCTGCCCGCCGCCCGGGCCGGGCTCAATCCAGCCGCCGCCGCCCGCTTGGCCCGCGCTGCCGGGGCCGGGGCGAATCCTTCCGCCAGCCCGGCCGACACAGCCGCTGCGGGTGCGGCCACCGATGGGGGTAATAAACAAATCTATAATCCGGCCAGTGAGTCGTCAGCCACCGCCGACCCCGAGGTCGGAGCTGCAAAAATTGCCAACAATTACTTGAACACCAAGGCCAAGGATCCCTCGAAAGCCGTCTTGTTTCCCCTGTCGGATGCCGATAAACAGCTCTTGGAAAACGCTGCGACTGTCAAATAACCGGCCCCGAACCGGCTCAGCATCAAAGATTTTGCTCGACATTCCCCGTGGAATTCTTGAATGATTGTATCCCAGCAGGAAGCATGAAAAATTCCGCCACTTCCACTTGCAGCCCCTTGGGCTGGTGGGAGGAGTTGTCCCCCAGTCGTATTCATCGAATCCCCAACCATTCAAAAATATGACACTTACAAAACGTGACCTCGTGGTGCGCATCAGCGAAGAGACCGGGATGATTCAGACCCAGGTATTCGACGTGGTGCAGAAAACCTTGGACTACATCGCCGAAGCGCTCGCGAAGGGCGACAAGGTGGAACTCCGGAACTTCGGCGTCTTCGAAGTCAAGATCCGCAAGGCGCGCGTGGGCCGTAATCCAAACAAGCCGGAAACCGATGTGCCGATTCCCGCCCGCGCCATGGTCAAATTCAAGGCCGGCAAAGAGATGCGCATTGAGGTTCTCAAGATCCCCTCGGTCACTTAAATCGCAGTACAACTTACCGACCGGCACTGGCGGTTTTCAGTGCCATGTTCTCATTTGGTTATGACCGGTTCAATTCCCCGGAATGGATATGGGCTTGGCAGTATGAGGTCTGGCTCGCAATTGTTTCACCCGCTCAGGGATAGGTGGCATGCTGAGGTTGCAATGTGGGAAATCAGATGCCTCCAGCCAGTTTGCCAGCGAAAGTAATTCCAAGGCCGTCAAGCCGCCCGGGGAGGTGCGGGCAAAGGTGAGCTGATCCGGTGCTGTCTGCGTGAGGGTTGTGGCTGAAAGTCCGGGCATCAGGCTGGTTTTAGTGACCCACTTGAAAGCGGCCGACGTTCCATCCAGTTGTTTATGCCTCGTCAGCAGGAGCAGGAGCTGGCTTAAATTCAACAGGTCAGGTTGGCGTAGGGCGGTGTTTTCCAGGTGGTAATAAACCAGGCCCGGCATGGCCAGTTGCTCAAATATTTTTGGCGGCAACGCCTTGCCCCTTGGCGTGTTTGGAAATGCCCCGGCGAACAAAAATTGCCCGTCTGTCCCCTTCAGCATCTGGACAAAGGCTGAAATGAATGGGGTGCCTTTCAAGGCAATCCGGTCGTTCGTGCTTGCCAGCGTGAATGGTGAAAGAAATCCATCATGCTCGTTTCGCCATGCCACGACGGGTTGCAATCCGGAGTCAAGCTGGAGCAGGGCGGCGGCGGAATCTGCCAGGGGTGCCGCGGCAAATGTTTGGAATGACGAGCCTTTCAGCGCCCAGATGAACATCTGGTTCGCCGGCGGGGATAATTTGACGGGCTGCGCCCAATCCTGACCGCTGAGCCACCCCGCAAATCCGCGGGCCGCCGTGAAGCTGGTGAGCGGTTCGTGGATCGTATTGGACGGAAACTGCCATGCGTCCAGCTTTAGTGAAAGATTGTCCAGGAAGAACCATTTCCCGCTGATGTCCAGGTTGGTGTCTTTCACGCTGACATCAAATTTTGTTTCCGGCAGCGCCAGTTGCTTCAGTTCCGGATACCACTGCGCGAGGCGCGGCCAGTTCACATCCACCCCCAGCCAGCCGGCCGGCGGCGCTGCCAGCTTTTGCGCCAGCAGGTCACCCGCTTTGATGGCACCGGTGCCGGAATCAAAAATCAGCCAGCCGGCGGATTGGCTGAAGGTTGCCGCCGGAAAATATGGTTTCAGCGCCAGCTCCCATGCCTGCGCGTGCGCCGGGGCCAGCTGGATGGCAATGGCCACGTCCGGCTTGCCGCCCGCCGCCGCCCGCGCTTCCAGGAACCATTCGGCCGATTGCAGGTCGTCAAACAGCGGACGCAGTTTCGTCGCGCCATCCGGCACCGCCGTGCCCAGGTTCGTCTGCAACCACCCCGCCAGCCAGGGCGCCAGCTTGTCCGCCGTCTGCTTCCGCAACGCCAGGGCCTCGGCCGAGGAAAATTCATTGGTGAACGTGGAATAATTTTTATCCGCGGAAATCCGGTCGCCGCCGGCGAAGTGTATTTGTGCGATCAAGTCAGGCTGGGGCAGCGCGGCGAGGCTGGCAAGCGATGTAAGTGTCGCTGCCAGGATGAGCATTAATTTTTTCATGTGCGGCTAAATTCACGTCAGAATGCCAGATGCAATCGTGAAAGACAAAAGGCTTTTCACGTCCCGGGCCGCCCCGGTCATCGGGTTGATTCGCCTTCTCTTTTTGCCACCGGTTGTCTAATGTATTTTGATGGAACGATTGCCCGGATTCCGCGATTTTTATCCCGAACCGCTGCCGCACAACGATGTGTGGAGCGCCGACGCGCGCCAATACATTTTTGACAAATGGCGCACGATTGCCCGCCGCTACGGCTTCCGCGAATACGACGGCCCGCCGCTCGAACCATTGGAACTGTTCACCACCAAGAGCGGTGAGGAGATTGTCGGGCAACTGTTTGATTTCGAGGACAAGGGCAAACGCCACGTCTCGCTGCGCCCGGAAATGACCCCGACGCTCGCCCGCATGGTCGCGGCGCACGAGCGCAATTACAAAAAGCCCATCAAGTGGTTCGCCATCCCCCAGCTCTTCCGCTACGAAAAACAGCAGAAAGGCCGGCTGCGCGAGCATTTTCAATTCAACGCCGACCTCATCGGCGAAAACGACCCGGCGGCGGATGCCGAGCTCATCGCGCTGTTGATCGATACCTTGCGCGCGTTTGGTTTGACGGCGGAGGATTTTGTCATCCGCCTGAGCAGCCGCAATGCGTGGCAGGATTTCTTCCAGCAGGGCGGGGGGGTGGCGGCGAACGAGTACGAGTTTTTCCAGACGATCGACAAGCTGGAGCGCAACGCGCCGGAAGAAACGGAAAAGAAACTCGCCGCGCTGGGATTCACCGCCAAGGCCGTGAATGAATTCATCGAAGCGGGCAAACCGACCGTCGAACTGGCCAGCATTTTGGACAATCTCGCCGCCCGCGGGTTGCAGGATTTCGTGAAGGTAGATTACAAGGTCATCCGCGGCCTGGCCTATTACACCGGCGTGGTGTTCGAGGCGTTTGACCGCAAGGGCGAGTTCCGGGCCATCGCCGGCGGCGGCCGCTACAACAACCTCGTGAAGCTCATCAGCGGCGGCAAGGTGGACCTGGCCGCGCTGGGCTTTGGCATGGGCGACGTTGTGCTGCTGGAGCTGCTCAAGGCGCGCGGTCTGCTGCCGAAGTTTGATTCGCCGATGGACGTGTTTGTGACCATTGAGGACGAGGCCCTGCGCGGCATTTCGCTCAAGCTCGTCCAGGAGCTGCGCGTGGCGGGTTACGCGGTGGATTATCCATTGATCCCGACCAAGGCGGACAAGCAATTCAAGCGCGCCCAGGAATTGAAGGTGGCGCACACGGTCCGTGCTGAGAGCGATGCATACGTCCGCATCCGCAAACTAAAAAACCGCGAGGAAGTCGTGGCCGGCTTTGCCGATGTGGCCAACCACCTCGGCTGAAAGCAGTTTGGTGAGTATCTGAATGCAGGGCAGGCTGGAAAGCCTGCCCTGCGTCGCAAATATCATCGCCCCAAACCGGCCTGCGGGCGTCAGCGGGGCTTATTTTCCGGCAATCTTTTCAAAAGCAACTTATTCACCGCGACCCTGGGCATGGGAATAATCCGGTGAATAATTTCCAAATGCGAAACACAAAACCCATTGATTTCATTGGTTCTCATCCGTTATCCACAGTTTTTTCACAGGCGGATTACGGTGGATAAACTGTGCATATCAAATGATGGGCAGGACCGGAAAGTCTGCTATGATGTTTACAGTTCATTGAAAGAACGGAGCGGCGGCTGAAAGTAAAATTGAAGCTGCACGTTTCACGGATAATCCCGGGCGACCGGGGAAAAGTCAGGTCAGGCTGGTTGATCTGGCTCCTCAAAACCGCAGCGCGAGTTGCGGCGAGGCAAAATTCACCAGTTCCTCTGGCGGTGTTCGCACACCGTCAAATGCGAATGAGGAACTTGGCAGCGAGAAGCGATTAGAAACCGCTTCGAGTTGAATCAAGTAGTCTGGGAACGTTTCGATCCCGGATGAATCGCAGTCACCCAAAGGGTGAACAGTTGCTACTGTGTATCAGCACGGACGGATGACTCTGGCGGGAGCAAAAATAAAAAAGTTGGGACCGCCAAGCGAAAGACGCCGAAAGGCGGCACAAAATGAGAGTCCGCACCGGGAAGACCACGAAGGCTCGGCAGGCCGCGTGAAGAACTTCCAAGCGCCGGCGATGTTTAAAACGACACCGCTGGACTGTGAATAAAATGCAACTTGAGAGTGAAGAGGCGAGACCCGTGGTCTCGGGCGAACGCACCGTCAAAAGCGGTGGCTGACCCGGAACCAATGGTCAAGACGCGAACGAAAAATTACAGGCGTGTCTTGACCTGGTTCGTAAGCCGGTGGCGCAACCACCAGCCGAAGCGAGCTGAAAAGCCTCACTCGAAATCCGTGCGTTGCAAAACGCCGGACGGCCCTGCTACGAGGCCGGAAACTCCGCTTGCCGTGGAGAATGGCGTCGGGAATCCAGCAGCACCCGCGAGGGTGGCGCCAAATGCTGGAACGGGAAAGAGAGTGTGGCGAACTCCCATCCCCCATTTGTCCCGGTTTGACCGCAAGGTTGAACCGGGACTTATTGTTTTTACGGGACAGCGGAATCATCCCAAACAAAAACCCCGTTGCTGTCTCCAGCAACGGGGTTTGCTTTTCAAAATCCTTCAGACCACGGGCACTTGCCACGGGGCGCGGTACGGGCGCGACAGGTACGCGCTGGCGGCGGGGTCGCCGATGATCTTCTCATGCTTCACATCCCAGTTGATCTTGCGGCCGGTCAACATGGCGATCAATCCCAGGTGGCCGGGGATGGCCGAGTGATGGGCGGTTTGCGCCGGTGCGATGGTCGCGTGACGCGACCGGACGCAATCCAGGAAATTCCGCCAGTGGCCGGGTGACTCATACAGCTTCACCTTGCGGAGTTCCTCAGGCAACGTTTTGCCTTTTTTCCACTCCTGATTGGAAGCGTCAAAGCCGCCGCGGTCCACCCAGACCCAGCCCTCGGTGCCGATCCATTTCGTGCCACCTTTGATGTCATCGTACCCGCCGGCGATGGTCATGGTGATGTTGCGCGGATATTTCAATTCGACGCGGTATTTGGTGCAGGTGTTCCAGAGCGCATCCGCGGCGGGGAACTCGCCCTGGCCCTCGATTTCCGAAGGGCCGGAGCGGTCAAAGCCCAGCCCCCAATGCGCGATGTCGCAGTGGTGGCCGATCCAGTCCAGCAACTGGCCGCCACCGGTGTTGTAATTCCAGCGCCAGTTCATGTGCACGCGCTGCTTGATGTATGGCTCCATCTTCGAGGCCCCGATCCACGTTTCGTAATCCAGTTCCGGCGGCGGTTCGGTGACGGCGATCTTCCACGCGTCCGAGCCGGGGCGGATGGTGGAAAGGTCGTCAATATGCAGTTCCTTAAGTTTTTCGACGAGTTCCGGTTTGGTGTGCTTGAAATCATTATGGCCGGCGGGCAGACCCACCTCGACACGGGTCACTTCACCGATCAATCCGCTGCGGACGATTTCCGCCGCCTTGTGAAAGGTGGGCTGGGAACGCTGCCAGGAGCCGGTCTGCCAGATGATGTCGTTTTTTTCAACCGCGCGGACAATGAGCTGTTGCTCGGCGACCGTCTTGGCCAGGGGTTTTTCACCGTAGACGTCGAGCTTGCGGCCGGCCGCCTCGGTGGCCACCAGCGCATGCCAATGATCCGGCACGGCCAGCATCACGGCGTCCAAGTCCGGACGCGCCATCATCTCGCGGTAATCATGGTAGGCCGCGCAGTCCTGGTTGCCATAATGCTCGTTGACCGTGTCGACCGCGGCCTGCAACGCGTTTTTGTCCAGATCGCACGCGGCCACCACGTGGCAATCATTTTCGACCAGAAAAGATTTGGTATTGCTCGGCCCCTGCATGCCCCAGCCGATCACGCCCATGTTGATTTTGCCATTGGCGCTGATTTTTTTACCGCCGCGCCCGAGCACGCATCCGGGCAGGATGGTCGGCAGGACGATGGCCGCGCCGGCGGCTTTCAGAAAATGACGGCGGTTTACCTGGTTGGACTTTTTAGAATTCATGCGTTCGGTTGGTGATGTGGTGTTCTGGGATGATAAAAAATATCCGGCCGGTTCAAAGCAATTTCATTGGCGGTTGGCCGTAAATATGGTCACAAGCTTTCATTACCAGTCACCGGGTCGCAGTAATTGACGTCAGGCGACCGGGTGAGGTTTTAAATATTTAACCAAAGGCAGATTTTAAGCCATCCCCTGAATCGGGGATGGAAGTGAATTAATACTTGCCCGCCACCGGCTTTTCGCCAAGATTTTCAGGCACGGCACATTTCAACCAACCAACCAGACCATTTTATGGGACACATCTATAACAACATCGTCGAAACCATCGGCCGCACCCCGCTCGTCAAACTGAACAAGGTCACGGCGGGCCTGCCGGCGACCATCGCGCTCAAATGTGAATTTTTCAACCCGCTCGGCAGCGTGAAGGACCGTATCGGCATGGCCATGATCGAGGCCGCCGAGAAAAGCGGCGTGCTCAAGAAGGACACCGTCATCATTGAGCCGACCAGCGGCAACACCGGCATCGCGCTGGCGTTCGTGGCGGCAGCCAAGGGCTACAAGATCATTTTGACCATGCCGGAAACGATGTCGCTCGAGCGCCGCACGCTGCTCGCGATGCTCGGTGCCAAGCTCGTTTTGACGCCCGGAGCGGAAGGCATGAAGGGCGCCATCGCGCGTGCCGAGGCGCTTGCCAAGGAAACGCCCAACTCCTGGATTCCCCAGCAGTTCAACAACCCGGAGAACCCGGCCATCCACTCCAAGACCACCGCCGTCGAGTTGTGGGACGATACGGATGGCAAGATCGACATTCTTGTCGCCGCCGTCGGCACGGGCGGAACCATCACCGGTTGCGTCGAGGCCATCAAGCCGAAGAAGCCGTCATTTCAGGCCATCGCGGTTGAGCCAAAGGATTCCCCGGTCATCTCGCAGACACTCGCCGGCCAGCCGGTGAAACCCGGTGCGCACAAGATCCAAGGCACCGGCGCGGGCTTTGTACCTAATAACCTGCACCTGAAGGACAGCGCCGGTAATCCGCAGATCGTCGAGTGCGTCCAGGTTTCCAACGACGACGCTTTTGCCATGGCGCGCCGCCTCGCCAAGGAGGAGGGCTTGTTGGTGGGCATTTCCACCGGTGCGAACGTTGTCGCCGCCATCGAAGTCGCCAAGCGCCCGGAAAACAAGGGCAAGCTCATCGTGACCATCGCCTGCTCGACGGGTGAACGCTACCTGAGCACCGCCCTCGCCGCCGAAGCCAAGGCGGAAGTGGGTGGCTGAGCCGGCTGAGTCAGTTAGATAGATTTGCAGGGCAGGCCGTAAAGGCCTGCCCTGCGTCTTTTTGGCCTAAAAATAATAGTTGCGTTCCCTTGGTTTTAGCCGTATTTAAACCTTGTCGAAGGTTCTAGTCGCCGGCGGTTTGCCGGGACAATTTCCAAAATTCACTTTTCCAGCAGTTATTTCAGGAAGGGTTTCAGCCTTCGGCTACAACATCTTATATGAGCGATACGCAAGCTAACGGCGATAAAACGCCCAATCCTAACTATGGTTCCGGCTATCTCGAAATCTCCGAGAAAGGCTTCGGCTTCCTGCGCACGGCGCAAAATCACTTTCATCCCAAGCCCACCGACATCTTTGTCACGCCGGATACCATCCGCCGCAGTTTCCTGCGCGAGGGCAGCTTTATTGAAGGTCCCACCCAGCCTCCGCATCGCGGCACCAGCCCGCAACTCAAGGCCGTGGACAAGGTCAACGAAATGGTGTTTCAGGACTATACCAAGGCCGTCCGCTTCGAAAACCTGACCTCGATCGACCCGATCGAAAAATTTAAGCTCGAAACCGCGTCGGACGTCATGGAGACGCGCGTCATCGACCTCGTCACGCCCATCGGCAAGGGCACCCGCGGCATCATCGTCGCGCCGCCGCGCACGGGCAAGACCACCATCCTCAAGCAGATCTGCAACGCCATCACCACCAACCATCCGGAAGTGCACGCGATGGTGCTGCTGATCGACGAGCGCCCCGAGGAAGTCACGGATTTTCAACGCTCGGTGAAGGCGGAGGTCGTCGCCTCCTCGAACGACATGGAACTGGAGACGCACGTGCGCCTGTCCCGTTTCATGATCGAGCGCTGCCGCCGCATCGTGGAATCCGGCAAGGATGTTTTTGTTTTGATGGATTCGCTCACCCGTATCGCCCGCGCCTACAACAGTGTGCATGGCGGTTCCGGCCGTACGATGACCGGCGGCGTGGACGCCCGCGCCTTGGAGATTCCGCGCAAGATGTTCGCCTCCGCGCGCAAGATCGAGAACGGCGGCTCGCTGACCATCATCGCCACGGCGCTGGTGGACACCGGCTCCCGCATGGATGAGCTGATCTTCCAGGAATTCAAGGGCACCGGCAACATGGAGCTGATCCTGGACCGCAAGCTTTCCGACCGCCGCCTATATCCCGCGATCGACATCCCGAAGTCCGGCACGCGCAAAGAGGAAAAACTCTTCGCACCGAAGAATCTCGAAGCCATCCGCAAGCTCCGCCGCACGATGGTGGACCTGAATCCCATCGAGGCGATGGAAACGCTCACCGCGGCCTTGAAGAAATTCAAGACCAACGACGAGTTCCTGGCCAAGATGGAAAAGGGTTCCTGATGTCGGGTGCGTAAAGCGTGAGGCGAGACATGGCCAAAAGCAAATTGTCCGACAATCCAGCCTACCGCATTCCGTCGACCGACGCGCCCTCATCCCGTCCGCCGCTGGAGCGCATGCTGCGCATCCACCAGCTGCTGCAGGCCGGCGGCTTTCCCAACGCCACTTCGCTTGCTCGCGAGATCGAGGTTTCCACCAAGACCATCCATCGCGATCTCGAGTTCATGCGCGACCGCATGAATTTGCCGCTGCAATACGACCACCTCCACCACGGTTTTGCATATGCCACGGAGGTCAACGCGTTTCCCACGATGCAGATCACCGAGGGCGAAATCTTCGCGCTCGTCGTCGCGGAAAAGGCCCTGCAACAATATCGCGGCACCAGCTTTGAAAAGCCGCTGCTCTCGGCCATCAAAAAAATGGAACAGGCGCTGCCCGACACCATTTCGCTGAACCTCGCAGACATCGAGCAGACCATCTCCTTCCGCACGCGCGCCGAGCCGATTTTGGATCTCAAAATTTTTGATGTGCTGGCCAAGGCGGTTTCGCAACGGCAGCAACTCGACTTGCACTACCGCAAGCCCGGCCAGAAAGCCGAGCCGCGCATCGTGGATCCCTATCATCTGGCGAACATCAACGGCGAATGGTTTCTGTTCGCGTTCGACCAGGCGCGGAAGGACATCCGCACCTTCGCCCCGGCGCGCATCCAGTCCGTGAAGCCGACGGGCAAGACCTTCGAGCGCACGCAGAAATTTTCCCTGGAAAAACGCCTGCGCGACAGTTTTGGCGTCCATTCCGGCGAAGGCGAGTTCGGGGTGGTCATCCGCTTCAACGCCCGCGCGGCCGATTACATCCGCGAAAAGAAATGGCATCCGTCCCAGACCCTGCGCGACCTCAAGGGCGGCGGCGCGGAGTTGAAAATGAAGCTCTCCAGCCTCGCCGAAGTGCAGCGCTGGGTCCTGAGTTGGGGTGGCGATGCGGAAGTCTTGAAGCCCAAGGAGTTGGTTGAGTCTGTCCGCGAAGCCGCCCGGAAAATCATCGGATCCAGGTAGCGGTCTCCGCGGGCATCCACGATTTAACCTGGCCGGAACCTGTGTGGTTTCCGGCTTTTTTGCTTTTGACGGAACGGGACAAATTTGCCAGAGTCGGCGAGCCGTCTGTTCGAGGGGAAAATTGGCTTCAATAAATTTATGAAAATTCAAAATGGCATCATCAGTCTGGCACTGTTTTTGACGGGTATTTTTTCGGCTGGCGCGCAAGGCACAGTGTTCTCGTATGAAGGGCGGTTGAGCGACGGGGGACAGCCGGCCAACGGGACGAACTATGGCATGGTGTTTTATCTCTACGATGCACCGACCAACGGGGCCGTGCTGGGCAACTTCGGGATTGTGAGCGTTACGGTGAGCAACGGGCTGTTCAGCACGCCGTTGGACTTCGGCAACCAGTTTGACGGCACGCCGCGCTGGCTCGAGATCACCGTGCAAAAGAACGGCGGCGCCTTCAGCACCCTCGTGCCACGCCAGCGGATTTTGGCCGTGCCCTATGCCATCATGGCGAACAGCGCGAGCAACCTGCTGGGCACGCTGCCCGCCGCCCAGGTGAGCGGTTCCCTCCCCGTAGCCCAGATCAGCGGGACGGTTCCGCTGGCGCAACTGCCGGCCGGGGTGGTGACGAATTTTGAAAACAATGTGGACTTGGGCGGCTTCTTTAATGGCCAGTATTTCGGGAACGGCAGCGGCCTGACGAACTTGAGTCCGCAGGGTCTGGTCAGCGGCGGCGTGGGGGCACAACTTTACTTCACGAACGGATACAACAGCTTCAACGGCTTCTTCGAAGGCCAGTATTTCGGGAATGGCAGTGGTCTGACGAACTTGAGTCCACAGAGTTTGGTCAATGGCGGTGTTGGGGCGCAGCTTTATTTCACGAACGGATACAACAGCTTCAACGGCTTCTTCGAAGGCCAGTATTTTGGGAATGGCAGTGGTCTGACGAACTTGAGTCCACAGAGTTTGGTCAATGGCGGCGTGGGGGCGCAGCTTTATTTCACGAACGGATACAACAGCTTCAACGGTTTCTTCGAAGGCCAGTATTTTGGGAATGGCAGTGGTCTGACGAACTTGAGTCCACAGAGTTTGGTCAATGGCGGTGTTGGGGCGCAGCTTTACTTCACAAACGGGTACAACAGCTTTAACGGTTTCTTCGACGGCCAATATTTTGGGAACGGCAGCGGCCTGACGAATTTGAGCCCGCAGGGTCTGGTCAGCGGCGGTGTGGGTGCGCAGCTTTACTTCACGAACGGATACAACAGCTTCAACGGTTTCTTCGACGGCCAGTATTTCGGGAACGGCAGCGGCCTGACGAATGTGCCCGTCGATGGCGTCCAAGGCGGACTGACCATCAATGTGGCTGTGCTGGCCCCGGGCGGGGGAACGAACGTGCTTTGCTTCACCAACGGAATACTGCGGGCCGTCAAGTAACGGTTTGCGATCGACTCGGAAAATCATGATTTTATGGGCTTTGGGAACCGTGCCAGCCGCATTGCGGGTTTGCTTCGGGGTGCAACTTTCGGCAGGCTGTGGGTTTTAATGACTATGCGGGTTCCATTTCCTCCTGCCGCGGCATGAATGTGATGTTGTACTGGCGGAGGCTGCAATTATTTTTGATGCTCTTGGCCGGGTGTTTTGCCGCCATGCTGCGTGCGGATGCCCAGGGCTTTGGCCTGACTTCGTCCGTATCTGCCCCGCTGGTGCTGACCAACACTGCCTTCGTTTATTCCACCACGCTGACCAACTTTACCGGTTTCGTGCAGGCCAACATTTTTGTGACCAACACTTTTTCCGCCGGGGTCTCCCTGGTGGGAACCGCCAATTCCGCGGGCACGAATGACATCGAGGGTGCCAGCGTCGTTTTTTCCATACCGGCGATGTCCAATAATGCCACCGCCACGATGTTGGTGACCAATTTCACCACGAACGTCGGTTTTCTGACGAACACCATCGTGACCGGGATTTTCGGGGCGACCAATCTGACGAATATCCTCGTTGTTCAGGTGGCTTCGTCAATTTCAGACCTGGGGGTGCAGATCCTCCCGCCGTTGCAGGCGGTCATCACGAACGACCTGACATCGTACGATATCATCGTGACCAATTTCGGGCCGGGCTCCGCGTCCGGCGTGCTGTTGACCAACACCCTGCCGCCGGGGGCGTTGTTGAAAAGCGCCAGCCAGGGCTTCGGCCTCAGCGGCAGCAATCTGATCTTCAGCCTGGGTACGCTTGGCACAGGTAGCGGGGTGGATGTGCGTTTATATATCCAGCCGACCAACGTGGAGGCGATGCCGCTGTCCGCGTCCGTTGGCGCACCGGGACTGGTGGATCCCAATGTGACCAACAATGTCATGAGCACAAATGTGGACGTGACCGGCTATCTGGACGGCACGCTCAGCGCAATGACCACTTCTCCGCAGACGAACAATCTGCAGAACGGCCTGCTGGAACAGGCCGTTTTGCTTTCCAATACCGGCGTGAGCAATGTGCCGGCGGCGCGGTTGGTGGTGACCGGCCTGACCAACCAGTTGTTCAACGCGGTGGGCACGAACGGCACCAGCCCGTTCGTCTATTTGAGCGCACCGTTGGCGGCCGGCGACAGCGTGACCCTGGTGTTGCAATATAATCCGCGTAAAACGTTCCCGTTCACCAACGGCCAGTTGCACGCCTTTGCCGTGCCCCTGCCGAAATGGCCGCCGGCGCGTGTGGCCTCGACGAGCACGAACGTCAACATCAGCAAGATCGTCAGATTGATCAGCGGGTGGAACACCGGCCGGATGCTCATCGAATTCCCCTCCACACTGGGCCAGACGTACACGGTGGTCTACAGCGATGACGCTTCATTTTCCAACGCCATGATCGCGCCGCCCGCCGTCATCGCCCCGGCGAACCGGGTGCAATGGATCGATTACGGACCGCCAACGACGCCGAGCGCGCCGGCGAACAGCACCGCGCGGTTTTATCGCGTCTACCAGAACCCTTGAACTGATGCCGATGTCGCAACCACATATCATGAAACACGTCCGCTGGCACAACCTGCTGGCGTGGGGCGTGGCGTGCTGTTGCGCGGGCATGGTGCCGGCGGTCGTGGCGCAGACCAACGTGGTTTTACAACTCGACGTTCCCAAACCGCAAGGTGCGAAGCCTGAAAAGAAGGATGACAAATCCAGCCGGGAGGCTTCACCCAACTTCGTGTTGATCTCGCCGGGCGGCGAGGATTGGACGCGCCATTTTCAGATGGGCGCCGTCATGGCGTTTGGCATCCATGCCAAGTTCCACGAGGATGGCACGTTTCAGGTCCATCATGACGCCGGGACCTATGATGATGGCTATGTACGGCAGGATGATTCGGGTGATCTCAGCCACACGGCCAATTGGGGCTATGAACATGCCTCCCAATATGACGCGGCGGCACAGACCATGACTTTTACAAGCGTCTCGGACTTCAAGGCGACCGGTGATGCCAAACAGAATGGCGATCCCTCCTTCGGCCTCGACCTGGCCTATGGTGACGATTACATCTACTACCAGCCCGCCCACATGCGCATTGGCTGGGAACTCGGGTTCGACTTTTTGCCCATCAATATCAAGGACGACTCCGTGATCCAAAGCGCGACCGGCTCCCAGACCACTTATGTCTACAACACCGGTGGCATCGAGGTGCCGGATGCGCCGTACCATGGCGGCTCCAGCGGGCAGGGGCCGGAACTGCCCACCTCGCCATCATCGACCAGCACCTCGCCGTTCGGGGGTGGAACGGTCACCGGCTCGCGGTCGCTGGACATGGATCTCTTTTCACTCCGGTTGGGGCCTTCTTTATTTTGGGACATCAGTGAAAACCTGGGTTTGTCCGTGAGCGGCGGCCCGGTCATCGGCTGCGTCACTGGCAGGTATAATTTTGACGAAACCGTCCTCGCCAACGGTGTGGACAGCCACAACAAAGGCAGTTTTGGCGCCACGGAACTGGTGTATGGCGGCTATGTGAACGCGATGCTGAAATATCACATCGTGGACAACGGCCGGAACGCCTACCTGTTCCTCGGCGCGCAATATACGCCCATGACCACCGCGCACTTCAGCAGCAGCGGCCGCTCTGCGGACTTGAACCTCTCCGGGCAGGTCTACCTCTCCGTCGGCATGGGCTGGCCGTTTTAAATCCCGGATGTCATTGGTGGAAATGGCCCCGTCTTACAATGATGCCGTCAATCTTTGTGCCCGTCGCGTGCTGCATGTATTCAACCCGGACGGTTTCGATGGAATTGTAGGGGCCGAGCGTAAAATAAGCGCCCCCGATGCCGACCCATGAGCGCGGGTCGGTTTTCTTGCCTTTGGGAAAAGTCCAGCCGATCAGGTTGGTCAGCGATGCCGGGTCGCGCACGCCCAGCAAATCACTGTCAGTCGGCAACGCCGCCCGGTAGGCATAGGTGGAAAAGGAGGCATCGTTTCCGTTGGTGTCGACCTCGCAGACATAGCGGTCTTCCGGTGCCATGGGCATTATCCGGCCGGGACGCACGGTGAACCGTTCAAAGTGAAACCACCGGTTGGACTGGTTCACCGTCTCGAACCAATTCGTATAATAACCGGTCCGTGCGGTCACTTTCTCGATGCCCACCCACGCCGGTTGCAACGAATAGCTGCCCGGCCGGTTGGTGGTCATGAGCGAAGCGAGCAGGTGTTTTTGATTGTCCCACTTGTTTGGCGGCAGGATAAGCGGGCCGGGCGCGTTTGACTGGGCTTCCAACATCAGCGCGGAACACACGGCGACCAAAGCTCCCATCAGATAAATTGGCAGGTGGCATTTCATGATTCACTTCCATCCAATCCCTCCCGTTGGCGAAATGGCAAACTCCTGCTCAACGGTGTAACGCTGGCCGGTCCTGTCCCAAAAACGACTCCTCACCCATACCATGCGCGGTGTAACATCCGAGGCATCAGTCCAGTGGGTTGGTGTATGCTCAACTCTCACAAAATCCGTTCGCGACCTGCCAAGCACTCCTAAATTCGGGCCTTCCGCGACACTCAAATCAATCCACTTGAATCGTCCGTCTGCGGTCGTCACACAGCCGAAAATATAACTTATGGTCTTGTCGGAAAATGACACAGCTACGCCTGTGCTGTCGTGTTTCCAAGCGATGCTGGTCGTGACGGAAGACCGCCTCAAAACAGAAACGGCCTTTGGCAGCGGCATCTTTGCCAACGTGGTTTTGCCCTCTGGTGACATCAAAGCTATTTCCTCTGCTGAATTTGTTCCGCCTGATGTGACAAAAAGAGCCAAAGAACGATTTGGTGACAGTGACTTCTCAATCTGCGTCACAATGTTAGAATCCGCAATAGCTCGAAAATTGCTCAGCAAAAGTCCGGCGACCACCAATAGCATCTGCGGAATGTGATTGAGTGCAGTCATGAGACCGAAGTTGACGGCGGGTTGCACAGGCTATCTGGTTTCATAATCGGACACTA
>Ga0210392_10000703_pt1 | contig 19451 bp, 40 predicted proteins | sample IncBWC30OmetaG_FD_161057 | JGI IMG/M metagenome (GOLD analysis project Ga0210392, IMG submission 161057) | Forest soil microbial communities from Barre Woods Harvard Forest LTER site, Petersham, Massachusetts, United States - Inc-BW-C-30-O ...
TAGCATTACCGGATTACCGGCGGATAGTCGGAACGCAAAACCGCCCGGATATCCCGTGTGCGGAACGGGGTATCCGGGCGGTTTCTCACCCGCTATTCGGAACGACTATTCGCCGGTTAACGCAAGATATGCGCGAATGGCAATGATTAACTGTCTTGTATTGAATTCCGACAGTCTAATAACAATATGTGACTCCGGAAGTCCTAGACTCATTTGAGCGTTTAATATAGTGGCTGGAGTAACATAGACGTCTCCGCCATCGAGTACTAAGCGCTTCAATTGCTTCTTTAGTTCTTCGCTTGTCAGTTCTACGGCTTCTTGAGTCATTGCCCGTAGCCGAGATTCCTACGGAATGCCTGCAAATCCCGCTTGATTTCTGCTTCGCCCCACGAAAGCCCGCGAATTGCTTCGTCGCAGTGCGGACACGTGCGCGGTCCCTGGAGAGCGCCCGCCTTGACACCGAACTGGTACAGTTCGTTTCCGTCCATTGCGCCAAGCGTCTTGACGCAATTGGCGCAGATAACGAAGACTTCGCCGCCGACAATCGGGTATTCGTAGTGCTTACTCGGCTGCTCCATCTCGCAGATATCACAGCTGGTACGCTTGATGATAATCAAGCCCATTTAAGTCACTTACTTTCTATTCGGGGTTATCAGTACTGGTATCGAAATGCAGCACGTAACCGGGCGCTTCATCCTTGACACGTCCGCGAATGAGTTGCAATTCGCTGATAACATCGTGTAGCGAACTGACTTGCTTATGCAAAGCACGTGCGATGAACACATAACCATTCTGGCCGAAGCGAAGTGCTTCGCCTAGGACAATCTCAGCCTGATTCTCTAGCGTTGCTGAGACAGCGTCCAGATAGGTAATGATTTGTCTTCCATCACCTTCCGGCTGACTCGTCATGCCATATCCCTTCTCCCTTAATAGTCCTTGACCGCTTCTGACGCGGGACATACCAGAATTCATGCGGCTTCAAACCCTGGTACAACTCACCTTCACGGATAGGATTCACAGCCTGCATTATCCTACCCTCTCGAATACCCTGCTCACGCGCTTCACGAATACGACGCTGAATCGTGAATGCCAATCGTACTGACACCAACGTTTGTCCAATGACAGCGCCAGTAGCAATCCACGCTAGCATTTCCCAATTCATCGAAGCACGCGCACAAGAGCGCACCGTTCGTAGCAAATGATGCGTCGTTCGGTCGCACGGAAATGAATCCCGTGACACGCGGACTTGTGCGGAACAAACTCTGTCAACCATTCGTCAACGACGAATCCGTTACCGCGATCAACCACCGTCCGCATTCCGATGCGAAGCTGTTCGCCTCGAATCTCGCGCGTGTCTTTTAGCGCTATGCTCAATGTCCTTCTCAATTCCTAGAAAGCGGCTCCAAAACAGGCACCAATACTCATGCGCCCGTAAGTCGCCTACGTCAGCGAATCCATCAATCTTACACGAACTGCATTTCACGCGATACAAACCCAAATTACAAACGCGGTCGCTGCCAACACAACCGCCATGTACGCCACCGTGCTAACCGTGTCGCTCCGGAACGTGGTCGGTACGCCTGCGCCCGAGTCCATACTCCGCCGCTTCCGCCGCTGACGCCACACGCTCACGCCATTCCCATGACGTGACCTTTTCCGCGAATGCGCGGAGTTCCGCATCTTCACGCCGCTTACGCTCCGAGTACTCAAGCGAACCCCCAATAATCATGCTTATCCCTAATTCATCAACGCTTGCCACATACCAACGGTATACCGCTGCCAATCACGGTATTCCTTGATATCCCTCAATGCCGCTTCACGCGCAAACCAACTCACCGTGGCGATATCGTGAATACGATGAATCTCCACTTCAATCAAATCAATGAGCCATTCCAATTCATCAAGTTGATACGAATTGTTGACGCTCATCATGATGCCGTCATGCTCAGACGGACGCGCGGCATACATCTTGTACTCACGAAGCTTCCGGTAAGCGCTGTACGTCACGTTCAGCGCGTCCCGCGCGTCTTCTTCCGTACCGAGCAACGGCACGTGTTCCGGAGTGCTCATCAAGCCTTCCGCACGATGCTTCAGCATGCCTTCCACGAACCGGATGTAGTCAGCGCGCATAACCATCCCGCCCGTGTCGCTTCAGGAATTGACCCCATTTCGCATGCGAAACAGGGACTACAGGCACCATGACATCCCGGATAAGCACATCAACCAACGCACTGTCTTCCGGCATACGCGAACCCAACTCTTCCCCATACACGGTGACCAGTCGATAACAGTCAAGCGGCTCCGACTGAGCCGGAACCGTACCCGTGTGGCACACGCGTTGCCCTTGTGTAATGGCATATCCGCGCACTTGATTACCGCAGTGCGCGCAGAACCATCTATTCTTCAGCACTCCACACCTTCTTATACTGCGCGTCATTCAGATTGAGTATGCACCATTCCGCACGATAGAACCATGCACCGAGAATAGTTCCCGACTCCGACATCTGCTTAAGGAATTCCAGCGCTGCAATATCTGTACTGAAGCAGAAATGCTCATACACGTATGCGTTAAGGTCTCCCGTGTCATACCGGATAGTAATCCGGTACATGAGAAGGCTTACGTCAGGGTCGTCTTTGATGGGTGACGCGCTTCCGTCGGAATTGGGCCGTGGTTGGTCCACCATGTCACAAACTCCTCAATCGCCTGAATCGGAAGCTCTATAATCCGCATCGAATGCGTTTCCCGAATCATCACACGTCGCGTGTCAGTAGTCTGCGCCAATCCGAGCGACGGAAACACGCTGAATTCAAGCGTCGTCACCGATGATCCAATCATCACCGGTATACGAAACGTCCGAACATTACTCACTCTGTCCTAATCCAATCCGGCTGATCTTCAAACGCCAATCGCTCTAGCGCCCGCTTCTTCAGTCCACCGATATCTTTGGAATATGGAATTGTCTGGACCGGAGCACTTCCGGTCTTCTCATCAACCGTCCCCCAATACGGGAGAGTCCTTAGACCGCGCGTCGCGCCGTCTCCGGGCAACTGCGGAAGCGGCTGAGGCCTACGCTTGGTAGTCCACTCAAAGCTAGTCCTACGCCCTTTGCGTCCAGTCTCCGAGTCTGAATACTCAACGAACTGTCCAAGCTGACGCATATTACGTCTGGCTATCGATTGTCGGATGCCGACGAAAGTATGGAAAGGAAGATATACATCCCCCGTCTCAATTCGATGCGTCTCCAGAATTCTTCCGAATCCGGCGATGAATTCGCTATGATGTTCAACAACAACCCTCCGGGGTATACCCCGTGTCTTGTAAGCGCTACCGTCATCTTCGCCAGAAGGATCGAAGTAAACACCAGGTTGTACAAGGAAGAGTCCATTCGGATGATCTACCCTATCCCAATCGCCTAGCTTATCACTGCACTTGATGTCATACTCCGCATACTTCCGCGTATAGATAGCATCACTGGCAATCATATACACGTCGTATCCGCACGGAGTCTGAGGATTCTCGCTCTTACAACACGGAAGCGAATGGATAGCGTCGGCTATCTGAGTACGCGTCCACGCTGTAATGAAGCTGGCCCAAATCGGGTTTGAATAGTGTGGGTTTCCCACCGTCTGAACGAGTTTCCCGTACATGCTATTGATGACCAGTTTGAGGACAATCCCTCTGCCACCCTTGCCAATTCGCTTCCGCTCATCGTAGATATCCTTAAGGAACGCGAATGGCTGACAGTCACAGTTACGCTCATAAGTCCAACTATCGTAAACCGTGAACTCTTGATGACGAGCGGCTTCAGCCTCGAAAGACCAATACCAACCCTTGCCGTTGAATGGAAAATGGATACTGCCATCTTCCCGCCGAACAGGGAAACCCATGAACATAGCGCGTTTCGATCCGGGTTGCCATCGAAACGCGCCAAAACACAGCGATACTTCACCAGGTACCAACTGCCGTTTGCCGGTTTCTCGTTTCCAAGTACCGTGCAAAAGACAAGGTAGATGAAGCATTGCAGCGGGAAAAGCAGAGTTGATATCAAATTGTACGCATGGCGCTTCGGTCGGTCCGACACAACTGGTTTCGAATTTGGGACCGTAATAGGCGTACCGACCGAAGCTTGCCACGCTATCTTCCGCTGAGTCCTGTAGTAGCGGAATATCGCTCGTCTGTGGGACGTTGTGACGCTCCATAGCAGCCTCAGCCAATACCCCCGGTCCCTGCCACTTCCGGGGTATATAGCCAACGTCTTCACAGACATCTCGGAAATCCTCCATCAACTCGGCTAAGAGTTTACACTCCAACCAGTTGTATTCGTCTATATATTCATCTGTGATGTGTTCAAACTCGCCTCGGAGAAGTTTCCCTTCGGCGATGGACTCACGCTCATTCTGATTCCCGATACCCCACGTATCGAGGGTCTTAATAAAGCTGGTCTGAAAGAACGTTCCCGTATCGTTGATAGTGATCCATGGGGAATACTCTGCTTTCTCCCAACGCATACCGTCTCTGACAGCGGGTTTCAATTCCTTTCGTACTTTGAATTCCTTCCGGGGGAACCAATCGAATTGATACCCCTGAAAGTCAATCGGGAAGTATCCTCCGTTATGCCGGAGCCGCTTCTCACGGTGGATAAGGCGCGACAGTTTGGCAAAGGGTACGTCTTCTAGGATCTTCGTTACGTCGTAATCAAAGAAGTAAGCCACATAGATACTGTCCGGTGACAGACTCGACAGGAATTCAAGACAGTCGGTTGTGCGGAGCCGTTCTTCTCCGTCACGAGGATTAAGCGTCTCTGTTCCTGCCCGCAACATGAAATATGCATGACGGCCGTCTGCGGTATCCCTCCCTTCCCCATCAACACCAACGAAACTTTTAAAGGGTTTGTGTCTGGAGTTCCATTCTCGCTTGTACTCGGCGCGTTGTCCGCCGACGCGTCGTTTACGCTCATACTCCGATACCCTGTCTTTGTTCCGTTGGCGATATAACTTAGACCGCTCGCTAGGAGTTAACACCGTGATACCACCAAAACCACGATGGCAATCCCTCTGTACGATGAAGCCACCGTGAAGTGGCACGGTCAGTTTCGTTGTCCCAATACAAATCTTGCAAGTATTTCTTTTCGCGTACCGCTGCGGTCAACTTGTCATAGCCGATGACTTCGCCTAGTGCTAATACGCGCTCGGGGGTAATGCGGTTGAAGCTGGGCTCTCTGTCGTCTACGTCCCCATCCTGCGACGGGTGATAGGAGTCGTCTACGTAGAGAAGTTCCCAATCAATTTCATTGATAGCCGCGATTGCCCGTGGTTTCCAGAACTCTTCTTTATCTCTTGCGAGTCTTCCGCCGACACGTTCTTTCAGTCGTTTGAAGAATCCCGCCATTACTTCACCGGACCCAACAGCTCATCGATACTGAGCTGTACCGGCTTTTCCGCTATAGGAATCCAATCATTGCAGACGTCGCAGACGACACATTGCGCCGGACCGCGCGTAACCTGTGGCCACTCATCACACGAGTGACCACAGGTTCCTTTTACGGTGGGGCGCTGGTTACTCGGTTTCGGCACTTTCAGGCGTCATTGCGCGGTGTGTGACACGCGGGAAGCTGTACTTCTTCAGCAGGATGACGCCGTATCCGGAAGCAGTGGGCTTCATTTCCAGAACGAGCGGCATTCCGTACTCTTCGTATTCCGGCTTGTCGAACATTCCGGTTTCCCGGAGTGCGTACAGCGTGGACATATAGGAGAGTCCGCCGCAGTTGATGACGCGCTTCTCACCGGTGTTGAAGTCGAGTACTCGCGTCAGCGCGTACCAGGGGAATCCGCCGATGTCCTTGAAAGCGGCGGCGGACTTCTTATAGGTGATGTCCGCTGCCTTGAGTCCGAACGGCTGTCCCACGAATTCCTTACCGGCTGTCGTTCCCGCATTAGCCGCCGCAAAGATGGCGTCTTCGTCGGTAGCCGCGAAGATGTTGGACATGATTTCGAGGATTGCGGGGTCCAACACTCCGTCGTCATAGGTGGATTCGCGGTCCAACCGGCTGACGAATTCCAGGATGCGCCCGTCCGGCTGGTTGCGTGCCGTCCAGAGTTCCAAGTCCGTAGGACTGGACATAAACCACTTTCCTTCCCCTTGCGCCCGCCGACGTGACGGGACGTGCTTTGAGTGTATTCCCGCAGGTCAGAGGCGGATAGTGTAGCCACCCTACAGAGTAACCATGATCCATTTGTACGACTGTGGATAACTAAAAGCCCTGGTCAGAGCCTTGCGGAGCATGTGTGATAGTGAGACAATCTCCATAACTACCGGTTTCGGCCGGCCTCACTCTGAGTGTTACAGCCACTTGATATGTAGGGGACGATATGCCTACCCGTAGAGTCTTTGAGCTCATCGTGGTGACTTCTCTCCTCATGCGCCCGGCATTCGGGACGCTAAGGCTCTGGAGTTCCAAGACGCTGCGCACGAAGCAGCCTGGCACAATCCTTCACGGTATCGCCGAAATCGGAGTAGTGATTCTGTAATGGCGGACGCGACAACTTCCGGTATTGCGGCGGGCAAACCGCAACCGCAAACTACGGCGGAGCCGCCCGGCGGTCCCTTCGTTCGATACACGCAAGAGGGGCGACGCGCTATGTACGTCGCCACTCCCGCATTCGGTGGCGTCATCACCAACCCCATGGTTGCGTCGCCCGGCTACAACCGTGGCTATCGCGTCAAGACTCAGGCCACTACCGGCGGCGGTACCGGCGGAGTCATCGCAGCGGGCGCAGGCGGTCAGGACGCGCCGTATTCCCTTTACCAACTGGTACAGGTGAAGGACGCTTTCGGCACTCCGCTTCTCACCGGTCCGGGATATGAAATCCTAAACCTAGTGCCTATGTTCTCCGGACAGTTCGGCACTGACGAGACTCAAGCGGTACAGAACCTCCCTTCGTGGACTGGCATTACCGCAGCGTCGGGCGCATTTACGTTCGCAACGTATCTGCCGTTCGAGTTCGCTAAGGCATACGGGGTCATTTCCGGTGCGAATGCGTCGCTCTTGCCGACGCTTCAGCTCAACCTGTCGGCGGCGGCTACGCTGTTCTCCACTGCGCCTAGCGTGCTTCCCGCGCTGACGACTCAGGTTGATGCTGACTTCTACTGGCTTCCGGATGGTGTTTCGGTTGAACCGCCCGGAGTCGGTACTACGTGCCAATACCTGTACCAGCCGTGTAACCCCACGATTCCGTCAAACGGTTCGCTCATGGTTCAGCTTCCGCGTCTCGGCGGATACCTGACATGCATCATCCTGGAATTGCGGGACGCGAACTCGGCACGTACGGATTCGTGGCCTGCGCGCCCGCGTCTTTACGTGGACGGTATTCCGCTGGTTGACTCCGACATCAACACTGTGTTTGACGATATGGCTATCGCTATGCAGGTTGGTGGCGGTACCGCAGGTGGTCAGACAACGGCAGCAACTCCGCAGAGTCCGCGTCCGGCTGGTGTCATCGCATTCAGTCGCAAGACGGCTCTTGCACAGCGTCACTTCGGACTGTTCGACACGGGCGAAGAGTTTCTTTCCACCAACCCCGGAACGCAAATCGAAGTTGATGGCAAGCCGTGGGGCGCAGTTGGTTCCGGTCCGGCGACGCTGAACGCGGTTGTTGGTCAGGTTGTTCCTTCGGGGACGCTTATTCAGGGTCTTCCGGAAGTCTGAGACGGAGGTACCTGGTATGGCTGGAATGAGTCTGCGGACTGGTATCTCAGCAGGTGGAAGTTATTCGCCGATGACTCCCGCGTCCGCCACTCCGCCGTCATCCCGTAGCACTATCGCGCAAGCGGCATACGGTATCAGCGGATCGGGACTCGGTTCCGGTCCGCGTACCGCCGGATTCGGTTCGACAGCGGTAGGCATGGTGGCTATCGCTTCGCTCGTGTTTATTTGGTGGTCGCTTCCCCGCTAGGAGAATGGCAATGGACAAAAAGTTTTGGTGGGGTGTCGGTTTCGGTGTGTTCGGAACATGGGCATACCACGCTTTCGTGAAGCCGCTCCCGAAGAAGGGTTAATCGTGCGCGTCACATCCGCAATCGCGGCTGTGGGACTGGTTATCTACGGAGTCATCTTCGCGGATATCCTGACTCACCCTGACGGTACGAAAGCAGCCGCAAACGGAATCGTCAGCATTGAGAAGCCGGGATTCAATGCTCTCCTAGGATCGACTTCCTGACATGCGATACATGGTCAACACTCCCGAAGTGGGACGGTATACAGGCTCCGCGCTTATGCCGACGTACACACGTCCGGCGGGCGCGTGGAGTTCGCGCGGCCCCATATCCGGGCATCCTGGTACGCGCGCTGTTCCTGCGCCCGCACCGCGCCTAGAACAGGGAAAAGCTGGCCAGGCGAGCATGGGAACTTCGCGCTCTAGCGACGCGCCGGAAATCATCTATCCAGCGCTGTATTGGGAAGCTTCTTCCCCGCATGAGCACGCTCCGGTGTCGCGCGTGTCGGACAATCAAATGCCTGTTCCGGCTGTCCGTCCGCCTACTGTCATCATTGCCGCGCCGCTTCGTGCGCGTAAGGGTGGACAGCGTCAGGTGTATCAGCCGCAAGTCGTTCAACAGTTCCCCGGAATGAGGGGTACTCTCTATGGCTGATGATGACGCGGGTACCGCGACACGTGGAAAGAAGATACTCGGGCTTCCATCGTGGTCATGGATACTCATTGCCGGAGTCGGTGCGGGCGCGCTGTACTTTGTGTGGAAAAGGAAGTCATCGGCTTCCGCTTCCGCAGCGTCTAATGCGCCGTCTACCGCTGCGACCGCAGGAACGTCACAGACGAATGATCAGCCGTCAGGATTGGCGACGGATCAATACGAGTCTCTTCTAGCTCTGTTGCGCGATATGCAGAGTCAAGAGGGGAACGAGACTGAGACTGAGCCGCCGCCGCTACATGGCGGGAATCCTCCGGGTAAAGGCGGACCGCCTATTCCTGTCGGCGGTCCGCCGACGCCTACGCCTAAGCCGACGCCTAAGCCTGCGCCTCCGCCTGCGCCTAAGCCTGCGCCTCCGCCTGCCAGTAACAAGACGTACACCGTGAAGTCAGGCGATACCTTGTGGGCAATTGCACCAAAGGTAGGACTTGGCAGCGGGCAAGCCGGAGTAGACAAGCTGTATAACTACGATGGCAATGCGCAGACAATTCGTGCGGAAGCTGAGAAGCACGGATTCCATAGTGACTTTCAGCATTGGATTTTCCCCGGTGAAGTCCTACACCTGCCCTAGGAGTTGATTCGGTGTCAGTTCTCAAAGACCGGATTGCCACGTATGGGCAGAATGAGCCTGACCTACGCGTGGTCGGTAACAACCTTGGACCGATGACGCGTCCCACGTCGCGTATTGCCATCATGCCCGGTGTCAGCACGTACGAAGACATGCAACCGCTGTATACCTCAGACGGAGACATTATCCCGGCTACTGCGCCCGGCGAATGGGGACAGCTTTACCGGGCCGGAGTAATGTCATGATTACTCGTCAATATGGTTTCCCGCGACTATGGGGAGTAGCACCCGCATATCGCGACAACATCGGCGGAATGATTCGCTCTGCCACTGTGAACGGCGTCACGCACACGTGGGCAATCGCACGTCCCGGCGGGGTATACATTCCACAATGCGCACCGAATTACCTAGATGTTCCCGACCAGAATCGGGGACTACAGAACTTTGTGCACCGTCGTGCGCAACCAATGCTAGCCATGCCTAAACCGCATTTGGCAGCGGACCCGTCCGACTCTCGCACGTGGCAGCGCCCGTATCGGTTCATGTGAGGATAGGAAATGACTGAGCAGCCGCAAGACGCGGTACCGGAAACACCGGTTACGCAGACTTCCGACTTTCAGCAAGAGCTGATCGCGGCGGGCGCTAAGCCGGTTCAAATCGACTACGAAGCGCTCTTGGCACATCAGAAGTGGTTGGAAGGCAGGCTTGCCGCTCTAGAAGCAGAGCGCGGAGTTCCGTCCGATCCGATCGCAGGCGGTAAAGCGAACCTCATTGCGCACATTGAGGCACGCGCCGCTCAGTATCCCTACGTCGATTTCTCAGAGATACTGAACGCTGCGAAGGACTTGCCAGAGAAGATCACGCGTGACCACACGGAACTAGTGAAGACACTGGTTGCTGACTTCGCCAACGGACTGAAGCACTTGGAAGTTGGGTACCTTCCGGAACTCGCTTCCAACCTTCACAAGGAAGTCCTTAAGAAGGCGGTCAGCGCTTCGTGAAACTCCTAGAAGCCGGAGGCGAAAACGCGTCCAAGCGTGCTATATCCGCGTTGCTGTTTATGCAAGCGGGTATGTATGCGCTTGACGCAATGTCGGCGCTCAATTCGTCCCCGTGGACTAGTGAGAACTTCGGTGCCGATCCGGTGAAAGCGGCATCGTGTAGAGAATACGTGCTTCACTCAGTCGCGGTGTCTACAGCATATTGTGTTGCGTCCGCTGTCATCGCTGAGAACCCTATGCCACTGATAGGCGCAACGGTCAATAACCTCTATCTGTATTGGTTGTATAATCGTGCACTGAAGCGTGGCGCTACCTCTGGTTCTAAGAGTTGGGCCAAATGACTAGGCATAAGCGAGTCCGACGATTCCGCCGACGCTATGGAAGTTATGCGTCATGGTCGCGTCATGCCCGTTGCCCGGTATGCCGTCAGAAGATATGCGATTGTCAGTTCATGCCTGTAAGGGGCGCGGAGGCCGGGCCGGCCTCCGCCGGCCTGCCTGTTTCCGCTGGTCAGGACATGATCAAATCAGGTAAGGGGCGCTGAGGTCACATGCCAGCTATAGGCATTGGCATACTGTGGGCGGGATACTCTCTTTTGCTCTATGGATACATCCTGATTCGCGGCTATGACATCGGATTCAAACAGCTATACAGTTCCAATTGGCCGCCGTCCGTCAAGATTACAGTCCCGCAGAAAACGCAGGGTAAGTAATGGGACCTCTAGTAATGGCATGGTTGGTAGGCGAAGGAATAATCATCTACCGAACCGTTAAGCAGATAAAGGGGCCGCCAAGTCCCGGACAGCTCATGCTGTCATCCGGCATATTCGTACTCTGCGCATTGATAGCCGAAAGCGAACAAGCCCGCCCTATCGGTGTCAGTCTCGCATGGGGATTCGATATAGCCGCGTTCATGAACCTGTTTGGCACTGGCAAGCCAAAGACATCCGGCATCACATGGAAGCCTGCCATGGCGCTAGCCTCAGAGGTAATTCCATCCGGCGGTCTATCCGCGCTTGCCAATATTCAAGTGAATCCTTCGTCAGGAACGCAATCGGGTACCGGGACCGGAACCGTCAACGCATAGGGATACTGATATGGCATGGTCCATATTCACAGACGGCGGAGGTGATGCCGTAGCTGTCGGTTGGGCAAAACAGCTATTGCAATCAATCGGTGCACCGGTATCAGCGGGTAACGTACAGTTCATTTACGATTGGGAAAAGAGTGAAGGCGGCGGCGGAAAATACAACCCGCTGAATCAAGGTCCGGTGCCTAACCATCCTGAACTCACTACTACCGGTTCGCAATATGGAGGCGGAGCCGCCGACTACGCATCATGGCAAGCCGGATTGCAAGGCGCGTCGGACTATCTCAACATGCCCAACTACACAAAAGTACTGGCAGCGTTGAAGTCAGGCGATTCCGCAGGCGCGCGTAACGCGCTATGGGCTTCACCATGGGCAGAATCGCACTACGGATACGGAACAAACTGGTTTGGCGGTCCCATTCCCGGAGGCACTAACGCACTACCAGCGGGATTCTCATTCGGCACCGGTACAACCGGCGCAACCGGCGGAACACAAGACGCATCAAACTCTACCGATCCGCTGTTCTGTCTCTGGCGAATCAGCTTCCCAATATCAGGAACAACATGCGTCCTGTCAAAGACAGAAGCGCGCGCCATTCTCGGCGGAATGCTACTCATAGCCGGAGGCATCATCTCTCTAGCCGGTACCGCCGTTCTAGTGGCATACGGACTGAAGAAGACCGGTGTAGCGAATGCGGTAGGCGGAGCAATGTCGGTCGTTCCTGGTGTCGGTAGCGTAGCCGGTAAAGCTGTGAAGAGTAGCGCACAGAAAGGCGCGTCTTCCAAGTCTTCTAACCCGAACAATCTCAAGCCAGTGAACGAACGTCCGGTAAAAATACGCCCGGCGGCTGAACGAAAGAAGCTGGCAGAACAAGGGACCGGTACACACAGGAAGGAAGGAAAATGACTCTCTCCTACCTGTATAAGCCTTCCAATATTCAGTTGGACTCTTCCGGTAGTGGTGTGGCTGAAGTCGGACCGGATGCTAACCAATTCTGGTTGCCCACTAGCATTCACGTTGGTACAAAGAATCCACAATTCCCTACAGCCAACTGCGGGCTTTATGTTGGTGCAATCGGTGTACTTGATTACACGACGCTGATTGACTACACGTTCGCTGGCAACAACGACACATCAAGCATCATCGTTGGGCAAATCGTTGAGAACGGTCAGACAATCAGTGCACAGTTTCTTGGCGGTAATCCAGGCGACAGCGCTTTTATGTACGTGGTTGGGATATCCTCCGACGTACCTCCCCCACAAGGTATCTTGCCAGGATACGCAGGCGCGCGATTCAGTAACCTCGGCGTACCTCAGCCATATCAGTACGCTAACCGACTCATTCAAAAGATTGACACTGGCAACCTTGCAAATAATGCCACGTTCAATATCCTTCCCGGCGGTCAAGGTAGAGCGTATCGATTGTTCGACCTCTACATAGAGTCATTCAGTGAACCGAACGACGGCACCTTTCAATTGTTCACGCTCGGTACTGTCATCGCTATATCGCCAAAGAAGATAGTAGGTACTCCCACCAATATCTACTCGTCACTACGTCCTGTGTTCCATTTCAGCGGCGCGCCACTGCCAGTGAATCAGGACTTGACTATTCAGAATGTGTGCGGAGTGACAAACCGATTTGTAGGCTATATAGCCTACTCGTATTAGGAGAGAAGTAGTGAAGATTGGGCGGAAGGCGATTGAAGAAGATGGCGAATGCCTGTTCTGTGATAGGGCATGGGCAGTTATCGGAATCGTCGGCGGAGCATTCATTCTGTTCACTAGCGTTGATTTGCTGCTGAATGGAGCGCTTACCGGCGGATTCCGTGCACAGCTCTCTAACGGAGACGAAGCGGAAGAGATAGACGACACGGAGCCGATAGACGCGGAGGTGATTGAAGATGTCAGAGGAGACGACGGAGACGAGTGATGACAGCGAACTGACTACCGGGCTATTCAATCTCTTCGCGAAGTTCACGCTTTCGGTCGATAAGCTGACGGCTGCTATCGAACGACAGCGCGTCAGTGAACAGCGTCGTATGGCTGTGCTCCCGCGTAACGTGCCGATTCTGCGTATGTCTCAGCCGGGCGCGGCTACTACTGATGTTCAGTCGTTCGGCGGACCTCAGCCGGGCCGTGAATGGGTTGTACGTCTCCTAACCGCGTTTGCTACTCCGGTTGCTGCTAACGCGGCTGTAGTGACCTGGTATGTAGGTCAGAATATGGGTGGTGCGGCGGCGGGACAGCTTCCGTCCGGAATGGGTAGATGGCAGTTTCCTTCGGTGCCTGGATTTCAGAACTTCACATCAGATGTGATTGTCGTGAGGTTCGGGGAACAGTTGATTGCTGGTCTTACGACTATTCCGGCTGCTTCGTCTATCGCTTTGACAGCGGTAGTTGATGACCAACCGGCATTCGCGGAGCGTTACCGCGTGGCAGTGGAATGAATGTGTGGAACAATCTTGGCGCTATTGCTTCGGTTGGCTTGTTTGTCATCGTTGCGATTCCGCTGATACTTCGGTTCATGCTTCAGGGCATGATTCGAAGTGAGATTGAGAAAGTAGCGAGTGCGTTTACGAAGCGTATAGCCAAGTTAGAGCGGCGGATATCGAGATTGGAGGATAGACGTGTCCGACGAAGTAGAGGAGACGACCGATACTGAGACTCTTCAGCATGTGGCGGCGGCTAGTCTCATCCGTGAAATGTTTGCGTTTGCCGGTACCGCCGCCGCGTATCTCGTGTTCTATTACGTGATGCATCCGACTGAGTGGCAATTGGCGAAGATGAAATTCTTCCTGAAAGGGAAGCGATTTTGTCAGGGTCAAGCGGATTGGTGGGCATCACAAGCGGCAACGTTCGCCACTGCGTTTAATCGGGAGAAAAGCTGATGACATGGGGTAAAGTCTATTGGCCTATTATTCTGATTGTATTGACACTAGGGATTCTTATTCCCGAAGTGTACGCGCTCATCACGAATGTGAATAACACTCTGTCAGATTGGGTGTGGCGGGCGCTTCACGTAACGCGCGATCAACAAGAGTGGACAGCCGCTCATTACTTAGTATTCGGACTGTGGCTTACACTCATGACATGGCTTACTTGGCACTTCTTCTTTAGGCGGTTTGTATGAGTACTGAAGTGCGGCATATGTATGATGCTGCATTCCCTATCCCGCCGGTACTCGGTTGCAATGTGACAGCCGGATACATCGGCAGTCCGGGCGCTACTCCGCACGTGTGGACTCCGCAAGAATGGAAGACAAAAAGCTACTCACTTCGTCTTCCGCTGTACGTGCCATCGTTCTTCCGTACGCGCAATTGGAATGCCAACGCTGACGCTATCGAATGCGTCAACACGCTGAACACTCTTGGCGTTCCGAAAGGTTCAGCGGTTGGACTCGATTTCGAGACGGAAATCAATTCCGCATATGTGAGCGAGATTGACGCACACGTGCACGAAATGGGATGGAACATACTTCTCTACGGCAGTAGAGGATACGTGTTCCAAAACCCGCGTCCGCACGCTGGCTACTTCGTAGCCGATTGGGAGTGGGACGTATCACACGGGTTGATTCCCGGTAGTTCTGCCACTCAATACAAGCGATTTGATGAGTGGGACCTGAGCATCATCGATGCGTCAATACAGCTATGGGGCGACCCTACAGACACAGTGAGTTGGACGGACACCCTCATGAATGACCACCTACACTTCAGCAAGGTGCAACCGGCGCTAGCGTTCGCAACGTACAAGGATTGCTGAATGCGCACGGTGCACACCTGGTGATCGATGGCACATTCGGTCCATTAACTGACAGCGAAGTGAAGCACGTTCAGTCTTCGTACGGTATTCAGGTTGACGGCATCGTGGGAGAACACACGTGGAAGACAATGCTTCTGAATTCGAGGCAGTAGAAGAACCGATAGAGAAGCGGCTATATCGTATTGAGGAGTCGCTAGCTTTGATAGCGAATTCGCTTGATGCGATAGAGCAATTCATGACGGAGTTTGCTCCGTTGGCGCGTAAAGCGGCCGAACTGATGTCTAAGACTCCGGCGCAAGCTGTTAGGCAGGCATTGAAGCGTGGCAAATCAGCATGACTTGTCGCACGAAGCGCGTATGGAAGCGGCGGCAAATGGCGAAGCGCTTCCCGACGGATCATATCCGACGCGTGACCGTGCCGAACTACAGGCAGCAATTGAATCGTATGGTCGGGAAACCGGAAACAAGAATGAACTTCGTCGATACTTGATTCGACGCGCCGTTGCCCTCAATGCAACGGACTTGATTCCGGATGATTGGGAAGTGGAGATAGAGCATGGCGGACAAGACCGAAAGTGACACGGATACCGGCGCACCGTTGACGCTGAAAGAACTCGGCAAGTTCATCAAAGACACGGTTGCGGAAGCTGTCTCCGGTATCAAGAGTACAACTGACGACGTGCACGAAAAGGCGGCGGAGCACACTGAAGAGAAGCTAGACCGAAAGTCCACTATTGCCGAACAAGTTCAAGCGGAGATTGCGAAACTCCGTCAGCAAGAGAAGCAGGAAGGCGAATCGAAAGCGGTAACGGATCGTATTGCCGCTCTAGAAGCCCGTGTAGAGGAGAAGCCTCCGGTTGAGCGTCGGCGCGTTCACCGGTTGATGGGTTGGGGTGAATAGGTAAGGGGCGCACATCGAGGCCGGCCGGGGGCTAGCCGGGGTATAACCGCAGGTCAAGACTTGATCCAATCGTGTAAGGGTTGCCATGGGTTTCGAAACCGGCGCAGTGCTTCTCAAACAGCGTTGCAATATCTACGGTGGTGAGAATGACGGCGGAGCGAAACGAGTTCTAGGCGGACTCGATGAGCGCGCGCCTAGTCGTCAGTGGTATTGCAAGGAAGTGGCCATTGGTCGCTTCCGTATGCATTGCGAGCATGACCACGTTGGCCAGGAAATGCCGCTTTGCCTGAGTCACTTTCTGCAATACAAGGACGCGGTTTCATTCTGCCCGCGTTGCAATATCCCACCGAATGACCATAGGTGTCACCTTGAGTTGAGGGAAGTTTCATGACCATGACTGATGTTGAATTGCGGTCCGGTCCGTCACTTGACGATATCCGTGAATGGGGGCGGCAAAACGGATTCGACAACGTACCGGAGTCCGGTCGGTTGCCGAAGGGTCTTCGCGCGGCATTCAACGATGCGCATGGTATGGAGCCGCGCGCTACAGCCGTTCATGCGGAGACTGTGAGCGAGCGTGCTCCGCAGATTAAGCGGGAGACGCTGACGGACCGCGTGCGTGGCGCAGTGACCCGTACGAAGAAGCCCGCGCGGGGGCGGGTGAAGGTGAAGAAGCCGCGCGTTTCTATTGAAACGACGGTCGAATTCATTTGGGGTGTGATGGCGGATATCGCTAAGCCGGTCAATACTCCTGTGAGTAAGGTTCTCAAACTCCAAGCGCCGGTTGCGGGAATGGTGCTAGAGGAGAATATGAAGAACAAGATGGTTGATCGTGTTCTTCAGCCTTTCGCGCGGATGGAAGAAGGCGGGAAGGTATGGGGTGCTCTCATGGGTCCGCCTATGCTTGTCGCTCTGATTTCGAAGTATCCGCAGACGGCTCCGAAAGCGATTCCTGTACTTCAGAAGTCGTTGGCATGGTGGCTTGATGTAGCGGGACCGCAGATTGAGGAGAAGCAACGTCGCGAAGAAGAGTTTACGACTGTGTACGGGGAAAAGGTTGACGCGATGATTCTTTCCTTCTTCCCGGAACTGTTCGTCATTGAAGATGACGTTCAACCGAACTAATCCGCCGCTACATGCGGAGTTCTCCGCTAATGACGGGCGTGTCATTGGTGTGTCTTGGCGCGTCTTCCTTATGTGGTTGCAAGACATTTGGCAACCCGGTCAGCATATGTTTATTGTCGCACCGACCGGTGAAGGGAAGACAACTCTAGCTGTTCCTATCCTAGAGTTGCGTAAATGGGTTCTGGCACTGGACCCGAAAGGCATTGACGACACGCTAGCTGAGAGTGGGTTTACGCGTGTCGAATCCCTTCCGCTCCCGCGCAAGATGCGGAATGACATAGCGGATGGAAAGCCCGCGCGTATCATCATCGGCGGTAGTGCACGCTCGGATGAAGACCAGGAAAAGCTAAAGCGCTTGATGAAACAAGCGCTGAAGATGGCGCGTGAACACGGTGGTTGGACTATCTATGTTGATGAGTTCCAAATCCTTGCGGACCGCCGTATGTATGGACTGGATAAGGATGTAGAGCTGTTGCTTATCGCGGCGCGTCGGGACCGCTCTAGCGTCGTGATGACTTTCCAGGCTCCGGCATGGGTACCCCGTGCGGCTACCCGTCAGGCACGTGTGGGCATCATCGGACCGACGCGGGACCGTACGATGATTAAGAACGTCGCGGAGTCCATGGGGCGGGATTGGCGGGAACTCAGTCTGATCATCGATGAAATTCCCTCGTTCTATTGGATCGTTATCCCGAAGAATGTTCGCGCTCCCGTGCTACTTGTACACCCTCCCAAGCTGTGAAATGATGTCCCTATCAGCAAGTCGCGACGATAGGGGAGTGATCCAAATGGCGGGCAAGCTTCAGGTGAAGCCGCAGGCGCAGGCGCAGGCGGAGACGGTTGAGCTGGTTGAGCTGGTTGAGCAGTCGCCGGAGCAGGTGACGGCACTGGTTGAGCAGGTGGAAGCGTTGACGGCGGAAGCGGTTCCGGAGGCGGACCCGTGGGCGGACGCGGTTGCCGCGCCGATCGCTCCCGCGTTCACGCGGGCGCGTGTGGACATCGTGAAGGAAATCCCGGAATCCCTCCGGGCGCTGTTTGAGCAGTCGCACGGGGACTACTTCGAAGTTATGGAGTCGGCTGGTCTCGGCGAGAATACTGCGAAGTTCCGTCAGTTCGACGCGAAGACTCCGGAGCGTGCCGACGCATTCGTCAAGATGGCGAAGATGTGGGCGAAGAACCGGCGCGTTGCGAGTGCACCGAATGAGGGTCAGGTTTCGATGCGTGCCTTCCGCATTAAGAAGGATGACAAGCTGACGAATGTCGTGAAGTTCGCGGTTATGCCGCTCGTGAAGTCGGAGCCGCGCGCCGCGCGTCCGGCTCAGAACGGACCGGCTCCGGCAATCATCCGGGATTGGGCCAAGTCGAAGGGAATCGCGGTTCCGTCGCACGGGCGCATTCCGGCGGAACTTCGCGCTCAGTATTTGGCGGAGGTTCAGCCGACTCCGGCTGTCACGGAGCAGCCTGCGGCGGACATCCCGCCATCCCTGTAGTTCAGTCTCCGGCTCCGTACCTACCCCACGTGGGCGCGGAGCCGGTTCTTTCATGTTGAAGGGAGGTTTGGTTATGCGAGTCCGTAAGAACGAGTATCGGGTATGGATTGTCTACCGGATTCCGGATGAGCGATTCTCCGGAGCAGAGACGGAATTCGCGGACGATATCACTGCATGGGCGACGGACCCTGGTAAGGCGTGGTTGGAAATCGTCTGGATGGCTGAGGCATTGCACTACGAAATCATCACGGCATACGAACCGGTGAGGGTGTTTTGAACGCGGATAACATCACGACGCAATTCGAGGTCCGTTACAGCATGGGTCGGAGCGCTCCGTTTGCGATTTGGGGCGTCTATCCGACTCAAGACGAAGCGGATAAGGAATTGCTGTACGTGTCCAAGTCGCAGACGGTCAAGCTTGTGAATGTGGTCAAGGTTACCCACGAAACCGTGAGTTCATATAGCCGACCGGAATAGCATTCCTTCAACCGTCCGGATATCCCGTTCCGCACACGGGATATCCGGGCGGTTTTGCGTTCCGACTATCCGCCGGTAATCCGGTAATGCTAATCCGCTAAAGATAGCGAAGAGTACATGAGAATTCACTACCGGTAATCGTCTTGCCGACACCGATGTCGGCAACACGGTCCGTAGTCGAGTCCCTGACCTGCGACGATATCACAGAGTAATGTGATGTAAGGGGCACAGGTCGCCGCCGGCCTGGCCCGCGGGGGTGTATAACCGCAGGTCAGAGCTTGATCCAATCGTGTAAGGACTGCCATGGTAACACGTGGTTATGTCTATGCCTTTAGTAGG
>Ga0210392_10000704_pt1 | contig 19431 bp, 12 predicted proteins | sample IncBWC30OmetaG_FD_161057 | JGI IMG/M metagenome (GOLD analysis project Ga0210392, IMG submission 161057) | Forest soil microbial communities from Barre Woods Harvard Forest LTER site, Petersham, Massachusetts, United States - Inc-BW-C-30-O ...
TACCTGAATTTCCCCGGAGCCTGCATCTTCACCATCGCCATGGTGGCGGTGGCTGTCTACCTTTCAACTACCTTCAGCTTCAACATCGCGAAGGAATGGCTCTCGATTCGCTTTGCATTTGTGATGGCGTGGCGCGACCGCTGGGCCAATTGGCGACAGTCGCGTGCTCGCGCGCGCGAAGCTAAAAAGATGGCACGGGCAGACGCGATTCGCGAAAAAGAGCTGGTCAAGGCTCGAAACGCAGGGGCGAAGCAGGAAAAGCTCAATTTCAAGAGGAAGCAAGGGCCTGTGGCGGAAGAGGAGGCAGTTCCGGCACATCGGCAGGGCGGCTTTGCCGAGATGATGCCCGAGCCTTCTCCGCCGCCGAAGAGCTTGTGGGAGCAGATGCCACGCGCTACGGTACCCGATCCTGAACCGGAGCCGGAGCCGTCGCCGAGCATTGCCGTCAAAGAACGCGCCGATGCAGAAGTGAATAAGGTGACCTTAGCCCCGAAGGCGCATAACGGATTCCGTCTGCCTCCGAGCACGCTGCTGCATCGCAGTGAAGACACTCAGGTTGTCCGCGAAGATGAACTGCGGGCCGAGGCGCAGGTGCTGGTAGAGAAATGTGCAGAGTTTGATGTCACAGGGCAGGTCGTGCAGATCAATCCTGGCCCTGTGGTGACGACGTTCGAATTCAGGCCCGAGGCGGGCGTCAAGTACAGCAGGGTTACTGGACTGGCTGAAGATCTGTGCCTTGCGATGCGTGCCGAGAGCATTCTGATCGAGCGCATGGCGGGCAAGAGCACGGTCGGTATCCAGGTGCCGAACCATGAGCGCGAAACAATATGGCTGCGCGATGTCATCGAGGCAGAAAATTTCGGACAGTCGAAGAGCAAGCTGACGCTGGCCATGGGCAAGGACATCAATGGCCGCATCGTGACGGCTGACCTGACAACGATGCCGCACGTTCTGATTGCCGGATCGACGGGCAGCGGTAAATCGGTCGCGATCAACGCGATGATCATGTCGGTGCTCTTCAAGGCGACACCGGAGCAGGTGCGCATGATCTTAGTCGATCCCAAGCGCGTTGAGTTGGGGATGTATGAAGGTATTCCGCATCTCTTTACGCCGATCATCACCGAACCGAAGCTCGCGGCCAATGCGTTGAGAAACGCTGTCCGCGAAATGGAGCGGCGGTTGAAGCTGCTGGCCTCGCGCAGTGTACGCAACATTGACCAGTACAACAAGCTCTTTGACAATGGCACGCCAAGCCTCTTCGATGAAGAAGAAGAGCAGAAACCGCTACCCTATATCGTCATCATCATCGACGAGTTGGCTGACCTGATGATGCTCGATAAAGCAAACGTCGAAGAATCGGTGACGCGGCTGGCGCAGATGGCGCGCGCGGTCGGCATTCACCTTGTGCTGGCGACGCAGCGGCCTTCAGTCGATGTGATCACCGGCCTGATTAAAGCCAATGTGCCGACGCGCATGTCGTTCCGGCTGGCAACCAAAGTCGACTCGCGCACGATTCTGGATTCGAACGGTGCTGAATCTCTGCTGGGGCGCGGTGATATGCTCTTTCTGCCGCCGGGAACGTCGCGGTTGCAGCGAGTGCACGCTCCGTTCGTTACCGAAAAAGAAATTGCGGCGGTTACGGAGTTCTGGAAGAAGCAGGGTGACGCGGAGTACGTGCAGGGCTTCCTTGAATCGCCGAAAGATGACAAGGGCCGCGAGCTCGATCTGGATGCTGGCGGCGAGGACGCGAACGACGAGCTCTTTGAAGATGCTGTGCGGCTGGTGATGGAATTCGGCAAAGCTTCGACTTCCCTGCTCCAGCGCCGTCTGCGGATCGGCTATGGGCGGGCGGCGCATCTGATTGACATGATGGAGCGGGATGGCATTGTCGGCCCGGCTGAGGGCTCGAAGCCGCGTGAGATTCTGAAACCGCCGGACTGGCTGAATGAAGTTGAGCAGGCCATGCGATAAGTACTCGCGGGGACGCCCCTCCCTGAATTGTACGTGCCGGAGAGCCGCTCCCGCTTTAGTTGTTGCTACGACTTCGGAACGACACGTCTTGCCGACCGCAGTGCGATTCCTCCCAAAGCTAAAACCACGATGACGAGCGCGATCCAGAGCAGCGCGGGATGCCTTTCGGTGAACGGGCGCTCATCAGGACGCGGCTTGAATTGAGGATTTATCTGCTCGGGGCCCAGCGTCGCCTGGGCTGCGTCTTTGTCCGGCTGGAATAAGCTTGCGTAGTCATACTGCGGTGCACTGAGCACCGGGTCTCCGTAGTAGAGCGTGTAATCCGTTCCGGGGATGGCGTCGAAGCAAAGACTCCTCTTCCGCATCTGCAGACGAACTGTGCTTAAAGGAAGCGGGAGATCGTCGCCATTATGAATCTTCACTGTCCATCCGGTAGTTGCAGGCATAGTGGTACTGCCAACGTCGATGGTGAGTTGCTCATCGTCGATACGACGGCCCGAATGTACGCCGTGCACGCGCCGAATTTCGCCGTCGTAGTTCCTCACGTCCGGCAAGGACCTGCCATTCCGTATTTCAGCGATCTGAATGCTCACACTACGGTTGAAGTTCAACGAACTGGCAACCGGCACAAATTCGATCCGCTCGACCGGAACGTTCGCACTCACGGTAAATTCAGCGACAGACTCTCGTCCCTGCCGCAAGACTGCCTTCGAGGCAGCCACCGTCAAATACTGGGCAGGTTGGAGCGGCTCGCGCTCAATGGACAGTCCTGTGACATCTTCAGGTTTTACGGGCCCTTCGATTCGGAAGTGGAGATAGCGAAGATCGGAGATGGGCAGATGCAACGTCATGCTTCGGCCCAGCTTCTGGCCGGTAAGATCGAAGACCGTGTAGGTGCCGAGTTGCGTCTCTCCGCCCGCATCCTGAGTTTTGCTGCCTGAGACGTCAACGGAGGCGATAAATTCCTTTCCTTGCAGGTCGAGTTGCAGGGTACTGTAGCTGCCGGAGGGCATCTCAGCATCAAAAACGACTTTTCCGTTGCTCTGCCCCAGGTTGAGCGGCGCAATGTTGGCCAGCGCGGTGGAAACAGGCTCGTCGACACGCAACGCATAGGGCGTCTCCTGCCCGTCGCGGTAAAGACGCAGGTCCGCCAAGCCAGCAGATGCGCGGGCGAAAGTGGTTACATCCAATGCTACGCACGTCTGCTTCTGCTGAGCGGGCAAGTCTTTTATATTGCGCTCATAGCGAAAATGCTGCTGCTCCGGCTGCGCGATGAGCAGAAGCAGGAGAGGCGTCCATAGGCGTGCGTTCATTCGGCGCTCTTTCCCTGATGGCGTAGGTTAAGCCAGTCGCGTTGATAGGCAAAGCTGACACCAAGCAGCAATGCTCCAAGGCCGAGGAAGCTCAATATGCGATAGCCCTGGCTTAGCTGGCTCGTATCCACGAGAAAGACCTTGGCGATGCTGCCTGCAAGCAGAATGAGCGCCTGCCAACGCAAGAAGGCCGACTTCTTCCAGAAGCCTACGGCGAGCAGCAAAGCTCCAAAGAGCATTGACCAAGCCGAGTAAGTGAACTGGGCGTACATCCTGCGTTCGACGAAGTCACTCCATTGCCACCTCGCGGGAAGATGCGACCACCAATACGAGTGAATTTCAAGGCAGACGGCAATCATGATTAGCACATTCACTGCGATCACAGAGCCACCTGCGATATAGAACCACGGAAACTTCTCTTCCTCTGCGTCGGGGCTGGCAGCAGTAAGCGCAATCCATGCAGACAGGGCAAAGGCGGCGATGCCTGCCAGGTACGTTGCAAAACGTGCGTTGAAGATCACTGTATCGGATGCGGCCGGGTTGAGTGTGATCAACGCAATCAGTCCGAGCACAAGAGCACCGATGGCCAGCATGCGAAGCAGCAGAAGACGCAGCCTTCGCGCCAGCCATAGCAGCACAGTGCCTTCCGCCAGCCATCCAATCGTGATCCAACGTCCGTGTGCTTCAAGAGGAATCGCCAGCGTTAGAAAAATGACGGCTATCGCCAGATGCAGTGAAGAGAGGATTACCGGCTTGGCCTCCGGTCCTCGTCGCGACGGAAGCTGCAGAAGCAGCAAATAAAAAGCTGCGAAAGCCACTGCTGTCCACGGCTGGGCCCATTTGCGTTCCGGCGTGCTTAAAAGAACATAGAATTCCAGGAACCCAAAGGCGGCGTTCGCCAACGGGAGCAGCACCAGAACCAGATTGTCCTGCGTGGAAAGGTGCGACGCGTCGGCAATTTGCAGACCACGAAGAAGACGCGGGGCGATGGCAAAGATCAGGAAGAAGACGATGACGAAAAATGCGGTCAGGGCAAACTGCGCATCGGTGTAGTACTGGATGTGCCAGGCGATGCTGAAGAAAATGGTGCCAGCGAATGCACCCAGCAAGAGCCTTGACCAGGGACGCAGCGCGACGAGGGTCAACACTGCCGCATCGAGCACGAGCACATACCCGAAGAGCGCCAGCTCGTGATTTTCTCCGGTCGAGAGCAGGAGCGGCGTGCTGAAACCGCCTACTATCGCATAGAGCGCCAGCAGTTCAGCGTCCTGCACCCAGCACATGAAGCCGTTCCAAGCTGTCACCAGAATCATGCCACCAAATGCTACGGCGGACGGGATGAGATGATACAACTCAAACGCTGTCCATAAGGATAAATACAGAATTCCGCTGCCAACAGCTTTGAGTGAGTAGGAAAAAGCAGGATATCCACGGCTGCGAAAACGCTCGGACCAGACGATGAGGCCTACGCCTGCGATCAGGCCGATCAGCACTCGACCGAGCGGCCCGATCCAGTGATTGTCGATAGCAAATTTAAGGAACCAGGCCATGCCAATGAGCACGGCAAGAATTCCGACGCGGTTGAAAACCTGAGAGCCAATGCGGCTTTCAAGCGAGTTGTCGGTATGCTGCTCTTTACGAGCGGGCTCAATCGAAGCAAATGCTGGAGGGTTTACTGCTTGAGGGGCAGCAGATGGTTCCACGGGAACAGTTACGGAGGGAGCCGGAACTGCGTCAACCGGTTCAGTCTGTGGCTTTATGGCCTGCTCCAGACGCCAGACTCTCGCGGTAAGAGCTGCTATCTGTTTCTGCAGGTCCTCAACGTTGTTACTCATTCCCGTTCAATGTACAGGGAGTGCAAAGAAAATGGGAGCCGTTTCGCGGCTCCCATCTCAGTATGTTGCAACCGTTAGTAAGTCAGCTTGAGACCAAACTGGATGATGCGAGGTTCGAAGGTGCTGGTGACGATTCCGTTGCTGCTGGGAGTGCCGCCTGCGATCGAACTGACAGGAACGATTGCTCCGGGGGCAAAGGTTGAGGTCGTGGTACCGAGCGTTCCACCGAGACCGCTACTTGGCAAGTAGTAGTTCGTGTGGTTGAAGAGGTTGTAAAACTCCGTGCGGAACTCCAGCTTCATGCTTTCGACCGGCAGGTTGATCTTCTTGTTCAATGCAAGATCGGTCTGGTAGAAGGCTGGGGTCCGGCCGGGGTTGCGCGAAGCGTTGCCGAAGGGGCTGAGCAGGTTTCCGGCTGCATCCTTGGTTGGAGGCAGAACGAACGCGGCATAGTTGATGTACTGAACGTATCCGGTGCCCGGAAGCTTCGTCTTTTTGATCAGTGGTTGATCCGGTACACGGTCAGGACGGTAAAGGTTGGCACCGCGATAGCTGGCCGTGATCTGCTGAGAGACCTGGTTGGCCGAGCTGGGCGAGTAGGTGATGTTAAAGGGAGTGCCTGCCTGCATGGTGTTGATGCCGCTTACCTGCCAGCCACCGATCACTGCATCGAGGAATCCGTTTGTGTTGGAAAGGTAGGTGCGTCCGCGACCGAAGGGCAGCTCATAGACGAGGCTGGTGACGTTCGCGATCGGCAGGTTGTAGTCCGACTGCGAATAGTCAGCGCTGATGTGGTTGCCATCCTGTGGTGATGGAGTGTTGCCTTCGAGGGACGCGCTGGCGTTGTCGAGCGAGTGCTGCCAGGTGAATGAGTTCAGCAGCGTCAATCCACCAACGAAGCGCTGCTCGTAACGAGCCTGCAGCGAATCATAGTGCGAATAGAAGGCGTTAACCGCTGCAGTGATGTCTGATGGCCAGTTTCCGAAGGGCCGCGCGAATCCTGCCTGCGGATCCTTCTGATTGGCATTCAGGAAACCCTGCAGCTTTACGCCATGATTGCCGACGTATGCAACGTCGAAGACGATGTTCTTTGCCAGCTGACGCTGCACGCTCAGGAAGTAGCTCTCGACATAGCTGTCTTTGGTGTCTTTTGGAATGTAGGTGATGTTGTCGGTCGCCTTATTGAAAACAGTCAGCGAGGCGGGGAAACCCTGATCGATGGTGACAAAGCAGCTTGTAGCGGGGGCGCCCGCTGGGCACTGCGTTGCAGCCGATGGCTTCACCGCCTGCGAGCCGACTGAAGCAAACTGCGCCTGCGGAGCGTTGATGCCCAGGATATCCCCGGAGCCAGCACGCGTGTAGTGGATATAGCTTATGCCGAAGCCACCGTGAATGACCGTCTTATTATCCGGTGCATATGCGAAGCCGACACGCGGTCCGAAGTCCGTGAAATCGGGGTTAACCAGCGTGCTGCCGTAGACTCCACCACCGTGGAAGGGTGTTATCCCATCGCTTGCGACCGCGCCAGGGGTAATCGTGAGCACGGTCTGGGAAACGGGGTCGAAGTTAGAGATGTAGTTATTCTCCTCCGAGTACGGCGAACCGTATTCCCAGCGCATTCCATAGTTGAGCGTAAATTTCGGCGTGATACGCCAGTCATCCTGCGCATATACGTTGTCCATCGATGAACGGAGATGGGCGACGAAATAATTCGCCAGTGCATAAGAGGATGGCATTCCGAAGAGGAAATCTGCCCAGTAATTATCGGCCACAGGAGATCCCGCGCCTGTGTTGGTGTAGTCAGAGGTGAAGCCGAACGAACCGTAAAGCGGGTTATTGTCATTGACCGCCATCCAGATGTGCTCGTATTCGTAACCGAACTTCATCGAATGCTGGCCCTTCACCCAAGTGAAGTTGACCTTGGGGTCGAGCAGAGCCGGGTCCTGCCATTGCGGGTTGGTGCTCTGGCGACCAAACGCGCTGAAGTTGGTAACGCTGGTGGACGGCAGACCGCCGGCGACGACCGGATTGGTGGGCAGCCCCGGAATGGTGATGGAGTTGTTCCCGATTGAGAGTGAGAACTTGCCGGCCTTGGTGCGTGACAGGCCGAGGCGAGCATCCAGAACTTTATTCGCGCCGAAAAGATGGGTATAACCGAGCGCTACCTGCTGATCGAGCACTCTGATCGTTCCGTTTGTCTGGCCGTCCAGCGGCAGGGGGATCGCGGGATAGTTGACGCCAGTCTCTTTGCGGTCGCTGACGCGAAGGAACCAGGAACTGGCGGCATTCTGCTGCCAATCAAGGCGCAGGTCACCCTTGTCGGAATTGTCGGTGAACGGAACCAGCAAGGCGTAGTCGTTCGAGGCAAGGCCAGTGGTCGGCGATCCGGCGACTGGAAGAGGGATTTGCCGGAAGAAATTGACGATCTGCAGCGAGGTCGGATTAAAGTCGCCGTCCGGGATCTGCTGGCCTGCGGCGTAGGTTTGTCCTGTGATCGGATTCTTGACGGGAACGACGAGCTGTCCGTTCAACTCGTTTTGCGTGGGCAGCGTAAAGACGCCCAAAGGCTTGAGTGTCTGGCGGAATCCTTCATAGTCAACAAAGAAAAACAGCTTGTTCTTAATGATTGGGCCACCGAAATTCATACCGAACTGGTTGCGGTTGAAGGTGGGCTTCTGGAATGGGACAGGACCAAGTGTGCCGGTGAGAGTGGGCTTGAAGTAGCCGGCTGCATTCAGGTCCGTGTTGCGGATGAATTCATATAACGTGGCGTGGAAGTTGTTGCTCCCTGCCTGGGAGGCGACGTTGATGGTCGCGCCGGCTGATCGGCCATATTCGGCGTTCGAATTATTGGTGACAATCTGCCACTGCGAGACGGAGTCCGGCGGAATGGCGATGATCTGATTGTCGAAACCCTGGTTGCTCTCGCCGTAAGCGTTGTTGTCCATGCCGTCGAGGAGGAAATTATTGAACATGCTGCGCTGGCCGTTCACGTTGTAGGCGCCCGCGCGGGTGAGGCTATTGACAGAGCTGGTCGTCGCCGCGGTGGGCGCCTGGCGCGATCCGGTGACGAGAGCCAGTAGGTCAGAATAGTTGCGGGTCACCAGTGGCAGGGCTTCGCTCTGATACTGGGTGATGATCTGGCCGCGCTGGCTGGATTCGGTTTCAAGCTGCAACTGAACGTTGTTGACTTCAACCGTCTCTTGCGCCTGGCCAATTTGTAAGGTAAGGTCAATTCGCTGGCGAGTGCCGACAGAAAGCGATATATTATCAGCAACTGCGGTAGTGAAGCCCGTCATCGATGCGGTCACATGATAGGTACCGACACGCAAGGATGGAACTTCCCAGTTGCCGTTACTATCCGAGACGACTTTGCTTTCGATACCCGTGGCTGTATTGGTTACAGTTACCGATGCTCCGGCAACAATGGCACCGCTTGTATCACGAATTGTTCCCACCAGACTGCCGTTTTCAAATTGGGCCCTAGCGGCCGAGGAAAACAACGACAGAATGAGGCTAACGTAAAGAACACGCAGAACCGCTGTTTTATAAGTTCGCATTATCCCGACGTTAACGGCATAGTAATAATATTTATTAAATAAGCTGTAAACGCAGGATGAATCTGCTTAGGTATGTCTAAAAGTTGCTAGCAACTGCAACTTTCAGACCATCCCGACAGCAGGCTGACGTATTCTTTACATAGAACTTTCGATGAGAACTGATAAATTCCACCGAGTGGCAGCCGTTGAGGTTGAGAAGGCTCTATCTATCCGTGTGCTGGTTGCGGATCAGCACCCAGTCATCCGCATCGGTGTCGATAATCTGTTGCAGACGGAGACCGGCATCGAAGTTGTGGGCGAGGCTGGGGACAGCGACGAAGCCATCAGCAAGACGCTCGAACTGCGTCCTGACATTTTGCTGCTCGCTCTGAACTTGCGGAATTTTCCGGGACTCGATGCTATGCCGGAGGTAGTAAACATTTCGCCGGGGACCAGGACCATCCTGCTCGCGAACATGATTTCAAGACAGGAGATCATGAAAGCAATGGAGCTGGGAGCCCGGGGGATCGTGGTGAAGGACGCTCTCATGGAATCTCTGACTCCTGCGATTCGCGCGGTGTCGGCAGGTCAGTACTGGATCAGAGACCGCCGCGTGCCCAATCTCATTGACGTGTTGAAGACTCTCACCGATCCACCTTTGCGGGCTGAGAAGAACAATCTCAAACTCACCGCGCGCGAAATGGATGTCGTGGGTTGCGTTGTAAAAGGCTCGAGCAATCGCGATATTGCAACGCAATTCAGTCTCAGCGAAGAAACGGTAAAGAGACATCTCTCCAATATTTTCGAAAAAACCGGTGTCTCCACGCGCCTCGAATTGGCACTGTTTGCTATCGAACATCAATTGGTTGCCTCGCGCTCTTGAAATTCCTCTGATTAATTTTCCTCTGAATCGTCGCATCGGCCTTTAATGGGCCACCCCTGCTCCTATCCACGCATCCATTGCTATGCAGCGGATTGAACGTTATCGCGCACTCGCTTGCGGTTTAGATAGCGAGCAAGGAGTCAGAAAATATGAAACAGAAGATGTTACTTTTTCTCGTTACATCTGCGTTGTGCAGTGTAGGGTTTGCACAGGAAGCGAATCCCACAGCGACTCAGCAGTGGCCGCAGGACCCACAACAGAAGCAGTATCCGCAAGCGGAGATGCGCGACGGCGTTCCCGTCTACAAGGTGCAAGTGGTGGGCCGCGACATTCCCGCAATCAACTACTTCCATCGCAGTGGCAATACGAAGATCGGATTTCAGGGTACCAGCCTGCTGCCTGAGGCGAAAGGCTCGGCCGCTGTCGAAAGCCGTCGCGGACGGTTGGTTATCGATGCGAAATTTGAAGGGCTTCGCCCTGCGAATAGTTTCGGTGTGGAATATCTGACTTATGTAATCTGGGCCATCACTCCCGAAGGTCGCCCATCGAACCTTGGTGAAATATTGCCCGATGGCTCGAAGAGCGAGATCAGTGTGACTACTCCTCTGCAGTCCTTTGGATTAATTGTGACGGCGGAGCCATACTATGCAGTCACCATGCCCAGCGACATTGTGGTGATGCAGAATTTTGTTCTGGAAGATAAGACGCAGGGCATTATCGAGCAGGTGAACGCGCACTATTCTCTGCTGCCACGCGGCGCATACACGCAAACTGCGGGGCAACACTCAGTGCTGCATCCCATCACACGCAATGAGGCATGGCCGCTTGAGCTCTACGAAGCGATCAACGCAGTCCAGATCGCCGAAGCTTCAGGCGCCGACAAATATGCTCCCGATACTCTGGCAACAGCCAAGCAGAACCTGCAGAACGCGCAGGATCTTGAAGAGCACAACAGCCGCCAGAAAGATCTGATCGCGTATGCACGCGCCGCCGTGCAAACGGCGGAGGATGCGCGCATCATGACGATTCGCAAGAAGCGCGCAGAAGACGAAGCCAATGCAAAGCAGCAGGCACAGGATGCGCAGCTGGCAGCAGCGCAGGCTCAGGCTGATGCGAATCAGCAGGCAGCGGAACGCGCCCGCGCTGATGCCCGTGCAGCAGAAGCTGAAGCGCAGGCCGCTCGCGCTCATCAGCAAACGCAACAGGCGAATGACCAGACAGAAGAAATGCGCGAACGCCTGAAGGCCCAGTTGAATCAGGTTCTGGCCACTCGCGAAACGGCTCGGGGCCTCATCGTAAACATGTCTGACGTACTGTTCGATTTCAACAAGTACACGCTGAAGCCTGAAGCTCGCGAGAAGCTGGCAAAGGTTTCCGGAATTCTGCTTGCCTATCCGGGGTTGAGCCTTCAGGTGGAAGGCTATACAGACAACATTGGATCAGATGACTACAACCAAAAGCTCTCTGAAGAACGCGCAGGTGTGGTGCGCGACTACCTGGTGACTCAGGGCGTGGCGCAGAACAACATCAGCGCAGCCGGATACGGAAAAAACAGCCCAGTCGCGGACAACTCCTCGAATGATGGACGGGCGCAGAATCGCCGCGTAGAAATGGTCGTCTCCGGCAACTCCATCGGAGTGCAGGAACAGGCTCCCGGGGCATCAGGCGCTGCGGCGATGCCGGCCACGAGCAATCCACCAACCGCGCAGAACAGCGGATATTCCAACCCTCCACAGCAGTAAAACCTGAATGCATCAATACTCAAGGCTGCCGAAATTGGCAGCCTTCTTTTTATCGTCGCAAAGGCTAAGACCAGCTCAATCTTTCCCATGGTCTAAATTGTTGCTATGAGACTCGCATTTCTGGGCACTGGTCAGATGGGTTCGGCGATCGCCGCTTTTCTTATTAAGAACGGGCACTCAGTCACCGTCTGGAATCGAACACAGTCCCGCTTGCAGCCTTTGATAGAGCAAGGAGCGACTGCAGCGGCAAGCCCCGCTGAAGCGGTAAAGACGAGCGAAGTAGTTTTTTCCATGCCCATGGACGACGCAGCATTGGAAGAAATCGCGTTCGGCAGTGAAGGCGTGCTCGAAACTCTGCCGGAGAATGCTGTTCACGTATCGCTCAGCACCATCAGCGTGCAGCTTTCACAGAAGATGACGGTCGAACATACGACGAGAAAACAGAGTTTCATTGCTGCGCCCGTCTTTGGCCGTCCGAATGTTGCCGCCGAGGGCAAGCTGTGGATCGTGGCTGCGGGAAAACAGGATGCGCTGGAAAAAGTGAAACCGCTGCTTGAATCTTTCAGTCGCGGCATTACCGCAGTCGGCGACAAGCCCTACAAAGCGCATGCGCTGAAGCTTGGCGGGAATTTCCTGATCACGGCAATGATTGCGGCGCTGAGCGAGGGCTTTGTCTATGCGGAATCGCAGAGCATCGATCCTGCGCTATATATCGAAGCCGTGAACTCAGCTCTTTTTCAGTCACAGTTCTACGCAAATTATTCGAAGGTGATGCTCCATCCTCCGGAAATACCCGGAGCGACTATTGCGCTCGGGCAGAAAGACACTCGCCTCTTTCGCGAAGCGGCGGCAGCAACGAATACGCGCACGCCACTGGCAGATCATTTCCAGGAACAAATGGAAAAGGCCAGTGAAACGGGCCTGCGCGACCGCGACTGGGCGGCTGGATACTATCAGTTTGTCCGAAGCATTTCGCACCGAAGCTCGTAAGCCCGATGCAGCACAGAGCAATTGTGATTACGAAATAGAAGCCAGACGCGCTTCGATTTCCGTTAGCGCTGCCTCCAACGCGGCACGCCGATGAGGACTGGAAGTGCGCTCATCGAGAATTCGTTCGCGCTGCAGTTCCAGTTCCTGGCGTTGACGCTTGCGCGCAGCCTCGGCTGCCGCGCTCGGTTTTGCGCTCAGGTGTTCCGGTTCTGCCTGCTTCTCTGCCACTTGTTCCTCCACGGATTTGCTTTCCCAACCTCTAGCCATACCTCCATGGTATCGCTACACCTGCGAATCTGCGAGGATGAAACGCACATCTAACACGCGAAGCGACGTTACGCGAGATGGAGAATCTCTTATGAAACAGTGGCGAATTCCAGCATTTGGCATTGACAATCTTGAACTTATCGAGACGGCGACTCCCGAACCGAAAACGGGAGAAGTGTTGATAAAAGTGCGCGCAGTTTCTCTGAATTATCGCGATCTGCTGGTCACTCTGGGCCGTTACAACCCCAAAATGTCGCTGCCGCGCGTTCCTCTTTCCGATGGAGCCGGAGAAGTTGTTGCTGTCGGCGAAAGCGTAACACAGGTGCAGACGGGCCAACGCGTAGCCGGCATCTTCATGCAGAACTGGCTGGAAGGAGCAACCACAGCGTCAAAACACCGCGGCGCGCTCGGCGGCGACATCGACGGCATGCTCTCTGAGTATGTTGTGTTGCGTGAAACAGGCGTCGTGCCTGTTCCTGAACACCTGAGTTGGGAAGAAGCAGCAACCCTGCCGTGCGCTGGTGTGACGGCATGGAATGCAGTTGTACATGCAGGCAGGATCAAGGCCGGAGACACTGTCGTGATCCAGGGAACCGGCGGCGTTTCGATTTTTGCGCTGCAATTCGCCAAGGATCTCGGAGCGCGCGTGTTAGGAACATCGAGCAGCGATGAGAAACTGCGCCGCGCAACCGAGCTCGGACTGGATGCTGGCGTCAACTACAAGCAGACGCCGGATTGGGCGAAATGGGTGCTGAAACAAACACAGGGCGAAGGCGCTGATCTCGTCATAGAAGTCGGCGGCGCCGGCACATTTGCGCAATCGCTTAAAGCAGTTCGGGTTGGGGGCACGGTGGCGCAGATCGGCATTTTGAGCCAGACGAGCGAACCTTTGGACATCATTCCCATCCTGCACAAGCAGATTCATGTTCAGGGTATTTATGTCGGTTCGCGCGTGGACTTCCTCGAAATGAATCGAGCCGTTACGCAGACAAAACTGAAACCCATTGTGGATGAGGTATTTACCTTCGATCAGGCCAAGCGGGCCCTGAGTCGCATGCAATCCGGTGCACACTTCGGGAAGCTGGTAATCCGGATTGATTGATTACTGGTTATTCTGGTTGCCATTACCATTTTGAGTTTGGCCTACCCGCATCATTCATGGTGCAATTGCATCTAAATGGGAGCAGCATGTCCAGTGAAACGGGTTTTTGCTCCCTATCACCATGGAATTGAAAGAGGCCCTTGATGAGCATTCTGCGCGCGGTTTTCAATTTTTTCTATGAGATTCTGCTTGGTTGTCGGCACGATCACTTGACCCGTCCTTTCACACTTCAGCAACAAACTTATAAAGTCTGCCTCGATTGTGGAAAGCACGTATTCTATTCAGCCAATACGATGCGCCCACTCAGCAGACGTGAATTGCGCCGAACGCATGCAGTGCGCTCCGGCGAGTTGAAGGTTGTAGCTACTACGGCTGCTTCGCTCAACAGCGAACGAAATTCGCAAGCGGTTGCATAAATCTGTCTCGATCGCATCGCCTCGACTTCTTAGTGGTTCGTGACAAAGTGGGATGTCGCACTGTCTAATAGATCTTGACGGCCTCCTGCTTCGCCGAATGTTTCCTTCCCTCAAATCCCGATTGTCGGTAGTGTGCGCGCCGCTGCTTCTGATGCTGGCAGCCGGTTGCGGCACATTTCCTGGGAGCAGTGGCGGAGGATTCGCAATCTCGTCTTCAGCAGCAACAGTTGCGACAACAGGCCAACTCCAATTCAAGGCAATGCAGCAGGATGGCACTCCCGCCGTCGTGAAATGGTCTGTGAGCACAACACACAATAGTGCATCGCTGGGAGCCGGATCGATTGACGCCACCGGTCTTTACACGCCTCCCAATGCACTCTCCGCTGACAGCGTAGCTGTTGAAGTGATAGCGCATCTGCAGAGCGATCCCTCTCGCAGCACGAGCGAAACAATCACGGTTACTCCAGGATTCCTTCAGCCTCTTCTGCCGGAAAATGCCGCGCTCTCGCAGGGCGGAACACTCGAAGTCTCAGCACAGATCGCCGAGGTCGGCGGGGGCACGGTTCACTGGAGCCTGAGCGATACCGCCATGGGCACGCTGAGCCAATCAAGCTGTCAACACGGAAAACAGCAATACACAATTTGCAAGATCAGCTACACCGCAGCGGGCACGGTCTCCGGGTCGCAATCGGCACACATTATTGCAACCGCGAATGATACAAATACGCAGGCCACGCTGCATCTGCTGTTAAACGCCGACGGAATCAACTCCAGCGCGCTTACAAATCAGTCTGCCCAGACAGGCATGATCTCGCTCGGAGCTTCCGGGAGCAACGATGGCGATTACGACGTTTATAAAGACACTGCAGGCGAAAGTTATATTGCCGATTGCTGCGGAGGGACGCTTGGCGCGCTGGTGGAAGACACTGAACATAATCAATTCATCCTCAGCAACAACCACGTTCTTGCGGAATCTGATCAGGGCAAGATCGGCGACACGATCGACCAGCCAGGCTTGATCGATGATGCCTGCCGTCCACTGAGCCAGCAGGGTTCCACGGTGCGGCCCACAGGAACTCTGCGATACTACGTGCCGCTGGCAACAAACCAATCGAACGTGGATGCTGCACTTGCGGCAGTCTCGCCCGGTGCCGTGAATCCCGATGGCAGCATTCTGCAATTCGGACAAGGAGGCCTGGGATTTGGCGCGCCTCTTGCCGCTGCGCCGCCGGTCGGTGGAACAGGCGAGACACTGAATGCGGCCAACCTCAATGGGTTGCGCGTGGTCAAGAGCGGCCGCACAACAGGGCTGACATGCTCAACGGTTGAAAGCGTCGATTTGGCGGTAAAGGTCGACTACTACAAAGACTGCGCTGAGACACAGCCCTATTACACCAAGACCTTCACCGGACAGATCGGCATCGGGGGCAACAGCTTCTCTGACAGTGGCGATTCGGGTTCGCTGATCGTGGACGCCGCAAATGCCCAAGCCATCGGCCTTTTCTTCGCCGGAGGCACTGACGGAGATGGCAATGGATTAAGTGTGGCAAATCCAGTCGCCGATGTGCTGACTGAGTTGGGAAATCAGACGGGCTCGAAGCTGAGCATCGTCGGCAACAAAACAGGCCACCCCGTTATTTGCCTGAACTACGACAACAACACAGAAACAGCGGCGGCGCTTCCAGAGCTTTCGCGTGCTGCGGAAGTGCAAGCAAAGAGCGCAGCACAGAATGCCATGGCCGAACTCGTGAATCACGAGAAGGGCATCCTTGGAGTCATTGCAGGCAAGAGCGCCGATAGCCCCGGCGAGCCGGCCGTCGTCATCTATGTCGACAAGACAAGACCGAACATTGTCGTTCCGCAAACCATGGCGGGCGTGCGCACCGCCGTCATTCTGACCGATGCGCAGAGCGTAGCAAACGGCAACGCGCCGAAGGTCTCCGCTACTACTGCGGGCATTCACCTTTCGGCCAGCGTGCTAAGCGGCGCTGCGGCAGTTGAGCGGCAATACGCTCCACAATTATTCGCCGACCCCGCCATTTTCGGCGTTGGTGTGGCACAGAGCCGCGACAATCCACAGGAAGCCGCGCTGCTGGTTCTTGTCGATATGGCGAGAACTGCCAAGGCAATGCCAGCAACGCTCGGTGGCCTGAGAGTCCGATATATGCAGCTGCATCGCTTCCATGTAACGAAATCGAAGTATGCAGGCGCGCGTCCGGTTTCCAGCTGCTCTCTGCAATCCTTCAAACCGGTCGAGCTTCACTAGACTCTCTCGAACCGGCCTGCAGGATCTCCACCGGCTTTTCCTCCCCGCGCACTGCCGGGAAGAACAGCATGAAGATTGTGCCCGAACGTCGATTGCCATTGTTCTGACCATCTTCCGCGGCACGACTGCGAATATGGATCTTGCCATGATGCTTGCGAACAATTTCAGCACTCACCCACAATCCCAGTCCTGTGCCGGTTGCTTCTTTCGTCGTGAAGAAGGGCTCGAAGATGCGGCCGAGCACTTCCTCAGACATGCCGCAGCCCGTATCCATGACGGAAACTCGCACACCTTCCACATTTCCATCGCGCCATGAGCGTGAGCGACGCACGCTGAGCACCAGGCGTCCGGGTCCGGGCATCATTGCGTCGAGAGCATTGCCAATGAGGTTGGCAAAGAGTTGCCGCAGCTCGCCCGCAAAGCAGAAAAGCTCTACGTCGGGCTCGTAGGAGCGGTGCACTTCCACCTGCAGAGAGTTCACGCGGCCCTGATGCAAGGTGAGAACGGAATCCAACAGCTCGCTGACCTTTGCCGTGATCGGCAGCGTGGACTGGCGGTAGAAGCGAAGGGTCTGCTGCGCTATCTCAGAGACGCGGGCAACTTCATGCTGCGCGAGATCTACATAGTGCTTTGTTTCAGGTGAAAGTGAGTCCTGCAGCCGGATCAGATAAAGCAGATTCGTAACTGCTTCGAGTGGATTGTTGATCTCATGCGCAATCGACGCTGCCAGACGCCCTGCTGCGGCGAGCTTCTCGGTTTTGCGCAGCGCATCTTCAGAGTTGCGGCGCTGTGTTGTGTCGACAATGACAGCGCCGACCCAGCGAACGGTATTCGAGCTGGTGCCGACCGGGTAGAGATTCACCAGCCAGCTGCGTTTGCGTCCGGGATACGTATCGAGTTCGCCAAATACTTCAAGATCCTGGACGGCGACCCCCTTTTCAAATACCAAATCGATGGCACGCCGCAGCGGAATTGCTGCCTGCTCCGGAAAGAGTTCGAATACTGTGCGGCTAAGATAACGGCTGATGGAGCTATGGTTCATGCTCGCGAGGAACTGGTTCACGCGGACGAAGCGAAATTTGCGATCAAAAAATGCAAATCCGATGGGCGCATTGGCAAGCATCGAATCCAAGAGAGCCAGAGTATCGTTCAGACCCGCCCGCTGCTCCTCAATCGAAGTGACCATCATGTTGAAGGCCATGGTGAGATCAGCGGCTTCATTTGACGAAGAAACCTGCAGCGGGAAAGAGGATGTGTCTTCCGGGTCGCGTACTACCCGTTGAGTAGCCCGCATCAACACGTTGAGCGGCTTGGTGATGGTGCGCGCCATGAATGTCGCCAGCAGCGTGCAGCCAAGGATTGCGACCACGGCTGAAATGAGCGTGATACGCAGGAGCGAATGAAGTTGTAGCTTGTCTGCGTCTTCGTTCGGATAGATCCAGACCAGCGCCCGTAGTTCCCCGTTCACTTTGACCGGAGCAACGATCTCGCGAATGTTGTCTTTCAGTGTGAAGAGCGTAGGCTTTTGCAGACTCCGAAGATAGTTCCGCTCCGTCGGCGTAAGATTCAGCTTGCCGGTCATTGAAGCATAGGTGCCAACTAGCGTAACGCCCTGCAGATCGGTAATCTGCACGCTGCTGATGCTGGGGTATTGCAGCATCGAGCTGATCACTTCCTGCAGGCCGGCCGTCTTACCTTCAGCGATAGCGGTGCCTGCCTGCAGGGCCAGTAACGACCCTTGATATTCCAGACGGCGATCAACGCGCTGCTGCAGTTCGTTTTGTTGTTCACGAACAAGAAATACGGCAAAGACAGCCAACACCAGCAACTCAAACAGCACCAGGCTGGCAATCAGTTGACCACGGATTGTTCGAGGCCGAAGTAAAGCCATAGTCTCCGGGAAAAATCTACCCTCCTGTGCCTTTGGTCATCCCTCAGGAAACGGGAGAATATTGATTCAGATTACGCTCTAACTGTTGAGAGTTTTTCTTTTAAGTCTGATGCGATTTGACGACCATGAAAACGGCCGTTCTCAATGAAGATTTCATTGGTTCTCTCTCCGGCAATAATCACGCCAGCCAGATAGATGCCCGGCACGTTGCTTTCAAGACTCTTCGGTTCGCACGCAGGACAACGATCCTCGCCCTCCAGGTCAATTCCGAGCGCCGTCAGAAAGTCGAAATCCGGATGATATCCGGTCATGGCGAAGACGTAATCATTCGCAATGGTCAGCGTGCCATTCGGCGTCTTCAGTGTGACCGAATCTTCGCGAATCTCTTCAACATTGCTCTCGAAATACGCAGTGATCTCTCGGTTCTTGATGCGGTTTTCAATGTCAGGAAGAATCCAGTACTTTACGTGCCTGTGCATCGTAGGACCGCGATGCACCAGCGTCACACGTGCGCCGTGTCGCCACAAATCGAGTGCAGCGATCGCCGCAGAGTTTTTACCGCCGATCACCAGCACGTCGAGATCGTAGTAAGGGTGAGGATCGTCATAGTAGTGATGCACCTTGGGCAGGTCTTCACCCTGAATGCCGAGATAATTCGGCAAATCATAATAACCCGTCGCCACAACCAACTTCCGTGCATGATGCGCGAACTTGCGCCCGAAGCGATCGGTCACATGCACACGAAACTCGCCATCCGAACCTGTAATGGAATCGACGTTCTGGTAGGGGCGAATGTCGAGTTGATAGTGCTCGGCCACTTTACGGTAGTACTCAAGAGCTTCGTTGCGCGTCGGCTTCTGGTTCACGCTGGGAAAAGGAATGTCGCCAATTTCGAGCAGCTCCGGCGTGGTGAAAAATGTCATGTGCGACGGATAGTGAAAGAGCGAATTGCACAGGCAGCCTTTGTCTACCAGCACGCTGCGCAGGCCGCTGCGCTGTGCCTCGATCGCGCAGGCCATACCTGTCGGCCCGGCGCCAATCACAAGGACGTCAAATGTTTCAGGGGAGTGCGTGTTCCGGTCCATCTGTATAGATTAGACGATCAGCGGATGCGAAAACTTCATTTTCAAGGCGGGTACCCAGGACGCCGACAATAACGGTCTGAGGGACGATTCATTTATCCTAGAAAGAGCAAAGGATTTTCAAAGTTTCATGG
>Ga0210392_10000706_pt1 | contig 19380 bp, 16 predicted proteins | sample IncBWC30OmetaG_FD_161057 | JGI IMG/M metagenome (GOLD analysis project Ga0210392, IMG submission 161057) | Forest soil microbial communities from Barre Woods Harvard Forest LTER site, Petersham, Massachusetts, United States - Inc-BW-C-30-O ...
GGCAGCTCGAAACCACCGTACGCGCCAGCTTTTTTCCGCTGACTGAAACAGATAGACGCTCAGGATTCCAATCAACGGTTCGAGCGGATGCCTGAAGCGGGCATGTACGGTCACGAAGTAATAGACGAGCGGCAGCAGAAAGAAAGCCCACGCAAAGAGCATCGCGCCGGGAACGCGCCGTTTGAGCGCGAGTGCGAGGCCGAGCAATCCTGCAATGCTGGTGAACTGGAAATTCAGGCTGCGTCCGTACTCCGCCACCAAGCCTTCATCGCCCGGATGGGGCACGCTGAACCAGAAGTAGTAGGCGCGCTTCACGCACAAGATTAGAAAGTGTTTCGGGTTCTCGCGGATCACCTTCTTCGCCATCTCGCCGCGCATCTTGGCATACTTGATTTCGCCCATGTGGGTGTAAAGGCGCAGTTGCACGGGATCCTGGAAGGGATGGTCGTACTCCATCAGCAGGCCAATCGCTCCGGGGCCGTTGCCTAGGTACAGTTCTGCTCCAAGATTCCCGCGCATGGGCACGAACTGATGGAATGCCAGCCAGTTCCGGTAGACCCACGGTTCGATACACGCAAGGCAAACTACCGAAGCCAACACTACGCCGACAATTTGTAACCGCAACTGTGCTCGTTGAGTTTTGATCGCTTCCCAAAGAATCCACAACCCGCAGACGGGCAGGAACAGCAGCAACGAAGGATTACTCAGAGCAATCAATCCCCAGAGCAGTCCGAAGACCGCCCATCGTTTTACGGTTGCCGCCTTCGTCGCATCCTCGTCCCCGATGCCACGCATGCGCAGAGTCAGCACCAGCACCCACGAGAAAAGAAACGCCGTCAGCGACATCTCCCAGATCCACTTCACCGCATACTGCATCGCCGCCGGATAGAGCGCCCAGATCCATGCCGACCATTTCGCCACGCTCGTATTGAAGCATCGAGCGGCGATCTCCCACGTCGTGCGCACCATCAAGGCGTTCAGCAGGCAGTTGAGCGCGATCAGCACCCAGGCAGAAGTCGCCGTGAAGATCCCGAAGAGCTTGAAGACTCCGGCGATGATGAACGGATATCCCGGCGTGACCCAGGTCGTCGGGCCGGTGTGCCCGCGAAAGGGATCGGCGTAGCCGTAGCCGGTCGCCAGAGCGCGCGCAATGCGCCCCATCTCCCAGCCGAAGCCGAAGTGATCGTCATATGGCCGCACGCGATAGGTATGCGCCAGCATCACATAGGCGAGCCGCACCGCCAGCGCGACCCAGAAGACAAGCCACGGCGCAGAGAATTTTCCGCGCACATCAAACTTCGTTTCCAGTTTCATGTCCATGCACTGGAGCTTTCCAGAACTCACAAAAAAATTGTACGCGGGCGTACATTTATAGCTTGACCCTGACGTAACGTCACGCCTGACCATCACTTTCGAGAGCCATTCGATGGACCCGAGCATCGCCTCCATGCAGATTCAGGAGTTCGCTCAACGCACCGGCGTCACCGTGCGCACGCTGCACCATTACGACCGCCTCGGCCTGCTGAGGCCCGGCGGGCGCACGGCATCCGGCTATCGCCTTTATGGCGAGCGCGAGCTCATCCGTCTGCAGCAGATTGCGACGCTCAAATTCATCGGCTGCTCTCTGCAAGAAATCAAGGAAATTCTCAGCGGCCCGTCGTCGGATCTGGGCGAAACGCTCAAGCTGCAGCATGAGGCGCTGGAGCGGAAGCGCCGTACTCTCGATCGCGCACTGCGGGCGGTTGACCGGGCGCAGAAGCTCTTCGCCCAATCCGGACGGACTGACTGGGATGCCTTGAAACACATCATCGAGGTGATTCAGATGGAACAGGACAAATCGTGGATGATGCAGTACTTTACGCCCGGACAGCAGGCCGCACTCAAGGCTCGCAAGGCAGAAATTCGCGAAGGCGAAGAAGGATGGGCGAAGCTGATCCCGGAAATAGAAGCTGCCGCGAAAGACGGTCTCGACCCGGCGAGCGATGAGGCCCGCTTGCTGATCGAGCGACACCAGTATCTCGTCAACCTATTAACCGGAGGCGATCCTGGCATCGAGGCTGGGTTCGAACGCCTCTATGCCGACAAGGCCAACTGGCCGGAGAACTTCAAACCCCCTTTCAGCGAAGCGGCACGCAGCTTTATTCAAGAAGCAAAACAGGCCCATAACCTGAGCTGCGTCTAACCGGCAACCAAATACCATGCAGGCTCCTCAACTTAGCTGAGGAGCCTGAACGGTTCGACTTTGTTGAACAGCTACTGATCGTTGCCCTGCACGTTTTCGATTGCTGTAAGGGTGCCGAAGAGACCGTGTTGCTCATGATCTGCGCCGGCGGAGAAGTAGAGCGTTGTGGCTGGACCTGCCGATGCGTCATTGCCAAAGCCCAATCCCCACAGGCCATCAATCTTGATGGGCGCGTTGGAAGCATCGTGTAAGCGTCCCTTGAATCGTCCGGTCACGGCGTTGAAGGCGAGAATTTCTCCGCTGCCGAACTGACCTACCAGGATTTCGTGACTGTGGCTGCCGAAGTCGCTCGATGCCTGCACAAGGCCCCAGGGAGCGTTAAACCATGGCCCGTGTTCCAGACGCCGCAACCTGCGACCTTCCGGAGAAAAAACGTCCACGTAGCCAAGGCCCGCGCCGTCTACTTCGTCGTGCTTATCGCTGTCCTGCTGTGCAAAGGAAACATAGATGTTTCCCCCTATGTTCTGCACATTGAATGGAGCGAAGCCATTAGGAAGGCTATCGTCATCGAACAGCTCTTCCATGTTGGGCACATGATGGAACTTTGAATTGTAGATCTGCACTCGGCCTTTCCGAAAGTCGGCGACGTAGAGAAAACTCTGTGGGCCAAAAAATGGCACATTCACAGTTGCCATGGTCATGCCCTTGAAAACCGACTTTCCTTTTTGGTTGACCATGACAATGGCATGCGTGCCGTCGACCTTGGGATTCCATCCTGAGATGGTTCCATCCTCCGTCACAAACATGAAAACCGCCGGAAGGCCTGGTTTCAGTTCGAAGCCCGTGCCTCCGTTAAAGATCGTGCCCGTTGGCGTTCCGGACGTGGTGGACGGGTCGGATGACGGAATGGTGACCACGAGCGGCACGACTGCGCCTGCGCCGGAGTAAAGCGTAGCAACTCCGGTCCCATTGTCTGAAACCCACCACGGGCTGGTGGAACTGCGGGAAAGCCCCCAGGGGTTGACCAGGTTCGGATCGGTGACGGGAGCGACACCGGGCATGTCGGAAACAAGGTTGGTTTGTTTGTAGTGCTGCGAAGGACTTGCGTTTTGCGCATAGGAGTTAGCCGCAATTGAGACGAGGACGAGCGAAAGCGCTCCCCTGAGTCTCCAGGATTTTGCATTCAGAAACGTTTGCATTTGGCTCCTCACCGTGGGGCGGGGGCGGCGCCGGGACAATACCGGGCAGACTTACATCCGGTGCATCCGGCGACAGACATGGCCCCCTCTTGGGACCCGGACCGACGATAGGAGAAATGCACCTCGCACTTGTCATGCCTTTGTTTCTACTTTGTCATTTCCTCATCTCCTCCTGCGGGGCCGCGCGAGGCCAAAGATCGCACCTTTGGTCGCTTTCCACGATTTGCGGATCGCCGACATTTCGCCTTCATGCTCTGTTCATGAGTCACTGACAATCCCCAGACGGCCCCGTTCCCGCTGTGACGCTTAGCTCTATGATCATCGCCGGCAACTTAACGCTCGCCACTCCGAACGGCATTGCCTTCGACAATCTGGGCGATCGCAGCGATCAGTTCGGCAACGCCCTTCGGCAGCGCCTTCTTTCCCCAGAAGCAGCTCGTCGCTGGAGGCGCGGTACCTTCCCGGAGTCTTCCTCGTAGGCGGCGCAACCACGCTGAACGCACCCGCCAGATGCAACTTCGGACCACTGTCAATTAATCACAAAAGTTTGGCGCTTGCGGCGCGTAAGAGAGTTCGCCCTTGCCGCAGGCGTCTTTTTTTCGTGCGGCGAAAGTATCGCACTCCTCACTACACGGCAACGTTCTCAATCGGCACCGATGGCTCGATCACCGAACCGAGCTTCTTCGCTCCAGCTCCCCAGCGTGTGCGCAGCCAGTGATTCATCGGCTCTGAATAGAACCGTGCCACAAGCTCGCCCAGCAGCGCTGAGACGATAATGACTGCGATAGAGAGCACCGGCACACCTCGCATCGGTTTGCCTGCTATCACGAAGACCGAGAAAATCCCGAAGACGACAAACATATGCGTCAGGTAGATCTCATAACTGCGCTGCCCCAGCTTCAGGAGCGGGTGCAAAATCCGCGGACTCTTCCAATTCGTCTGCGCAACCGCCGCGATAAACATGCAGGCGCCGACAGCAAGGATCGTCATGTCGAGTCCGCTGCGGCCAAGTCCCCATGCCTCGGCCCGAATCGAAAAACCAAGAATGAAGATCATCAGCAGAGAACCGAGTCCGCCGAACAGATACAAGACCCTGCGTGAAAGCTGGCGTCTCGCAGTCAACAGCGCCGTCAGACAGCCCAGCGCGATCGCGTCCATCCCTCCCAGATAGGAGTACTCTCGCCAAACCGCGTTACCATGTGCGAGAACGGTGCGCCCGAAAGGTCCCAGCACAACGAACGAGAGCAGCAGAATGACGAACAGCTTTCGGCGACCAAGCAGACGGCAGGCAAGCGGAAAGAAGAGATAGAACATCTCCTCGACCGAGAGCGACCAGAGGATGTCCCAGCTGCCGGGTAGATAACCGCGCCGCGCCTCAAGCACATTCACATGGAAGGTGAGTGCCGCAACCAGCGCGCGTCCAAGCCCGCCCGTTTCTGCGGAGACAATGAAGTGCTCAACATGCGCAGAGTGAAGCGCGCTGAGCACCGTCAGCAGCAACAGGAGCAGCGGCGCGATGCGCGCGAAACGCAGCAGGTAGAAATCCCGCACGCTGACGTGCGCGAGCGAGCCCCAGCGCCGCAGCGTCGTTGAGGTGATCAGAAATCCGGAGACAGCAAAGAAGATCTGCACGCCGAACTGACCATTCCACACGAGCGAGGAGACGAGCTGCTTCGGCAAACCCTGCGTGTATGGCACTCCTGCAAAACGAAGGCGCATGTTGACGTGGTTCATCAACACAAAGAAGATCGCCAGCGATCGCAGCAGATCAACGCCATCGAGTCGCGCCCAGCTACGCGCTGGCGCTTTGAACACAGCTGTGGCCATGTCTCATTGTGCATGAGGCGCAAAGTTAAGAAGAATCGCTAAGAATTAGTTCTCACAGTGATGAGCAGCACTCATCGCCTGTATGGGATGGCGGTGAAGTAGCGCGCCGGCTATTGTTCCTGCAAGTGATTGAAAACACTAGAATGACCTTAAAGCCTGTTGAATCATAGCGTTAGCGGGGGGAGATGATCCCCGGCTAAACTATTGAAAACAAACGAGAGGGATGTCCGAACCCAGGGGAGGGGAGGTTCTTGCCACTACCCGCGCTCTGGGTTACACTGAAGATTCGGCACCAGGACGGGCGTTTGTCTGTCTGATTGCCCGCCCTCCTCGCACATTGCGATGAATGCAGTAACAGCGGGTTCTGGATTGCGCGAAATTTCAAGGATTTCTTTGGAGTGAGTCATGGCTCAGGTTTGCGATGTCTGCGGCAAAGGCCCGCAATTCGGTAACAACATCTCGCACGCGCACAACATCACCAAGCGGCGCTGGAACGTCAATCTCCGCCCGGTGAAAGCAAAGGTCAACGGCGGAAACAAGCGGCTGCGCGTCTGCACCAGCTGCATCAAGAGCGGCAAGGTCGAAAAAGCTTAACTCGCGGATCCCCTTTTCGCGACAAACGAAGCCCCGGAGAATTCCGGGGCTTTTGTATTCTGTGAGCGCATGCAATCTGCCAGTGTGAACCATGCCGTGATCCGCCTGCAGTGGATCACTGTCGCGTGGATGACGATCGAGTTCGCCGTCGCCGTGGGCGCGGGAGTCAGGGCGCACAGCCTGGCGCTGACAGCCTTCGGTGGCGACAGCGCTATCGAGTTGTTCTCGGCTGCTGTGGTTTTGAGCCGCTTCTACGTCGGCGACCAACTGGAAGGGGTTGCCACGCGCATCACTGCAATCATGCTGTACATGCTGGCGGTCTTCATCGCGCTCAGCTCGGCAGCAGCGTTGTTCCTGCGAATATCTACCGCGGAAGGCTCTTGGGTCGGTATCGCCGTACTTTTGGCGGCCGCGATTATCATGCCGTGGATCGGACGCAGGAAGCGGAAGCTGTCCGTGCAGACATGCAGTAAAGCGTTGCGCGCCGATGCTGTGCAAAGCTCGGTCTGTGCCTATATGTCGTGGATCGCGCTCGCCGGCATCGCGCTCAATACGGTCTTCCATCTTCCGTGGATCGACAGCGTAGCCGCGCTTGCGCTGGTGCCGCTCATTCTGCACGAAGCGAACAAAGCCCGCAAAGGCGAGGATTGCTGCTGATCGAGGTTATGGCTGGACCTGAATCACTCCGCTGGCCGGAACGCGAGTGATCGCCTTGCGAATGTCAGCCTCCGGCGCATGATCGTCGAAGCGAATGCCATCGCCGTCGTGAACAACACCCAGCTTGCGCCATAGCCCATCGAGATCCACTGGCTTCGGCGCGTCCTTCATTGAGTTGTACATCTGCATGAGCACGTGCGTGCCGGTTGCGCGATCACCGGTTTCGAATGCCTTCTCGATCGGCCAGTCTGCATTGATCGTTCCACCCGCATTGGCGATGGCGCGCAGCGCATCCTGCAGACCTTTCTGGTTGTGGGTCTGCTCGCGAATCATGACATCGGCCTGCAGACAGAACTGCGCGCCGCCCCAATATGTTCGGCCCCAGGTATGCGTGCGGTCGAGCCCCTGATCGGAACTTCCGGGATCGCCTTTGTGCATGTCGCGCATCATGTCGCCCCAGATCTGCTCGGGACGCAGCAAACCACGCTGGACGCGAGCAATCGGCTCGATGTAAGTCGCAAGACCCTCCTCGATCCAGTGGTGATCGTCATCGACGGAAGGAAAGGCGGAGTGGATGAACTCGTGCGTCATCTCCCAGTCGTCATCGAGGTCGGACTGCGTGGTCTTCTCGCCGAGCACAATCCGGTGAAATGATGGATAGCCACCTACATCTCCCCAGCTGGTGCCGCGCAGAATGTCGCGTCCCGGCGCAGGCTCGATCAGGACGCGGTCCTTCGTAATCGGAAACCGCCCGTAGTAAGTGGCTACAGAACTTGCGGCATTGCTGACCCAATGCAGGATCGTCTCAGTGGGGAGATCGAATGAACCAGGACCGAAATCGACCTGAATGGTGGAATCACCAATCCGAAGAACCTTCGAGGAGGCAACGGGGTGCATCCACGGAGGACCACCACGGAACTGTGCCCGCATGAAAATGCCGCAAACAAGAATGAAAAGGAGAGCGCAGGCTGCGATGATCGCGAAACGCCTGGGCTTCATGAAGGTTTACTGCTTTTTCTCGAAGTCGAGTGACGCGGAATTAATACAGTAGCGTAACCCCGTAGGTTTCGGGCCATCGGGAAAGACGTGCCCAAGATGCGAACCGCAGCGAGCGCAATCCACTTCCACACGCCGCATGCCGTAGCTGTTGTCCTCGTGCGTCTCAACGGCTTCCGGAGTAACCGGCAGCCAGAAACTGGGCCAGCCGCTGCCCGACTCGAACTTCTTGTCGGAGGTAAACAGCTCGGCTCCGCAGGCGACGCAACGGTAGATGCCGTCGTCGTGGTTGTAGTACAGCTTGCCGGTAAACGCCGGCTCGGTACCCTTTTCCCGGGTAATGTGGAACTGCTCGGGCGTCAGCAACTGACGCCATTCTTCTTCGGTCTTGTGGACCTTTTCGACCTTTGTCTCAGCCATATTGTGCTCCACCAGATTAGATGAAAAACGGCTCGCGACGTTACACCTTGGCGATGACTTCGATCTCGACGAGGGCGTCCTTGGGCAGTCGCGCCACTTCGACCGTCGAGCGCGCCGGAGCGACAACGCCCTCCGGCGCAAAATACTTCGCGTAAATGGTGTTCATTGCCGCAAAATCGCCCATATTTTTGAGAAAAACCGTCGTTTTTACGACATGAATCAGGTCGATTCCGGCAGCTTCGAGCACCGCTTTCAGGTTTTCGAGCACGCGCGTCGTCTGCGCCTCGATTCCGCCCTCGACCAGCACGCCCGACACCGGATCGAGCGCGACCTGGCCGGAAGAATAGAGGAAATCGCCTACGCGCACGGCCTGCGAATACGGCCCGATGGCCGCTGGCGCGTTCTTTGTTGAAACAGCTTTCTTGTCGCTCATTTTGCGTTTCTTTCGTAGAGTTTAGTGGGCTGGCGGAACGTATTCCTTGGGCAGCTCGGAGCCTTCGCCGAAGAAGTAGCGGTCCATCTGCTCGACGAGGAATTCCTGGGCTTGCGGCGTCCAGGGCTGCAGGCGGTATTCATTCAGCAGCATCTTCTGGTGCTCCAGCCACTCCATCCAGGCCTTCTTGGAGACGTTGTGATAAATCTTGTGTCCGAAATCGCTGTCGAAGGGAGCTTCTTCCAGTCCCTCCAGCTCTTGCTTGTAGCGCGAACAAAACACCATATGTGCCATCGTGTGGGAATTACCTTTCTTTTCCATTGTATGAGCGAGTCAGCAAGTTAGCGAGTCGGCTGCCCAGCGAAATGTCAACTGCAAGCGTGGTAGGGCATGAGCATCATAAGACGAACAGGCGCATCTTGCACTGACGCGCATGATACTTCTCCGTATTGCCACTGCAGAGGCCGAGCAGGATCATACATGTGCAGGTATACCGCGAAACGCAAAGGGGTCCCAGTTACACAGTCCATGTCACGCTGGATGAGCGTTTCACCATCGGGAGAAAGAAGGCCTTCATCGTAGCCGACCAGCATCCTGCTAGGGTCATCGGGAAACTCCGGATGCATCTGGCCGAAGCTCCCCATATCAAATGGTTCAGCAAGTCCTTCCACCATCGCTTCGATGAGGACTAGCTGGTCAAAATGCTCCTTCGTTTGTTTATCGTCTTCTGTGACCTGCCACTGTTCCTGCCAAGTTTCAGCGCTGATTTGGGGCCGGTATACGCCTAAGATTGTTAACTTCGGTTCGTTCATATAAAGCACTATAAGGGCAAGCATTCCCACATTTCTTCGAGATTTGGGAATGCTTGTATTACTTGTTGCGGCGTTTTCTCTTGCCGGCAAATTTCTTCGACTTTTTGCTCAGTTGTTGCATGCTGCGTTTCGCCTTCTTCTGTTTATGCGATGGCTTGCTGACGCTTTCCGCGAACGCTGGGATTCTCTTCGTGCGCGGTTGCGACGGCGGCTTCTCGGTGGTCTCGCCTTCCGAAATGGAGAACTGCAAGCGGCGCTCGACGGCGTCCACTCGGTCGAGGACGACGCGCACTCTCTGGCCGAAGATGAATTTGCGGCCCCAATGCTCGCCGATGATCTGGCGGGTGTTTTCGCGATAGGTGTAGTAGTCGCCGTCCAATTGACCGAGGCTTTGGATCGGGACCAGGCCTTCGACAAAGAGGTCGTCTAGTTCGACGAAGAGGCCGTATTTGGTGGCGCTCAGGATCATGGCGCCGAAGTCTTCGCCGACGCGGTCGCGCATGAACTTGGCCTTCTTCCACTCGACCAGTTCGCGTTCGGCTTCGGCGGCGCGGCGCTCGTTCTCGCTGGATTCCTGTGAGATGGCGGCGAGTTCCGGTTCAGGGATGGGCGATTCTTCAACGTGCTTGTGCCTGGTTGGGGGGTCGCCCCATGGTGACGATCGCACAGCATGCGGCTCACCCTGCAGGAGCCTGCCTTCTCCACTGACGCCTGCCGCCAGCAACGACTTGGCGATGCGATGCACGATGAGGTCGGGGTAGCGGCGGATGGGCGAGGTGAAATGCGTGTAGCAGGGAGCGGCGAGGGCGAAGTGGCCTTCATTCTTCTCGCTGTAGCGCGCCTGCTTGAGCGACCGCAGCATCAGGTAGGAGAGGATGCGCTCTTCAGGCTTACCTGCGATTTTCGCCGTCAAACGCTTGTACATGCGCGGCGTGACTGGGATGGCTTCCGGCACCTCGTGCTGGCGCGGTTTGCGACCTCCTCGGCGCTGCTCGCGCCGGTCGGATTTCATTTCAAACTTGCGCACGGGCAGATTGCCAATGCCAAGCGAATAGCCGAAGATCGCCGCTGTTTCTTCAAACTCGACGATGCGGCGTGGCTCCGGCTTTTCGTGGATGCGGTAGATCGAGTCGATGCTGAGGTTTTCAATCCATGACGCTACGCACTCATTGGCGGCGAGCATGAACTCCTCGATGAGACGGTGCGCCCAGTTGCGCTCGGAGCGCGTGACGCTCTTCATCGCGCCGAACTCGTCGAATTCGATGATTGGCTCGGGGAGGTCGAAGTCGATGGAACCGCGACGCTCGCGCTTTTTGTTGAGGATCAGCGCCAGGCGGTGCATGCGCTCGAATTCCGGAACCAAATCGGAGATCTCGCTGCGGACGGCTTCGTCGCCATCAAGAATTGCGTGCACCTGCGTGTAGGTCATGCGGCGAGCTGAGCGGATTACACCTTCGGTGACCTCGTAGCTTAAGACGTCGCCGTGCGCGTCAATCTGCATCAGGCATGAGAGCACGAGGCGATCTTCATCCGGGCGCAGGCTGCAGATGTTCGTCGACAGCTCCTGCGGCAGCATGGGAATGGCGCGATCCGGAAAATAGACGGAATTGCCGCGCAGACGCGCCTCCAGATCGAGCGCCGTTGCCGGCTGCACATACTGGGCTACGTCGGCGATATGAACCTGTAACTCGAAGCCACCGTCGGCGCGCTCGCGGACCAGAACGGCGTCGTCGAAGTCGCGGGCGGTCTCGCCGTCGATGGTAACAATTGGCAGGTCGCGAAAGTCCCTCCGCGCGGCAGCTACTTCCGGGTCGAGAAAGGCGATTGATCGCGCTTCTTTGAGCACATTATCCGGGAAGACGTGTGGCAGGTGGTGCTTGCGGATGACAATCTCGACATCGACTCCGAAGGCATCTTCGTCGCCCAGCACCTCAATGACGCGGCCGCGAGCGGTTCGCGTTGGTGTGGGCCATTCGGTGATTTCAACATCGACGACCAGACCTTCGAGATCGTCGAAAGTTTGCCGTTTTGCTTCTTCTCCCAAAACCCGGTGCGGATTGCTCTTCATCGACTCCGGTGAAGGGAGCTCCTGTCCGAACGGAATCAGAATCGGCTGCGTCATGCGCTCGTCGAAGGGAACGACGGTATGTCCCTGAGCGCGTTCACTGCGCCCGTAGCGGAAGGTGCCGACGACAGTGGGATTTTTGCGTGTCAGCACGCGGGCGATTCGCCCCAGGCGGCGGCCATCGGAGCGTGGCGGAGCCAGCTCCACGAGCACCTGATCGCCCTGCATGGCGCCGTTTAGCTCGTTCGGGGGGATAAAAATGTCGTCTTCGCCGCTTTTTGCGCGGTCAGAAGGGCGGACGAAGCCGAAGCCGTCGCGATGCAGGTCAAGCCGTCCCGCTACCAGATTGTCGCGGACGGTGACCGCTCGCGGGATGCCCCACTGGTCACGATCAAGTTTGACAAGGTCTCCACGCGCGGTGAGGCGCGCCAGATGCTCCAGCAGTAGACGGCGCTCGCGTCCGCCTCCGAGGCCAAATTCCCGCACAAGCTGCTTGTAGCCAGCCCGCTGACCGGCGGAGCGTTCGATGTGGCGGATCAGTTCGCGGTCGGTCATAAAGCGGATGCGCGGGAAATAGCGTTCACCTTTGAACCATATCAATCCATACTTTCGCAGAAAAGATCAGCGAATGACGTGCAATTTTCAAGCAACCGTGTTTAAGATGCAGACAGCAGCCCTGACTGCGCGGATTCGAGGGGTGCAAGAACCCTTAGGATGGGATCAGGTTCAACACTTTGGCAGGACCAGCCACGAGCGGGCGAGGGATTCCCGCAGTTCCTGTTGAAAGTGAGATATTGAGGAGAAGAAAGGAAACACCAACAGATGTGGAAACCTAATCAGACCGGAAACTCTTCGCCAACCCCGAGCGAGCCAGTTCGACCGGCCGCCCCCGCAAACCCAAGCTTTGAACCTGCAGTGCGCAGCAGTGCTCCCGCAGCGGCTCAACCGGCGACAGCCGACCAGGCCACGATCGGCAAAAGCCTGATTATCAAGGGCGAAGTCACCGGCTCTGAATCCCTTTATATCGACGGCAAGGTAGAGGGCTCAATCAATCTGCCGGGTAATCGCGTCACCGTCGGCCGCAATGGACAGGTTACGGCGAATATTTCGGCGCGCGAGATTGTCGTTCTGGGCAAAGTGAAGGGCAATGTGAACGCCAGCGATCGCGTCGATATCCGCAGCGAAGGCTCGCTTTCGGGCGATGTTGTCGCGCAGCGTATTTCGATTGAAGACGGCGCCTTCTTCAAGGGCGGCATCGACATTCGCAAGCCTGGCAACGAGAAGTCTTCGGATGCCAAGCCGAATTCGGTTGCGGCTGCCCAGACGGAATCGGCCAAGGCTGTTACTGTCTAGTCGGCTTTCCACGGCGATTCATTCCAGAGCCCCGGACTTTGAGCCGGGGCTTGCGCTTGTCCTTGAGAACGCAGGATGGAAAATTTTCGGCTGAAAGTCTTTCGCGCCGTAGCCGAACAGGCGAGCTTCCGCAAAGCATCGGAAGCACTCCACCTGAGCCAACCTGCGGTAAGCCAGCACATTCATGCCCTTGAGGAAGAATTGGGCTTACGCCTGTTTGACCGCAGTGGCACGCAGACCTCGCTTACGCCGGCAGGCAGGCTGCTGCTCAAGTACGCGGAGCGTTCGGCGCGCGTTCTTGAAGAAGCGAGATCGGCGCTAGCGAAGCTCGATGGCGAAGTAAGCGGCGAGTTGCGCATCGGCGCATCGACTACAGTTGCGCAATACATCCTGCCGCGCATCCTTGGCGCTTTTCTCAAAGACAATCCTCGAGTAACGCTCTCTGTAGAGAGCGGCAACACTGAGGAAATTGTCGCGCTGCTTCTACGCGATGCGATTTTACTGGGCATGATTGAAGGGCCTCCGCTCAGCAAGGAAGTCCATGTAGAAAAGTTCCTCGACGACCGGATGGTGCTGATTGCGCCAGCGGGGCACGAGTGGGCAGGCGCTGGCAGTGTGCCCCTTCATGCACTTGCTGAGGTTCCTTTGCTTCTGCGCGAGCAAGGCTCGGGTTCGCGGCGCGTCGTCGAACAGGCGATCAAAAAAGCCGGCTTGCCACTGAATCAGTTACAGATTCGCATGGAGCTTGATTCGACGGAAGCGATTGTCTCCGGGGTGGAGGCAGGGCTTGGCCTGGGATTCGTCTCTGAGTGGGGCATCTCGAAGGCATTGCGCCTGGGGGCAGTAGTTCGCGTCCGGGTGGAAAATCTTGAGATTCGGCGTGATCTCACTCTGATTCGCAAACTCGGTCCCGCACCGGACGGGGTCGCAGCTGCGTTCCAACGCTTTGCGCTTGCGCAGAATGCAGGACACGAGCCGCCTCCCAGCCGGCGATAAGTAAATCAAATCGCTCATCACAATTCATTCTTGGACGCACCGTGCTGCGGAGTGCCAAGCTCAGAATGTGACAAAGAACCTATTTTTCGTTGGCATCATCCTGGCGGCATGCGGACTACTGTCTCCGCCGCTGGCTCTCGGTGCCGGCCTGGCATATGGCCTGTTTTTGACTCATCCGTATCATCTGGACAGCAAGCGCCTGGCAAAATTCCTGTTGCAGGCTTCGGTGGTTTGTCTGGGCTTCGGCATGAACCTCGGCGAAGTCATTCGAGTTGGACGCTCGGGATTCCTTTATACGGCTGTCGGTATTTCGTTTGCCTTGGGTCTGGGCTGGCTGCTTGGCCGCCTTCTGAATGTGCAGAAAACGCAGTCGTTCCTCATCGCCGCGGGTACGGCCATCTGCGGGGGTAGCGCGATTGCAGCGCTTGGACCGGTGACGGAAGCGAACGAAGAGGAGATGGCGGTTTCACTGGGAACCGTCTTCGTGCTCAATTCCGTCGCGTTGTTGATCTTCCCCACGATTGGCGCGGCGATGCACCTGTCGCAGACGCAGTTCGGCTTGTGGTCGGCGCTTGCGATTCACGACACCAGTTCCGTGGTTGGCGCAGCCGCCAAGTATGGAGCAGTCGCGCTGGCGATTGGCACCACTGTAAAACTGGCGCGCGCCCTCTGGATCGTGCCTGTGGCACTCGTCACAGCGGCGGTCAGGCAAAACAAAACGCGTATCTATCTTCCCTGGTTCATCCTCTATTTCTGCATCGCTGCGGTGATGAGCAGCTACATACCTCAACTGCACACGGCCTACACCCACGCCTACCAGTTAGGAAAACTCGGCCTTGCGGTCACGCTTTTTCTTATTGGCACGGGCATATCGCGGCAGACGCTCAAGGAAGTTGGCGTGCGGCCCATGGTTCAAGGAGTTCTGCTCTGGATTGTTGTTGCCGGAGTGTCGCTCTTTGCGATTGCAAAAGGCTTTATTCATCTGTAAACATCATTGACTGGATATGAGCAGCAAAATCCTTCACTTTTACGGCGGCGGGCAGGACGATGGAGGACGCACGCTGGATGAAATTCTTGGCTGGCCGGATGCGGAACTGGAGGCAGTCCACGATTTTATACAGTGGCTGTTTCCGCTGCCGGAGCGGAGCGGCGCAAATCCCTCTGCGCCCGTATTAGATGGCACGACAATCGACGCATTTCGCGGCTCGACGGATTTGCAACAGCGGCTCAGACGGTCGTTTCTGCGTATGCTGCGCTTTTACGGGTTCGAATACCAAGAAGGCATCGTGCAACAGGCAGTTAACTTCTCTGCACGATCCGTCAACTGGCTCGGCCCTGGCAACCACAATCACCTTCGCCTGACGCGCATGCTCCGGTCTCTAAGGCTGCTTGGGTTGGCTTCGGAGTCGGCCGCGCTCTATCAGGCTCTTTCGAAAATTTACAGAAGTCACTCCGACCGCATCACGCAACGCACCTACCAGTTTTGGACCAATGCCGCTGCGTTGAATGAGTAACGGTATCCTTCATCAGTCGGCTTCATTGAAATGCAGGCATTACAATAGAATTTTCCAGCGCGCCACTGGGCAGACATTTCAGATTGCCAGCGCTCGGGCCTGTAGCTCAATGGTTAGAGCAGGGGACTCATAATCCCTTGGTTGGGGGTTCGAATCCCTCCGGGCCCACCAGAGACTCTTCGACGGTCCCCATCTACTGGATTGGTTCACTCAACCCTCTCTTTTCTTAAGAGATACATCCCTTGCGCTATGATTGGGCTCGTTTACATATGCTTTTGCCGTAACGACTGATCGTCCTGCCGCCCCATGTTGGCAAAAGCCTCTCCGGGAGTGCGCTTATGTACCGGCAATTCGGTGGTTCGGCGCTATTGCTGTTGCTTATTACCTCGGCCATATCCCACGTGGCGGGACCGAGCCGCGGAGCGGTGGCTGTGCGCGGCAGCTCGGGAGGTCAGAGTTCGAGCGCGGTAGAAACTTCGGCCGTTCAGGCTGACCAGCACAAGTGCTACATTTTCGAAGCATTACGCCGCTATGCCGGTGTTCGGGAGTCATCTGGCAATAACAACAGTTCAGAAGAACCCGCTTCAGCCGCTCCCCTCATTTGCAGTCCGTCTAAATTTACTTCGGTCTTCCCGGCCGGCATTCCACAGGTAAATGCGAAAGATAGCCAGGTGATCATTGCTACGGTTCCGGATCCACTGCAGTCAACCGAAGCATTGCAATTCGACCGCGACATTGCCGCACTGCAGGAAGCGGCTTCTACGGCAGGCTATGACTTTCAGCGGATGACGACTCCGTGGCAGGTATCCGACCTGGCTGAAGCAAAGGATCTGAAGGATGCTCGTGAGGTGGATCGGTATCGCGAGCGCTTTGGAGACGAGCCTGGCGCGATTCTTTTCCGCAAACGCACGCGCGCGAATGACGTACGTCTGGAGCAGCCTGATAGTTTGCTGCTGCTTGTGCTTGTGCCTGAATCTCCGATCTATGGCCTCAATCTGGCGGCAGGCCGTGAAGCTCTGGGGGCGATCAACACGCTCCTGAATCATGGATTTCGGACGACGCAGACGGAAGAAACGGATGGCGTATCGCGCATACGCTGGATAGGTCCCAGCTATTCAGCATCCGCTCCAGGCCTGCGCACGCTTGAGCAAGAGTCACAGCCGCACATCCTCTTCGAGGTTCTGAGTGGCACGGTCAGCACGAGCTCGGCAAATGCATTTTTGACGAAGCTCAATCAGGACGGCAAGGCGTTCACAACGGCACGCGATAAGAAGGCAACACTCACGGAACTCGATCAGGATTCGCTTTGCTGGTTTCTGGGGCAGACACTGCGGCCCGGCATGCACACAGATGAGCCTGTCGTCGTGCTGCAGGAGGATGAAACTGCCTATGGCGGCAACATCTCCGATCCTACGGCTCCGACGAATCCATGCAGCCCGTTTACAAACCTCGTGCGCCGCTTCACCTTCCCGCGCGGGATTTCCCATGTGCGCCGCGTCTACGGCAGCACACTCAAGAATGCGGCGCCGAGCCAGCAGCAGGATGAGAGTTCGACGAGCAATTCCAATATCACTCTCACCTTTCGAGATGAGCTTGAAGACCCCATCGACTCGGTGCCGGAATTTGCGCCTCAGTCACCTGTATCGAATGAAAGCGCGCTCGCGGCGATTGCGAGTAGCATCAAGCATCTGCATGCGCGGGCGATCGTAATCAGGACGAGCGATCCGATGGACCAGATTTTTCTGGCCCGCTATTTTCGGCAGGAGTGTCCGGACAGCCGACTGGTTCTATTCAATGCCGAGCGGCTGTTCACACGCCTGAAAGGAGATTTCGATCTCGACGGAACGCTGGTCGTCTCTCGCTTCCCTCTTTTCCAGAATTCTTATCTGCAGACCCCTTTCCGCGGCGAATCGCGGCATTCGTTGACTTTTACCAACAGCCGTGAGGAGGCCATCTTTCTGGCGGCACTGCTGCAGATAAAACCCGGCCACCTTTCAATTTTTCAGACGCCCTACGCACATCAGCGTTATGCGATGGCTCCCTGGATTGGGGTAGCCTCTGGAGGGGACTTCTGGCCGGTAGCTTACTTAGGCAAAGATCTTGCACCGGGAGAATTGAAGACTTCAGACAACGTTCTTCTGCTCACGGACACTCCGCCAGAACGCATACCTGTCTTGTGGACCCTGGTTACCCTCGCTATTCTTGCGGTCGCTGTTATCCACTTCCTGCTTTTTCTTGCGGCTCTGCCGTTGCATTCCAAACTGAAACATAGCAAGAAAGCATGGGCCAGGAGAATTGCCCTGCACAAGATGCTCGGCTTTTACCTGATGCCTATTTCGCCGGCTTCCTGCGAGCACTCGAGACTCTTTACCGGCCAGTGCTGGTGGCTTTTGAATGTGAGCACGCAGTTTGTTCTGATGCTGGCGTATTTGTTGTTTCCGGTGATCGCGTATCAATCGAAAGTGCAGAATATTACCTCGGTCGCAGGTGCTATCCGGTACTTTCCTATACAAACGACCTTCTTTGCCGGATTCACCCTGATTGTCTTGATGCTGCAATTCTGTATGGCGGGGACGCTGTTCCTATTGCTCTCCAAGCGCTGCGCCCAGCTGGGCAAGGGATTCTTTATCCGCTTTGAAGGATTCCTGCTGCCGTGCGCATCGTTTCTGTGGGTCGCGATCGCCCTTAGTCTTTTTTGCCTGCAACTCGCCGACAGGCAGACGGGATTTGCTTTCGCGTCACGCTGTCTGCATCTCACGTCCGGGGCTTGTCCAATCTTGCCCCTTTTGCTCGTGTCTCTCGGCTTTATGATTGCCGCTATTGTGAACCTGAATGCGTTGAGTATGGCAGTAACCCGCAATCCCGGCCTGCCGTTGATCCATTGGCCTTATCTCGACCTTGGTTCGTGGCAAATCAAGCTGACCGGTTATACAGAGCTCTGGTATGGACTTCCGGGCGCTGATGGAGAGTTGCTTGCGGTCGTTGTCATACTTGCCTGCTTCCTGCTGCATCCGCAGAGGCTTTTTGCAACGTTTGATACGCCTTATATCGGCTGGCTTTACACCTGCAACTTCGTGCTCAGTATCTGGACGGTTCTCTGGCTCTGGGCGCGCTTCACTCGGATTTGGGGCGTGCTGCGCAGCGGTCTCGACAGCCTGGAAGGTTCGCCGCTTCGTTTCGCGTTTTCGCGGCTTCCGGCCATCTTTTCTATTGATCCGATCTGGTCCTATTTGGGATTGCGCCGTGTTGTTACTTTGCCGATGCGCTGGTTTGAGTACCTGAAAGTCGCTCCGCCGGTCGCAAACGAGAAAGAGCCGATTCTCGCCGAGAACCTGCTTGAATTGCGCACGATTCTGCAGGAAATGCGTGATGCGCAATGGCTCGACAACAAGACATATACAAACTTCAGCCATAAGCAGAACGAATACGCGATTAAGCTCTCAGAGGTGCCGGCAATTCTCGTCAGCTGGGAGCGCGGCGGGCCTGATTGCTCCGTTTCAGGGTCGGCATGCAAGGTTGAAAAATCAGAGGAGGGTGAAGGCAAGGAACCGGCGACCGGCGGCTGTCCGCCATCACGTGATGACCTTCCTTCACCCTGCGGTACCGTCTTTGGCCACGACAATTGCCTTGTTGAGCTTGGCAACGAATTTATCGCCATGCGGATTGGGGCATACGTGCGTTACGTCACGCTGCAGATGAAGAACCTGATGACGTTTATGTCGCTGGGCTTTCTGCTGACACTGTTTGCTGCTATCAGTTATCCGTTTGACCGGCCGCAGATCATCGCCTGGGCTGCTACGTTAACTCTCGCTGCCCTGCTCTTTACTGTTGGGACAGTCCTGGCGCAGATGGACCGCGATGCCATTCTCAGCAGGATGAGCAACAGCACTCCGGGGCAGGTGCGATATATGGCTTTCGTGAAGCACATGCTTGCCGTTGGTGGACTGCCGATTGTCACCGTTCTTGCAACGCTCTTTCCGGCTATCGGCAGTTACCTTTTTTCCTGGGCTGCTCCGATTCTCGAGAGTTTTCACTGAGGATTCCCGCGCTATGATTTTCTGGTGGGCTCACTGCTCGAACTCGATCAGCTTTCTATTACCTTCAAGGGCCGTCCTGCGGTCGATCGGTTGAGTCTGAGGATTGCGCGGGGCGAAGTGCTCGGTCTCGTTGGCGAATCGGGCTCGGGGAAGTCTGTTACTGCCCTTGCGATCCTTCGTCTGCTTGACCCTGCGGCTCAGGTGACTGGCGCAATTCGATTCGATGGCCGCAACTTGCTCTTGCTGCCTGCAGAGTCGATGCGGCGGGTACGGGGACGCGAGATCTCGATGATCT
>Ga0210392_10000707_pt1 | contig 19314 bp, 13 predicted proteins | sample IncBWC30OmetaG_FD_161057 | JGI IMG/M metagenome (GOLD analysis project Ga0210392, IMG submission 161057) | Forest soil microbial communities from Barre Woods Harvard Forest LTER site, Petersham, Massachusetts, United States - Inc-BW-C-30-O ...
GTCATCGAGCGCCCGCGCCATCCCTACACCCGCGCGCTCGTCAGTGCCATCCCCACGCCCGATCCCGATGCCGAACGCACGCGCCAGCGCATCATGCTGCCTGGCGACCCGCCCTCGCCGATCAACCCGCCCGCCGGCTGTGCGTTTCATCCGCGCTGCCAGTTTGCGCAGGAAAAATGCAAGGCCGCCGTCCCGCCGCTCGTGCCCGCCGGTCCCAAACGCGAAGCCGCCTGCGTGCGGCTGGAGGAAATTTAAATACGTCTTTCGCCTGCCTTCAGGTAAACAACACTGTTAGGGCTTCAATTTCGGAGATTCCTCGCTCGGCTCGGAATGACATGCCAATCGATTTTGGACATTTCACACAGCAGCAGTGAATTATTTTTTGTTTAAACAGAAGATCGCAAAGAGTCCTTTGAACTTTGCTATCAAAGGCCCATACTTCGCCAGGGCTACGCATGGCACGGCAAAAACAGAGCCTGCTTGGAAATTTGATGTAACCGACACCAATCGCTTCGCTTCCTTTGCGACCTTCGTGTAAAAGTGGATTGGGAAGATGTCGGCGCGCCCGGTGGTCGCGCCCTATCTCAACCTTCGCTCGCTTCGCGCAAAAACTCCTGCAGCGCCGCGAGCAGTTCGTCTTTCGGACGGCTTTTCAGCAAAAAACCCGTCGCGCCCAGCCGTTCGCATTCGAGCACGGTCTCCCGGTCGTTCAACGAGGTCACGATGATGACCATCGCGTCGGGATCGTTTTTCATGATCAGAGCCAGTATTTCCAGGCCCGTCGGGCCGGGCATGCTCAAATCGAGCAAGGTGATCGCTGGCTTGTGCTGAAAATAGGCCTCCAGGCCCTGCGGTCCGGTGCCTGCTTCCCTCACTTCGCCCACACCCGCCACTTTGAGCAGGGTACGCAAAAACACCCGCACGTGCTGTTCATCATCGATGATAAGCGCAGACGGGGGTTCGGCCATGCCGAATGTTCTGCGTATTCGCCCGGTAAACTCAAGCCTGCACAAGAGGATGTAGTTGGTAGTTAGTAATTGGTCGTTGGTTTCGATCCAACGCCTGCATCCGCACCAATTACCAAATACAAACTACCAACTACTAACCCTCACTCCACCTGCAGAATATAGCCGCGCAGATACTCGCTCTCCGGCATGGTCACGAGCACCGGATGGTCGGCCGGCTGGTGGCAGAATTCGAGCACGCGCGCCTTGCGCTTGGCGTCGGCCGCGGCGCCCGCGAGCACGTCGCGCAGCTCGGCATCGTGCATGTGATGGGAGCAGGTATAAGTGGCCAGCACGCCACCGGGCGCGAGTCGTTGCAATGCCCGCAAATTGATTTCCTTATATCCGCGCAAGGCCCCGGCCAGCGCGCTCTTCGATTTCGCGAACGGCGGCGGATCGAGAATGATCACGTCCCACAACGGTTCGCCCTCGCGCGCCGGGTCGTTGAACCAGTCAAACACATTGGCCGCGGCAAACTCCACGCGCAGTCCGTTGCGCTCGGCATTGCGCCGGGCCGCGGTAATGGCGTCCTCCGCGCTGTCGAGCCCGAGCACCTGCGCCGCGCCGGCCCGCGCGGCGTGCAGCGCGAACGGCCCCTGGTTGCAAAACGCGTCGAGCACGCTCCGGCCCGAACAATGCTTTGCCACCGCTATATGCTGGGCCCGCTGATCGAGATAAAATCCCGTTTTCTGTCCGCCCTGCAGATCCAGCCAGTAGTCCAGCCCGTCGATATTCACCCAGCGCGGCTCCCATGCGCGGCCCGAATGCGTACGCACTTCGAGCGGCAGTCCTTCGAGCCGGCGGATCGGCGCGTCGTTGCGAAAAATGATTTCTGCCGGCTTCAGCAGCTCCGTGAGCAGCCCGCCCAGCAACGTCTCGCACTTCGCCATTGCCAGCGTCTGTGTCTGCACCACGAGCACGTCGCCAAACTGGTCCACCACCACGCCCGGCAAATCGTCCGACTCGCTCCAAACGAGCCGGCGGGCATTTGTAGTTGGTAGTTGGAAATTGGCATTTGGGTGTCCGGAGTTGGATGTTGGATGTTGAACGTTGGGCGTTGAATGTTCGCGCGCTCTGCGCGCGATCGCCTTCTCCAGCCGGCTGCGCAGCCATGCCGCGTCCAGCTCCACGCGTTCGCGGCCCAGTCGCCGCCAAACGATCTGCGAACGCGAGTTGTAGATGCCCGTGCCCAGCAGCCGTCCATTGCGGTCGCGGCACTCGACCACCCCTCCGTCGTGCTCCGCCGGCAGCAGCACCTCGACTTCGTTGGCAAATACCCACGGATGTCCCGTGAGCACGCGCGCGTTGGCGTTGGGTTTGAGTTTCAGCGAAAGGGACACACCCAACTCCTTGAACGTCCAACATCCAACATTCAACACCCAACATCCAAGTCCAAGCCATCGACTAAGCACCAGGTAACAATCAGCAAGGGCCAAGAGGCAACCCCCGGATGCTGCCGAATCACCAACTACCAATTTCCAACTACTAACTACGGTGTTAAGTTATTTGCGGTTAGCGTGCAGCCGGGCGGCGTGGAGTTTACGTCAAGATCCCACGTGTCGAGGCTGGTCACCGCGATACGGAAGCCATAGTTGAGACCAACCGTAAGTTCGGAGCCACCAGCCGGGGTCACATAGACCGAGTAAGTGTTCGCGGGCACGTTCACGACCAAGGTAAAATGGTACGTTACCCCGGCCGAATAATTGATGGTCGAGACCGCGGCATAGCCTGTGCCATTGTAGGCGTCGATCTGACCCGTGGGGTTGAAGCGCGCGATGCATGCGATGCTCGAGTAAGCCGTAGCCGCACCTTTGGACAATCCTACCAGCGCGTTCTCCGGTGAAACCGAGGGCGTGGCGTCGAAAGTCGCGGTGAAAGTTCCTGTTTGGGCGGAGGTCAAAGCCAGCACATGAAATCCATCGCCGGTGGAACCGGCCAGAGACCGGTTCACCACCCCGATGGTGTAGGTTGCCGCGGCAATGGCGCTGTCCGTTAGGCCGGTCTTGTAGGCAATGGCCTTGAGGGTTGTGGTGCTACTGATACTGACCGGACCCGAGTAAATCGCGCCCGCCGTCTCCGAAGGCGTGCTACCGTCGGTGGTGTAGCGAATGGCCGCACCGCTGGTCGCAGTGGAGATCGTCACGTTCTGTGGGCTTGAGAAAGTGCCCCCACCCGGGTTGAACGTCGGCGTGACTGCCGTATTGCCACCAGTGCTGATTGGGTACGTGGCCGAAGCAACCGCACTGTCGGTGAAGCCGCTCTCATAGGCCATGGCTTTGAGCGTGGTAGTGGCGCTGATGCTGACCGGCCCTGAGTAAAGCGTGCCCATTGTCTCCGAGGGCGTACTGCCGTCAGTGGTATAACGGATGGACGCACCACCCGTCGTGGTGGAGATGGTCACTGCCTGGGCGTTCGAGAAAGAACCGCCACCCGGGCTGAATACCGGCGCGGCCACGGGGGTGCCCGAAGCGCTGGCGAGCTTCGCCACCTGATATCCAGCTTGCAGGAATAATCCCACGCCGAAGTCGGCCGTGCTATTGTAGGTCGTCGGTTGGCTGGAGCTTGGTTGCGAGCCAACGCCCTGCACATAACCCAGGAAGCCATTTGTGTGCACGGCCGTGGCGACCATCCCGTTCCATGCCTTGGTCACGGCCGGCAGGTAGGTGGCGGAGTCCAACACGCCGGCATTGATGCCCCAAGCCAGTCCGTAAGTGAAGCCGGACGTGCCCGAGGTCTCGGGCGTTGGATACTGCGACGGATTCAATAAATTTGCGTACCAGAAACCGTCGCTTTGTTGCAACGTGAGGAGCTTGGCCGCCATGGCGCGGAATGTGGCGAGATATTCGGCATAATGGGAATCGCTGGCGGGAAGCGTTGCCAACACCTTGGCATGGGCCACAAAGACCCACGCATTTCCGCGGGACCAATAAATATTGGTGCCCAAAAAGGTGGCATCACGCGACCAAAGATTAACTGCCGTGTTATAAAGCCCCGGTCCGCCAATAACGGATTTCGTGTAATTATATTCCGAGTACATTTTTGCGGCATAAGAGGTATCCGCATTAATCTGGCCGAGTTCCGCAAAGACGGGCATGGCCATGTTCAGCGCATCGATCCACGTCCAGTCGGTGGAGCCCGAACTGTTGACCATGGCCTTCACGCTCGCCGTGATGTGCGTGAGGTCGGAAGCAACCCCGGAAAGCTGATAGAGTCGCACGTAGGTTTCACCGGCCTCCTGGTAGTTGGCATCACGGGTGGTATCGCCACCCACCAAACTATAGCCATGGGCGTTCGCCCAAGCCTGGGCATAGCTCAAATAATTACTGTTTCCGGTGGCGTCGTAGGCCGCCATGTCTCCGATCATGTAAACGGCGCCGTCCCAACTGTTATTTATGGAGCCAGCCCTTTTATTACTCTGAATCCAGTAATTGTTCACATTGCTTATCGTCGACAATATGGCCGCCTTGGACGGCAATTGGGCAAAAACATGAAGCGAAAAAAGGCAAATAACTACGCTGGCGCAAAGCCAGCGCCGAAAGGCGTGGTACCGTGAATACATGGGGTAATGAGGGGTTGAACGAATCCGTTAAATGATGGATTCGCGGAAACTCGGGGGCCGACCGGGACAAACGGGGTAGAAAACGGCCAAGCTTCGATACTCCGGAAAGGATGAAGTTGCAGCAAACAGGCATTCATTTTTATCGTTAAATAAACTGCCGATACCGGTGCAAAATTCGCTCATCCGGCGGTGGCGGCGTTTTTCCGGGCGCCAAAAGACGGCAAAGATAAATCTTTCGCCCGCGCCCCGCGCCGCTTTCAATGGTTTCCGACAGGCTGTTGGAAAACTCTGCTGAACCGCCGTTGCGATCAGAAAACAGCCTGTTAATGCATGTCGCCCGCCACTGAAATCGCCCGCCGCCGCACCTTCGCCATCATCTCGCACCCCGACGCGGGCAAGACCACGCTCACGGAGAAATTCCTGCTCTATGGCAATGCCGTGCACCTCGCCGGCGCCGTCAAGGACCGCAAGAACCAGCGCGCCACCCGCTCGGACTGGATGGAGCTCGAGCGCCAGCGCGGCATTTCCGTCAGCTCCACCGTGCTCCAGTTCGATTACGCCGGCTTCGCCGTCAACCTGCTCGACACACCCGGCCATAAGGACTTTTCCGAGGACACCTACCGCGTCCTCACCGCCGTGGACGCCGTGCTCATGGTGATCGACGCCGCCAAGGGCATCGAGACGCAGACGCGCAAGCTCTTCGAAGTCTGCCGCCGCCGCGGCGTGCCCATCTTCACCTTCATGAACAAGTGCGACCGGCCCACGCTCAACCCGATCGCACTGCTCGACGAACTCGAGTCCGTCCTGGGCCTGCAGTCCTCGCCCGCCGTCTGGCCGCTCGGCAACGGCCCCTCATTCCGCGGCGTCTTCGACCGCCGCACGCGCCAGGTGCATCTGTTCGAACGCGTGCCCGGTGGTTCCTACCAGGCGCCGGTGCAGGTCACCACTCTCGACGATCCGTTGGTGCGAGAGAAACTCGACGACGTCACCTTCGCCGAGGTCACCGAGCAGCTCGCGATGCTCGATGGCGCCGGCCATCCCTTCGACCCCGCCGCCGTCCACGCCGGCCAGCAGACGCCCGTCTACTTCGGCTCCGCCGTGAACAACTTCGGCGTGCAGCTCATGCTCGACGGTTTTTTGCGCGATTCCGTGCCGCCCCAGCCCCGACGGAATGCAAAGTTACAAGTGACAGGTAACAAGTTCCAAGATGCCAGCCGCGGAGCGGCAGACTCTCCTGTTACTCCAAACTTGGTACTTGATACTTCTTCGCCCGTCGTTCCCGTCGACTGGGCGAAGTTCTCCGCCTTCATTTTCAAAATCCAGGCCAACATGGACCCCAAGCACCGCGACCGCATCGCGTTCATGCGCGTGTGCTCGGGGCAGTTCTCCCGCGACATGACCGTGCTGCACCCACGCACCGGCCGCAACGTGCGCCTCTCCTCGTCGCACAAGCTGTTCGGCCAGGAACGCTCGACGGTGGACGAAGCCTGGCCCGGCGATGTCATCGGCCTCGTCGGCCACGACAGCTTCGGCATCGGCGACACCCTCACCGAGGATCCCGCCATCGTCTTCGATGAAATCCCGCGTTTCCCGCCGGAGGTTTTCGCCTTTCTCTTCAACCCGACTTCCGCCGACGCGAAAAAATACCGCGCCGGCCTCGAGCAGCTCCTGCAAGAAGGCGTCGTGCAAAGCTTTTCCCCGCGCCATGCCCCGCCCGGCTCCACGCTGCTCGCCGCCGTCGGCCCGCTGCAGTTCGAAGTCGTGCAATACCGCCTGAAAAGCGAGTACGGCGCCGACTCGAAACTCGAGACCGCGCCGTGGCAGATCCTGAAATGGCTCTCGCCCCACCCTTCGCTCAAAAATCCGTCGTCGCTCATCCTGGCCAGCGGCGTGAGCTTGGGCACCGATACGCATGAACGCCCCGTCGTGTTCTTCCCCAACGATTGGACGCTGCGTTACTTCACCGAGAAAAACCCGGAGCTGAAGCTGCACGATTTGCCACCGGACCCCGGCAAGTAAACTCAGGTCCAATTCATGATGATGAAAGTCATCCCTTTTCCCTCTTCCGTCGATTTTCGTCGCTGGCTCGAGCACAACCATGCCTCAACCACCGAGATTTGGGTGGGTTTTTTCCGGAAGGATTCGGGCCGAGGCGGGCTCACCTACCCGGAAGCGCTCGATGAGGCGCTGTGCTTTGGCTGGATTGATGGCATCCGCAAAAAAGTTGGCCCCGACAGCTATACCAATCGTTTCACCCCGCGGAGGTCCGGCAGCATCTGGAGCCTCGTCAATATCCGCCACGTCGGGCGGCTCACCGCGGCCGGCAAAATGCACCCATCCGGCCTGAAAGCCTTCGCGGCCCGACTGGCCCACCGGACCGGCGTCTACGCCTTCGAGCAAAAATTGCACAAACTTTCCGCCGACTACGAAAAAAAATTCCGCGCCAACCGGAAGGCCTGGGCCTTCTTCACCGTGCAGGCTCCCTGGTACCAGCGCACCGCCATCCACAAGGTGACCAGCCCGAAGCAGGAAGCCACGCGGCTTCGCTGGCTCAATCTCCTCATTTCCGACTCCGCCCGGGGCAAGCGGCTCGACGCCTTGACGAGTCCGTCGAAACGGCTTTCGAAATAAATTTTCTTTTTCGCGCGCTTTCTGCTCGCCCCGCACTCAAATAATTTTCTTTTTCGCGCATGCGTCATCCGCACTTCATTTTTTTAATTTCAATTTTGTTTTTGGCCCCGGCCTCCGTGGCTTGGGCCAAGCACGAACCCGAAAGCGTCCGCGCCTACAAAGGCGCCATCGTGATGGACGCCGCCTCCGGGCGGGTGCTCTTCGAGGACCGGGCCGATGAAGTCGGCCCACCGGCCAGCGTGACCAAGCTGATGACGTTTCTCGTCGTGCATGACTGCATCGCCAGCGGCGCGCTCACCCTGCAAACGCCCATCACGATGACCCGCGAAGATGCCCGGGTCGCCGCGCTAAAGGACAGCACCAACGTTCAATTGAAAGAAGGCGAAGTTTTTCCCGTCGAGGAGCTGCTCTACGCGATTATGATTCAATCCGCGAACGACGCCGCCAACGCCCTCACCCATGCCGCCGCCGGTTCGCGCGCGGCCTTTATCGAACGCATGAACGCCAAGGCCCTCGAGCTCGGCATGACGCACACCTCCTTCCACTCGCCAAACGGCCTGCCGCCCACCCATGGCCAGCTGCCCGACATCACTTCACCGCGCGATCTCGCTCTCCTTAGCCGTTACCTGCTGCTGCACACCGACATTCTGCGCTACACCTCCGTGCGCGCCCGCGCCTTCGGCACCGGCGTGCGCCTGCAAACCGTCGCGATGACCAACCACAACCACCTCCTTGGCCGCATCGCTGGCTGCGACGGCCTCAAGACCGGTTTCACCAACGGCGCCGGTTTCTGCCTCGCCGCCACTGCCCAACGCAGCAACCACCGCGTCATTGCCGTCATCATGGGCTCCTCCGAGGCGAAATTGCGCGATCTTAAAATGGCCGAGCTCATCGAAAAAGGCTTTGCGTTGATGCCGATCGGTTCAACCTTCCAGCGGAGCGCGCCGCCAGTCGCGCCAGCACCTCCTGCTGCCGCCACGGCTCCGGTCAGCAGCCCGCCGGCGACTTCTCCCGTGAACGAGCTTACCACCCCGACGACTCCCGCCGGCCCGGCCGTGCCTCCGACGACTTCGGCTCCCTCACCCGTCATACCCGCTCCGCTCCCACCCGGGCAAAAAACTTCCTCCACAAACCGCGTCTCCCTTAGGCTTATCCTTCCTGACACCACCGAGTAGAGCGATTGTTCGGGCTAAAGCATTTTCGACTCACCTTGGCCCATGGGGACACTCTTTGTCATTCCGAGCCGTGCGAGGAATCTCACCTGAATAATCCGGGTGGTGTCCTAGTTTGACCTCTCAAGCTAAACAGCTGATCAATCGTTGGATTAGAGTAACCGCCCTTTCCATGAGTTGGCACCGAGAAACCAATAACTACACCTGCGAGATCCTTTGGCGGGCATCGAAGACTGCCATTGGAGCCGCGTCCGCCGAAAATGCACGAGACGACCACTAATCATAGTCCCGTGAGATTCTTCGCTGCCGCTCAGAATGACAAAAGAAGACGCCTCATAGAGCCATTAAGCCGAAAACGCCCTGTCAGGCCAATCCCAGCGACTCCAGCACGACAATCAAGATTCCGAACGCAATAAAAAGCGCTCCGAGCAGCCCGGCCTCGTAGCGTTCAATCCTATTGAGCTTAAACCGGTCGAATCCGCGTAGCGTCAGCCAGGTAAACAGGGTCATGGCACCCACCGTGGCCACCGCCAGCACTGCGCTGAGCAGGCAAAATCCCTTCCAGCCGAACGGTACACCGAGCAAATAGATCGGCAAAAACGCCTCGCAAGGCGAGAGCGTCAGCATCGCAAACAGCCCTCCGATCGCCGTCCAATCACTCTTGGCCGTCACCGCGCTGTCCTGAATTTTTTCGTCCCAATGGGTATGCCCATGTTGGTCCGCCGCTGGCTCATCATTCTCGCCAGCGTGGTGGTGATGGTGACAGGAGGTGCCGTTCCGCCACTGCCGCCAGCAGAAGTAAAGACCGATCGCCACCAGCAACCCGCCTAACATCCATGGGAATAAACTTCCCGTTTTCTCATCGAGCTTGAAGCCAAACCACGCAATGCAGACGCCAAGCAGTGTGTTCGTCGCCAAATGGCCGCTGCCGGCCAGGAGCACAATTCCCAGGGTTTTCCTTCGGCTCCACCCGCGCGTCCGCCCGACCAACACAAAGGGCAGCCAGTGCGATGGAATCGCCGCGTGACGGAATGCCGCGACAAAACCAGCGAGTGCAATCGTGGTGAGGATGGTTGAATTCATGAAGCCGGTAGGACAGTGAGCTATCGTTAGCTTGGGCCCGGCTGTCGAATCCGAACTCTATCAAAGTCGTCAAGAGGCAGATTGGTCATTTGTCCTTGGTCATTGGTCCCTGACTTTTCGTAGTTTGTCGTTGGTGGCCCGATCATTCATCGTTGGGCATTCTGTTTAAACCGGATCGTCAGTCGTTCGACGTTGGATGTTCGACGTTGGATGTTCAAGGAGCTGACTTGATTCTTGATACCTGAAACTTGGCACTTGTTACTTGGTACTTGGCCCTTGTTACTTATCACGCCATGCCGCCCGACGTCGCCGCCGTTAAAAACTACCTGCTTTCGCTGCAGGACAGCATCTGCGCCGCATTCGAGGCGGAAGATGGCAGCGCGCGTTTTCGCGAGGATGCCTGGCAGCGTCCCGAAGGCGGCGGCGGACGCACGCGCGTGCTGGCCGGCGGCGCGGTCTTTGAAAAAGCCGGCGTGAATTTTTCCCACGTGCACGGCACGGCGCTGCCTCCTTCCGCCACCGCTCACCGGCCCGGCATCGCCGGCCAACCCTACGAAGCGCTCGGCCTTTCCATCGTCGCTCACCCGCGCAATCCCTACGTGCCCACCAGCCACGCCAACGTCCGCTTCTTCATCGCGGGCGGTGCTGATCCTCACGCCCCTCGCCCACCTGTCCTCCGTAGCCTTGGCGAAGGAGGATCGCCATTCGCCATTCGTCATTCCGGTTCGCCTTCCGGCGAACCGGCCGCGCTGGCCTGGTGGTTCGGCGGCGGATTCGACCTTACACCCTATTACGGTTTCGAGGAGGACGCCGTGCACTGGCACCGCACCGCGCAGGCCGCCCTCGCGCCCTTCGGCCCCACGCTCCACCCGTGCTTCAAAAAATGGTGCGACGATTATTTTTTCCTCAAGCACCGCGGCGAGCCGCGCGGCATCGGCGGACTTTTCTTTGACGACTTCAACGAGCTCGGTTTCGAGCGCAGCTTCGCGCTCACCCGCGGCGTCGGCGACGCGTACCTCGCCGCCTACCGCCCGATCGTCGCCCGCCGCAAGGCCATGCCCCATGGCGAACGCGAGCGGCAGTTCCAACTTTATCGGCGCGGCCGGTACGTCGAGTTCAACCTCGTGCACGACCGCGGCACGCTCTTCGGCCTCCAAAGCGGCGGACGCACCGAGTCGATCCTGATGAGCCTGCCGCCGCTCGTGCGCTGGGATTACGACTGGCACCCCGAGCCCGGCTCGCCCGAAGCGCGGCTCTACGACGTTTTCCTCAAGCCCCGCGATTGGATTTGAACCACAAAGGCACAAAGAACACGGAGAAATTGTTTCTAACATGATTCTTTGTGTCCTTTGTGCCTTTGTGGTTGCATAGTGTTATGAACAGCCGCGAACGCTTCCTCACCGCCTGCGCCTGCCAGCCGCTCGACCGCCCGCCGGTCTGGCTCATGCGCCAGGCCGGCCGCTACCTGCCGGAGTACCGCGCGTTGAAGGAAAAGCATTCGTTCCTCAAAATGGTCCGCACGCCCGCGCTCGCCGCCGAGGTCACGCTCCAGCCGCTCCACCGCTTTGCCTTTGATGCCGCGATCTTATTTTCCGACATCCTCGTCGTGCCCGAGGCCCTCGGCCAGGGCTACCGTTTCCGTGACGAGGGCGGCATCGCCATGGACTTCGCGCTCACCTCGCACGCCGAGATCGACCGCCTCGCGCCCGCCACCGCCATCCCGGAGAAACTCGCCTATGTCGCCGGTGCGCTCGCGCTGTTGAAAACAGAACTCGCGGGCCGCACCGCGCTGCTCGGATTCGGCGGCGCGCCGTGGACGCTCGCCTGCTATATGCTCGAAGGCGGCGGGTCCGACACCTTTTCGCGCGCCCGGGATTTTTTCCGCACCAATCGCGCCGCGTTTGACGCGCTCATGGGAAAACTCACCGCCGCGCTCATCGAATATTTCCGCCTGCAGATCCGCTCCGGTGCCGATGCCATCCAGATTTTCGATTCGTGGGGAGGCCTGCTCGCCGGCGCCGATTACGAAGCCGCCTCGCTGCGCTGGATTCGCGAAATCATCGCCGCGCTGCCGCGCGAATTCCCCGTCATCCTTTTTGCCAAGGGGGCCGGCGCCCAGCTTGCCGCGCAAGGCGCCACCGGGGCGCGCGTGCTGAGCCTCGACTGGACCATGGATTTGCGCGCCGTCCGCGCGCAGTTGCCCGGTGACATCGCACTGCAAGGCAACCTCGATCCACAGTTGCTCACCACGACCCCCGACGGCGTACGCATCGCCACGACCGGCCTGCTCGAGTCGCTGCGCGGGACGTCCGGCCATATCTTCAATCTCGGCCACGGCCTCACGCCCGAAGCACGCATCGACTGCGTCGCCGCACTCGTCGAAACCGTGACTAAATGGAAATGATGGGCGACAAAGGCCCAAGCATTGGTTTGCCGTGGGCGGGGTGCCCTCACCCCGCGATCAAACTCATTGCGGGGTGAGGGCACCCCGCCCACATTGGAATCTTTGTTCGGTGATTTGTCTCCTGTGGCCAATCCTCATAATCCCAATTCCAAGCGCATCGCCATCATCGGCGGCGGCATCACCGGCCTGACGGCCGCCTGGCGTTTGCATACGCGTGGCCATCGCGTGCGGCTGTTCGAATCGGAATCCCGGTTCGGCGGCGCCGTGCGCAGCAAGCGCATCGGCGACTGGCTGGTGGAAGCCGGCCCGAATTCGCTGCACTTAAATTCACCCGAGGTCGCCGCCGTGTTGGGTGAACTCAGTCTCAAATCAAAAATACTCACCGCCAATCCCGCCGCCCAAAATCGCTACATCGTCCGCCGTGGCCGCCTGCATACCGTGCCGCTTTCGTCGCCTGATCTGCTCACCTCTCGGTTGTTCTCAGTAGCGGCCAAGCTGCGCATCCTCGCCGAACTCCTGGCCCGGCCCCGCCGACGCACCGACGATCTCAGCCTGGCAGCCTTGGTGCGCCAACATTTCGACCAGGAGTTTGTCGATTACCTGCTCGATCCGTTTATCGCCGGCATTTACGCGGGCGACCCGGAAAAACTTTCCGCCTGCCACGCCTTTCCGCAGCTGGGGGAACTCGAGCGCACCTACGGTTCGCTCCTGCGCGGACACGTCACCCTTGCCCGCGCCCGCCGGGCGCGCGGCGAGCCGGCGTCACAGCTCATTTCATTCGCCGAGGGCCTGCAGACGCTCACCGATGCCCTCGCCCTCGCCTTGCCATCCCACACCGTCGAGCGACGGGTCAAGATTGATCCCCTGTTTCCCGGCCCATCCTGGGAAATCACCTGGCAGCGGGACGGCGCCGCCCAGACCGAGGTGGCCGATGTGGTTATTCTCGCACTGCCTGCGGCTGCGCTCGCCACTCTGCGCGTCGCGGATAAACAACCGCTGGCCACGCTCACCGGGATCGAACATCCGCCGGTGGCGTCGCTTTTTCTCGGTTTTCGCCGCGAAGACATCGCTCATCCGCTCGACGGCTTCGGCCTGCTGGCACCGGCCCGTGAACGCCGCCGGCTGCTTGGCGCGATTTTTTCGTCAGCCCTGTTTCCCGAGCGCGCACCCGCGGGCCATGTCGCCATCACCGTCCTCGCCGGCGGCGTGCGCCAGCCCGAGCTCGCGCGCCTTGCGCCCGATGCCCTGCTCGCCACGGTCATGCCCGACTTGTGCGAATTGCTCGGCGTGCGCGGCAAACCGGTCTTCACGCATCACACCTTCTGGCCGCGCGCCATCCCCCAATACAACCTCGGCTACGGGCATTTTCTCGCGGCGATGACGGCCACGGAAAAAAGCCATCCCGGTCTTTTCATCGGCGGCCACGTCCGCGACGGCGTCGCACTTGGTGCGTGCATCACCTCGGGTCTCCGCCTGGCCGAACGGGCGACTGCATAAGAAGTGATACCAGGAATATTTTACCCCAAGATCGCAAAGGTCGCGAAGGGATTGGTTTTTTAACCACTGATGTACACTTATGGCCACTGATACGAAATTTGATCCGCGTCCATCCGTGTAATCCGCGGGAAAAGATTTTCGGGGCTTCGCGCCCTTTGCGACCTTCTGTAAAACGGTTTTGGGGAACTGCTGCGTCCTTTTCAAGCCGCCGGCCTTGACTCACTGTCGGCTCGGCCTAGCCTTGTCGGCTTTTCTCCGCATGGCGCTAGAACTGAAAGACACCCTGCAGCTGCCCAAGACTGACTTCCCGATGCGCGCCAACCTCGTGCAACGCGAGCCGGCCCGCCTGGCGCATTGGGAAACGCTCGGTCTCTACGACCGCATCCAGGAAAAGAACTCCGGCACGGGCAAGGTTTTCGTCCTCCACGACGGTCCGCCGTTCACCAATGGCGACGTCCACATCGGCACCGCGCTCAACAAGACGCTCAAAGATATCACCCTTCGCTACAAATCCATGCGCGGCTTCCGCACGCCCTACGTGCCCGGCTGGGACTGCCACGGCCTGCCCATCGAACAGAAAGTCGCGCGCGACCTGCAGGAAAAAAAGCAAACGGTGACAACCGCCGAGCTGCGCGCGAAGTGCGACGAATTTTCCGAAAGCTGGATCGCGAAGCAAACCGCCCAGTTCAAGCGCCTCGGCGTGCTCGCCGACTGGAAAAATGAATACAAGACCAAGGCGCCCGCCTTCGAGGCGGACATCATGCGGACTTTCTCGGCCTTTATCGAAAAAGACCTCGTTTATCGCGCAAAGAAGCCGGTTTACTGGTCGATTCCCTTCGAGACCGCGCTCGCCGAAGCCGAGATCGAGTACAAGGATCACACTTCGATCGCCATCTGGGTGAAGTTTCCCGTGCCGACCGATGAAGCTAAAAAGTTTGGCCTGCCGACGGACAAGCCACTCAGCATCGTCATCTGGACGACCACCCCGTGGACCATCCCGGGGAATCTTGCGATCGCGGTACATCCGGAAGCAGATTATGTCGTACGTGATCTGGGCACTGAATCTATCATCGTTGCCCTTAGTCGTCTTCCTGCAGTCCTCAAGGCCATCGATAAATACGAGGAGACCGGTTATGGAATTCAAGGGTTAGGGAAAGGTGCTACACTTGAAGGCCTTCAACCACGTCACCCATTTATCGACCGCCCTTCACCTGTTGTTCTCGCCAATTATGTAACAATGGACAGCGGCACGGGCTGCGTTCACACCGCGCCCGGCCACGGCATGGATGACTATCAGACCGGGCTCAAATACGGCCTCGAAATTTACTGCCCGGTCGGCGCTGACGGCAAATACCTCGACGATGGGCGCATCCCGGCTGATCTCGTTGGCCTGACCACGCTCGAAACGGTCGAAGACCTCGAAAAAAAGCGGACGTCGCCGGCGAACATTGGCGTCCTCAAAAAACTCGCTGCCACCAACACGCTACTGCACAAGGAAAAATACGTTCACAGCTATCCGCATTGCTGGCGCTCGAAGACGCCGATCATTTTCCGCGCCGTCGATCAGTGGTTTGTCGGACTCGACAAAAATGGCACGCGCCAGATGGCCCTCGGTGAAATCAGTAAAATCGCCGCCCACCAAGGCTGGATTCCCGCCTGGGGCGAGGCGCGCATCCGCGGCGCGGTCGAATCGCGGCCCGACTGGTGCGTCAGCCGCCAGCGTGCGTGGGGCGTGCCGATTCCCGCGTTTTACGATGCCAACAAAAAAGCTTATCTCGATGCCGGCGTGGCCCGCGCCATCGCCGACAAGATCGAGAAACTTGGCACGAATTTCTGGTACGACGCCGCGCCGGAGAAAATCCTCGAGGGCGTGAAGCTCCCTGCCGGCTGGCCTGCCCCATCCATGCTCGTTTGTGGACGCGACACGCTTGATGTCTGGCTCGACTCCGGTTCCTCGCACGCGGCCGTGCTCAAGCACCAGCAAGGCGGCACCCAATGGCCGGCCGATCTTTATCTGGAGGGCAGCGACCAGCACCGCGGCTGGTTCCAGTCTTCCCTCTGGACGAGCGTCATTGCCTTCGGGCAGGCGCCCTACAAGGCCGTCCTCACGCACGGGTTCATCGTCGACGAGGATCGCAAAAAAATCTCCAAGAGCAGCACCTACGAAAAACCCCAGACGTCCGACGCCTACATCGGCAAGCTCGGCGCCGATGTCGTCCGCCTTTGGATCGCTTCGCAGGATTTTCGAGACGACATCCCGATCTCCGATGAAATCCTCGGCCACGTTGGCGAAACCTACCGGCTTTTTCGCAACACTTTCCGCTACCAGATTTCCGTGCTGAATGATTTCGACCTGGCACGCGATGCCGTGCCGGTCGGGCAGATGGACACGCTGGACCGCTGGGCACTGCACCACACCGCGGCGCTGCTGCGCGAGTGCACCGCGGCCTACGACGCCTACGAATTCCACCGCGTCTACCAGCTCTGCAATCAATTCTGCTCGGTCACGCTTTCCGCGACTTACCACGACATCCTCAAGGACCGCCTCTACACGCTGGCGGCCAACTCGCCTTTGCGCCGCTCATCGCAGACCGCGATTCACCACATCTTCCAGACCCTGGTTGAAATTCTCGCGCCGATCGTCATGTTTACGACGGACGAAGCCTGGAGCTTCGCCACGGATAAAATCGAGTATGCCACCGGTTCCGTCCACTTGCAGGACTGGCCGGTCGCACCCGCGGCATGGACCAACCCGGAAGTCGAAGCCGATGTCACCGCGTTGCTCCGCGTGCGCGCCCAAGTCAACGAAGCCCTCGAACCCGAGCGACAGGCCGGACGCATCGGCAAGGCGCTCGACGCCGCCCTTGTGCTCACGGTTTCGGCCGAGGATGCGGTGTTTCGAGGATTGGAGAAACACCGGGATTTTCTGCCGGAACTTTTTATCGTTTCGCACGTCACTCTTACTCCCACGACCGGCGCACCGCCCACCATCAGCGTGCGCCCGGCCCAGGAGCTCGGCTACGTCCGTTGCCCGCGCTGCTGGCGCTGGGTGCCCGCCCTCGAAAAAACTATGCACGGGGACGTTTGTCCGCGTTGCGTTCAGGCCCTTTCTTTGATTTAACTTCTTTTTCTGCCATGGCCAAAAACAAAAAACCTGCCAAAAAACCCGCCCCCAAGCCGGCCAAACCCACGGCCAAAAAAACCGTGGTGCCCAAGAAATCCGACGCTCCGGACAAGCCCATGCCCACAGACGTGAAGGCCGCCGCCAAAAAGACGGCGCGCGACGACCTGCGCAGCCGCATCCTCGGGCGCAAGGTGGCAAAACCCATTGCCTTCAGCCTCGACGAAGTCCGCGAGATCGCAAAGACCAACACCGGCAAGGCCGCCAAGATTGAGAAGAGTGGCAAACCTGTCGTCGCCAAGGCCATGGCTGGCGCAAAACTGTTGGAACTGCCCAAGCCCGCCGCCAAACCGTCGCACGTCAAAGCCGCCTCGCTCATGGACATCCTTGGCTTCAATCCCAAGAAGGCCCACAAGCACATTGAGAACGACCCCGAGCAGGTTCCTGAAAAATACCGCCGCTACTTCAAGCTCCTGATCGACCTGCACAATCACCTGCTGGGCCAGCTCGACCAGCATTCCGAAGACACGCTCAAACGTTCAAGCAAGGATGACAGCGGCGATCTTTCCAGTTATGGCCAGCACATGGCCGACGCCGGCACCGACACTTTCGACCGAGACTTCGCCCTCAGCATGGTGGCGAACGAACAAGAAGCCCTCTCCGAGATCGCCTCCGCCATCAAGCGCATCCATGACGGCACCTACGGCATTTGTGAAGCCACCGGCAAGCCCATCGCAAAAGACCGGCTCATCGCCGTGCCCTTCACGCGTTATTCCGCCGAAGCCCTGAAGGAAATTGAGAAAAACCGCTATCGCGCCCGCACGCAGGCCGGACTCTTCGGTGAGCTCGGTGAAGAAGGCGCCAAACTCTCCGAGAGCGAGAGTGGTGGTGGTGGCGACGAATGACGCCAACCCAGGCACCTGTGTCGCGCGACACGCTCAAGTCCATCACGTCACCGGCCGAGCCCGCCGCCGGTCTTCGTCGCATTCTCGCTTATCGCCTGCTCCTGCTGCTGGCTGCGTTCGTCGTGGTCCTCGACCAGGCGACCAAGGCATGGATTCATACCCGCCTTCCCTTCGGGACCTACGGGGAACCCGAGGCGATTCCCGTTGTACGCGGATTTTTCTACCTTGTGCACGTGGGCAACACCGGCGCGGCGTGGAGCTTCTTTACCGGGAAAAGCGCCGCGCTCGCCGTCCTCGCCGCCGCCACGCTCGCCGCCATCGCTTTCTGGCGCCGCCACCTCGGCCTGCGGCAGACGAGCGTGCAAATCTGCTTCGGCCTGCTCTGCGGCGGCATTTTTGGCAACCTCATCGATCGCCTCGTGTACGGCCACGTCATCGATTTCCTCGACTTCCATTTCGGCAGCTACATCTACCCCACCTTCAACCTGGCCGACAGCGCCATTTGCGTGGGCGTCGGGCTCTACCTTATACACTCATTGCGGAATCCGCAATGAGTGGAAAAATCACAAAAGCCAAGGTTCCAAACGCCAAATAAATCATAAGGATTTGTCCCGCGGATGACGCAAATAAACGCGGATGGGGCAAGATTGGAAGGTTTTTTATTTAATTGGTCACATCGACAGACACGTCCATTATTTTACCATTCCGGGCCGTGCGAGGAATCTCCCAAATTATTGAAATCGAAAAAGCAGCAGAGATGCCTCGCACGGCCCGGAATGACAGGAAAAAGGGCGTGGCCCAGCGATTTTTGTGATTTGCTGCGATCGAGAATGAGGGCCACCCCGCCTACAACAACCCGCTGCGCAGCCGCGTGAGCTCCTAGTTTGAATTCACGTCCTGTCCCAAGAGCGTCTTCACCCGGGCGAGATAATTCTCGACCTGGTCCGTTTTCTGAATGCTCAAGGCTTTTTCGATATATTCGACGCTCTTCGCGTAACGATGGTTCCTCAGCTCGATACCGGCGAGTTCGAGGCTCGCCCGATAGGTACTCTCGGGAATCCGATAAGCCGCCTCAAGGGCCAGCATCGCGTGGGCGAAATCGTGTTCCTCGGCGTAGGTTCGGCCCAGGGTGAGGAGCGCGGGGCCGTTGAGTGGATCGAGTTTGAGCAAGGCTTCCGCTTCCACCCGGGCCTCGGGCCAGCGTTTGCGGGCAATCAGCAGATCCGCGCAGAGCTGTAGATAAGCGGGCTGCCCCTGGGGTGTCAGTGCCGTTTTCAGCGCGTCCAGCGCGTGCTCGGCCTCTGTCAGCTTGCCCGTGGCAACAAGCACCTGCGTGAACCGAATCAGTTTCTGCTCGCCCCGATCCCGGTCAGGGCCGGGCACCTTCTGATACGCGGCCACGGCTTCGGCGGCCAGGCCCTGATCGGCATACAGATCGCCGAGGAGCAGGAGTTCGTCGGGTCCCGCGACGCCCGTCCCCGCCGCCGTCTCGAGCAACACCGTAGCCTCGATCTTTTGTCCCTGCGAAAGCAACACACTGGCGTAGGCCAGCCATAAATACTTTTCGGTCGGCCGCTCCTTGATTAGGATCTTGCACAGGGATTCCGCGCGGCCAAACTGTTTGTCTGCGAGGTAGGTGCGGAGCAGCCCTTCCTTCCAGTCCGCGTTGGCCCGATCGCCCATGATGGCCTGCATGTAGGCCATCCCGGCGGACACGACGTCGCCCTCCCTCTCGAGGCAATAGCCAAGCAGCCCGAAAGTCGCGGGATCGCGGCCGCCGAGCACGATCGATTTCGAAAAACACGGAATCGCATCGGCGAAGCGATGATCCGTGTAATAGAGCAGGCCGAGGTTGTTCCACGCGCGCAAAAAATCCGGATACCGCGTCACTGCGCTGCGATAGCGTTTCTCGGCCAGCTCCGGGTGGTTCGCCCTGCA
>Ga0210392_10000708_pt1 | contig 19299 bp, 14 predicted proteins | sample IncBWC30OmetaG_FD_161057 | JGI IMG/M metagenome (GOLD analysis project Ga0210392, IMG submission 161057) | Forest soil microbial communities from Barre Woods Harvard Forest LTER site, Petersham, Massachusetts, United States - Inc-BW-C-30-O ...
GGGCGAGTGGAAGCAGTTTGCAGAAGTAGAGCCGGACAACGCGCAATTCGATCATTTGAAGTATGCACCCTTCAGTGTCGATCTGACGAAATATGACAACGAGAAATGGGGCGATCTACGCATCGACGGCTATCTGAATGGAAAACAGGTGGCTTCGAAGACACTCTCTGGGCTTGGCGTCGATCAGAAGTTTTCGATCCTTGCAGACGATCACGAACTAGGCGCGGACGGGGCCGATACGACGCGCGTCGTTCTGCGCGTGACCGATGAGTTCGATGCAATTCGTCCATATGCGAACGACCCTATCGTGCTCACGCTTGAGGGGCCGGCGGACCTGATCGGCGATAATCCCTTTGGTTTAATCGGCGGCACCGGTGCGGTATGGGTCCGTGCAAAAGAAGAAGCGGGCACAGTGCGGCTCACGGCGAACCATCCCAGGCTGGGGAGCCAGACAGTGGAGATTGCAATTCGGCCTGCGGCTGCCGAAACCGTATAGTTTTCGGGAGGTCTGAAAAGAGTTGAGTGCGGGTGCTATGCTTTGTGATTCACACGCACCACGATTCTATTAAGGATATATCGCTTTGGCTGGGCGCAAGCAGGCAGGTAACCGGGTAACGATTGTCGATGTAGCTCGCAAGAGCGGCTTCTCTGCCTCAACAGTTTCGATTGTGTTGAATGAAGCGCCGCTTTCAAGATACGTGGCGGCCAGTACCAAGGAGCATATTCGCAAGACCGCGCAGGAACTCGGCTATCGGCCGGATGCGTTTGCACGTTCTCTGCGGAGCCGGCGCAGCCACACCGTCGGCGTGATGATTTTCGACATCTCCGATCCTTTCTGCACGCTGATTCTGCGCGGCATCGAGAAGACGCTGCATCCCACTCGCTACCTGCCTATCATTATGGACGCTCACAATGAGCGGAAGCTGTTCGATGGGTATCTCGAAATGCTTTTAGACCGGCGTGTGGAAGGGCTGATCGTTGTCGCCAACTGGCTTTTTGCAGAGACGGATCTGCTGGCTGACATGGAGAAGCACAACATCCCCACTGTGGTAATTGGACGCGATCTGACGCCGAACCGCATCAGCTCGGTTCTGGTGGACAACGCTGCCGGGGCCTATGCTGCGCTCGACCACCTGTATCAGTTGGGGCATAGAAATATTGCCTTCATTCGCGGGCCGGCGAGCCTGCACGACAGCGTGAACCGTTGGCGAGGTATCGAGCAGTTCGCGGCAGAGCGCGGCCTCGATCTTGATCCGAGGCTGATCCGGGAGTTGCCGGAGATGCTCGATGCGAGTTCAGGATTTGATGGCGGCGTGGAACTGACAGCAGAACTGCTTCGCTCGCAGCGAAAATTTACCGCGTTGATGGCCTTTGACGATCTCACTGCACTCGGAGCCCTGCGCGCACTCACACAGGCCGGCGTGCGCGTGCCGGAGGATTGCTCCGTGATCGGCTTTGATGGTGTGCCGCCCGCTGCATTCAGCACCCCGGCAATTACGACGATCTGCCAGCCCATGGAAGAAATGGGGATGATTGGGACCGAATGGGTTCTGAAGTCGATCGACAAGGACGAAGAAAGTCACACAATCGCGCCCGTTTTGAAGCTTTTGCCGCCGTCCGTGGTCGTTCGCGATTCAACGCGGGCTATATAGATACTCGTTTTCGGTTTTCATTTTCCACTTGACAAGGGCACGCGATACGCTATATCTGCAATATTCAAACGTTTCAATATGTCAAAGCCTCTTGAAAGAAAATAGATTCGCGACGAGGCTCATTAGCCTCGCCTATTGGAGAGAAATTCAACTTCTAAGCAGGACAATTGCTGGGGGACATACTGCATGCCGCAAAAGCTGGCTCATTCTATTTCTGCTCTGGCATTTGGCTCAATATTGCCGCTCTTTGCGCATGCAGCCACATCTCCGGCGTTGCCCCTTCATGAAGGCTGGACGGTACAGTCGGGTTGTAAGGTGCGGGCGACTGGCGAAGCGATCTCGACGCCCGCTTATCGTCCTGATGGCTGGTACCAGACATCCGTGCCGGCAACCGTGCTGGCGGTACAGGTGGCAGCAGGCACCTTCAAAGACCCGTACTTCGGGACGAACCTGCGCGACATCCCGGGAATGACGTATCCCATCGGGGGCATCTTTGCGCGACTCCCCATGTCAGACGATAGTCCGTATCACTGTGCCTGGTGGTATCGGAAAGAGTTCTCCGTGCCGGCATCGGAGAAGGGGCGCACGCTCTGGCTGCGCTTCAAAGGCATTAATTACCGCGCCAACATCTGGATCAACGGCAAGCGCATTGCCGATTCGTCGCAAGTTGCAGGTGCGTATCGCACCTACGAGTTCGATGTTACCGACAATATTGTTGCGGGCAAGTCGAATGTAGTAGCCGTCGAAACATTTGCACCGACAGAGACGGATCTCGGCATCAATTGGGTGGACTGGAATCCCTGTCCGCCGGATAAGAATACGGGCTTGTGGGGGTCCGTTGATCTTGTCACGAGCGGCCCGGTTGCTTTGCGCTCGCCATTGGCAGTAACGCACTTTACCGATGCATCGCTGAAACAGGCGAACTTGACGGTCTATGCGGAGTTGCATAACGCAAGCAATAAGGCGGTACACGGAATTGTATCTGGCACTGTTGCAGGAATTCATATGGACCAGCCTGTCGAGCTTGCAGCGCATGAAGACAAGACAGTTGTCTTCGATCCGGAAACTTACAAACAATTACAAATCAAAGACCCCACTGTCTGGTGGCCTTATCAGATGGGGACGCCACATCTTGAAACGCTGACCCTTCGATTCTCTGAGGGCGGTCAGGTTTCCGACGAGCAGTCCATCCGGTTTGGAATTCGCGAAATTACATCCGAGTTTACCGACAAGGGCTACCGGCTCTTTCGCGTGAATGGCAGGCCGATTCTGATTCGTGGTGCTGGTTGGTCGCAGGACATGTTGCTGCGCGAGGAGCCAAAGCGGCTGCGCGATCAATTCATGCTTGTGCGTGACATGCACCTGAACACGATTCGTCTGGAAGGCAAACTGGAGACCGAAGACTTTTTTCAACTTGCCGACGAGCAGGGAATTCTCGTAATGCTGGGCTGGTGCTGTTGTGACCAGTGGGAGCGGTGGGCTAAGTGGACGCCGGAAAATTACCAGATAGCGCAAGCATCGCTGCGGTCGCAGATGCTGCGCATCCGCCACCACGCCAGCCTGCTCGTCTGGCTGAATGGCAGTGATAACCCGCCACCAGCCGACGTGGAGCAGATGTATCTAAAAGTCGAGGATGAAACGCATTGGCCTAATCCAACATTGTCTTCCGCATCTGCGACGCCAACCACCGTAAGCGGAAAGAGCGGCGTGAAGATGAGCGGGCCGTATGATTATGTGGCTCCGTCGTACTGGTACGTAGATAAAGACCAGCATGGCGGGGGTTATGGCTTCAATACGGAGACAGGTCCCGGACCGGCAATCCCAAACATCAGCAGTCTGCGTAAATATGTTCCGGAAGACCAGACGTGGCCGACGACGAGTGCATCCTGGTCACTGCACAATGGGGGAGGCGGCTTCAAGACGCTCACGGTTTTTGATGACGCGATGAAGGCGACTTACAGTCCGCCGACGAACCTGGACGAGTATGTTCGCATCGCGCAGGCGATGACATACAACGGCGAACGCGCAATGTTCGAAGCTTATTCGCGAAATAAGTACACTTCGACGGGCGTGATCCAGTGGATGCTGAACAATGCCTGGCCTTCGAATATCTGGCATTTGTATGATTACTATCTCGACGCCGGTGGCGGGTATTACGGCACGAAGAAGGCATGCGAGCCACTTCATGTGCAGTATTCCTATGATGATCACAGTGTTGTCGTGGTCAACAGCACGTATCAGCCATCGCCGCGTCTCGCGGTGTCAGCGAAGCTTTACGACGTAGACTTAAAGGAACTTTTTAGCAGAGAATCGCCTTTTACCGTGGACGCCGATAGTTCACAGCGCGCAATTTCGATTCCTGATGAAGCATTCACTGCGTCTTCAAAAATCTATTTCGTTGATTTGACGTTGAAGAGCGAGTCAGGAGAAATCATCAGCCGCAATTTCTATTGGGTGCCGGCGACTCTTACCACGTTCGATTGGAGTAAAACAGACTACACCCACACCCCCGCGATTCAGCATGAGGATATGACGGAGTTGAAAGCGCTTCCGAAGGCTGAGGTCAAGGCTCATTTAACGAGAGGAGAAGACGGAAGAACGATACAGTTACGGTTACATAATGATTCCAAGGCCCTGGCCTTTCAATTAGCCGCGGCTGCCCGCGACGCTCACGGCGAAGATATTGCGCCAGTAACATGGTCTGACAATTATGTCGAGCTCATGCCAGGCGAGACGCGGGTCTTGACGGCGACATTACCATCGCGCGCGCCCGAGAATTCAGTAGTTGTTCTTTCCGGATGGAACATTTCCGAGCAGACATTGCATCTCTCAACCGGGAAATCAATCGCAGCCGCGGAATCTAAGGCGCAGTAAAGGAAGAAAACGCATGTCCGGTAAGGCCGCAACAGTTGGCGAAGGACAGATAACCCTGAGGCGAAGCCTTAGTTTCTGGGATCTGCTGCTCTACGGCATCGTCCTCATTCAGCCAACAGCACCTATGCCGAGCTTCGGCGTGATTTATCAGGTAGCGCGCGGACACGTCGTCACAGCAATCCTTTGCGCGATGGTCGCCATGCTTTTCACGTCGGTAAGTTATGGACGCATGGCGCGCGTCTACCCTCACGGTGGTTCAGCCTTCATCTATGTCGGCAAGGAACTCCATCCCAGTCTCGGCTATATGACCGGATGGTGCATGGCAATGGATTACATTTTGAATCCGCTGATCTGCATCATCTGGTGCAGCAAAGCTGCGCAGAACATCGTTCCGGGAATTCCGTATGTTGTATTCGTAATTTTCTTTGCGGCATTTTTCACGCTGCTGAACCTGAACGGCGTCGAAACTTCAGCGCGCATCAACGCCGGCATGGCAGCCGCCCTCGGTGTCGTCGTCATTCTGGTTGTCATTGCAGTGGTGCGCTACCTGATGCATCTTCCGCCGCAGCCATCGTCGTTTTACACACACCCTTTTTATGATCCCGCTACGTTTTCGCGCAGCGGTCTTCTGCGTGGCACCTCGATTGCAGTGCTCTCCTATATCGGCTTCGATGGAATCTCCACGCTCACCGACGAAGCGAAGGACCCGGCGCGCAATATTCCCAGGGCCATCGTGATGGCGTGTTTCGCTACAGGCGTGCTCGCTGCAATTGAGGTTTATCTTGGACAGCTCGTCTGGCCGCGCGGACAGGCCTTCCCCGATATCGATACAGCCTACGTGCACATTTCAGGACGCGCCGGTGGTCCAATCCTCTTCATGATTGTCAATGCATCGTTGCTGCTCGCCAACATGGGCTCGGGTATAGCATCACAGCTTGGCGCGGCGCGGCTGCTGCTTGCAATGGGGCAGGACGGCGCCCTGCCAAAGCGCTTCTTCGGAGCCATCCATCCCAAGAACCGCATTCCCCGAAACAACGTTTTGCTCATAGGCGTCATTTGTCTCGCCGGCGCACTCGTTTTCAGCTATCAGCTGGGAACGGAGATGCTCAACTATGGGGCACTCCTTGCTTTTATGGGCGTGAATGTGGCGTCCGTGGCTCTGGGCTGGCGGTCTGGTAAGCACTGGGTCCCGATGCTGATGTCAGCGACTGGCTTCCTAACATGCCTTTTCATCTGGACGAACCTCGGCCCCATCGCGCGCATCGCGGGCACGGCGTGGGCATTGGTTGGGGTTACGCTCTGGATCGTACGGCGCAGGCAAATCCATCTGCCGGATGCTGCCGCATGAAAAGGTTCGATGTCACCCTGGCCGGCGAATTTAATCTTGATCTGCTGCTATACGGTTTGCCGGAAGATCTACCAGTAGAAAGGGAGTTGCTCGCCGATAACGCAGCGATGGTTCTCGGAGGGTCGCCGGCAATCACTGCGCATAATCTGGCAGCGCTCGGCAATCGGGTAGGCTTCATTTCACTAGCGGCGAAAGACGCCTTCGCAGCACTGTGCATCCAGGAATTGGAGACGGTCGGAGTCGATCTCTCTCGAATTGTGACCGTCACGGATGGCACGGCCACAGGTTTAACCGTGCTCCTGCAACATGCGCATCGTCGTCGCATGCTTACGTATCCGGGCACGACAACGCAGCTTCGCTTCGATCATCTCGATCTCGACTATCTTACGTCATCGCGGCACTTCCATCTGTCTTCGTATTTTCTGCAGACGTCGCTGAAAGACGATATTCCACGATTCTTTTCGCTCTTGAAAGAAGCAGGCCTCACCATCTCGCTGGACACCAATGACGACCCCTCCGAGAGTTGGGACTCGTCGATCAGGGAAGTCCTGTGCCACACCGACCTGTTGCTCCCCAACGAACGCGAAGCCTGCAAACTCGCTCATGCTGCCACACTCGATGACGCGATAGCGTGGATTCTCCAATATGTCCCGCTGCTGGTTGTAAAGCGCGGTGCGGGCGGTGCAATGGCATGTACTCGTGAGAATCGTATTTTCGCGCCAGCCATCCCCATGCAGGTCATCGATGCCGTAGGCGCCGGCGACAGCTTTAACGCCGGCTTCCTCCACGGATATCTGCGCGGATGGCCGATTGAGCAGTGCCTGCAATATGGCAATCTCGCCGGGGCCTATTCGACGACGGCGATCGGCGGCGTAGCAGCTTTTCAGGATCGCGAAGCGATGCAGCAGTTAATGACCGAGCATTCCCTGCAGGTAAAGTAGTGCTGTGCGTCTCTTTGTGGGCATTCGTCTTACGGATGAAGCGCAGCAGGCGATTGCGGTGTGGTCACGCGAACTGCGCGAGGCATTCCTTCGTCTGCGGTGGTCTTTGCCGGAGCAATGGCATGTGACTCTGCAATTCCTTGGCGAGACAGACGAAGCAGGATGTTCGTGCGTCACGGAACGCCTGCGGCAAGTCCGCTCAGAGGCCGCTGACATCCAACTGGAGGAACCGGGATTTTTTGAGCGGGCCGGAGTCTTTCATGTCTCTGTGCACCTGACACCGTCGCTCCTGGCACTGCATGACGCGATTGAACAAGCGTTGTTGCCCTGCGGTTTTGAGCCGGAGGCGCGTGCCTTCGCGCCGCATATTACATTGGCGCGCAGAAAAGGGCGTGTGCCATCACCAGACTTTGCGCGGCTAAAAAAAGCCGTGCGGTTGGGGCGCGCCGCCAGACTGCCTTCGTTTCAGGCAAAGGAATTTCTTCTTTATCAGAGCTTGACCGATCCTACGGGGCCGAGGTATGAGGTGCGCGAACGTTTTCCTCTGATGTAAGCTGCATTTCATACTCAAGATTTTTCTGATGACCAATAATCATTTCTTACCCGCGGCAAATTCTCTCGGAAAGATTGGCCTTCCGGCGCCAATCAAAGAACTCGCGCAACGCGTGTGGGACGCCATCATCGTCGGAGCGGGCCACAATGGGCTTGCTTGCGCTGCATATCTGGCGCGCGCGGGCAAGCGTGTCCTCGTGCTTGAAAGCCGCGAGCGCATCGGCGGTGCCTGCACAATCGAAGAGCCATTTCCCGGCGTGCGCATGTCGCCTTGTGCGTATCTGGCGGGCCTGCTGCATCCTCTGGTGATTGAAGAGTTGCAATTGCCGCAACGTGGCTTTGCGTGGACGCCCGCGGTGAATGGCCTTTTCGTGCCCTTTCTCGATGGCAGCAGCATCCAACTCTGGGATGATGACGTTCAGTGCGAAGAGGAGATTCGTCGTTTCAGCAGCGGCGATGTCGAGGGCTGGCGCGCGATGAGTGATGTCGTCCGGCGGCTGCGCGACGCGCTCCGTCCTGCCGGCGAGGGTGATGCATGGATTGGCGAAGCGCTCACGCGGGAGCAGATTGAAGACAGGTTAGGCAATGATGCCGAAGCGATGAGGGTGCTCTTCGACTGGTCGATGGCGGAGTTCGTCGAACACTATCTTCAGGACGAGCGACTGCAGATTGCGTATCTCGGACAAGGCGTAATCGGCACCAACGCAAGCCCATTCGATGCCGGGACGGCGTCGATTCGCTTTCATCACTCTTCTGGACGCCTCGGCGGAATGCCCGGCATGTGGGGATACGTGAAAGGTGGAATGGGCATGGTCTCCTTCTACTTTTGCGATGCTGCGCGCGAAGCCGGGGCAGTCGTAGCCGCCGGAGTTCCCGTCGCAGCCATCCTCCCCGGTGAAGGCGTGCTGCTTGAAGGAGGCGAGCGCATCATTGCGCCTGTTGTCATTTCAAATGCCGATCCACGTCGGACGCTGCGCATGTTAGATGAGGCCGCCGATCCGGTCTGGAAGGCGAAGGTCGATTCCGTGCCGATCGAAGGCTGCACGGTGAAGCTGAATGTGCTGCTGAGCGAACTGCCGAACTTCACCTCGCGTCCGGGCACGCTGGAGGCACATCATCTGGGCCAGATCAACGCGCCGCTAACGAAAGCCGAATGGAAGCAGAGCTTCACTGCCGCGCGGGCCGGGCGCTTGCCAGAGCGCCTCTGGTGCGAGCTTTACTTCCAGAGCGCGCATGATCCAACCGTAGTGCCCGACGGCCAACATACCATGAGCGTCTTTGCGCAGTATGTGCCGTACCGTTTCGAAGACGGCACGTGGGACAGTCTCCGCGACGAGGTACGAAAGCTGGCACTCGGCTGTCTTGGACGATTCTGCAGCAACATGAACACGGCTGTGATCGATGCGCAGGTGCTAGGGCCGCCTGACATCGAAGAAAAGGTCGGCCTCACCGGTGGCCACATTTTTCAGGGAGAATGTCTGCCGCAATACATGTGGTCGAATCGTCTCACGGCCAGAACGCCCATGCTCGGTGTATATCTGTGCGGAGCTTGCACGCATCCCGGCGGGAGTGTCATCGGAATCAATGGGCGCAACGCTGCGATGGCAGTGCTCAATGACATGGCGCAGAAATAGTTCTGTTCTTCGCAGACATCTGCATGTATGCTGCGCGAAAGCATGCCGGAGAAAACTCCCACCACTGCACTGAAACGCGAACTTGGCATCTTCGACCTCGTCCTCTTTTACGTGGCGAGCGGACTGAGCCTTCGATGGATCGCGACCGCCGCGGCTGCGGGCCCGAGCACGATCATCATCTGGATCTTCGCCTGTCTTTGTTTCTTCGTACCACTTGCCGCATGCGTGCTGGAGTTGTCCTCTCGCTATCCGCAGGAAGGTGGCCTCTACGTCTGGACGCAGCGGGCGTTCGGCGATTTTTCCGGATTCATCGCTGCATGGACGTACTGGATGAGCAATTTGCCATATTTCCCGGCTGTGCTCTATTTTGGCGCGGGCAGCGCGCTCTTCGCGATGGGTAGGCGCGGCGAACATCTGACCAACAATGCAACCTACTACATGCTCTTTGCGCTGGGCTGGCTCGGATTAATTACTCTTCTGAACATTCTCGGACTGAAGCAGGCCAAGTGGCTGAACAACTGCTGCACGCTGGGTACATGGATTCCAATCGCAGTATTGCTGGGACTGGCGGCAATCTTTGCCAGCCGTTATGGTTCTGCGACGAGCTTTTCTGCGGCGCACCTGGTTCCACATGCCGATCTGAAGAACGCCATCTTCTGGTCGACAATTTTCTTTGCTTTCGGCGGCGTTGAAACCGGTTCGTTCATGGGAGAAGAGATCAAGGACGCACGACGCACGATTCCGCGCGCACTCGTCATCGCTGGGCTCTTGATCGTGCTGTGCTACATCGCCGGGACGATTGCAATGTTGATTGCTCTGCCCAATACCTCGATTAGTGGAGTAGGCGGGTTTGTGAGCGCGATCTCTCTGATGTGTACCAGGCTGAGCATGGGATGGCTCATTGCCCCTGTTGCATTACTGGTCGTATTCAACAGTGTTGGCAGCGCAGGCGCGTATCTTTCGTCGACATCGAGGCTGCCGTTTGTCGCCGGCATTGACCGCTATCTGCCGCCGGTTCTTGGAAATGTGCATCCACGGTGGCGCACACCGTGGGTCGCAATTGGCGCCTATGGCATAGTCGGAATGTTGTGCGCTTTGCTGAGCCAGGCAGGAAGCACAGTGCGCAGTGCATACGACATCTTGGTGAGCATGTCGATCATCACCTACTTCATCCCTTTTGCCTTTCTTTTTGCTTCGATGATCCGGTTACAGCGTGAGCCGGTGGTTGAGGGGACAATCCGCATTCCCGGAGGCAGGCCCGTCGTCGTTGTTCTGGCCTCCATAGGCATGCTGACAACATTGCTGACGATTGTGCTGTCCGTGATTCCGCCAGACGAAGAGCCGAACAAGCCGCTTGCTATCGCGAAAGTGATCGGCTCAACTCTCTTTCTGGTGGGCGCGGGTGTAGCCGTCTACGTCGCGTCAAATCGCCGGTTGCGGAAGTCTAAGGAGCTTTCTCCAGTCGGAAAGCCGTAGCCTGGAAATCGCCATCCAGATTGAGATCCACGCCGTGGCCCATCCAGTAGGAGCCGCTTTCTACTTCGGGCAGGTCGCCGCCGGGTTTCTCAGTAATCCAGTGAAGCTTGTAGTTCGTATCCTTGTCGAGTCCGCGGAGGAACAGCCGCGGGTATGAATATCCGAACTGGCTGGAATGCAGGAAGGCAAACACTGCAGCCTGACTGCCGTCTGCGGCAACCGACTCCGTTGCAGACTGCTCGCTCCCGTTCGCCGGTGAAATCAGGCGATAGAGCGCGCCGTGCTGTACGGTTTCGCGGATCTCTTTGTATTCGGAGATCAGATGCTGCGCGGTCGCGAAGTCTGCGTCAGTCCAGTGGTTCAGGTTCGAGCCGACGCCGAGCGAGCCTTGCATAGACGAAAGGAAGCGGTATTCAGTAGATCTGGGGCTGTGATTCGCTCCGCTCGGCGAATCCGTAACCCAGGCCATCATGACGCCGGGTGTGTAGGCATAGGTAAAGCCATCCTGGATCGAGAGCCGATCGAAGGGATCGGTGTTATCGGAGGGCCATACTTCATCGGTGTAGCGCATGATGCCGAGATCGACGCGGCCACCGCCGCCGGAGCAGGATTCGATTTCAACCTTGGGATGCTTCTCGCGCAGCTCCTTCAAAATTGAATACAGGTTATCAATGTATTTTACGTAGACTTTCTTCTGCTCATCGGGTGAAACCGCGGGCCAGCCAGGTTCTGACCAGTTGCGGTTGTAGTCCCACTTGAGGAAGGCAATGTCATTCTCGTTCAGCAACTTGTCGAGGAACCCAAAAACATAATCGCGCACATCCTGCCGCGCAAGATTCAGCAACAGCTGATTGCGGCCTTCGGTACGCGGGCGTCCTGTGAAATTCAAAACCCAGTCGGGATGATTGCGGTACAGATCGCTGTTGGGGTTGACCATCTCCGGCTCAACCCACAGTCCAAAGTCCATGCCGAGTGCGTGCACTTTGTCGATGAGCGGCTTGAGGCCATTCGGAAATTTTTCCTTGTTCACGTACCAGTCGCCAAGGCCTGCGTGGTCGTCTTTGCGCTGGCCGAACCAGCCGTCGTCCATCACAAAGCGCTCTATGCCGATCTTTGCCGCTTTCTCCGCGAGCGTTTCCTGCCCCTGCTCGGTTACGTTGAATTCCGTTGCTTCCCACGAGTTGTAAAGCACCGGGCGCGGACGCGGCTTCGGGGCCTCCGGCAAGATTTTGGTGTTCTCGAATCGATGGAGCAGCCGTGACGCGCCGCCAATGCCATGATGCGAATAGCCGCCGTAGAAGACGGGCGTTTCGAGCTGCTCATTCGGCGCGAGTTTGTAACCGAAATCAAAGGGATTGTAGCCGCCGGTGATTCTGACGTTGCGCAGCGTGTCTTGTTCGACGGTGATGCGCCAAGAACCGCTCCATGCAAGCGCTCCAAACCACACGTCGCCTGCATCCTGATCGCCACTGTTACCCCGTTCGATTGCGAACCATGGATTGTTTTGATGCCCTGTCGATCCGCGTCGGCTCTCAATCAGGCGCGCACCAGGGCGAACAGCCTCATGCTGAACATTCATCTCGCCAGCCCATCGCCCGGTCAGATAGTAGAGCCAATAATCCGTACCCTGCGGCAACGACCACGCGGCGGCTGCAGCCTGCTCAATGAGCAAAGGCTCCTTTGTCTTATTCGTGATCACCGCCGAACGGGCGAGCACCCCGGTGCCAGGGTCAATTTGGTATTTCAGATCAACCATGACGTCGCGCGAAATATCTTTGAGATGCACGGTGAGAGTATTGCCGTCGATGTGGTGGTCAACATAGTGAAGCACCAGGTCGCGGTTGCCATCGGGGAAGGTGATCTTAAGCGCGGGCTCATAAAACAGGCCTCCTCCCCACCCTTGGAACTCCTGCGGCGTGGATCCTGACGGCAGATCGAACGAGGCACGACCGCTGTTGGCGCGCGCCGGGCCCAGATGATCGTTTGCACCAAGGCGGACACCCCAATAGAGAGGCTGCAGCGCATTTGCCTCGTTGAGGCCGAAGGCATACGTCACATTGTCGCCGTCGATGCGAAAGACGCGAGACTGCTGGTCGTACTGGATACGATTCGTTTGCGCGAATGTATACGTGTACATGGACTGCGCTAGAACTCCAAAAAGCAGAAACAGCTTACCGCATGACATGCGAGCACCACCCCAAAATTGCGTCGTAGAAAAACATATATGGAAACGGGGAAGAATGCTATGGCATGCCCGTTTGAGTTGTGCAGCCGACCTACCTGTGCAGATACCACGGGATATTGATCACGACGACATTTTCGTTGCCCTTTACCAGCAGGATGAGCTTCAACATGTTGGCGCGCTGGTTGTGCAGCAGATTTTCATACCAGTGCTTTACCACCAGCTCGGGCACAATCACGGCGATCTGCCGGTCGCCTGATTTTTTCTGTTCCGCCAGAACGTGCTCCACGATCGGCGTAATGAAAAAGCGATAGGGCGACTTGATGGTGGTCAGCCGTGGTTCGGGCAAGCCGGCGGCGCGAATCGGCCCAAGCACGGCGTCTCCCCATACGTTGCAGATGCTGTTTCCTTCATCCCCGCAATCCACGTGTACAGCTTCGACTTCAGGAGACATAGCTAGCGCAAAGCGTAAACCTTTTTCGCTGATGCGATTCCATTTGTCCATCGGGATGATCACGCGCGGAGGCTGCAGACCATCAACTCGTAGCGGTTCGGGATTGGCCGTTTCTCTCGCCGTGTGGTCATAGTGTCTGCGGACGATGCTCATGATCATGATGAGCGCGGGAATCAGGATGGCCGTTACCCATGCACCGTCGAGGAATTTAGCTACGAGCACTACTAGCAGAGTCAGGCCAGTTGCTGTTGCGCCAATTCCGTTTACGATCATCCGGCCGGTGGCATTTCCCTCTTTGTACCAATGCACCACCATGCCCGCCTGAGACAAAGTGAAGGCGAGGAAGGCGCCAATCGCATACAGCGGAATGAGCCTGTCGGTGACGCCGCCAAAGAGAATCAGCAGAGCAGCAGTGAATATAACCAGCGCGACGATGCCGTGCGAGTAGAGCAGCCGGCGTCCGCGCAGGATAAAGACGTGCGGCAGGTAATCGCGCTGCGCGATGGCACGCGTAAGGCGGGGAAAATCAGCGAAAGCTGTATTCGCCGAGAGTGAAAGTACCAGCAGGATCGATCCAATCGTAACGTAGTAGAAGATGCCCTTGCCCGCCACGGCGGCCGTCAATTGAGAGAGGACACTCTGATAGCCCGGCGCGCCCGGATCGGTTGCGCCGATGCCGTAAGCGCGGCAGAGCAGAGCGATTCCAGCGAGCAGGACGATGAGCAGCGCAATGATGATCGTGAGAGCGGTCTTCGCATTCTTCGTTGTTGGCTCGCGAAATGCCATCACCCCGTTGCTGACGGCTTCCACTCCGGTCATTGCTGTACAGCCGCTTGAAAACACTTTGAGCAGAAGCCACCAGGTAAGCGCGGATGTTATGGGCGGAAGTGTTGGAGGCGCGACGACGGGCACCGGATGGCCTTTATCCACAAGTACGTGAAACAGCCCGAGGATGATGACGATGAGCAGTGTTCCGAGAAAAAGATACGTCGGTACGAGAAATGCAACGCCGGTATCGCGCACGCCTCGCATGTTGATCAGCGTGAGGATAAGCAGAATCCCAAGACAGATTGCCAGCGTGTGTTGATGCAGGCTGGGAACGGCGGATATCAGGGCGCCAACGCCTGCTGAAATGCCAACCGCAGCGGTCAGAATGTAATCGATCATCAGCGCAGCCGCTGCCAGAAGTCCCGGACCTTTGCCGAGGTTTTCCGTCGCTACCGTATACGAGCCGCCGCCGTGAGGGTAGGCCTCGATAGTCTGCCTGTAAGAAAAATAGACGATGACCAGCAGGATGATGATCGCCGTGCTGATCGGTACGATGTAGTGCACTCCCGCAAGTCCCAGAGGGATAAGGAGAGTGAGCGCAGCTTCAGGTCCATACGCGGCAGAACTGAGCGCATCGAGCCCGAAAATAGGAATACCGGCTGATGGGCCGATCTGCTCGGCGCGTTCGTCTGACGTGGCTAAAGGACGGCCAAACAGCAGGTCAAGAGTTCTCATATCGCCTGTTCAGATACTCGATGAGAATGGCACAGCTGAGCCAACATCCTACCCTGTTTTGACACAAGATGTATGAGGAAAGGAAAGATCAGCGCAGCGCGATGACCACGATGCGGCCGTCGGAGTGAAAGCTCCCACCGGTTGCGGTGACCGCGGTCTTGAGCGGGTTGGCAGGCGTAACGTAGGCCGCTCCACTCATCACGCCTGCTGCAGCAAAGCTCTGCTCGATGAAGTCTCGCTCTTCATCGATATTAGGATCGATGTGATGGGTCACATCGCCGTTACGCTGGTCTTTCTCGAAACCGTTGTCGTGTGTGGCCGAACCTACCCATAGGGGCTTGTTTTCTATCATTTCCGTCGACTTCCATACACGCAGATGATGCCGGATCGCTGCGACGGCCAGAGGATCAGCGCGAGCGTACGACAAATCCTGTGGGCGACTGAAGAGGTAGAGCACACTCATCGGCATCTCGGTATAGGCCTCGTGCGAGAGCGTCGCCAGCAGGCCGTGGACGATTGCATCTTGCGTTGTCTTATCGACTCCGGTCCAGCCTGCGGCGGTGAAAGCTTTCTGCACTTGGTCCTGAGTTCCGATGATGGCGAAGTTGACCATGTCTCCCGGGTTGCCTTGCTGATCCTGCACTCTGCGTGGGATCGTCGCGAACAAATCTGGAGACAACGAGGTTGCGAGATTAACCGTTGCTGCAGGAGAGGCCGCAGCTTGCGACTTCGACAGCTTCATCGTGGCTGAATAGCTGCCGTCGCCCGTAAGATCGCTACTCAGGTTCACGCTGAGATAGAGCTTGCCACTGGTGGACACGTCGATTTGTTTGCTGGCCCCGATCAAGAAGGGAACCGAGGCATTGCCATTGCTGATGCGGCCGATGAGCGCGCCGCTGTTGGCGCTGTTCATCGGAAACTGGCGGATCAGGTCCTTCCATCCGCGCGCATTGCCATCGGGAGTAGACGAGTGGCCATCAGAAATCGTAACGGTTCCGGTTGCAGTAAAGTCCAGTTGATCGCCGAGCGTCACGGTGACGCCGGTGTCAGTCCAGTCTCCGGCTGGAACTTTGAGGGTGTAGGTGCCTTTGCGCGAAGACAGAACGCTCGCGTCGGGTGCTTTCATTTCAATGAGCTGTACTCCAGGCTTTAATACAGTGGCTGGCGCTGGCTGCTGGCTGCACGCGATTCCCGACAGAGTAAGGCAGGTACCTACAAAGCTCAGGGTGCACTGGAACAAGCTCAAATGGTTCATAAGTCTATGACGTTGCAGTAGACCAAATGGCCTAAACATCATCATCCGACTTTTGGCGGTTTCTGCACAAGTAGAGATAGGTTAGGCAAACAGAAAGGCCTCGATCCTGGCGGATCGAGGCCTTCTGTCGATCTTTAGTGCGAGCTACGTGCCTTCCGACCAGCTGGCCAGGTACTCCTCCTGCTCCGGCGACAGGCGGTCGATGCCGATGCTCATCGATTCAAGCTTCAAGCGGGCAACGCGCTTGTCGAGTTCCTGCGGAACCGAGTAGACCTTCTTCTCAAGACTGGCATGGTTCTTGATCATGTACTCGGCGGAGAGGGCCTGGTTGGCGAAGCTCATGTCCATCACCGATGCAGGATGGCCTTCGGCAGCTGCCAGGTTGATGAGGCGGCCTTCGCCGAGCAGGTAAATCTTGCGGCCATCGCGCAGAGCATATTCGTCCACATATTCGCGGGTTGCACGCTTGGATGAAGCGGCGCGCTCGAGGGCCGGGATGTCGATCTCGACGTTGAAGTGGCCGGAGTTGGCGATGATCGCGCCGTTCTTCATCACTTCAAAGTGTTCCTGGCGAATGACGCTCTTGTTGCCGGTCACGGTCACGAAGACATCGCCCAGCTTGGCTGCTTCGATCATACTCATCACGCGGAAGCCGTCCATGACCGCTTCGAGCGCCTTGGTTGGGTCGATTTCAGTGACGATGACCTCCGCTCCCATGCCCCGTGCGCGGGTCGCCAGCCCTCGTCCGCACCAGCCGTAGCCGGCAACGACGAACTTTGATCCCGCCAGCAGCACGTTGGTGCAACGGATGACGCCGTCGATTGTCGACTGGCCGGTACCGTAGCGGTTGTCGAAGAGGTGCTTGGTCAGTGCATCGTTCACGGCGATCACTGGATAGCGAAGTACGCCATCCTTAGCCATGGCGCGCAAGCGAATCACGCCGGTCGTGGTCTCTTCCGTTCCGGCGATAACCCCCTCAAGCGCGTCCTGACGTTTGGTGTGTAGCAGGTGGACCAGATCGCAGCCGTCATCCATCGTAAGGTGCGGCTTGTGATCGATTGCTGCCAGAATGTGCGAGTAGTAGCTGTCGTTGTCTTCGCCCTTGATGGCGTAGGTCTGGATGTTATAGTCGCGGGCCAGGGATGCGGCCACATCGTCCTGTGTTGACAGCGGGTTCGACGCGCAAAGAGCGATGTCCGCGCCACCGTCGCGCAGGGTGATCATCAGATTCGCTGTTTCGGTAGTGACGTGCAGACAGGCTGCAACACGAATGCCCTTCAGAGGCTGATGCTTGATAAATTCCTTGCGAATGGTCTGCAAGACCGGCATGGATTGGTTTGCCCATTCAATGCGCTTGCGCCCCTGATCGGCCAGGTCAAGATTCTTTACGTGATGCAATGTTGCTGTTGCCATGAATTCTCCAATGTCACCTGGTCAGAGACAATCTCTTGGGGCAGCACCTCGCGGTGCTGCTATAGAGGATACCATCGGGCATCAAGCTGCTCTGTGGGGGGCTTTCGGCGAAGGGTGTACGGTTAAACTCCTGTAACATTTAGAGATGGTCGCGGGAAAAAGTAATCGGCTTTCGGAGCGTCAAATGACGCTGATTTCACGCGCCCTTGCCGACCCGCGCCGCTTTCAGATTCTCAAGGAGATCAGCGCTTCCGGAAAGACGCTGCCTTGCGGCAGTCTGCGCGATTGCCTGCCCATTACAGCGGCGACGTTGTCTCACCATATCAAGGAGTTGGAGACGGCGGGGTTGATCACGATCGAACGCGAAGGAAAGTTTGCAAACTTTTCGCTTCGCCGTGACGTCTGGCAGGCCTACGTCGATCAATTAGCCACAATTTAATAAATAAGGTCTGCATCCATTTTCAGCTCTAGTCATCAATTAGACAGTTATCGAAATGTCAAAGGGATGACATTTCGAAAGAGGAGCAAAGAGATGGGTAAGCTTCAGGGTAAAGTTGCTGTGGTTACAGGCGCATCCAAAGGTATTGGCGCGGCCATCGCCACGAGTCTGGCGGCAGAGGGCGCAGCGGTTGTCGTGAACTATGCTTCCAGCAAGGAAGGCGCGGATCGCGTTGTGAAGGAAATTACAAGCAAGGGCGGCAAAGCCATTGCGGTACAGGGAAGCGTTGCTAAAGCAACCGATGTTCAGCGATTGTTTGCTGAGACTAAGAAAGCTTTTGGCAAGGTCGATGTCCTGGTGAACAATGCCGGTGTTTACGAATTCTCACCGATCGAAGACGTTACGGAAGAGCATTACAATCGCATCTTTAACACGAACGTGCTTGGGCTCTTGCTGGCTACGAAAGAAGCCTTGAAGTACTTCAACGGAGACGGCGGAAGTATTATCAACATTGGCTCGGCGGTTACCGAGCTTACGCCTCCCACAAGTGCGGTTTACACCGGCACGAAGGGCGCTGTGGACGCAATCACGCGCACACTGGCAAAGGAACTCGGCCCCAAGAAGATCCGCGTGAACTCGATCAATCCCGGCATGGTGGAGACTGAAGGCGTTCACGCTGCGGGCTTTATCGGCAGTGATTTCCAGAAGCAATTTGAAGCACAGACACCGCTTGGACGCATCGGCCAACCAGGCGATATTTCTTCGATTGCAACATTCCTCGCTTCCTCTGATTCAGCGTGGCTGACGGGTGAGTTGCTGGTTGCCTCCGGCGGTTTGCGGTAATACTCAGAAAGGGCCGCTTTCGCGGCCCTTTTCAGTTGCTCACTGGAGCATGTTCTAGCTCCAGCAGTTTCTTCTTTCGTTCAACTCCCCAGCGATATCCGGTCAATGTTCCGTCACTGCCGATGACACGATGGCAGGGAACCACCACTGCTACCGGGTTCATGGCACAGGCTCGCGCTACTGCACGGACAGCTGTTGGTTGGCCGATTTCCTGAGCGATCTGCGAGTAGGTTCTTGTCTGGCCGCGCGGAATTTGTCGCAGGGCTTCCCACACGCGTCTCTGGAAGGCGGTTGCGCGTACGTCAATGGGCAGCTCCAGAGCTACTGGATGTTCGGTCATCTGCGCCAGGATCTGTTTCACCATCGAGCCAAGATTGGCTTCGTCGCGGCTCCGCTCAGAGGCGTGAAATCGCGATGCCAGCTCGTCTTCGAGTTCGCTTTCGAGAGATCCGAAGGCTACCAGGCATAGGCCATTGTCGGTTGTGGCCACGAGCATTTTGCCCAATGGCGAATCTGCGATTGTGTATCGGATAGCGACGTCTTTGCTGCCGCCGCGGCGGTACTCCGTCGGAGTCATGCCGAGATGCTCATTCGCTGATTCGTAGAGGCGGCTGCTCGATGCGAAGCCAGCGCCGTACATGGCCGTGGTTACGCTGTCGTTCGTGAGCAGGTTGTTGCGGAAGGATTCCATCCTTCGGGCCTGCTGATATTGCCGTGGCGAGATGCCGAGGTA
>Ga0210392_10000709_pt1 | contig 19283 bp, 14 predicted proteins | sample IncBWC30OmetaG_FD_161057 | JGI IMG/M metagenome (GOLD analysis project Ga0210392, IMG submission 161057) | Forest soil microbial communities from Barre Woods Harvard Forest LTER site, Petersham, Massachusetts, United States - Inc-BW-C-30-O ...
AGCGGCTTCCTACCCAAAGCGCGCGCCCCGAACGCCACCGAGAGCATGAACGCGGCGCGCCACGCCGAGCCGCCTCCGCCCGCGAAGTCCGCGTACACCAAAGACAAACCCACGCCGACCCAGCTCGCGAAGCGCGCCACCACGAAGCGCGCCGACAAGGCCTCGATACGCACGAGCAGAAACGTCAGGCCGTGCACCAGCGCAACCACGGCGAACACCAAGTGCGTGCCGCTGACCGCGAGCATGTGTGAAAGCCCACTCTTTTGAAATGCGAGCGCGTCCTCAGGCAAGAGATCGCTCTCGCCAAGCACCAATGCGCGCGCCATGGCGGCCGCTGCGGGCGCAAAAGTCAGCACGATGCGCCGGCGCGCGTGGGCGCGCGCGCGGTCGATCCAGGCGCCAATTCCAAACCCGCGCTCGGTTACGTCGAGCGACAACACTCCGCCCGTGAGGACGATCCCCGTGCGCGCCGCGGCTGGCGTGGGATCGGCCGTGCCGAGGTTACGAAACAGCTGCACCGGAGCAAGGTCGGCGATCGCGTGCACGCGGTCCTGACGCGCGAGCCCGTCGGGACCGCCGTGCAGCCGAGCCACGAAGGGGACCGGCAATGACTGCACGCCACACTCGGCCCGTGTCACTTGGCCGACGAAGCTCGCGGTACCGTCCGACCAAACCGGTGACGCTATGACGACCACGCTCAGGTCACAGCGACTCGGCGGACCGATGGCGTCGCGCGCCTCGATCCGCGCGGCCTCGAAGCGACGGATCTGTTGCGCGCCGCGCGCCGCGCTGAGTGCGAACACGAGCACCGCAAACAAGCCCGCTCGGCGCGAAAGATCCGGCCCGAAAACGAACAAGCCGAGCAGCGTGCAGAACAGCGCGGGGGCTGGGTACACGGCGCACAGTCCGCCCGCGACCGCCGCAGCCGCCGAAAGCAGCACTCCGTCGACGCGCATGCACGGGTGGTGTGCACAGCGCGCGCCGCGCGAGAATGCGCCGCCAGGCCCGCGAGCGGACCTGGCGATGGTCAGCTATTGGCGGCCGGGAGGGCCACCGTCGCGATTGTCGTCACCGGGTTTTGGTTCGGGCGCTTTCACCGGAGTCGACGAAGCGCTTGGCGACGCCGGATCCTGAGCGTTACCCGGCGGTCGCTGCGCGTTCTCGGTTGGCCTTTGCTTGGCAATCGGCGGATCTTGGCTGTCGCTCGTGGGTCGCTGTTCGCCGACCGGCGGTCGCTGCTCCCCGATCGCCGGGGGCTCGCTGGTGCCGGGACCACCGCCGCATGCGGCGAGCAAGCCGCAACCGAAGAGACACAGGAACAAGCCTTGCGTCGTCATGGCAAACCTCCGTTAGCTCAGTCGAAGTAATAAAGCGCGGCGATATTGCCTGTAAAGATGTTCCACGGGTTGTCACCCACAGAAGTGCCGAACGCCGTTTGGCTCTGCACGACGTCACCACCCCCAGCCGAATCCTTGACGCGATCGTAGCTCAGCGCGAGGCCGACGCCGGCCTGCAGCGAAAGCTCCGGAATGCCGATGAATCCGAATTGGATTTCAGTGCCAGCGCGCGCGCCGATGTCGAAATGGATCCCGCTCAAGTCGTCACCCGTGCCGTTGCGCTTCGAGCTAGCGAAACCGAGGTTGAGCTCGGGCACGATCTGAAAGCTGAAGTGCTTGGACCCCGCGAGCGCGAGCGGCACACCGCCGTGCAACATGAACACCGTGAAGCCCTGGTTATCGACGCTCATATCGCCCGTCTTGGTCGAGCCGGAGCTGAACAAGAGACCCAAGCCGGCGTCGATGCCGATCATCGGATCGAGCCAGTAGCGCATGCCGATCACGGGCGCGTCGACCGTCGCGAGCCCGGCGGCGCCGCCCAAATCGATGGCGATCGTGCGCCGACCCATGTAGCCAATGCCAAAATGGTGAACCACGCTGGCGTGGTCGGCGGCGTCCGCAGCCGGATCCGGAGTGGCGCCGGGTAGCGTCATTCCAGTCTGAGCGGGAGCCGGGGACGCGCCCGCAGGGGCCGGGGCGGCCACCGGAGTGGTCGTGGTCGTGGTGCTCGTCGTGGTCGTCGCCTCGGCGCTCTGCGCCGCAGCGCTCTGCGTGAATGCCATGCCGGCTGCGCTCAGCCCGGCGAACCCAACCAAAATCCCGAAGTTTACGCTCTTCATCGGTTCCTCCGCTTCAAGGTCAGCAATTTGGGAGCAAGCGAGATACTGGCTGAACCAGCCATCCGCCCGCCCGCGAACGACGGCATCCTGTATCGGATTGTTTCGTGAATGCAAACCAACTGTAACGCGTCGCGTCATCAGACCACGGATTTTTGTGAGTTACTTCCGCAGACAGCCGTTCGCAGTGTCCCCCGTGCCCAAACGTCGCATCGACCTGCTGCTCGTGGAACGCGAGCTCGCGCCGACTCGAGCTCGCGCGCAAGCGCTCGTGCTCGCGGGCAAGGTCTACGTCGGCGAGCGGCGCATCGACAAGGCCGGCACCGAGCTCGACGTCAATAGCGAGCTCATCGTGCGCGAGGCGGAGCGCTACGTTTCACGCGGTGGCCACAAGCTGGAGGGCGCGCTCGACGCACTCGCGTGCCTAGTCGAAGGCGCCGTTTGCGCGGACGTCGGCGCGTCCACGGGTGGCTTCACCGATTGCTTGCTACAACGTGGCGCTAGCAAGGTGTACGCGATCGACGTCGGCTTCGGTCAGCTCGCGCACAAGCTGGTCAGCGATCCGCGCGTGGTGGTGATGGACCGCACGAACGCACGCCACCTGGGCGTAGAGGTGTTTGCGGAGCGCCTCGCTTGGGTGGTCGTGGACGCGTCGTTCATCAGCCTGGAAAAGCTGCTGCCGGCGATCACGTCTTGGCTCACGCCGGGCGCGCGCTTGCTCGCGATGATCAAGCCGCAATTCGAGGTCGGACGCGACGAAGCGCGCCGCACCAAGGGCGTGATCCGCGACGCGGAAGTGCGCAGCGCCGCCATCGAGCACGTGCTCGGCGCAATCCGCGACGGCGGCTACACGATCATCGGAGGCGCGGACTCGGACGTGCCCGGTCCGAAGGGCAACGTCGAATACTTCGTGCTCGCGGAACGCCTCTAAAAGACCAGCACCCAAGCGTCGTAAATCGCGTGGGTCCACACTGCCGGCGCGAAACCGCGGAACGCGTAGATCATCGTAAACGCCAAGCCACACACGGCGCGAAACACGAACGAGCGCAGCTCGAACGGCTCGCCGAGAGCGCCCACGTAGTGCCAACCGCTGAACACCAGCGCGCCGACTACCGCCCAACCCACGCTGACCAACGAGCGCTTCAAGCGAGGCACCGGCCCGAGCAAGCTCAGGATCAGCCGCAGCCCAAGCCCGAACAGGCCGACGCGGAACGCAATCTCCTCGTAGAACCCGGCGCCGAGCGACATCACGAGCGAGCTGAATTGACCGTCTGGCGCAGGCGCGGCGAGCAGCGCGAGCTTGGTCACGACGTACTGCCCCGCGAGGCGCATCGCGATCGCGTACAGAATGCCTTCGATGCCCACGAACACGAAGCGCGAGGCGCGCAGGGTGTGGCCTCGCCCGAGCATCACCAATACTCCGGCGAATACCAAGCCGATGCCGAGCGTGAGCCCGATGTATGCCCACAAGTCGTTCTCGGCCAGCGAGGTGAGCTCGCGCGTGACGACGTCAGCGGCGTTCCGCACAGGCAGGAACACGACACCCAAGTGGTAGCCAATGAACAGCGGCAGCGTGAGCGCTAGATCCGCCCAGGGGCCGCTGCCCTCGCGCAAGAAGCGCTCCGCCTCGCTCTCGGCAAGTTCGGGGTGGGCGGGCATTGGGCGCCCGGACAGTAGAATAACTTTACTTTTCCGGCACGAAAACTGAGGCGCCGACCGGCCTTCTTTGGCAAATTCCGGCGCGTGAATTGCCGCTACTCGCAGGCCCTCGCCCAGGCTCGCTCGTGACCGCGAGCGCCAGCGCCAAGAAGCGTCACGCTGCGCTCGCGGCAGAGGTCCGCTCGCACGACTACCGCTACTACGTGCTCGACGATCCGACCTTGAGTGATCGCGAGTACGACGCCCTGTACGCGGAGCTGCGCGCGCTGGAGGACCGGCACCCCGAGCTCCGAACAACGAGCTCACCGACGCAGCGCGTGGGCGACGCGCTGCGCAGCGATCTGCGCACCGTGCCGCATGTCGTGCCGATGATGTCGCTCGACAACACCTACAATTTCGACGAGCTCGCCGAGTTCGAGCGCCGCGTGCTGGGCGGTTTACCGGCAGGCACCGTGACCGAGTTCTGCGTCGAGCCCAAGCTGGATGGCGGGAGCGTGGAGATCTTGTATAGGGGCGGCCAGCTCGTGGGCGGCTCGACGCGCGGTGACGGTATCAGCGGTGAGGACATCGCGCCCAACTTGAAAACGATGCGCTCCTTGCCGCTGACCATCCCGTACCAAGGCCCACTCACCTTGCGCGCCGAAGTCGTGATTTTCCGCCGCGATCTGGCGAAAATCAACGCGGTGCGGAGCGAAGCCGGAGAAGCACCGTTTGCCAATCCACGCAACGCGGCCTCCGGCAGCTTGCGCATGATCGATCCGCGCGTGGTCGCGCAGCGGCCGCTGCGGGTGATGGTTTGGCAAGTCGTCGAGGGCCCGGAGCTGGCCCCGACCCACGCCGGCGCCTTGGCCAAGATCGCAGAATTTGGCTTGCCCACGCACCGCTTGGAGCGTGTCTGCAAGACGCCAGAAGAGGTGCGCGCGTACATCGAGGAGATCGACGCCGCACGCCGCGATTACCCGTACGAGACGGACGGCGCGGTCGTCAAAGTGAACTCCTTTGCCGCGCAGGGCATTCTGGGCGCGACCGCTAAATTCCCGCGTTGGGCGATCGCTTACAAGTTCGGCGCCGAGCGCGCCATGACGCGCGTGCTCGGCATCGTCGTGCAGGTCGGCCGCACCGGCGCACTGACGCCCGTCGCAAACCTGGAGCCCGTGCAGCTCGCGGGCACCACGGTTTCACGCGCTTCGCTGCACAATGCGGAAATCATCGAGCATTTGGACGTGCGCGTGGGCGACCTGGTGAGCATCGAAAAGGCGGGCGAGATCATCCCGCAGGTGATCGCCGTGGACCCGAGCGTGCGCACTGGCACGGAGGTGCCCTGGCAGATGCCCGACGTCTGTCCGAGCTGCGGCACGAAGGTCGTTGCCGTCCCCGATGAAGTCGCAATTCGCTGTCCGAACCCGACCTGTCCCGACAAAGTCAAAGGTGCGATCTTCCACTTCTCGCGTCGCTTCGCGATGGACATCGATCATCTCGGCGAGGTCCTGATCGAGCAACTGATCGCGAGCCAGCTCGTGAAAGACGTTTCGGATCTGTATCGGCTCACCGTGCCTCAGCTCGAAGCGCTCGAGCGCATGGCCAAAAAGAGCGCCGAGAACGTGGTGCAGTCGATCGACAAATCGCGCGAGCAACCGTTGGAACGGCTACTCACGGGCCTCGGCATCGAGCACGTCGGTCAGGTTGCGGCGCGCCAATTGGCGGAAGCGGCCGAGTCACTGCCGAATCTGCTGTCCTGGGGCTCCGAGCACGTGCTCGAGCATGTCGCGCAGATTTCCGGCTTCGGACCCAAGATGGTAGACAGCGTGCGGCGCTACCTGGAGAACCAAGAAAACCGCAATTTACTCGAGAGATTGCGGTGTTTGGAGGTATCTCGAGCACAGCCCAGGGCGCGCGCTGCGGCGACTGGACCGCTGTCGGGTTTCTCGTTTTGCGTCACGGGCGTGTTGTCGCGCAAGCGCGAGGACGTGCACGCCGCGATCCGCGCGGCCGGCGGCGAGGTGCTGGACAAGGTCAAGAAGGGCACGAGCTTCTTGGTCATCGGCGAAAAGGTCGGCAAAGCCAAGACTGACTCCGCAAAGAAGTTTGGCGCGCGCGTGATCGACGAAGCAGCCTTGGAGCGCATGATCCAAGGCGACCCCCCCCCAGCCGAAGCCGGGGAAGCGAGTTGAAAGCGGCACGCATCGGCGCGCTGTGCGTGCTCTGGACAGAGCTCGTCGGTTGTTCGCAGAGCCCCATGCCCGTCACCAAGCCGAAGCTCGGAACCAGCGCTGCTTCGCTCCTGAATGTCGCACCGGTTCCACGCGAGGCGCCCAGCGCACCTCCAACAGCGAGCGCGCAGTGCGCTAGTCATCCCGCTCTGTCGGCACATGAAGTGGCACCAAAGCACGTCGCTGCCATGGCCGCTGCCTTGTCAACAAGGCCCGGACTGTGGCTTGCAGACGAGCACTACGCGTTGCTCAGCGCCAGGCCGGAGCCGTCGTGGGCGGAGGGCACTTCAACCTACGCAGGCCATGGCACGGCGCTGCGGAGCGTCGCGATGAACCGTTTGCCTAAGTCGCTGCGCGCTTGGCTTGGGCGACCGGTGCGTGTGCTGGGTGCAAACGGTGCGGTCTGCGACACACGCTTGCAGCGCTTCGCAATGCGCGCCGAAGTCACCCCCGATCCCGCCACCGCAGAGGTCTGGGACGGCTGCGCCGATCCGCCGTTGGCGCCAGCCACCATCGCCGAGGACATCTGGCGTTCTTCATCCGCCTCCGGGCGCACGCTAGTCGCAGAGTTTTCGACACCCTGCCGAGGCGCGCTGCTCGCCGTCGATCCAGATCTCCCGGCGCCGCTGATCGCTGCCCCGGAGCCTGCCTCGGCCGAGCTCGGAGAGCGTGCACTAACAGCGTTTCGGCAACTGCCCGCCTACGCCGAGCTGCAAGCCCGCTACAAAGCCGAGCAGCCGGACGCCCAGGGCGCGTGGGAAGATCGCGACGCTCGCAGGGGTGTTTGGTCCCTCCGCTTGCCCGCCCACGCGGCGCTCGTCTTCGTCAGCATCGAAGCGGGTACACGCTGCGCCAAGTTCTCGGGCAGCTTGAGTGCGCTCTGGGCTGAAAGCGCTGACGCTGCCTCTGCTCCGCTCAATCTGCTACTGGTACCGAAAGCGCTCGATGAACAGCGAATGACGCCCAGTGCGGTCGTCGACCTGGACGAGAGCGGCAACCCGGCGGTGCTGCTCGGACCCGACGGTAAGTTTTCCGCTCGCGCGCTGCTTGCCCGGCCGAGCGCCGCAGGCTATGGCCAGGTTTTGTTGAGCAGCGTGCCGTTTTTCGCGGGCCCGTGCTGATTTCGGCCGCGCTTTCGCAGTATTCTTCGCGGATCTGACGTGCCAAAGATCCGCCTCACGCGCATCAACTACGCCTTAGCGGCTGGTGTGGCTGCGTTGGCTTCGGTTGCCATCATCGTGCGCTTCGCGCAGGCCGAACGACGCGTGCCGGCGCGTTGCCCACCGGGTCTCGATGCACAAGAGGCGCGTTGCTGTGGCGCCGGCCAATCGCTGGCCGCGAGCGGTCAGTGCACGGGTGATGCGACGACTTGCGCCAACGACATGCAACGCGATGACGCGGGCGCGTGCGTGCTGCCCAACCTACGCGAGTACATCGCTTCCGGCACGGCTCACTTCGGTGCTGCCGATTGGGAGGGCCCACCACAGACGGCCCACGACGTCAGCGTGCGGGCCTTCTCGATAGATCGTATCGAGACCACGGTCGCTCGCTTCCGAGAATGCGCGGCCGCGGGTGCGTGCTCGAAAATCTCCGACGAATCCGAACCGGGTCGGCCCGTGCGCAACATCAGTCCGGAAGAGGCAGAGCGCTTCTGTGAGTTTGTCGGCGGACGCCTGCCGAGCTCCGATGAATGGTTGTTCGCGGCGGCTGGCGTTGGCGGCCGGCGTTACCCGTGGGGTAACACGGGGCTCGTTTGCCGGCGGGCCACCTTTGGCTTGGTGGTTGGCCCGTGTGGGCGGGGCGGCTCCGGCCCTGATTTCAGCGGCGCCCGACCAGACGGCGCGACTCCGGAAGGCGTCTTGGATCTAGCTGGCAACGTCGCCGAATGGACCCGCGAATCCGACGGCAGCTTCGTCGCGCGCGGTGGCTCCTACCGCTCGGAGCTGGCGGGGGATCTCAAGACGTGGGCCTTCGAAGCTCGACAAACGCGAGCGCCCTACGTCGGCTTTCGCTGCGCATATCCGACCCCGGAGGAGGTTTCGAAGTAGCGGGAATGCCGAGCCGGCGCATGGTATCCCTGGCGCATGTCCGCCGCGGTATTGTGCATCGGAACCGAGCTCACCCGCGGTGAGCTCCAAAACAGCAACGCAACCTGGCTCGCCGAGGCGCTCACGACGATCGGCTTCGAAGTGCTCGCCGTCGACTGCGTCGACGACGACCGAAAGCGCATCGAGGACGCGTTGACGCGCTTGTCGCTCGCCCACGATGTCCTGGTTTGCACGGGCGGGCTCGGGCCAACCACAGACGACATCACCACCGAGTGCGCCGCGCGCTTGGCCGGCGTCGACTTGGTGCGCGACGAAGCGTCCCTGCAGTCGATTGTCGACCGGCTCGCGCGCTTCAATCGTCAGATGGCGCTGTCCAACGCAAAACAAGCCGATTTCCCGCGTGGATCCAGAATTTTGCCGAACCCGAACGGCACCGCGCCCGGCTTCGAGCTGAAGCTGAACCGCGCGCTCGCCTACTTCATGCCCGGTGTGCCATTCGAGATGAAAGCCATGTTCGAGTCGTTCATCGAGCCCGCAATCATCCCGCTGCTCGGCGACCGACACTTCCAAGTCTTGCTGCGCACCTTTGGCTTGCCGGAGAGCGAAGTGAACGATCGCCTTGCCGGTATCGAAACCGAGCACGGCGTCATCATCGGTTATCGCGCCACCATGCCGGAGATCGAAGTGAAAGTGTTGGCTCGCGCAGACAGCGTCGAAGCCGCCGCGGCTCTGGCTGAGCGCGCGGCGCTCGCGGTGCGCGCTCGGCTGGGCGACGAAGTCGTGTTCGGCGAAGGCAAAGCGCGCTTCCCCGAGGCCGTCTGCCAATTACTCGAGGCCAAAGGCCTGACGCTGGCGCTCGCCGAGTCGTGCACGGGCGGCCTGGTGTCCGAGCTGGTCACCGCGCACGCGGGCGCCAGCGCGGTGTTTCGCGGCGGCGCCGTGACCTACGCCAACGACGCGAAGATCGCGCTACTCGGCGTACCGCCCGAGCTCTTGGCGCGCTTCGGCGCAGTCAGCGCCGAAGTCGCACGCGCCATGGCCGACGGCGCGCGCCGCGCTTTCAACGCAGACATCGCGCTCGCACTGACCGGCATCGCGGGCCCCGGTGGTGGCTCCGCCGACAAACCCATCGGGCTCGTGCACCTCGCCGTCTCCACCGCAGACGGCCTCAGCGATCGCCGCCTGATGTTCTCCGGCAGCCGCGAACAGGTGCGCCGCCGTGCGGCCTTCGCCGGCCTCTCACTAGTGCGCAGCATCGCGCAACGCGGGCACGACAGCTAACACTACGAGGGGAAACCGACGCGACCGGCGCCCGTTGCCTCTCAAAGAGGAATGACCAAGTAGTCCTAAGGTCACGTTGGGGTTGGGCAATCCCCGCGGACATTCCCGCAGAGACCCAGCCCACCATTGTCCGGGCGACGCGTGGCTCGCTCAGTTCAGCGTCGCGTCGCTACGCTGCAGGGGTTCCGGCGCCGGTTCGCCCTTCGGCCGACTAGTGAAGGTCAGCCCCGCCGCGCTACCATAATCCACGTAGATCACTTCGCCGGGAGCGAACGCACCCTCGAGCACGCGGCGCGCCAGCGCGTCTTCCACGAGCCTTTGGATGGCCCGTTTGAGCGGCCGCGCTCCAAACTGTGGATCCCAACCGGCCTCCGCGATGAATTCCTTGGCGGCATCCGTGATTTGGAAACCCAGATCACGCCGCGCCAAGCGATCCACCAAATAACCGAGTTGGATCTCCACGATGTGCCGCAGCTCGCTGCGATCCAAGCGATGGTAGACCACCACCTCGTCGAGGCGATTCAGGAACTCCGGCCGAAAGTGGGCTTGTAGCGCGCTTTGCACGGCCTTCTGACTTTGCGCCTCGCGCTCTTCCAGGCTCAGGCGTGTGTTGTCTTCGATCGCCGCAAGCTCGCTCGTACCGATGTTGCTGGTCAAGATCACGACCGTATTCTTGAAATCCACCGTCCGCCCTTGACCGTCGGTCAGGCGACCGTCGTCGAGCAACTGCAGCAGCGTGTTGAACACGTCTGGGTGCGCTTTCTCGACCTCGTCGAACAGCACCACCGAGTACGGGCGACGGCGCACAGGCTCGGTGAGCTGACCGCCTTCGTCGTAGCCGACGTAACCGGGCGGCGCGCCGATCAAGCGAGAAACGGCGTGCCTTTCCATATATTCGCTCATGTCGATGCGAATCATCGCTCGCTCGTCGTCGAACAAGAACTCGGCCAGAGCCCGAGCTGTTTCGGTTTTGCCGACCCCCGTGGGACCCAAAAACAAGAACGACCCAATCGGACGGCGCTCGTCGCCCAGCCCTGCGCGCGAACGCCGCACCGCGTTCGAAACCGCGACCAACGCGGGCTCCTGACCTATCACGCGCTTGCGCAGGCTCTCCTCCATGTGGATGAGCTTCTGCTTCTCGCCCTCCAGCATCTTCGACACCGGGACACCGGTCCACTTCGAGACGATGCCCGCAATGTCTTCCTCGGTTACTTCTTCCTTCAAGTACGAGCCATTGGCCTGCACTTGCGCGAGCTCGGCGCGGTCCTTCTCGCTGGCCTTTTCGAGGCCGGGGATGCGCCCATAGTGAATTTCCGCGGCTTTTCCAAGGTCGCCGGCGCGCCGGGCATTTTCCTCTTGCTGGCGCAGCTCCTCCAGCTCGACCTGGTTTTTGCGTAGCCGCTCGATGATCTCCTTCTCGCGCAGCCACTGCGCGCGCATGCCGTCGCGCTGCTCGTTCAGCTCGCCGACCTCGCGGCGCAGCTCCTCGAGTCGGGCCTTGCTGGCTTTGTCGCGCTCGCGTGTCAACGCCTGCTCTTCGATCCGAAGCTGCAGCAATTTGCGCTGCACCTGATCGATCTCGAACGGCAAGCTGTCGATCTCCATTTTGATCTTGCTCGCCGCCTCGTCGACCAAGTCGATCGCCTTATCAGGCAAGAACCGATCGGCAATGTAACGATTGCTGAGCACGGCGGCCGCCACCAACGCCGAGTCGGTGATCTGAATACCGTGGTGCACTTCGTAGCGCTCTTTCAGGCCGCGCAAGATCGCGATCGTGTCTTCCACGGTGGGCTCGCTGACCATCACCGGCTGAAAGCGCCGCTCCAAAGCCGCGTCTTTCTCGATGTGTTTGCGATATTCGTCCAGCGTGGTCGCGCCGATCGCGCGCAGCTCGCCGCGCGCGAGCGCGGGCTTGAGCATGTTCGCGGCGTCCATCGCGCCCTCTGCGGCGCCCGCGCCCACCAGCGTATGCAACTCGTCGATGAACAAAACGATGCTGCCTGCCGACGACTCGACCTCTTTCAGCACCGCCTTCAGACGGTCCTCGAACTCCCCGCGGAACTTCGAGCCAGCGACCATGCTGGCCAGATCGAGCGCAAGAATGCGCTTGTCCTTCAACGACTCGGGCACGTCCCCCTTGGCGATGCGATGAGCGATGCCCTCGGCGATGGCCGTCTTGCCGACACCCGGCTCGCCGATCAGCACTGGGTTGTTCTTCGTGCGGCGCGACAGCACTTGCATCACGCGCCGGATCTCTTCGTCACGACCGATCACCGGGTCGATTTTGCCGCGCTTGGCTAGTGCAGTGAGATCGCGCGTGTACTTCTCGAGCGCCTGGAATTTCCCCTCCGGATTCTGGTCGGTGACCCGCTGGGACCCGCGAATCTCGGCTAGAGCACGGACCAATTTGTCGTAGGACAGGCCATGGCGATCACCGATGGCTTGCACGTCTTTGTCGTGCTTCACGGCGGCGAGCAGGAAGTGCTCGACCGAGACGTAGTCGTCTTTGAGCTTCTTCGCCTCGTCCTCGGCGTTATTCAAAAGGGGCACCGTGCGACGACTGAAGCTCGGCTCGGCGCCGCCACTGACATTGGGTAAACCTTCGATACGCGCTTCGAAGTCTTTGATCAGGGCGGTTGAATCCGCGCCCGCGCGCTGCGCCAAGGCCGCTCCGACGCCGCCGTCCTGCTCCAGGATCGCGATCAGCAAATGCTCCGGGATCAGCTCCGGGTTGCCACGGCGCGACGCGCTCGCGGCTGCGCTCTGCAATGCTTCCTGACTCTTACTCGTCAAACGATCCATTCGCATCGTACGGCCTCCCTGCCTGGCACTCGCGAGTGCCAGGGCAACGTAAGTCGCTCCAACGATGGATCAAGGCCCCAATCGGCAGCCCATTTCTGCGGAATCAGTGACCGGGAGCGCCGCTCTCGGCGGAGCCCGTGGTACCGCCGTCGCCCGTCGATGCCGGCCCCGCCCCACCCGTGCCGCCCTCGCCAGCAAGGGTATCGGCGCCGCAGGTCACGGCAATGCCTCCGTCGGCGAACGGGGTCGAATCGACACAGCCGAGCCCAAGCGAAATGAACCCCCCGACTCGGTCGAGATCGTAGCCACAGACGCCGTTCGGCGTACAGCAGCCGGGCGCTGTGACGGGAATGCCCATCACCGGTATCGAGGGACTGCCAGGACAGGTAGCGTCTGGTTTGCCCGCGGCCGCGACTGGCTGACAAGCCGGCAAACCCTGGCCACTCGCCATCGCGGGCAAGGCACTCGTATCAATGCCGCAGGTGTTCGTCTTCGCATCTGCGCAGCAACCGGGCACCTCGAGCTGCGCTTGCGGAAGGGAAATCCCTTCACACATCTCGTTGCCGCACGGAACTGGTGTCGGTGTACCGGTCTTGCCCGCGTCACCGGACGCCCTGCCGGCAGCTCCGAGGCTGCTTCCGCCAGCACCAGCGCTGCCGACACGAGCCACGCTGGAGCCGTCCGAGCTCGACGAATTGCCGCCACATGCTGGCGCCGCCAATACCGAGACGACGACGCACGTGAAAGCAACCTGGAAAGCTCGCCAGAACATGGGCGCCAATTGTTCCACGCCGACACGACGAACGCGAGCCCTTCCGGCGGCGCGTTCGTCGCCGCCGGAATTGGCTCAGTCGGATCTAAAGCTCGCGGATTTCACTACCTATGACGGTCTCTCGTCTAGTTTGCCCTCAGGCCCGCGCTTTCTTGCGACTTCGACCGCGCAGCGGACCGCCTAGCATTTGCACGACTTCGTCCCACAACTCGGGGCTCTTCATGAGCGCCCCGAACAGCGGCGGGTGCAGGTGCCCGGCGGCGGCCAGCCAGCGATAGCGCTCGACGCCGTTCACGTGAAGAAACGAAGCAATCTCCTCGAGCCGACCGATGCCAATGCCTTTGCATAGCCCAGACTCGAGCATTCCTACGTAGCTTCCGGAACGAACTCCGAGCTTTTTGGCCAGGTCCTTCTGCGTCAACCCGCGATGCATGCGAGCTGACCGAATGAGCCGACCGACCTTTTTTGTAGTGCCTTTCTCCGCCATCGGATCCCGCGCTGTCCGGCGGAGGCACCGGTGCGAGGGGACACCGTGGCATGCGCTGGACAGCCCCTCCTTTCTGACCAGTGACTCGTAACGCTGTACCTGGATCCGCGGGGCAAGCCCGCGCATCCAAGTAAACCCTCGTACGGCGGAGACTAAACCGGGCGCGACAGGATTCGCAATGGGCGCGCGCATAAAGTTAGCGAATCTCACTCATTCGATGCGTACCTCGACCAAGCGCCTGCACGAGTCGCACCAGATCGTCCTTTCGTGTGACGCGCTGTGAGCATCACTCGAATTCAGGCATGAAGCTGCGGAACCGCCGGAAAGACCGATAAATTAGCGAAGAAGTCGGCTTCACCGCCGGCTTCTTGTGCCCGAACTTCGCTGACGCGAGCTATCGCGAGTGCCAAGCCGGCAAGCTACGGGAGCCTCATTGAATAACTCGATGCGCTCTACAATCACGAGTGCCGCCGGCACGACTCGCGACTCAAATGCAGTCGCGCTGAAGCGATGCTACTCCCAGTTGCATGGGCTGTGCTCGGCCGGAAGATATGAGGGTGCTGTCACCACCTTTCACCAGCCCGCGCGCCTCGTCGGGCGAGAACAAGAACACTACGCTGCCACCGGAAAGCAGCGATGGATGTCGAGACAGATTGTCGTCCGGCACGCGAGATTGTCATCCGGCGCGCGGAGGCCTAGCAGAGCTAGGCCGAGCACGACGGGCGGCGAGATGATCGACAGACGCGAGCGATCGACCCAGACGACCGGGCTTACCGGGGGATAGCCTCTAAGGCAACCGCCGTTCGCGCAGCCGTCCACCCGACTCGAAAAACCGCTCCCGAGCCTGCGGCGGCAGGCCAAGTTCCTGCTGCATACGTCGTCGACGCACAGGGACGGATGCCCTGTCGTTCTCATCGCGAACAGGCCGGCGAGCGGAGCACAGTCTCCGTGCGTACTGTAAATTCAGTCGCTCAGATACCAAATCTCGTTGTGACGTCGCGCAGGCTGAATCGAAGTTGCCAACGACCGTCAGCGTTCGGTCGAGAGCGCAGATTCAGATGTCCAAGTTGCGGACGTTCAGCGCGTTCTCTTCGATGAACTTACGACGCGGCTCGACTTGGTCACCCATGAGCACGCTGAACAGCTCGTCTGCACGCACCGGGTCGTTGACCTTGACCTGCAGCAGCGTTCGCGCGTCGGGGCTCATGGTCGTGTCCCACAGCTGATCCGCGTTCATTTCCCCGAGGCCCTTGTAGCGGGTGATCTGCATGCCCTTGCGGCCGCGCTCGGAGATGAACGCTTCCAACGCTTCTGGATCCGGCAACGTGTGGGGATCTGCATTTCCAACTCTAACGGTATAGGGCATGCCACCGATCGAGCGGATGTCCTCTTCGATCGAGAGCAACTCTTGGTACTCGGCAGACTCCGCCAGCTCCCAATCCACGACCGCGGGTCGTGCCGAGGCTCCCGGCCGAAACTTGATGTTCAGGCGACCGGAGTCGTGCGCCTTTTCCCACTCGACGTTGACCGACAGCGGAGTGAGGTCTGGGTAACGCTCTTCCAAGTACTTTTGTAGGCTCTGCGCGGCCGCCTCGACCGTCGCGTGATCGCGAAAATCCGCCAGGGTCATGGCCTTGGCGCGAAGCAGCGCGGCCACGACACGAGCGTCGCAGCGGCGATCGATCTTGGCCAGGATGTTGCGCATGGAACGCAGCCGCGTAGCCAAGTTGAATAGCGGCACACCGGACAGCTCCGGACCCTTGCTGGCTTGCACCCTCAGGTCCTCGATGCCGTTCTCCATCAAGAAGCGATCGAGCGCCGGCTGATCCTTGAGGTACTGATACTTCTTGCCCTTGCGCACACCGAACAGCGGCGGCTGCGCGATGAACAAGTAGCCGTTCTCGATCACGTCGCGCATCTGGCGATAGAAGAAGGTCAAGAGCAGCGTACGGATATGGCTGCCGTCGACGTCGGCGTCGGTCATCAGGATGATTTTGTGATAGCGGAGCTTCGAGAGATCGAAGCCGCCGTTGTCGCCGATACCGCAGCCGAGGGCAGAGATCAGCGTCGCGACCTCCTGAGAGGCCAGCATGCGATCGAGTCGCGCACGCTCCACGTTCAAGATCTTGCCTTTGAGCGGCAAGATGGCTTGAAAGTGCCGATCACGACCTTGCTTCGCACTACCGCCGGCGCTCTCTCCTTCGACGATGTAAATCTCACTGATCGAAGGGTCTTTGCTTTGACAGTCGGCGAGCTTGCCGGACAGAGAAGAGCCGTCGAGCACGCCCTTGCGCACGACCTCACGCGCTTTGCGCGCTGCGTCCCGCGCCTTGGCGGCCATCACGGCCTTCTCCAAGATCTTCCGCGCGACCTGCGGGTGTTCCTCGAAGTAGCGACCGAGGTGCTCGGTGACCGCGTTTTCGACGATGCCCTTCACGTCGCTCGAAACGAGCTTCGACTTGGTCTGCGAGTCGAAGCTCGCGTCCGGGTGTTTGACGTGGATCACGCAGATCACCCCTTCGCGGGTGTCGTCGCCAGTGAGGCCCGTCTTGGCCTCCTTGAATAGATTATTGGCTTGCCCGTAGTTGTTCAGCGAGCGGGTCAGCGCGCCGCGCAAGCCGGTCAGGTGGGTACCGCCGTCTTTGTTGTGGATGTTGTTGGTATACGGGAGGATCTGCTCCGCGTACGAGTTGGTCCACTGCAGCGCGAGATCGACGATGGCCGTACCCTTGCCGTCGCCGGTCGGGAACTCGCCCGTGAAGGCGATGACGTCTTCATGGACGGGCTCTTTGGCTTGAGCCAAGAGCGATACGAATTCGCGGATGCCGCCCTTGTATTGGTAGGTATCGCTGCGGCCAGTGGCGCGCTCATCCACCAACTTCACACCCAAGCCGGAGTTCAGAAATGACAGCTCGCGCAGGCGGTTGGCGAGAATGTCGTAGTTGTACTCGAGGTTCGTGAAGATCTCGTGGTCGGGTTTGAAGGTGACCTTGGTGCCCGTGGCATCCGACTCACCGATCGCAGCCAAGGGCGCCTGCGGCACGCCGCGGCGGTACTCTTGAAACCAGACCTTGCCTTCGCGCTTGATTTCCAAGCGCAAGACCTCGGATACGGCGTTCACGGCGCTGACACCGACGCCGTGCAGGCCCGCGGAGACTTTGTAACTCGAGTGGTCGAACTTGCCGCCTGCGTGCAGCACGGTCATCACGACCTCTGCAGCGCTGACGCCGCGGTCTTCCATGATCCCGACAGGGATGCCGCGACCGTTGTCTTCGACCGTGACCGAGCCGTCGAAGTGCACGGTGACGACGAAGCCGTCACAGAAGCCTGCCAGGTGCTCGTCGACCGCGTTGTCGACCGCCTCCCAGACGAGGTGATGCAGTGCCGAGCCGTCGTGCACGTCACCGATGTACATCCCGGGGCGCTTGCGCACTGCCTCGAGACCTTCGAGCACGGTGATGTTTCGAGCGTCGTAAGTCTCCGCGGAACGCGGTTGTTCTTCTGCTGCCTCGGTCGTCAACTTAGAGGTCCTGATCTGGCGAGAGAGCCACACGGAAAAGGGCCGAAAATGGGCTCTCGTTCGACCCCTTTTTTATAGTCATTCAGCGCCCTCTGCGCAAGCTCAATCCGGCAGAAATTATGCTGGATTTAGCGCCGCACACGGCGGGCAAATCAGAGCTTTTCGAGAGCTCCGGAAACGAGCTGCCAGTCGGCCCTCTCGAGCCCGCTCACACCCGGCGTAGGAAACAACTCGGGCCGCGTCGTAGTCACGAAAACCTGACTCTGAGTTTCTCGCAAGAAGTCGTACACGGCTCCGGTGCGGGCCGGATCGAGCTCGCTCGACACGTCATCCAAAAGCAGCACTGGGTGCGCGCGCCGAGCGTCGCGGATGCACTCTAGCTCGGCAACCTTCAGCGCCAGCGTGAGGATGCGCTGCTGGCCTTGTGAGGCGTGATGGCGCGCCGAGCGACCGTCGACCACCAGTTGGATCTCGTCACGTTGTGGGCCGTAGGAAGCAGCGCGTTGTCGAGTGTCTCGCTGACGGCGCTCGAAAAGCTCCGTGACGAATTCCGACACGTCTCGAGCACCACCGGGCTTGTACTTGGCATGCAGCTCCAGCCCCGGTTGCGCCATACGCGCGAAGGCCGGGGCCAGTGCCGCGATCAGGCGTTCGGCGGCCTCGGCTCGCGCCCGAGCAAAGCGGGCCCCATGTTCGGCCATGACCTGCTCGAAAGCGTCGAGCTCGCGCGCCATCGGGCCGCGCACATCGAGCGCCATTTTTCGTTCTTTGAGCGCTCGTGTGTAGCGCAAACGAGCGTCAGTGCTGGTCGGATCCAAATACAGAGCGACGCGGTCCAGCAGCTTTCGGCGCGCTGCCGCATTGGCGTTCACGAGCTCGACGTCACCCGGATGAAAGACGACGGCAGGAGTGCGCGTGGCATAGTTCGCCAAACGCTCCGGCTTTTTGCCGTCGAGCAATACACTGCGTTCTTTGTGACCGAGCGTCGCGCGCTGTTCGCGACTGTGATCGCCATCCTGAATACGCGCACGAACGCTGGCAAACTCTTGCCCTTCTTGGATCAAGCTCTCCAGCTTCTCGGCTCGAAAGCTGCGCGTGACGGCAACGAAGTACAGCGCTTCGAGCAAGCTGGTCTTGCCTTGCCCGTTGTCTCCCGAGATCACATTGAGCCCCGGCGCAGGCTCGAATTCGACCTGCGATAGGTTACGAAACGCGCGCGTCGTAACGTTCAGAAAGCGAATCAGCGCCGTCACGCGAGACCCTGACGCTCTCCCGAGCACGTCAAATGCGCATCGGCATGATCACGGACAAATACGACGACGTCGTCTCGGCTGCAGGCCGAACTACCGCTGGATCCAGCTCTCCGCTGACCGATAGCTCGATCTCTTCGGCATCGATGGCGGACAATACATCCAAGAAGTAGCGAGCGTTGAACCCCACGGTCAGCTCGGGTCCGCTGTAGTCGACGTTCACTTCGTCGAAGCCTTCACCGCTGTCTGGGCTCTCGCTCTCGAAGCGCATCTTGCCGCCACCCAAGGTCAGCTTGATGCCGCCCGTGCGGTCGCTAGCAGCCACGGAGACGGCGCGTAGCGCGTCGGCCAGAGCCAAGCGTGGAGCGCGCACTTTCTGCTCGCTGTGCTCGGGAATCACCTGCTGATAGGGCGGGAACTGCGCGTCGACGAGCTTCACGCTGAACTGGAAGCCGGCGAGCTGGAAGAACGCATTGGGCCCACTCTGCGAAATCCGGATCTCGTTTACGCCGCTCGAGTCGCCTTTGTCTTCGATGGCTTCGTCGCATAGGCGCTTCAGCTCGAGCACGCCCTTGAGCGGGATCAGCATCGTAGCGGACGCATGTTTGCCCGGCAAAACGGCTTCCATTTTGGACAGGCGGTGGCCGTCGGTGGTCACCATGCGCACGCGATCGCCATCCCACTCGAACAGCGCGCTGTTCAAATGCAAGCGGGTTTCGTCAGTGGAAATCGAAAAATAGGTGCCCGCAATCAGCGCTGACACCGTCGCGATCGGGATCAACAGCGGCGCTGCAGTCTCTTCGGGTTGCGGCAAGCTCGGGAACTCTTCGCCGGGAATGCCGTGCAACGTGAAGCGACGTGAGGCGCCGACCGCGCGGATCGTGGTTGCTGCGCCACCCGAGGTCACGATCGAAATCTGACCGTCGGGCATCATTTTTACGCGCTCGAACAAGTCTCGCGCGCCGATCGCGATTGCCCCGCCGCTTTCGACTTTTGCCGGGATCTTGCCGCTCACGGCTAGATAAAGATCGGTTGCGGCCAGGCGCAACTGATCGGTGCCGGATACCTCGAGCAACACGTT
>Ga0210392_10000711_pt1 | contig 19163 bp, 15 predicted proteins | sample IncBWC30OmetaG_FD_161057 | JGI IMG/M metagenome (GOLD analysis project Ga0210392, IMG submission 161057) | Forest soil microbial communities from Barre Woods Harvard Forest LTER site, Petersham, Massachusetts, United States - Inc-BW-C-30-O ...
AAAGATGCCGAAGACATGTCCGTCGGCGCGGAAGACGGTTTGATACCTGCCGCGCTGCAGATCCACGAGCTGCTGTGTCAGCTTCTTCGCGAAGAAAAAGACTTCGCGGTACGGAACAAATTCGCCGAAGGGTACGAGATGAATCTTGTCGTACCGTCCAAGAATGTTGCCATCGGGTGCTGTAAAGACGCCTGAGTTATATGTCCCGGTCTGGTCATGGCCAAACATTCCCGCAACCATGGGCGCATGACTGGTTGTTGCTATATTCCGAAGCAGCGTGATCGTGCGTGGGTCGTCACTGATGAAGGCTGACGGAGCTTCCGGCCATGCGATCACTCCCGGCGGTGGCGTATTGGCGCCGCAAGGTTGCATTTCGATCTTTGCATCGAATGTCGGCATTCCGAAGAAGGCAGGGGAGCAGTTCTTCTGACTTTGCTCCATAATCCACGAGATGTTCTCCTCCCACTCTGGACCAACCCATCTGTTGTCAACACCGACATCCAGATTGGGTTGCAGCAGGACAGCATACGCTGATGTCGCCGATGGCTTCGGCACGATGAACGATCCAAGCTGCAGAAAAAGCGCCAGCAGGCATGCGCCAATGCCGATGCGCAGCCGCATATGCAGGGAACGTGTCAGCAGCGCCGCAGCAAAGAGCGCGTTCCCGGCAACCAGCACGAATGAGATTCCGTAAACACCTGTGACCGGCGCAAGGCACGTGAGCAGGAAGTTATCCACCTGAGAGTAGCCAAGCTGATCCCACGGGACGCTCGTGATGCGCGACGCGGCGAATTCAATTGCAGCCCAGAAAAACGGCGCAAGCAGGAGGGGAAATGTATTTGTCCGGAATGCTTTGCGGCAGAGAGCGATGAGAAAACCAAAAAAACCAAAGTACAGACCCAGCACCATGCTGTAGAGCACCAGAATGCCGACCGCGCCCGGCGGCGGCACATTTCCATAGAGGTGCATGGTGTCGTAGATCCAATAACAGTTCAGGATGTACCAGAACACTCCACAGGCATAGCCGGCCAGCGCGCTACGACGCAGATAGCGAGGAGCGTCGACGCTGCATTCCGCGAGCAACCCATAGAGCAGCGGCACGAGCGCAATCCAGGAAAACACTGCACGACAAGGCGGTAAAGGCCCTGCGATAGGAAACGGCAAGTCGAGAAGGATGGCTGAGAACAATCCGAGAAGAATGGGCTTGCGGGCGAAAGAGCGCATTCAGGGTGAGTCTACCATCGTGCCTGCTAAGGTCTAGCTTCTCAAAGTTTGACTTCGCGATAGAATGCTCGTGTGAGCGCACTCGCCTATTTCGGAATGCATTTGCTGACCTATCTCTTTTTCATTGGGATGGCCGGCTCGTCCGTCGTCATTATCATCAGCTTTATCGAGGACTTGCACGAGCTCTTTGGCGAGTAACCCGGCATTCATGTATACGCTTTCCGTTTGACTGCCGTTCCAACTAGACATACACTCAGCGCTGAGCGTCCTTGCCGAGGGCAGTTGTTCGCCTGGTGGTGAGTAGCAAGGTTTTCACCTTTCATCCATGTCTGTCGGTCAAACGTTTACCGCTCCGCAATCCAACCGGGTAAGGCTAGTCGTTGCCTCCTCGGTGATGCTTACCTTCATATCCTTCTGGCGGGCGGCGGCAGTCGTTCTCAATGACTTAGGATCATCAGCGTTCTACGCAGGCGGTATTGCGGAAGAGGCAGTCGGCAAAGCTGCGCCGTGGTTCATTCTCGGCGTCATGCTCTTCTCCTTCGCCGTGCGCGCGGTGTATGTGGAGAGCTGCTCAATGTTCACGCGCGGCGGCGTATACCGCGTGGTGAAGGAAGCGCTGGGCGGCACCTTCGCCAAGCTGAGCGTCTCTGCGCTGATGTTCGACTACATTCTCACCGGACCGATATCGGGCGTATCCGCGGGGCAATACATTACCGGGCTCTTGAACGAATTGATGACCGTGGGCTCGGCACACGGATGGCTGCCGCCGGCCCTGATGACAGCGGCCCATACGGCACGCCAGTTGCCGATGAATGAGACGTCGGCAGTTTTTTGCGCCGCAGTTACGATCTTCTATTGGTGGCAAAACACCAAGGGCATCGAGGAATCGACCGACAAGGCTCTTGAAGTCATGAAAATCACCACCATCATGGTGGTCCTGCTGCTCGGCTGGGGCATTTTCTCTGCAATACACGTCGGCGCCGCGCTGCCGCCTCTTCCAGTGCCCGCAAATCTGCACTTCTCGCAAGATGCTCTTGGATTTCTAGGCGGAACAAAGTTTGCGACTACGCTCGGCCTCTTCGGCATCCTGATGGCCTTTGGCCACTCTGTGCTCGCGATGAGCGGCGAAGAGACACTGGCCCAGGTTAATCGCGAGATCGAGCACCCCAAGCTCAAAAACCTGAAGCGCGCCGCGATCGTTATCGCGATCTACAGCTTCGTCTTCACTGGAATCGTTTCGTTGCTTGCAGTGATGTTGATTCCGGACTCAGTGCGTGTCCCCGTCTATCGCGACAACCTGATCGCAGGCCTTGCAATGTATGTAGTAGGGCCGCTCACGCTGAAGATCGTCTTCCGCGTTTTTGTTGTCATTGTAGGATTTCTGATTCTTTCCGGTGCAATCAACACATCTATCATCGGCTCAACCGGCGTGCTCATGCGCATCGCTGAAGACGGCGTCCTCGCAGATTGGTTCCGCAAGCCGCATAAGAAATTCGGTACCAGTCATCGCATCGTCAATCTCGTCACAGCGCTGCAACTCTTCACTATCATTGTCAGCCGCGGCAACGTCATCACCCTGGGTGAGGCATACGCCTTCGGAGTGATCTGGAGCTTTACCTTCAACTCGCTTGCCATGTTGGTACTGCGCTGGAAGTACAAGGGCGAGCGCGGATGGAAGGTGCCGATCAATATCCGCATCGGCAAAACCGAACTGCCTGTCGGATTATTCTGCGTCTTTCTCGTCCTGCTCTCGACAGCGATCGTGAATCTTTTCACGAAGAGCGTAGCCACCGAAAGCGGCATACTTTTTGCCGGCGCCTTCTACGCCATCTTTACCGTCTCCGAGGCGCGCAACAAGCGCAAGCATGCGGCTACAGCACAGCAGATGAAGGAACACTTCCAGCTTGAGCACCCGGAAACGATCGGGCGCGAGGCGCTTGAGATCCGTCCCGGCGGCATTCTCGTCACGATGCGCGATGCAGCCAATCCATTTGCATTGAAATGGGCCCTCTCACGCACCAATACAGACGATCAGGACATTGTCGTACTTACAGCGCGCATGATGGGCGCAGGCGGTCCTGAATATATCGACGCATCCGAACAGCTCTTCAGCGAACATGAGCAGATGCTCTTCACCAAAGCCGTTTCGGTAGCGGAGAGCTTCGGCAAACATATCTCGCTGCTCGTGGTCCCGGCGGGCGATATCTTCGCCGCTCTCGTGCAGACAGCCAACTCGCTTGAAGTTACTGCTCTTGTATCCGGCTTATCTACCAAGATGACCGCACAGGAACAGGCTTATCACGTCGGTCAGGCATGGGAAAATCTGCCTGAGCCGAAGCGGCAATTCACGTTCTATGTCGTGATGCCAAACGGCGAAGCGCAGGGCTTTCATATCGGTCCCCATGCGCCTACGCTGCAGGCGGATGACGTGCAGCTGGTGCATAGACTGTGGCTCAACTTCCGGCGCGATCCAGAGATGCAGGGATTGCATCACAGCGACATTGTTACTTACGCGCTCACTCGGCTTGCCGTTGAGTACGCCCGCGATAAGCAGGAAACGCTGCGCGACATTCGCCGCTACCGGAGAGATGGAAGTAAGACCGGCACCCTGTCTCCACCTTCTACTCCCAAGTTCGGCAAGGAAGGGTTGGACTATTCCATCCCTGCTCCCAAGCCATCTACAGAGCAGTCTGATCAGGACACATAGAGTGTCGCCTCCGGGTACGCATACAACTTAGCGATCACTTTTCGCGTCTCTCCTTCGAGGTGCGCATTTGTCAATATCTGCCTGCTCCCGTAGAGTAAGAAGGAGTTAGATACGGTTCTGCATACCCCTAGTTAGCGCAGGCGGGTTCGTGCGGTTTAGGCCCCTAAGAATTAAGATTCAACATGTAAGAAGGACCGCACGTCAGGCTATCTTTGATACTTTGCTCTTTCCGTTGCACAGCACAAGATAAATTTAGCGTCCGAATGGAGGAATAGTGGAAGTTAGCAAAATAGTGGATGAGCTGGATAAAGAAATTTCGCGGTTGAAGGAGGCCCGTGCGTTGCTCGCAGGAACAGCCTCCTCGCGCCGCGGACCGGGCAAGAAGAAAGTCGCTGCGAAGCTACACAAGCGGACGATGACCGCCGAAGGCCGCCGTCGCATTGCTGAAGCGATGAAAAAGCGTTGGGCGGAGCGAAAAAAACAGCAGGGTGCAAAGAAATAGGTCTATCGCACCCCTTATCAGTTTAATGATCTGCTTATAAAAGCAGCGACAAATTCCTTTGCCGCTGCTTTGCAATTCAGCGCAGGCTTTCGCCCGGCTGAATTGCGCTTACCTGAATACCGCTGCCATCGAGCAATTGAGCAAGCTCTTTCGGTGTACCTGTCAGCACCGGAAACGTTCCGTAGTGAATCGGCAGCACGTTTGTAACTCCCAGATACTTTGCTGCGATAGCTGCAGCTTTCGGTCCCATCGTGTAGTGGTCGCCGATAGGCAGCATGGCAAGCTGCGGTTGATAGAGATCACGAATCAACTGCATATCCAAAAAGACGCTTGTATCTCCGGCATGGTAAAGCACAGGTCCGTCCTTAATGGTGATGACAAAGCCCGTTGGTTCTCCGGCATAGATGATCTGGTTGCCACCATCGACGCCCGAGCTGTGTTTCGCTTCGACCATGCTGACTATCACATCCTCATAGCTCCACGAGCCGCCTAGGTTCATGCCGATCGTCTTCTTCACTCCCTTTGACTGCGCCCAGCTCATCAACTCAACCATACCTACAACGGTCGAGCTATATTTCGATGCCACGGATAAAAGGTCGGCAACATGATCGCCATGTCCATGAGTGGCGAGTATCAAGTCAATCTTTTCCGGAAGCTTGTAGCCTTTGGGAAATTTTGGGTTCTGCTCAATAAATGGATCAATCAATATCGATGTCCCTTTCGCCGTTGCAATGTGAACCGTCGCATGCCCCAGCCAGGTCACAGTTGTACCCTTCAGATCAGCCATATATGCTCCTCTTTTTGTTTGCGTGTTGAGTGTTGCGGTCAGTAGTCGTTTCTTTAGCTTAGGATGCGGCGGTCGTTTTGAAAAATCGCGCCTTTTCGTGACGCAAAATTTCGCCCCTTGACGGCAGTGAAAAGCGGGAGTAGCGTTATCGGCATGGGCGAAGAAAAAGCGAAAATAGGCAGGGACATGTCTCTCTTTCATGAAGACGCAGAGCCAGCCAAATTAGTCGGCATCGCCCGCCTTGCCAACCAGGCTGAAGTGGCAGACACCGGGCATCTGACGGAATACCGCGCCATTCAGGTGCGGTCGATTCTCAATAAGTCGGTTTCCAAGCGCGGACTTCCCTTCGGAAAAAGCATCAACCCTTATCGCGGGTGCGAGTTCGGCTGCCGCTATTGCTATGCGCGCTACACGCACGAGTTCATGGAGTTGCGCGACCCGGAACTTTTTGAGCGTCTCATCTTCGTGAAGCAGAACGCCGCGTGGCTACTGAGGCAGGAACTGCGGAAGCTCCGGTCAGGCGAAGAAATCGCCATGGGCACGGCAACTGATCCTTACCAGCCCATAGAGCGTCGCATGCGCGTCACACAGAGCATTCTGGAAGTGATGGCGGAGTGCCGGGGATTGAGGCTCGGCATCGTGACAAAATCCACCCTGATTCTGCGCGATATCGACTTGCTGAAGAAGTTCGCCACACGAAATCAGCTCGCCATTCATCTCAGCATCACGACGCCCGATACAAAGTTGGCGCGCATCCTGGAGCCGCGAGCACCGCGGCCTGATCTGCGCTTCAAAACGGTCTCTGCCTTGCGTGGCGCGGGCTTGCGGACAGGCATTCTCTGCTGCCCCATCATGCCGGGCATCAACGACACCCCAGCCGCGTTCGATGCCATGGCGAAACGAGCGAAAGCGGCGCAGGCCAGCTTTCTAGCAGCCAATCCCCTGTTCCTCAAGCCGTGCTCTAAAGGAACTTTTCTGGCCTTCGTGCACCAGAATTTCCCGACGCTCGAAGCCAGCTACGAGAAACGCTACGCAGACGATGCTTTCACTTCCAAGGCATATCAGAAACGCATCGCTGACATGCTGGCAGTGGTCGTTAAGAAGTACGACCTCGGAAAGAGACAAGGGGAACTGCAGCCTCTTCGCGACAACTATCCGTCCTATACAGGCCCAGTGCAGCAATCCTTATGGCCCGATCAGACAAAGCTGCCGCAGTCAGCGCAAACGGATGCCGTCAAGAGACGGTTCAGCGCGTAATGATGACTTCGTAGAGGTTATCCTTTGCAAGGAAGAAGCGGTAATTGCTGAATGCCTTGAATAGTTGCTCGATCTTACGGTTCGTATAGACGCGCCGTACAGGATGAGGTGCGCTCTCCTGCATCTCGATATTTTCGGTCTCGGTGAGGTGGTAGCGGCAGAAAACGGTCTCAGGCCCGGTTTGCTTTGTGTGGAAAAGTGAAAGGATTCGCCCTCCGGAAAGCAGGCAGCCATGCAAGCGATCGACAAGCGGAGCAATCAGCCCTTCCGGGATATAGTCCAGCGTCGTCCACAAAAGCACGACGTCGAATTCACGCCCGTTGAAATTCAGGTTCTGCTCAAAAAAGCCGTCGATATCAAAGCCCGGTTGAGCACCGGTTTCCGCAGGCGGCAACTGCCATTCACTTTTCAGCGCTTCGTGCACGACATCAGCCATCCACACGCTGTGGCCGAGGCTGGTGAGGTAATTAATGTTTGAGGGCGACGTTGGGCCGATATCGAGGACACGCAGGGCCTGCTCCGCCTTGAGATGTTTCTGCAAGGCAGACCAACCGCTTGAATGTCGCGGCATACGCGGTCCAGAGAGCAGGGTGGGCTTTTCCCCATGGTCCTCTGCCTGGCCGCGGCCGAATATACTTCGCAGCACGCTCATTCCACGACCTTGAGCAATTTTGTCACCAGCAATCGACTCTGTGTGCTTAAGCCGCGCTTACTTTGCGGCGCCAAACAGCGCTCCCGGCTTCTCTGCTGGAGCTGCAGCTGGCTGCGATGCGGCAGGCTTTTCCGCCGATCCCGATGACTGTACCAAGTCTACCTTGCCGGAGAAAACGGCGTTCTCTTCAATCGCCAGACGTGCGGCTCTAAGATCGCCGGTGACGTGGCAGCCGGCCCGCAGTTCAACCCGTCCCGCGGCGGTTATATTGCCGTTCAGCGTGCCAAGAATCACCACGTCACGTGCTGCCACATTCGCCTGCACGCGCGCGTTGGCGCCGATGGTAAGCCGGCTGTCGCTGAGCGTAATTGTGCCTTCGACGAGGCCATCCACAAGAAGATCTTCGCTTCCTTTTACTTCACCGCGAATCTGGACGGACTTCCCGATCGTAGCAGTTGTGCTGTCGCCTGCAGCCATGTAATTTCTCCTGAGTATTTAACTGGGACGTTGCCACGAATATACGCAACGAGGATCAAGCCTGCAACCATCTGTATCCGCAATCACCTCGCGGGCAGTGCCAAATTGGCGCGAAGTGCTTGATTCGGGAAAACTTCACCTTGAAAATGCGCGTCTAATGAAACTGAAGTGTCAGAACGTGCGCAGAAACGCTGTCTCGATGAGAAAATAAGCAATGGAAAACAGGCCATGAGGAATGAACGCATAATTCTTCAGCCTTCCCGCTTGACGGTTCTCGCTTCTCTTGCAGTCTTTGCCTTGCTGTTTCCACTGCATGCCGCTTTCGCGCAAGGAGACGACATGGCGCGCGACCCGGTGGCTCTCGTCCGCCACGCCTCGCAAAACGAGTTGAAATCTGCGAACGGCAACCGCCCCTATCGCTACCAGCTGCACAAGATTGACGACAACAAGATCACGACGAAAGAGATCGTCGAGACAAAAGACGGAGACGTGGCCCGCCTGGTCGCGATCGACGACAAACCTCTCGACGCCGATGCGCAAAAGGCCGAGATCGAGCGCCTGACCAACCTGGCTGCTCACCCCGAGTTGCAGGCCCACCGCCATAAAAGAGAGCAGGAAGACAGCAATCGCGCTAACGAAATGATCCGCCTGCTGCCCGATGCGTTTCTCTATAAGTACGAAGGCATGGTCGATGGCCCCAACGGCCCCTGCTATCGCCTCAGCTTCCAGCCAAACCCAAACTTCACCCCGCCGGACCGTGAGGCTCAGGTATACCACGGTATGGCAGGGGAGCTATGGATCGACAAGGGCCAGGAGCGTATGGTGAAGCTCGATGCCCACCTCATCGCCGATGTCGATTTCGGCTGGGGCATCCTGGGCCGCCTCTACAAAGGCGGTAGCATCGTGGTCGAACAGGCTGATGTGGGCGACCACCACTGGGAAACTACCCATATGAAGCTGAGCCTCACCGGCAAGGCACTCCTGATCAAAGCCCTCAACTTCCAGACAACAGAAGACGCCTCACACTTCGAGCCCGTCCCGCCCGAAATGGGCTATCAGAACGCCATCAAAATGCTATTGAATAACGGCGATAGCGCGCAGGTAGCCGAGGGGGGGCACGGCGCTAAGTAAAACCTTCGCCTGACTGCCTCTATGTCAGTTTCGGATGCCGTTAGCCTTGGACTCAATTCCTCTGGCTACACAAGATTGCTGTCGTCGCCCCCACCAAAATCCCCGCTGAAGTCATCACCGCTGCCGAAATCATCTCCCTGCGTGCTGTCGTCAAAAGACGTCGGATCGGTGTCGGGCCGATAGCTGGCGTTTTCGAGGCCAGCGTGGCCCTCAGGACGATCGTCGTAAGACGCTTCGTGCTCCCGGTGCTCGGCAAAGCCGCCCTGCTGCTGCGGATCGTCGTAGTAGTTGTTGATGACAGTCTCTTCAACCGGAGGCACACCGGAGCCATAACCGCCACCACCCCATCCTCCACCGCCTTCGTGGCCGAAGCCGCCGTGCATCAGTGATTCAATCCCTTCAAATGCCAGCGCTCCAGCAGCGACCCCGGCAGCCGTAGTAGCGGCGCTACGCAAAAAACCGCCTACAGGACTGGGGCCAGGTGCAGGGGCTCCATACGCCGGCGCGGCCGCGTATTGCGGAGGAGCCTGATACTGAGGCTGGTACGCCGGTACAGGCTGATACTGCCCCTGAGGTGGCGGAGGCGCAACCGGCGCGGGATCGCGAGGTCCGAGCAGGCCGCCGAGAAAGCTGGTCGCGCGCGCAGGCTGTGGCTGCTGTGCCTGCTGCTGCAATTGCTGTATCTGCGCTCGGGCCTGATTCAAGGCCAGATTCTGCACCAGAACCGTCTGAGCAAGTTTGTAAATTGCGTCCGGATCGCGTCCCAGTCCCTGCAGCAGCAGTTGTTCGGCCTCAGGATCCTTCTCCGTCAACTGTGTTTCCTCTACCTTACGAACCAAATCTTCAAGCATCGAACTTTCTTGCGGTGTCATGACAGTCCCTCAAACTCCTAGGATGCTCCTGTGAGCAGCCTTTATTGTTAAACGCGTGCAAACGCACAAAGTGGCGGACAGAGTCCGCCACTTTGAAATACGAATTACAGCCCGATCTGGTTCCGTTACCTCAGGCGAAGGCCAGGGCCCGAATCTCTTCCTTACGGACGGTCAGCTGCCTGACCAGGTCTTCACGCACCTCGAAGCCGCGTCCAACGTTCTGCGGGACAGTGATTTCGCCCTCGCTCGAAACCGTCACCTCGGGCTCGATGATGTCTTCCTTCCAGTAACGCTTCGAAGCGGAAACATCGCCGGGCAGCTGGAAGTTTTCGAGCGACGACAGAGCAATGTTGTGGGCACGCCCGATGCCGGTTTCGAGCATTCCCCCGCACCACACGGGGATACCACGTTCCTGCGCCGCATTGTGCACCGCAATGGCCTCGCTGAACCCGCCGACACGGCCGTTCTTGATGTTGATGATGCGGCAGGATTCCATCTCGATTGCAGCCAGCGCATCGCGCCGGTTGCGAATCGACTCGTCCAGACAGATGGCCGTATTCAGTCGCTTTTGCAGGATCGAGTGGAAGTAGAAATCATCTGACCACAGCGGCTGCTCGATCATCAGCAGGTTGAAATCGTCAAAGTCAACCAGATGCTCAATATCATTCATTCGATACGCCGAGTTGGCATCGACGCTCAGCATAATGTCAGGCCAGCGCGAGCGCACCGCCTCCAGCATCTTCACATCCCAGCCCGGCTTACATTTCAGCTTGATGCGCCGATAGCCCGCCGCCAGTTCTTTCTCAACTTCTGAAACCTGTTTCTCCATTGAGGACTGGATACCGATGGAAACGCCGCACGGAATCACTTCGCGTATCCCGCCGAGCAGTTCTGAGAGGGCAATGCCGCGCATCTGCGCCTCAACATCCCATACCGCGTTTTCCAACGCAGCCTTGGCCATGCGGTGGCCGCGCACTTGGCGAAAGATTCCCGGACACTTGCCACCGTGCTCCGGATCGGTGCTCGCGAGCGCGGGCGCAAGTTCCTGCATCGTGACCAGCCAGGCGGTGTCGATCGTCTCGTCGCTGAAATAAGGATGCTCGCCGGCAACGCACTCGCCCCAGCCGGTCAGGCCCTCGGCCTTGATCTCGGCCAGCATGATGCGGCGTTCAGTGGTTGTTCCGAAGCTGGTCTGAAAGGGCTGCACCAGCGGCATACGGATTTCACGAAGAATAATCGCGTCAATTTTCATGCTTCCAGTCTCTTGGTTATGGGGACACTGGCTCCTGCCAGTATCCCAGTCCAAAAATTCCGTTGCCTTCAGCGTCCGTCCTGAAATCGATTACCGCCAGCCCGCGTGCAAATGCTTCTTCGAATCGTTGGCGATTTTCCGTCTGCACCGCAAGTGCGCGTTCCTGATCTTCTTCCGACGCCTTCCACTTGCCGATTTCGTACGGGACCTTAATCGTGTATTCAATTGTAGTTGGATTCGTCTGCGTAACATCGGGCTTAGCGGCAGAGACGCCAGACAGGATTGCCTCGACGCGCTCCGACTGCATCCACCACTCGGCGTGCAAACGGTCTGTAGGCAATCCTCCTTGCAGACGAGATGAGGATACACCATAAAAGTTCGATGTATATCTGCGAACTATGGCTCCAAGCCTGTGGATATTTAGGAAAGAATTCTTTATTTCCAACGGATCGAAGGTCCACTCCATCAACTGGAATCCCCGGGCGACGGCATCCTCACGCTGCGCCAGCTTCAATCGGCGGCCAATCCCCGCGTTGCGGTAAACATGCCGCACAGCCAGCATGTGCGAGTGCAAATAAGGCTGCGGAGTAGTCCCCGGACGCACCGCCGGAAGCGCCAGAGCAAACCCGATCATACTCTCCGAAGCATCTGATCTGCCGTCAGTTACGTCGAATGCTCCCAACACCTGGCCACCGATTTTCTGCGTAACGGTAAATACCCGCCGCGGGATCACATCGCCGTCGGCGTAACCCCACACATCGATCTGCACCTGCACACAGGCATCCAGTTCATCAAATCCTTTGCACGAGCGAATCAGGACTGTCCGCTCCTGCGGCGTAATAAAGGTTGTCGTACTCATTTCTGACTGCGCTCCAGCACTTTAGCCTCATCCCACAATTTTTCCAGCGATTCTGGGGCCAGCTCCTCCAGAGGCGTGTCGCTGGCTGTTTCCATCGCCGCAAACCGTCGCCGAAACTTGGCATTTGTCTCCCGCAACGCAAATTCCGGATCGATATGCAGATGCCGCGCCAGGTTAACCGCCGTAAACAGCAGATCACCTACCTCCGAGGCGACTGCCTTTGCGTCTGGCGTTTCAACCAGCTCAGCCTCAAGCTCCCCAATCTCTTCCTGCAGCTTGTTAAAGAGACCGCGCACATCCGGCCAGTCAAACCCGGCCTTCGCCGCCTTCGATCCAAGCTTCGTCGCCTCAGACAGAGCCGGAAGCGCCCGAGGGACAGCATCGAGCCGGCCCTTTATTTCTTCATCTTTTGCTTGAGCATTTTTCTCCAATTGCTTGATTTGTTCCCAGTTGCGAAGAACCTGTCTTGCGTCGATTCCATCCGTCTCCAGCCCTTCGGCAACATTCCCTGCCGCAGCCGCTGCTTCATCTCCAAAGACATGAGGATGCCGCCGGATCAGTTTCCGGTTCAGCCCGTCGATCACATCAGAGATCGAAAAATCCCCCGCCTCAGCCGCCATCTCCGAATAAAAGAGCACCTGTAGCAGCAGGTCGCCCAACTCTTCCTTCAGGTCGGCCCAGTTGCGACGCTCAATCGCGTCAAAGACCTCGTAGGTCTCCTCCAGCGTAAATTTGCGGATCGAATCAAAGGTCTGCTCCCGGTCCCAGGGACAGCCACCCGGCGCGCGCAGCCGGGCCATAATGGCAACCGCCTCGGCAAATTGCCTGCCTGCATCCTGCTCTGTGGGCATACGCCTACTTTAAACGATTCACTTGTTTCAGAAACAAACGGCGAGTCAGGAATGAGAGAATTCCCTATCCACACATCAAGGAGATCCACCAGCATGAAGATGGAATACTTGCGGACGGCAAAGCGCATCCTCTGCCTTGCCGGACTTCTGGCAGTCCTCGCTTCCGGCAGCGCCTTCGCGCAGGCCGTCGGCTTCACCAAAGGCATGCCCTTCAGCGAAGGATACGTGGCCGGAAATACCCTCTACGTCGCCGGTCAGCAGGGACCGGACGAGCACGGCAAGGTCACCGGCACCGACATCACCTTCCAAACCAGCAGCGCCATCGCCGCTATCGAAAAAGTTGTGAAGCAAGCCGGCTTTCAAATGACCGACATCGTTTCGGTAACCGTTTACGTCACCGACCTGAACGACGTCCCGGCGATGAACAAGGTCTATATCAAGCTCATGCCCGATCCCAAACCGGCGCGCGCCACGGTGAAAGTCGCGGGCCTCATCGGCGACGCCAAGATCGAAATCTCCGCCATCGCCGTAAAGCATTAGTCTCCCGAATCACCCATCAAATGCTGGGCGGTCGCTACGACGGCCCAGCTTCTTCACTTGACGATGGGAATTTCCAACAAGCTCGGATGCTCCGCATCGTGGTAGACAACCACGTGCGCCACACGCGCGTCCTTACCTGACTCCGCCTCGACATTGCCTCCTGCATTGTAGTTTTTTTCGGAGTAAGTGCTGTCGATGGAGCTCAACACCAGACGCAGGCGGCTACCCTTCGATACCCGGCGGGAGAACCAGGTAAAACCCTCGAAATCGTACTTCGTAATCTGGCCAGGAGTGACCAGTGTGGCCTCTTGCACCGATTCGCGATAGCGCGCCCGTAAACTGTCACCGCTCAATTGCACGCTGTTCCCGTCCGGCAGGATTTCATAGAGCGCCACGGTGAAATCTGTATCAGGCACATCCATCGCCATCCATACGGTGAGTTTCACGTTGCCGGAAATTTCCGTTGCCTCGGGAAACTGGGCACTGTGGTAGACCACGCCGTTCCCGAAGAGGGTCAGCACTCCCCTTTGGTCGGTGATGTTGTTGCTGACGTCTTCTTTTTCCAGTTCGGCAGGACGCAAGTCGCTCGGATCATAAACGAACTTGTCCGGCGGCGCGGAAGACGCCTGATCCGCCAGCTGCCCCGATTGAAAGACATCGTTCGCCGTACTGGCCTGCGAGGTCAGATAGAGCTTGCGGTGCTCCGTGGCGATTGCGTCGAGATCGTCGGCATATTTCCAGTTTTCCGCGCCCGGTCCGACGACGTAGTACGCGACACGCTTCTTTAGAAACTCCGGCTTGGATCCATTCTTCAGCGTCCAGTCATACCATTGACGATGAAGATCGTTCATATCGAGCACGCTGGCGTCGCCAAAGGTTAGCCCCCCAACTTCTTTCTTGGGCGTGCGTGTTCCCGGATGGTCCCACGGCCCGATGATCAAATAGTGCCGTGCCTTGGCCTCGGCGTTGCCGTACTTCATGTGCTCCCGATAATAGGAAAAGGCTCCGGGCTGATCGGCATCGTAATCTCCCGTAATGGTCAGGATGGGAACGCTCATTTTTGCATACTGCTCCGGGGTAGGAGCCATCGCCTGCCAATAGCTGTCGTAGGTGGGATGTTGCAGCCATTTCTGGAAGACCGTGGTCGTGTTGCCAACAATCTGGTCCAGAGTATTGAAAGGTTTCTGGCCGAGGTACAACTCGCGGAATTTCTGCCTCCAGAAGGAGCTTTCGCCAAACAGGTTTTCATTGCCGGTGACCCCGCTGGTAAACGTGAGCCACTGCATCGTATACGGACCCCAGATTCCCTTGAAAAACGGGAAATCCACTCCGGCATGTGCCGACGCTACCGGGACGACCGTGGCGAGATGCGGCGGAAGCTCCTTCAACGTGGCCCATTGATCGTAGCCCGCATAAGAGCCGCCCCACATGGTGACCTTGCCATTGCACCACGACTGTTTGGCCAGATATTCGACGATGTCGTAGCCATCGCGCGGCTCCTGACCAAAAGGATCAAACACCCCTTCAGAGTTACCGCGTCCGCGCACGTCGACCAGAACGAAGACGTATCCATGCTGAGCAAAATACGAGGCGCGATTCTGATAGCTGTCCCCGATGTACGGAGTCAGAGTAAAGATGACGGGCAGAGGCTCCTTCTGCCCTGTCGGCTTAAAAACGGTGCCGTTGAGATGAACGCCATCGCGCATGGGGATTTTGAAAGCCCAGACGAGGTCCATCCCTGCCGGCGGATTTTCCTTCGCGGTCTCTTCTGCGCCATGCGCACGAGGTTGCTGCGTCTCTGCTGCGCGTTCCGATTGTGCAAACACCTGCTGTGTCGGTTGAACCGCAAACAGAATTGAACAGACCGCAACAGCAGCCGAGGATAAGCATCGTCTTTCCATGTGGGCTTTTGCTCCGAGGCCAAAGTGTAACCCCGATTGCAGACCGCAACTGGAAAAATCGAGTTCAATTCCTGAGAGCAGTCGCTTGTCAGCGGTGGAAGTCAGCCTTGCCGCAGGGCTTCTACCGGATTCAGCTTCGTCGCCCGCCGCGCCGGAAGGTAGCTGGCCAGCAGCGCTATGACGAGAAAGACCAGCGGCGCCAGCACAAACGTCATAAAGTCACGCGTGCCCACGCCATACAACATGCTGCTCATCAGTCGCGTCATCAGAAGCGCCGCTATCAGACCTACGGCAACACCAGCACTCGCCAGCACCAGCCCCTGACGAACCACCAGCCGCAGAATGTCCCCCCGTTCTGCACCCAGCGCAAGACGGATCGCCATCTCATGCCGTCGCTGCGCCACCGAGTAAGCCAGCACGCCATAGATCCCGATCACTGCCAGCGCCAGTGCAGCCAGTGAAAACACGGCAAGCAGCAGCATGGTGAATCGTGGCTGCGCGCGCGAGCTGTCCATAAGCTCGTCAACGGTCTGAATACTCGTCACCGGCTGATCGGCATCGACAGCAGAGATCTGCTTCTGCACTACCGCAGCCACGCTCTGCGGAGCCACGTCGGTCCGCACCAGCAGATTCATATTGCCCCACGGCAGCTGCGCAAACGGAATATAGGCCTGCGCCTGCGTCTCCTCCGCCAGACCCTTGTTCCTGACATCCGCGGCAATGCCAACCACCTCAGACGCCGCTGGACCGCGTCCCACAACAACGTGCTTGCCCACTGGATTCTGATTTGGCCAGAATCGCCGCGCAAACGTCTCGTTCACAACCAGAACCTTGGGCGCCTGCGCATTGTCAGCCACCGTAAACCCGCGACCATTGCGCAACGGAACGCGCATCGTATCGAACCACTGCGGACTGATCGCCTCAATATCGAGAAATGGCCGCTGCCCCAACGGCACATCCGGCTGACCTTCGGGCAGCATGGGCGTGATCCGCTTCCAGTTCAGCGGCAGCGCCGCAGATATCGCCGCATTGCGCACGCCCGGCAGCGCCGAAACACGACGCAGCACATCATCAAAGAACGCGACCTGCTGCTCTGGCTTCGCATACTTCACGGTAGGCAGCGAAACATTCATCGTAAGCACGTTGCGTGCATCGAAGCCCGGATCCACCCGAAGCAGCTGTCCAAAGCTGCGCAGCAGAAGTCCCGCTCCGATCAGCAGCAGAAGCGAAAATGCCACCTGCCCCACTACCAGAAGACTCCGCATCTGCGCCCGCTCGCGCCCGGCAGACGTGCTCGCGCCTTCTTCGCGCAGCGTCGTGTTCAGATCAGTCCGCGAAAGCTGCAGCGCCGGAAAAACGCCGAAAGCGATTCCCGTAAGCAGCGACACCCCGACTGCAAACAGCAACACCCGCAGGTCCATCGTGATGGGCACACCCTGCGGCAGTTGGCTCGCGGCCAGATGAGTGAGCGCCCGCGTCGCAGCCCATCCAAGCCCCACGCCAAGCACCCCTGCAACGAGCGAGAGCAACACGCTTTCCGTCAGCAGTTGCCGCACAATCACTCTCCGCTTCGCGCCCATCGCCGTGCGGATCGCGATCTCCCGCCTGCGAGCCAGAGCACGCGAAAGCAGCAGGCTCGCGACATTCGCGCAGGCAATCAGCAGCACCACGGCAACCGCACCCGAAAGCACCAGCACCCTGCCGCGCACGTCCGCCACCACCATGTCGCGCAACGGACTCGCGATCATCGCGACAGCGGGATCGGCATCCGGCGCCGTAGGATTCTGCTCCCGGTATTGCTGGTTCAGCACCACCAACTCAGAGTCGGCGCGCGTAAGCGTGACATCAGGTCGCAACCGTGCCATGAAGGTGAGATAGCCAACACCCGAACGCAGCCGCTGCGGAGTCATCAGCGTCAGTTCGAAGTAGCGCGGCGTCCACACATCCGCCGGCCCCACAAACGGAAACTGGGCATCGGCAGGAAGCACGCCGACAACAGTATGCGGCACCGTATCCAACGTCACAGTCTGACCAATAATGCTGGAGTCGCCTCCAAAACGGCTGCGCCAGATCGCATCGCTCAGCATCACAACGTGATTGCCTTCAGGCCACCCCTCATCATCGCGAAAGACGCGCCCGAGTTGCGGCTGCACACCCAGCATTGGAAGGAAACTCGGCGTCACGCGCGCCACCGGAACCTGCAGCGGCTCGCCCCGCCCCGTCAAATCAAAGGTGTCATTTGTCCACGCAGCCACCGTCTGAAACGACTGGCTCCGGTCGCACAACAGTTCATAGCGCAACAGAGTACCGCCACGCTCAGCAGTCTTATCCTTCGTATCGACACTCACAAGCTGCTCGGGATCGTGGAAGGGAAACGGCCGCAACAGCAGCGCGCTCGCCACCGTGAACATCGCAGTGTTCGCACCGATACCCAGCGCAAGAATAATGACCGCCGCCACGGCAAATCCCGGATTTTTCAGCAAAATGCGCACGCTGAAACGAACGTCGCGAAGTACGGAAAGCATGATGAAATTATAGGTCGCAAAGCAACGCCTTTCCCGCCAACCACTCTCCTCTTGACAAACTAGAGGAATAACCTGCATCATTCCTCTTGAATATCTAGAGGAGCAATCTCTAAAGATGCCCGACAAACCCAGCGACCTCGTCCAGGGAACCCTCGAAATGCTCGTCCTGAAAACGCTCGCACTCGAACCTATGCACGGCTTCGGCGTGGCCCTGCGCATCGAGCAGATCAGTAATGGAGTCTTCCGCGTTAACCCGGGATCGCTCTTCCCCGCCTTCAGCCGCCTCGAGCGCACAGGCCGCATCAAGTCCGAGTGGCGCTCGACCGAGAACAATCGCCGTGCCAAGTACTACGTTCTCACCGACAGCGGACGAAAAGCCCTCAAAGAAGAAACCCGCGAATGGGGACGCCAGATCGCCGCCATCACCAGAATTCTCGAAGCCTGAGCCCAACACCATGCGACCGCTGCGAGCTTTTCTCATGGGCCTGAAGGCACTCTTCCACAAAGATCAGCGCAATCTCGATCTGGACGAAGAGCTGCGCGACTACCTCGAAGCCTCCACGCAGGAGAAGATGCGCAGCGGCATGACGCACACCGACGCCATGCGCGCCTCGCGCGCAGAAATGGGAACCATAGAAACCGTCAAAGAAAAAGTCCACGCCGCAGGGTGGGAATCTTTCGTGGAATCCGTATGGCAGGACATTCGCTACGGCCTACGCCAGCTGTTCCGGAGTTCGGGCTTCACCCTGACTGCTGTTCTCACGCTCGCGCTCGGCATCGGAGCCAATACCGCAATCTTCACGCTCGTCCACGCCGTCATGCTCAAGCAGTTGCCCATCGCCAATCCGCACGAACTCTACCGCATCGGCGAAGGCGAATACTACTGCTGCGAATGGGGCGGCCTCGAAGGATCATGGGGCACATTCGACTACCAGTTCTACAAGCACCTGCGCGACACAAACCCATCCTTTAAACAACTCGCTGCATTTTCCGGTAGTGCAACATCCTTCAACGTCCGCCGCGCAGATACCAATGGCGCAGCGCAAACCATCAGTGGTGAATATGTCTCCGGTAATTACTTCGCAACCCTCGGCATGCAGGCTCATCTCGGGCGCCTGCTCGTTCCTTCCGACGACAAACCGGAATCACCAACCGCAGCCGTATTGGGATACAGCGCCTGGCAAAACCACTACGGCGGCGATTCCTCCATTCTCGGCTCCACCATCACCATCAATGGCCTGCCAGTGACTCTGGTCGGCATCGCGCCGCAAGGCTTCTTCGGCGACCGCCTCAGTCCAAATCCGCCCGAGCTCTGGGTTCCCCTCAATCAGGAGCCGCTCTTCGAAGGCAACGGCCAGAAATCCATCCTCAACTCATCCGGAGACGCATGGCTCTACATCGTCGGCCGCTTGAAACCAGGCATCGAGCCATCGCAGCTGCAAACGCAGCTCTCCACCGACCTGCGCCAGTGGCTGCAGTCTGAAAGGAAGCTTAGCCAGGAAGATCTCGCCGAGATTCCCAAGCAACACATTCAAATCACACCCGGCGGCATCGGTATTTCGTCATTTCGCAGCAACTCAAAGAACGGCCTCTACCTGCTCTCCGCTGCTTCAGTTCTCGTGCTGC
>Ga0210392_10000712_pt1 | contig 19133 bp, 23 predicted proteins | sample IncBWC30OmetaG_FD_161057 | JGI IMG/M metagenome (GOLD analysis project Ga0210392, IMG submission 161057) | Forest soil microbial communities from Barre Woods Harvard Forest LTER site, Petersham, Massachusetts, United States - Inc-BW-C-30-O ...
CGGGACGCCGGCGGCCCTTCCCGGGGGCGTGGATTTCGGCGACGGCATCGCGCGCCACCCGGTGCAGCTCTACGAATCGGCGGCGATGGTCCTGTTCCTGATCGTCTATCTGCGCGAGATCGCGCGCGGCTCGGCGCTGTTCCGCACCCAGGGTTTCTATCTCTTCGTGGGCTGGTATGCTTGCCAGCGTTTCGCCTGGGAATTCCTCAAGCCCTATCCCCTGATCGCGGGACCGTTCAACGTCTTCCACGCCGTCTGTATCGTCTTGCTGGCCTACTCACTCTTCATGCTGAGGCGCAAACATGAACTTCGTGCGGCCGTCTAGGGATTACAGCTTCTACGGTCAGACGACATCCCTGTGCGAGACCTGCCTGAAGCTGGTGCCCGCGAAGATCGTCATCGAGGGCGACGACGTGTTCCATCTGAAGCGCTGCAGCGAACACGGCGCGCAGAAGACGCTGATCGCGACCGACGCCGCCTACTTCAAGAGCTGCAAGGACTTCATCAAGCCGGGCGACCTGCCGCTCAAGCACCAGAGCCGCACGCAGTACGGCTGCCCCTACGATTGCGGCCTGTGCCCCGATCACGAGCAGCATTCCTGCCTGGCGCTGATCGAGGTAAACGATTCCTGCAATCTCACCTGCCCTGTGTGCTTCGCCGAGTCCGGCCAGGCGCGCACCGAACAGAAGAGCCTAGCCGAGATCGACGCGATGCTGGAGACGCTGGTCGAAAGCGAAGGCTTCCCCGACCTCGTCCAGATCAGCGGCGGCGAGCCGACGATCCATCCCGACATCGTCGCGATCCTCAAGCTCGCCAAGTCCAAGCCGATCCGCCACGTCATGCTCAACACCAACGGCATCCGCATCGCCCGCGACAAGGCGTTCGTGAGGAGCTCGCCGCGCTCAAACCCGGCTTCGAAGTCTATTTGCAGTTCGATTCGATGAAGCGCGAGGCGCTGGAGAACATCCGCGGCGCCGACCTGCGCAAGGTCCGCGACCAGGCGCTCGCCAATCTCGAAGAGGCCGGTATTTCCACCACGTTGGTCTGCGTCGTGAAGAAAGGCGTCAACGATTGCGAGATCGGCGACATCGTGCGCCACGCCCTTTCCTACAAATGCGTGCGCGGGATCACGTTCCAGCCGGTGCAGGACGCCGGCCGCAATGTCGGCTTCGACAAGAACCGCGACCGCATGCTGCTGACCGACATCCGCCGCGAGGTCTATATGCAGGCGGGCGAGGTCTTCGGGCCCGAGGACATCATCCCCCTGCCCTGCAATCCCGACGCCATCGCCATCGCCTACGGCATGCGCGACGGCGCCAAGGTCACGCCGATCACCCAGCTCATCCCGAAGGCCGAGCTGCTCGCCATCGCGCCGAACACGATCTCGTTCGAGAAATACCCCGCGCTCCGCGACAGGCTGTTCGACCTCCTGTCGCTCGCCTCCTCCGGCGAGCGCACCAAGACGGTGCTCGGCGACCTTCTGTGCTGCTTGCCGCGGGTGGAGGTGCCCGACGACCTCGGCTACGATAAGGTCTTCCGCGTCGCCATCGTCTCGTTCCTCGACCGCTACAATTTCTGCATCGCCGCGGTGAAGCGCTCCTGCATCCATTTCGTAACGCCGCAGGGCAAGATCATCCCCTTCGACACTTACAATCTCTTCTACCGCAACGGTTTGGACGTGAAACTCCGGGAGGCGGCACGTGTCGCACATTGAAAATCCACCTCCGCCCAACAGCGGTTGCGGCGCGGTGGCCCTGATCGTCATCGGGGCGCTGATCCTCGTGCCCTCAGGCCTCTGCACGGCGATCCTGGGCGTCGGCGCGGTCATCGAGCTCAATTCGAACGCGTCGTCGTTCTGGTCCGATCTGTCCGATGTGGGGCCGTGGGCGCTCGCGGTCATCGCCGTCGCGGTGGCCGGGTTCCTGATGATCCGCGCCGGACTGAGGATGCAGGAGAGAAAGTGACCTGGCGATGCCGGAGCCGAAAAAGCACAACGTTGCGGGCGGCATAGCTCTTCTGATGATAGGGCTGGTGATCCTGATCCCGTCCGGCCTGTGCACCGGAATCATGGCCGGCGCCGCGATCTGGAGCATGTTCGCCTCCCCGGCCAGCGGCCTCACTCTGCTGCCGACCGCGCTGACAGTCGGCGGCCCCTTCGTCGCTGTGGGCAGCGTGCTGGTGTGGCAGGGGATCAAAAGACTGCGAGCGGACAGGTGACCCCCGGCCGCATCCTTGCCGCGGCCGCTCTGGTCGCCATCGGCCTGCTCATCGCGATCACCGCGGGGCAATGCGCGAACACCATGGGCGGGTTCGAACTGCTCGGCGACTGGCTCAGCGGAGCCGCGGTCCGAAAGGAAATCCAGGGTTGGAGCGAGTTTGCGCTCATCGTCGCGACGCCGTTCATGGCGCTGGGTCTCGTGCTCTGCGTTGCCGGCGTCGTGCGGCTGCGCCGCAAATAGAATTTTCGCTGCGGACTTGCCGCGCGGCAAAGCTTGCGCGAAGCTTCGCTCCATGGAACCGCAGCCGACCATCCGGCATGCCCAGCCCGCGGACGCTGCGGAGATCGCGCGCATCTATATCGAATCCTGGCACGATACCTATCCCGGCGTCCTGTCGAAGGCGTTGCTCACGGCGATGACGCATGGCGGCCAGACCGGGCGCTGGCGCGCCGCGATCACCCAGGGCGAGCTCGTCCTGGTCGCCGAGATCGAGAAGCGCGGCGTCGTCGGCATGACGAGCGCTGGACCGTCGCGCGACCGCACGCTCGGCTTCGACGGCGAGGTCTATACGCTCTACATCGATCCCGCTTTCTATGGACAGGGTGCGGGAGCCCGGCTCCTCAAAGGCGCCTTCGCGCAATTGCGCAAGCGCGGCTGCAAATCCTGCGTGATCTGGGCGCATGCCCAGAACAATGCGCGCTTCTTCTACGAGCGCATGGGCGGCAGGCTCGTCGCCGAACGCACTGCACGGATGATGGGCGACCCCGTGCCGGAAGTCGCCTTCGGCTGGAAGACGCTGGAGCTCGTGGAGCGCAGCGCGGCGCGGTAGCCGCTGGGGTTGTTGATCGCCGCTCAGGAAGCGCCAATCGCAAAGCGCGGACCGTACAAAAAGAAGGCGGCATAGTTGGACTGGAAACATCTCGAGCAGATTGGCGCGCAGATCGCGGTGGCCGTGCTTTATTGCAGCTGGCTCGGTCTGCGGCCCTGGTTTCCGCGAGCCTCACGGAGGTTGCTCCTGATCACCAATTTCGCCACCGCCTTGAGCGTGGCGATCTACGACGTCATTCCCGTGCGCTACGTTCTCGAAGACTGGCGTCTGCAGGCGATCGTTGCGTTCGAACTCGTTGCGGCCGCGGCCGCGGTGGCCGCGTTTTTTCGTTATCGACCTGCCCTTTTCTTCTCTTATCTCGTTTTTGCCTTCCATCTGTCTATGTTCTTATGGGCTGTGACCCATCCCTTACATTTGGATCGAATGAATGTACTGGATTACGGCTGACCGACATGGAAGCGTTATACCAACGGCCCGGAACGCCGACCCTTTCCTCAATCGTGCTCCGGCGCATCGCCCTTCGAGGCTCGCTACGCTCGCACCTCAGGGTGACGCGCCTATTTGTAAAGCTGCGTCATCCTGAGGTGGCCGCCGCAGGCGGCCCTCGAAGGATGACATCACGAGTCGAAATTTCGGGCCGTTAGTATTACTCTTCCAGGTCCTTCGGCCTGACAAACGCATCGAGCTCCCCCCGCCCCGGCGCCACGTCGGTCCAGCGCGCTACGTCGAAATCGATCACCGCAAGCGCACAGGTCGGGAATTTCTCTTCCATCGTGCCGTAACGTTTGCGCAGCTTCTTCTCCAGCGGCACCGAGGCGAGCGCGAGCGCGCTTTGTTCGAGGCCGGGATTGTGGCCGACGATCATCAGCACGCCGCTTTTGTCGGGCGCGGCGCGGATCAGCGACAGGATGATCTCCGGCTCCGCAAGATAAAGCGCGCTCAGATACTGCACCGTCGGCAGCACGCCGAGTTCGGGAAGCACGAGCGTCAGGGTTTCGCGCGTGCGCACCGACGACGAGCACAGGACGAGATCGGGGATATAGACGTCCTCGCGCAGGAAACGTCCCATGCGCGCGCTGTCCGCCGCGCCGCGCTTTTCCAGTCCGCGCTTGACGTCGTCGGCGGTCTCGCGCTCCGCCTTGGCATGGCGCAGGAGCAGCAGCCGCTTCACGCGACCTGGTACCTGGCGCGCGCCGCACGCTCGAGCGCCGCCGAGATCAGCCTGTCGATGCCCAGCGCGCGGCGGATCGCCTCGATCACGCGGATCTCCTCGAGCATCACCCGGCTGTCGGAGAGCGCGACTTCCAGCGCCAGCCAATAGGCCGTCTCGCGCAGATGCTCCGGCAGCGCCGCCTTGACGAGCCCCAGGATCGCGTCGAGCCCCTCCGGCTCCTGCAGGATCGCGCCGCAATCCTGCGCGGTCGAGAGCAGCCGGCCGTGATCGAAATCGCGAAAGGCGGGGAGGTGCTTCGACAGATCGCCGATCGTCTTCAGCTCCTTGTCGGAGATGACGCCGTCGGACGCGGCCACGACGACCATGACGTAAACGAGCGCGGCGTGGTGGCTGATGGTGTTCATGGCTGTCTCGCGGGGGTTCGAAGCGGCGCGACCTTAAGAAACTTGACCCTAAGCGGCAAGGCGCGTCACAAACGGCCATGGGGACGAACAAAAAGCCCGGCAAATGGCGCGCGCGGACGCTTGGCGTCCGCGGCGGGCAGATGCGCACGCCGTTCCAGGAAACCTCCGAAGCCCTGTTCCTGACCTCGGGCTATGCCTACGAATCGCCGGTCCAGGCCGAAGGCCGCTTCACCGGCGAGGACGACGGCTATCAATATACCCGCTTCGCCAACCCGACGGTCTCGATGTTCGAGGAGCGCATGGCGGCGCTGGAGGGCGCGCCCGTCGCGCGCGCGACCGCGAGCGGCATGGCGGCGGTGAGCGCGGCCCTGCTCGGCGGCCTGAACGCCGGCGACCACGTCGTCGCGGCGAAGGCGATGTTCGGCTCGTGCCGGTACGTCATCACCGACATCCTGCCGCGCTTCGGCATCGCCCATACGCTCGTTGACGGCGCCGATCCGGATCAGTGGCAACAGGCGATGCGGCCCGCGACGCGGATGCTGTTCCTCGAGACCCCCGCCAATCCGATGCTCGACATCGTCGACATCAGGGCCGTCGCGGCGATCGCCGATGCGGGAAGCGCGCGGCTGATCGTCGACAACGCCTTCGCCAGCCCCGCTTTGCAGCGGCCGATGGAGTTCGGCGCGCATATCGTGGTGCATTCGTCGACGAAATACATCGACGGCCAGGGACGCTGCCTCGGCGGCGTCGTGCTCTGCCATGAGGATTTCCTGACCGAGAAGCTGCAACCCTATTTGCGCAACACCGGACCGGTGATGAGTCCGTTCAACGCCTGGGTCCATCTCAAGAGCCTGGAGACGCTGGACCTGCGCATGCGCGAGCATTGCGCGAACGCGCTCGCGGTGGCGGATTTCCTGGCCGGGCAGAAGAAGATCGCGCGCGTGCTCTATCCTTTCCGCGCCGACCATCCCGGCCACGACCTGGCGCGGGCGCAGATGTCCGGCGGCGGCGGGGTGGTGACGTTCGAGGTCGCAGGCGGCAAGGATGCGGCTTACCGCTTCACGGCCGCACTCGAGCTGATCGATATCTCCAACAATCTGGGCGATGCCAAGAGCCTGATCACCCATCCCGAAACGACGACGCATCAGCGGCTCGGCCCGCAGACGCGCGCCGAACTGGGCATCACGCCGGGCATGCTGCGCTTGTCGGTGGGCCTCGAAGACGTCGCGGACATCTGCGAGGATCTGGAACGGGCGCTCGCTTCTGTTTGAACTCACCCCCCCGTGTCATTCCCGGCGAGCGCCGCGAAAGCGGCGCGAGGGAAGGGAACCCAGGTGGACAGAGCGAGCCCGGTCTTTCCACCTGGGTCCCCTTCCCTCGCATCGCGCGTTGCGCGATGCTCGCCGGGGATGACAATTGATTTTGGGGCAACTGTGAGACTCGTCCGAATTGCTATTGCCGCGGTGATGCTCAATGCAGCGACCTCGGCTGCTCACGCCGCGGGCGTGTCCTTCGCCGTCACCTTCCCCGCCAGCATGAACGCCGCGCCGCTCGATGGGCGCATCATCCTGCTGGTCGCCAAAGGCGCGCCGAAGGATGAGCCGCGCACCCTGGTGTCGCCGGACGAGCCGCTGAAATCGCCGTTCATCTTCGGACTGACGGTCGACGGATTGAAGCCCGGCGCGAGCGCGGTGCTCGATGCGTCGGCGTTCGGCTGGCCGGCGTCGAGCCTGTCGGCGCTGAAGGCGGGCGACTACACCGTCCAGGCTGTGCTCAACCGCTATGAGACCTTCCACCGCGCTGACGGCAAGACGCTCAAGCTTCCGCCCGAGATGGGCGAAGGCCAGCAATGGGCGAAGAAGCCCGGCAATCTCTATTCCAAGCCGATGAAAATCCATCTCGATCCCGCGCACGGCCAGCGCGTGACGATCGTTCTCAACCAGAAGATCGCAACCATCCCAGACGACAAGGACACGCCGTTCGTCCGCCACGTGAAGATCAAGAGCGAGATGCTGTCGAAATTCTGGGGACGGCCCGTCTATCTCGCCGCCCATGTGCTGGTGCCGAACGGCTTCGACGCGCATCCGGACGCGCATTTCCCGCTGATGGTGTTCCACGGGCATTTCCCGAGCGACATCTCCGGCTTCCGCACCACGCCGCCGGATGCGAACCTCAAGCCCGATTATTCCGACCGCTTCCATCTCGCCGGCTACAACCGCATCCAGCAGCAGGAAGCCTATGCGTTCTACCAAAAATGGACTTCGCCCGGCTTTCCGCGCTTCCTGGTGATCGAGATCCAGCACGCCAATCCCTATTACGACGACTCCTATGCGGTGAACTCCGCCAACCTCGGCCCCTATGGCGACGCGATCAACAAGGAGCTCATTCCTTACATCGAGAAGAGGTTCCGCGGGCTCGGGGCCGGCTGGGCGCGCTTCACCTATGGCGGCTCGACCGGCGGCTGGGAGGCGCTGGCGACGCAGGTGTTCTATCCCGACATGTACAACGGCGCCTTCGCCGCCTGCCCCGACCCGATCGACTTCCACGCCTACGAGGTCGTCAATCTGTATACGGACAAAAACGCCTACACGCTTGAAGGCGCCGCGGCGACCGTGGAGCGGCCGGCGATCCGCAACTATCTGGGCGAGATCTTCACCACCGTGCGCGACTCCAACCACATGGAGATGGCGCAGGGCGACAAGAGCCGCTCCGGCGGGCAATACGACATCTGGCAGGCGGTGTTCTCGCCCGCGGACGCCGACGGCTATCCCAGGCCGATTTGGGACAAGGTGACGGGCGACATCGACAAGAGCGTGGCGGCCTATTGGCGCGACCATTACGACCTCACCCACATCATCCAGCGCGACTGGGCGACGCTCGGGCCGAAGCTCGCCGGCAAGATCCACATCTATGTCGGCAGCGGCGACACCTATTATCTCAACGACGCGGTCTACTACGCGCAGGACACGCTCGAGCACCTGAAGAACCCCGCTTATGGCGGCGAGGTGAAATACGGCGACCGCGCCGAGCATTGCTGGAACGGCGATCCCAACTTGCCGAACGCGTATTCCAGGCTGCACTACAACACGCAGTATCTGCCGAAGATCCTGGCCCGCATCCAGGCCACGGCGCCGAAGGGCGCGGACCTGAAGAGCTGGAAATACTAGCTCTTACTGTCATTCCCGGCCGAGCGCTGCGATAGCAGCGCGAGGGGAAGGGAACCCAGGTGGAAAGTGCGAGACCGGTCTATCCACCTGGGTCCCCTTCCCTCGGACCGCTCGCAATGCGAGCGGTCCTCGCCGGGGATGACAATGGAGATTGAGGGGCAGTTGAAAATATTTCTTGCAATTCCCCACCCCCTATGTAGAGTTCCTACATGGCAAGCGACGAACCGCGCATCACCGGACCGACGCTGAAAGTTCTCGGCACGTTGCTGTCGTCGCCGCGCGATGAATTGTCCGGCGCCGAGATCGGCCGCGTCGCCAAGCTCGCCTCGGGCACGCTCTATCCGATCTTGCTGCGTCTCGAGGGCGCCGGCTGGCTGCAAAGCCGCTGGGAACGCGAAGACCCCAGCGAACTCGGCCGCCCCCGCAAACGCCTCTACCGCGTGACTGCCATGGGCGCGAAGAAAGCCCGTGCCGCCGTCAAAGACCTGCAGCCCGCGTTCGGGAGGCTGTCATGGGCATGATTGTCGGGATTGGCGTCGTCATTGCTAGCATCGCCGGTGCTGCGCTATCGCAACAACTATCTGACGAGTTCAAAGCCTGGACCCCTTGGATAGTGGAGAAAATATTGAGGCGAGCCGTCCGAGCCCTGCCACCTACTTTTCGCGAGAGGTATGACGAAGAGTGGCGAAGCCATCTCGAAGATATACCCGGACAATTTGGAAAAATCTGGGTAGCTATTGGTTGTATCGGTGCGGCCAAGCAGATTGGCTTGCTAAGTGGCTTAACGAAGCCCGGACAAATAGCCGGGCCATTCAAGAAATATGCGCGAGGCATTATCGGGTTTGCTCCGACCTTTGTAAGTTCAATCTTACTGTTGGCGAAAGCAATGTTGGCGAGCCGCTCGTTGAACCCTCTGGCGGTCGACGCCCGGATACTTCGGGATCCTTCCTTAACAAAATGGTGGAACCAAGAAGTTGACAGAATTTTTTCTACTGACGAAGCCGCCCTATATCGCCTAATGGCCGAAGGTGTTGTCAGAGTTCGGCAACTTGCAGATTCACTAATGAGAAAATTCAAGTAGGAAGCCAATGTCCGCCCATCACGCCACTATCGTCTGGCATCGCACCAGCGCCGATTTCACCTACGACACGTATAACCGCGCCCACGAGGTGCGCTACAAATCCGGCGCGATCGTCGTGCCGGGTTCCGGCGCGCCGATGTTCAAGGGCGACGCGGAACGCGTCGATCCGGAAGAGCAGTTCGTGGCGGCGCTGTCGGCATGCCATATGCTGACATTCCTCGCGATCTGCGCGCGCAAGCGGCTGACGGTGGAATCTTACGAGGACGAGGCGGAAGGGTTTCTGGAGAAAGGCGCGAACGGGAAGCTCTGGATGACCCGCGTCACATTGCGCCCGCGCGCGATCTTCGCCGCCGGAACAGAGGTCGATGCCGCCAAACTCGCCGACATTCACCACAAATCCCACGAGGAATGCTTCATCGCCAACTCGGTCAAGACCGACGTTGCGGTCGAGCCACAGTCCTGAAGTTCCTCGCCTGAAGTCTTGCACGCACCTCGCGATGGGCGCGATAATGCGCCCATGTACGAAAAAATGACTCGCGGCGTGAAGGTGGCGGTGAAGCCCGCCTTTCTCGACGACCAATCCGATCCCGACGAGGGCCAGTATCTGTGGTCCTACACGGTGACGATCGAGAACAACGGCGCCGAGCCGGTGCAATTGCTGTCGCGCTACTGGCACATCACCGACGGCTTCGGGCGCGTGCAGGAAGCGCGCGGGCCGGGCGTCGTCGGTGCGCAGCCGGTGATCGCGCCGGGCCAGGCGTTCCAGTACACCAGCGGTTGTCCTCTTCCGACCTCGTCGGGCCACATGGTCGGGCGCTATCAGATGAAGACCGCGTCCGGCGAGGCCTTCGAGGCCGAAATCCCGGCTTTCCTCCTCGAAAGCCCGCACGAGCGTCGCCAGATTCATTAGACCCTACAAATCCACGGGTTGATCCGGGCGCCGCGTTCAGGCGTTATCGCGCCACCAATCCCTTGCCGTGGTGAACCATGTCCGACGTCGTCAAGACGCCCCCCTTTTGCTCCGCTCGCCCGGCGCCCGCGGAACCGCGCCCGTCGCGCGACGAGGCGGAGCGCGCGATCCGCACGCTGCTGCTGTGGGCGGGCGACGATCCGTCGCGCGAAGGCTTGCGCGACACGCCGGCGCGGGTGGCGCGCGCCTACGAGGACTGGTTCTCCGGCTACAACGAGGACCCGGAAGAATTCCTGCTGCGCACCTTCGAGGAAGTCGAAGGCTATGACGACATGATCGTGCTCAAGGACATCCGCTTCGAATCCCATTGCGAGCATCACCTGGCGCCGATCATCGGCCGCGCCCATATCGGCTACCTGCCGAACAACAAGGTGGTGGGCATCTCCAAGCTCGCCCGCGTCGTCGAAGCCTATGCGCGGCGCCTGCAGGTGCAGGAGAAGATGAACGCGCAGATCGCCCATTGCATCCAGAAGGTGCTCGAGCCCAAGGGCGTGGCGGTCGTCATCGAGGCGACGCATCAATGCATGACGACGCGCGGGGTGCACAAGACCGGCGTCAGCATGGTGACCTCGGCGATGCACGGCGAGTTCCGCAAGAACCCACTGACGCGCCGCGAGTTCCTGAGCGTGATCGGAAATCCGGCGTCGAAGGTCGATGGATAAAATAACCCTCCCCTTGAGGGAGGGTCGAAAAATGCGAAGCATTTTTCGGGGAGGGGCCGATCTCGGGCAGCGGCGATAAGCCCCTCCCCGAAATTTGCTTCGCTGCGCTACGCAAATTGTCGACCCTCCCTCAAGGGGAGGGTAGGATCACGCGCATGAAAGACACACCCCTCGAACTCACCAAGACGCTCATCGCCTTCGACACGACGAGCCGGCTGTCCAATCTCGCGCTGATCGACTGGGCGCAGGAATTTCTCGAAAGCGCCGGCGCGCGCTGCCGCCGCAGCTACAACCCGGACAAGTCGAAGGCCAATCTGTTCGCGAGTTTCGGGCCCGACGGCGACGGCGGCTATGTGCTCTCCGGCCACACCGATGTCGTGCCCGTCGACGGCCAGGACTGGTCGAGCGATCCCTTCGCGGCCGAGGTGCGCGGCGACAAGCTCTACGGCCGCGGCACTTGCGACATGAAGGGCTTTATCGGCACGGCGCTGTCGCTGGTGCCCGACATCGCGAACGCCAAGCTCAAACGTCCGATCCATTTCGCGCTCTCCTTCGACGAGGAAGTCGGCTGCGCCGGCGTGCCTGCCCTGCTCGCCGATCTCGCCGAGGCGAAGATCAGGCCGGCGCTCGCGATCGTCGGCGAACCGACGCTGATGAAGGTCGTCGGCGCGCATAAGGGCGGCACCGCCGTCAAGACGCGATGCAAGGGCCATGAGGGTCATTCGAGCGCGCCGCACAAGGGCGCCAGCGCTGTGATGATGGCGGGCGAGTTCATCGCCCTGCTCGCCCGCATCGGGGTCGAGCTACAGGACGATTCCGATCCGCGCTTCGATCCGCCCTTCACGACGACGCAGGCCAACATCGTCTCCGGCGGCACCGCGCTCAACATCCTGGCGCGCGAGGCGCTGGTCACGTGGGAGTGCCGCCCCCTTCCCGGACGCGATGGAAAAGCCGTCGTCGAGCGCGCGAAAGAGCTTGCGGCCTCTCTCATCCTTCCGAAATACCGCAAAGGCGCGCCCGACGCCGACATCGTGACGGCGGTGATGACGAATTATCCGGGGCTCGCGCTGGACATCGATTCTCCCGCGATCGCGCTCGCGCTCTCGGTCACCGGCGCCAATCACGCCGAAGCCGTCGCCTATGGCACAGAGGCCGGACATTTCGCGGCGGCCGGCATCCCCGCCGTCATCTGCGGTCCGGGCTCCATCGACCAGGCGCACAAGCCGGACGAGTTCGTGGCGCTGTCGGAGCTGGACGCCTGCGAGAGCTTCCTGCGCAAGGTGATCGCGCGGGCCCTTCAACCCTCCCCTTGAGGGAGGGTCGAAAACGCGAAGCGTTTTCGGGGAGGGGCAAATCTCAGGCGCCGAAGTTCAGCCCCTCCCCGAAATTTGCTTCGCTGCGCTCTGCAAATTGTCGACCCTCCCGGCTCCGCCAGAGGCTACGCCGCGGCGAGTGAGACTCACTTGGCACGCCGTAGCTTTAGCGAAGGCGGCCCTCAAGGGGAGGGTGGAATCTCTATCTCGTGCACCGTGCCGCAGAACTCGCAGCGCGCGCGGATGATGCCGTCGGGGTCGGCGAGACCGCCGCGTTCTTCCGGCGAATAGGATTTCAGCACCGAGGCGATGCGTTCGGCGTCGCAATCGCAGCGGAACGCGATCGGTTCCGCCGGCAATACGCGTACCTCGTCCTCGTGGAACAGGCGCCACAACAGGGTCTCGGCCGGCAGCGACGTGTCGACGAGTTCGAGATCTTCCACCGTCCCGAGGATCAGCGACATCCGCTCCCAATCGTCGTCGGAACGTTTCGCGCCGGGCGTTGCCTGCAGCAGGATGCCGCCGGCGCGCCAATGCGGCGCGCTGCGGCCGGCCTGATACAGCGGCGCCGCGGCGAGGCGCAGCGCCGTCGGCAACTGCTCGGACTGCGCGAAATAGGTTTCCGCCGAAGCGGCGATGCCCGAGGCGCTGAGCGCGACGATGCCTTGATAGGTCTGTCCACCCATGCGGGGCTCGATGGTGATCGCCAGAGAGCCCTGCCCCGCGAGCTGCGCGAAATCCGGCGCCGCGCCCAGCTCGCCGAAGCGGCTTTCGTTCAGCCGTGCGAAGCCGCGCACGCCTTTCTGCTTGTCGTCATCCATGCCGTAATAGTCGGCGGCGACAAGGTCGAGCGCGCCGTCGCTCTTGGTCTGCACGCTCAGGCGTCCGTCGAGCTTCAGCGCCGTGCCGAGCAGAACGCCCAGCGTGAGCGCTTCGCCCAGCACCCGCGCCGCGGCTTCGGGAAGTACATGCGCGCTCAGCGCACGCGCGGAGGCGGCGTCCAGCCGGACAAGCCGTCCGCGCACGCCCGCGGCAGGCAGGTCGAACGGCAGGACGAAATCGCCCGGCGGCGCGGGGACGTGACCTTCAGCCGACATGGCTCAACTGCGCCGAGACATCCCACAACCGCTTGGCGTCAGCGTCGTTCTGCGCGTCCCTCGTCGGCGTGGCGAGCTTGTTCTTGTAGTAATAACCGCCGCTCTTGCCTTCGACCTCGGGCGAGGAGGCGAGATAGACGATCGTCTTCGCGCCGTCCTCGGGCGAGATCGCGCCGATGGGCTTGGCGATCTTCACCGCGAACTGCATGACCCCACCGCTTTGGTCGCCGAAGCGCGTGGCGACGAAGCCCGGATGCAGACAATTGGCGGTAACGGCCGAACCGGCGATGCGCCGCGCCAGCTCGCGGTTGAACAGGATATTGCAGAGCTTGGACTTTCCGTACACGGAAAATCCGGAATAGCGCTTCTCGGACTGCAGGTCGGCGAAGTCCAGATGCGCGCCCTTGTGCGCGTCCGATGCCGTCGACACGATCCGCGCGCCGGGCTTGAGATTGGCAAGGAGCATGTTGGTCACCACGAAATAGGCCATATGGTTCGTGGCGAAGGTCATTTCAAGACCGTCTTCGGTCACCTTGCGGGCGTTGAACAGGGCGCCGGCATTGTTGATCAGCACGTCGATCCGCGGAAATTCCGCCGCGATCTCGCCCGCCACGCGCTTCATCTCGGAAAGGCGCGACAGGTCGGCGATATGGACGGCGTGCCCCGAGCCGGCGAGCTTGCCGAGCGTGGCCTTCGCGCGCTCGCCATCGCGCGCGACCAGCACGATGCGCGCGCCCTGCCGGGCGAGTTCGGCCGCCGCGACCTCGCCGATTCCCGAAGTCCCGCCGGTGATGACGACGGTTTTCAGCCGACGATCTCCAGGCCGGAAAAGAAGAAGCCGATCTCGTTCGCCGCCGTGTCGGGCGCGTCGGAGCCGTGCACCGAGTTCGCCTCGATGGATTCGGCGAAATCCTTGCGGATCGTGCCGGCCGCCGCCTTGGCCGGATCGGTCGCGCCCATCACTTCGCGGTTCTTGGCGATGGCGCCCTCGCCTTCGAGCACCTGCACGACGACGGGACCCGAGGTCATGAAATCGACCAGGCTGCGGAAGAACGGCCGCGCGCTGTGCACGGCGTAGAACGCCTCCGCCTGCGCATTGGAAAGCCGCATGCGCCGCGACGCGATCACGCGCAACCCCGCCTTCTCGAATCGGTCGACGATGGCGCCGGTATGGTTCCGGCGCGTCGCGTCCGGCTTGATGATCGAAAGCGTGCGTTCGACGGCCATGCTTCACTCCAAACTGCGGAAATCGCGCGCTTTATGCCGCGACGCGCCCGCGGGCGCAAGCCGGAGTTCCAGGACCGGGAACCGCCGTCCATTTGCTAAACATTCCGTACCCTGCGAGCCTTGTTTTTCAATCGATTCACCGGGGATGGAAATGGTGTTCAGTTCAAAACTCTTCGCTTTCACTGCCGGCTTGGCGCTCATGTCTACTGCCGCCTTGGCCGGCGCGCCGAGCCAGCAGGACGCCCAGCATGCGATCCTGCATTATCACAACTGGGATCACGGCTCCCCGGACGTGAAGTTCACATCGATGAGCATCGGCAGCCCGCACGCCGCGAACGTGCGGGAAGCGGAGCAGGTCCAGGTCGATCTCGGACAGGTCGTCTATCCCGTGGCGACGACTTACACCACGATTTCGGGCAGCGGTCCGGCGGCCTACATCCGCGATTATACCGCGCATTACTATGTCTATTGGAAGCCCAGCGGCGGCTGGGACGCGACCACCAATTCGCAGCTCGGCGACGGCAACCACCTGCGCGGCACCTAGAGCAAATTCCGATCATCTTGAATCACCCTACAGAGCTCCCTTCGCGTCATGCTGAGGTGCACCGCGAAGCGGTGCCTCGAAGCACGCACACTGGAGCCGTCATCCTTCGAGGCTCGCTTTGCTCGCACCTCAGGATGACGCGGAGAGATCGATCTGACCGGAATCCGCTCCAAGCCAGAAAAACGGGCGTTCACCGCGCTTCGAGCGCGCGGTGAAATGCTTGTTTCGTCCGGCGCGTCCCGTGCTATACGCCCCGCGCCATGCTCGTCATCGACAACATCATCGTCCGCATCGCGGGCCGCGAGATCCTGGACGGCGCCAGCGCGGCGCTGCCCGCCGGACGGCGCATCGGCCTGGTCGGGCGCAACGGCGCGGGCAAGTCGACGCTGCTCAAGGTCATCCTGGGCCAGCTCGCGACCGACCAGGGCGAAATCACCTGGCCCAAGGATTGGCGCATCGGCGCGGTGGCGCAGGAAGCGCCGAGCGGCCCCATCACCCTGATCGAAACCGTCCTCGCCGCCGACAAGGAGCGCACGAACCTGCTTGCGCGCGCCGAGCACGAGAGCGACCCGCACAAGCTCGGCGACATCCATGCGCGGCTGGAGGCGATCGACGCCTATTCCGCGCCGGCGCGCGGCGCGAGCATCCTGGCCGGTCTCGGCTTTCCGGCGGAGGACCAGATCCGGCCGTGCTCGGAGTTCTCGGGCGGCTGGCGCATGCGCGTGGCGCTGGCCGCGATCCTGTTCTCGGCCCCCGATCTTCTGCTCCTCGACGAGCCGACCAACTATCTCGACCTCGAAGGCGTGCTGTGGCTCGAGGATTACCTCAAGCGCTATCGCGGCTCGGTGATCGTGGTGAGCCACGACCGCGACCTGCTCAACAACGTCACCGAGTTCATCCTGCACCTGGAATACCAGAAGCTCACGCTCTATTCCGGCAATTACGACACCTTCGTCACCACGCGTTCGATGCGCCGCGCCAACGACATGGCGTTCGCCAAGAAGCAGGACGCCGCGCGCAAGCACATGCAGGCCTTCGTCGACCGCTTCAAGGCAAAAGCCTCGAAGGCGCGCCAGGCGCAGAGCCGCATGAAGATGCTGGAGCGGCTGCAGCAGGTCGAGGTGCCGCCGGACGAGTACATCGCGCCGATCCGGCTGCCGAAGCCGCTCGACGCGAGCCCGCCGCTCATCACGCTGGACAAGGCCGCGGTGGGCTATGACGGCCGCGCCATCCTGACCAACATCTCGCTGCGCTTCGATCCCGACGACCGCATCGCGCTTCTCGGCAAGAACGGCAACGGCAAGTCCACCCTGGCCAAGCTGCTTTGCGGAAAGCTGGAGGCGATGGGGGGCGAGATCGTGCGCTCGCGCAAGCTCTCGGCCGGCTATTTCGCCCAGCATCAGCTCGACGAGCTCGACGGCACCGCCACGCCGGTGCAGACGCTGGCGCGCCATCGCCCCAAGATGACCGAGACCGAGCTGCGCACGCGGCTGGGCAGCATGGGGCTGACCGGCGACAAGGCGCTGACGCGCGTCGGCAGCCTGTCGGGCGGCGAGCGCGCGCGGCTGATGCTGACGCTGGCGACGCTCGACAAGCCGAACCTGCTCATCCTCGACGAGCCGACCAACCATCTCGACATCGACGCGCGCGAGGAGCTGCTCATGGCGCTCAACGATTTCGAGGGCGCCGTCATCCTCGTCAGCCACGACCGCCGCCTCATCGAGGCGACGATGGACCGGTTGCTGCTGGTCGCGGACGGACGCGTCGAAGCGTTCGACGGCGATCTCGACGACTACCGCCGCTTCCTCCTCTCCGGCGAGAACGCGCCCAGCGCGCCCCGTGAGGAACCCGCGCCCAAGCCCAGCAAGGAAGAGCTGCGCCGCGAAGCCGCCGAGAAGCGCAAAATGCTCCGGCCGCTGAAGGAGAAGGTCGAGCTCGCGGAACACCAGATCGCCGAGTTCAACAAGGAGATCGCCAAATACGACAAGGCGCTGTCCGACCCGCTGATCTTCACCCAAGACCGCGCCAAGGCGGCTGCCGTATCGAAGAAGCGCGCCGAAGCACAACGTAAGCTGGAAGCCGCCGAAGCGCGCTGGCTCTCCGTTAATGAAGAATACGAAAGCGCGATGAGCACGGATGCGTGATCGGTCCGCACATTAACATTTGACAACCTTTCTCCGGAAACCCGTGCTAGTGTCCAGCTCAGCCCAGAGGTCATGTCCTTGACGGATGACAGGTTTTTCCACCGCGCCGGCCCGTATTCGCTTGGCGAAATCGCGTCGCATGTCGGCGGCGAATTGTGCGCGGAGGCGCCTGCCGAATTCCTGATTCAAGGCGTGGCGTCGCTCGACTGCGCGGAACCCGGCGATCTCAGCGTCTTCAGCGACAGCAAATGGTCCGCGCACTTCGCCAAAAGCCGCGCCAGCGTGATCGTCACCAACCGCAAGCTCGGGCTTCACGAACACAATGGGAGCTGGCTGCTTCTGGTGAAGGACCCGTCCGTCGCATTCGCGCAGATCGGCCATCTCTTCTATCCGCCGGAAGGACGTGACGGCGGCGTGCATCCGCGCGCGGAAATTGCCGGGACCGCTTCGATCGGCGCGGGTTCGCAGATCGGCGCGGGCGCCGTGATCGGGCCGCACGCGCGGATCGGCCTGCGCTGCCACGTCGACAGCAACGCGGTGATCGGCGACGGCGTGGTGATCGGCGACGATTGCCTCATCGGCGCCTGCACGACGATCAGCCACGCCCTGATCGGCACAAGGGTGCGCATCGGCGCCAACAACAGCATCGGCGGCGAGGGCTTCGGCTTCGTCGCGGGCCCCAAGGGCTTGATGCGCGTGGCCCAGCTCGGCCGCGTGATCATCGAGGACGACGTGCGCATCGGCGGCAATTGCGCGATCGACCGCGGCGCGGTGGGCGACACCCTCATCGGCGCGGGAACCGTGCTCGACAACCTCGTGCACATCGCCCACAACGTGCGCATCGGCCGTCACTGCGTGATCGCGGGACAAGTGGGCATCGCGGGCAGCTCGACGCTCGGCGATCAGGTGCTGATCGGCGGCCAGGTCGGCATCAACGATCATCTGACGATCGGCGCGCGGGTGCGCATCGCGGCCAAGAGCGGCCTCCTCCACGACGTGGCGGACGACGAAATCGTCGGCGGCTATCCCGCCATGCCGATCCGCCAATGGCATCGCCAGACGTTGGCCGCACTGGGCAAGCTCACGCCGCAAAAGCCGGATTGACGGCGTGCCCGGCTAGGGCTTGAGCGCCTTTGCGGCGATGTCGCCCCATGGCTTCTGCGCCTTGCGATAGCGCGAGGGCGCACCGTCGAGGTTCTTGATCACCTGCGTGTACAACGCCTGCGCCTCGCCGCTGCGGCCGATCCTGTCGAGCAGCATCGCGTAGCGCGTGCGTGCCTCCTCGCCCGCGAAATAAGGGACGAGGCGTTTGTATTCCTCCGCGGCGTCCGCGTCGCGGCCCTGAAGCTCCAGCGCGCGCGCATAGATCATGTGGGCCTCCTCCGAGACGAATTTCGGATCGGCTTGCTGCAGAGTATCGAGCGAGGCCTGCGCCGCCGCGCCGTCGCCGCTCAGGAACTGGGCGCGTGCGATGCCGATGAGAAGCGCCGGATCGGCCGCGAACTGGCCGGTGAGGGCGCCGCGATAGAGCTCGATGGCATCGGCATACTGGCCGCGCTGCATCAGCTGCCCGGCAAGCGTGCGCTTGGCATCGACGGAGCCGACCATTTCCACCTCGCGCATCGCGGCGCGGAAATCCTTGTTCGGATCGATGGCGCGCGCGGCGCCGCGCGTGAGGCGCTGCGCGCCGCGTCCGCGCACCAGGGCGGGCACGATCACCATGAAGAAATAGATCAGCGGCCCGATGCCCGGCAGGAACACCATCACGAAGATCCAGGGAAAGACGTTGCCGGTCCGGATCGCATGGACGACGCACAGGACCAGAAGTCCCAGCGACAGCAACCCCAACGGGGAGGTGAAATATCCGAGCAGGCCCAACGCAACGGTCTCCGCAGCACGGGCGGGTTTAGCAAGCGGCGCCCATGGGCCGCAAGCCGCCCTTCTCCCCGCCGGGTTTTGGAATTAGCCTGCGCCGGCCGGGCGGGGAAAACATGCGGGCCTTCGACTACGTCATCACGTTGTTCGCGTTCGTCTATGCACTGGCGATCGCCCATCTGCTCACGACCGTCGCGGAACTCGTCCGCGAGCGCGGGCGGGTGCGTTTCTCGTGGCTCAACGCCGCATGGATGTGCGTGGGACTGTTCAGCATCCTCGCTTGGTGGATCGGCATGTGGGACATGCGCGCGCTGCCATCCTGGTCGGTGCCCATGATCGCATTCCTGTTCGTCATGGCCACGCTGATCTATCTCCAGGTCAGGATGACCTGCGCCAACATCCCCGCGGCGGGCGAGATCGATCTTGC
>Ga0210392_10000713_pt1 | contig 19115 bp, 18 predicted proteins | sample IncBWC30OmetaG_FD_161057 | JGI IMG/M metagenome (GOLD analysis project Ga0210392, IMG submission 161057) | Forest soil microbial communities from Barre Woods Harvard Forest LTER site, Petersham, Massachusetts, United States - Inc-BW-C-30-O ...
ATGCCGAGATACGATTTGCCGCGCATCAACGCCACCGCCAGGCCGGCGCGCGCGAAGCGGAGGATTTTTTCCGTCACGTCGGCGGGGATGGATTTGTCGCCGCCGTCCTGCACATCACGGCCATAGATGCTGAAGGCCGGGATGCCCTTCTGCGTGTGGCCGGCCAGCACTGCTGCCAGATACACCGCGCCGGGCCGTTCCGTGCCGTTGAAACCCCACACCGCCTTCGGGATGGACGCGTTCATGTCCATCGTCTCGCTGCCGTAGCACCAGCAGGGCGTGACCGTGAGCGACACGCCCACATTTTCCTTGGCAAACTTCTCCGCGCAGGCCGAGGCTTCCGCCACGCCGCCGATGCACGTGTCGGCGATGACACATTCCACCGGCTTGCCGTTCGGGTAGCGCAGGCTGGCGGAGATCAGCTTCGCGGCAGCCTTGGCCATGTCCATCGTTTGTTTTTCGAGCGACTCGCGCACGCCGCCGAGGCGGCCGTCGATCGTCGGGCGGATGCCGATTTTGGGGAGGGAACCGTTGAAGACGGAGAGTTTCATGTTCGTTTTGAAATGATGGTTGCGTTAAATGGTGACCGGAATTTTGTTTTCGGTGAACCGGAATTAAAATTCCAGCCCCGCCAAAACGCAAGCCAATCCGCGCGGAACGTTTGTTCTACTTGAGCACCGCAGTGATAAAAAGCGGTTGGGTGAAGTTTGGTCCGCCGGGCTGCCACGCCGGAACCTTGCGAAGAGGGAAGCGGTCCAGACATCCGGCGGTACGGGTTTTACGCCTTGTTGGGGATGGAAAAGTAAAATGTCGAGCCCGCGTTCACGGCGCCCTCCGCCCATACCCGCCCCCCATGCCGGTGGATGATGCGTTGGACGTTCGCCAGCCCGATGCCGGTCCCTTCAAACTCGTCGTCGGAGTGCAGGCGTTGGAACACGCCAAACAGTTTGTTGGCGTATTTTGGATCAAAACCCGCGCCGTTGTCGCGGATGGAGATCACCGTCTCGCCATCGCCCAGGGTGGAACTGATTTCGATTTTGGCATCCGGGCGGGCGCCGGTGAATTTCACCGCATTGGAGACCAGGTTGACCAGCACCATGCGCAGCAGGGCGCGGTCAGCCTGCACGGGTGGCATCGGGTGGATTTCCAGGACAATGTTTCGCGTCTTTATCTCTCCCTGAAAATCACCCAGCGTTTCCTGGACCAGCCAGTCGAGATTGACCTCCGTCTTTTGCAACTCTGATTGCCCGACCCGCGAGAAGGAGAGCAGGTCATCGATCAGATTGGCCATCCGTTTCGCTGACCGGGATATTGTGGTCAGGTGGCGGCGGCTGTTTTCGGAAAGCGAGGGGCCGGCATCTTTTTGCAACATGTCCACGAAGCCCATGATATGGCGCAGCGGGGAACGCAAATCGTGGGAGACGGAATAACTGAACGACTCCAGTTCCTTGTTGGCGGTTTGCAGCTGCGCCGTGCGTTCGGTGACACATTTCTCCAGTTCCGTGCTGAGTTGCCGGTACTTGAGTTCTGAGGCGCGTATCGCCTGCTCGCTGCGGATTTCCACCGCTTCGGTCCGCGCCTCCGCCTGTTCCGTCCGGGTCTTGGCCTGTTCGGTCCTGGTCTCGGCCTGCTCCGTGCGTGTTTCCGCCTGCTCGGTCCGCGTCCGGGCCTGTTCGCTTCGAAGTTCCGCCTGTTCTGTTCGCGCCTCTGCCTGTTCGGTGCGTGATTCGTTCACGCTCATATCCCCGTTTTTATGATTGTTGCTCATGATTTAATCCCCATCCGGTTCATTTCCACACCCACATGATGTTTGGCCCATCCAAGCCCAAAAATTGAAAAACTTGAGGTAATCGTGACAGCAGCCAGTTAAACCGCCATGGGGTGTTCTCCCCATGGACAAAGCGGCGGGTGATACGCGTAATGCCGCTTACATTTTCTTTTCCTCGCGCTGGCCATGGGCAGGGGTGTTTGTTAGTTTCAACCAGCGATGGATTTTTTAATGTGCACGTGGCTCGGCGAATGGCTCATTGTATTGGGCCGCATCGGTTTATTGGCGCGCGATACCATCGCCTCCTGCCTCACCTTGAAGTTTTCCCGGCGCGACCTCATCTACCAGGTCTATTTCATCGGCGTCAAATCACAGTCCGTCGTGCTCGTCACCGGCGCCTTCACCGGCATGGTGCTGGCGGCGCAGACCTATTTCCAGTTCCACAAGCTCAAGATGGACACCGGCACGCTCGCCGTGGTGAGCGTTTCCATGTGCAGCGAACTCGGCCCCGTGCTGACGGCGCTGATGGTGTCAGGACGCGTGGGCGCGGCCATCGCGGCGGAACTGGGCACCATGCGCGTCACGGAACAGATCGACGCCCTGCGCACCCTGGCGACGCATCCGATCGATTACCTCGTCGTGCCGCGCTTCATCGCGGCGAATATCGCGCTCCCGCTGCTCACCATCGAATCCATGAGCATCGGCATCATCGCCGGCTATTTCGTCGGCGTCGGGCTGCTGGGCATCGACCCTGCCTATGCGTGGTACAATATGCTGAAATACTCGCATAACTCCGACGTGATGATCGGCCTCATCAAATCTGTCATCTATGGCGGCATCATTGCGCTCATCGGCTGTTACAAGGGGCTTTCCTGCGTCAACGGCGCGGAGGGCGTCGGGCGCGCCACCACCGAGGCGGTGGTCTACGCATCCATCACCATCCTCATCACCAACTTTTTCCTGACGCTCGCGCTGGAGCAGATGTGCGTCATCCTCGGAATATGATCGAAACGCGCGCATTGAAAAAAAGCTTCGGCCCGCAATCGATCCTCGATGGCGTGGACCTGCAGATCGAGACCGGCGAATCCGCGGTCATCATCGGCCGGAGCGGCGGCGGCAAGAGCGTCCTGTTGAAACACCTCATTGGCCTGCTCCAGCCGGACAGCGGCGAGGTGCTGGTGGACGGCGAAAACATTTCGCGCATGAATGAGCGCCAGCTCCTGCACGTACGCGAGAAATTTGGCATGGTGTTCCAGGGCGCGGCGCTCTTTGATTCGATGACCGTGGCCGAGAACGTGGCGTTTCCACTGGAGCGCAAACGGAAATTCACCGCGGGGGAGATCTGCACCCGGGTGGCCAAGGCGCTGGAGGTCGTGGACCTGCCCGGCACGGAGAAAAAGAAGCCGGCCGAATTGTCCGGCGGCATGCGCAAGCGGGTGGGCCTGGCCCGCGCCATCGTTTACGAGCCCCAGATCATATTGTATGATGAACCGACGACCGGGCTTGACCCGATCGTTTCGGACAGCATCGACAAGCTGATCATCCGTGTGCGGGACCACTTCAAGGTCACCACGGTGGTCGTGACGCATGACATGCGCAGCGCGCGGCGCGTGGGCAACCATGTGATGCTGTTGCACGAGAAAAAAATGTATGCGCACGGCACGCCGGACGAGATCTTTAATTCGCAGGATGCGATCGTCCGGCAGTTCATCGACGGCGTGGCCGATCCGCAGGAAATATTATTTTGAACCATGAATAAATCTCGTTTGGAAATCAAAGTCGGGCTGTTTGTGCTGTTCGCCCTGGTGCTGCTGGGGGTGATCGTCGTGCAGTTCAGCAAGGGCACGAGCGCGTTTCGCGGCACCATCACCCTCAAGCTGCACGCCGTGAACGTCGGCGGCCTGAAGCCGCGCGCCAGCGTGCTGCTCGCCGGTGTGCAGGTCGGCGCAGTGAAGGACATCGAGCTCGCCCCGGATACCAAGAGCGTCAACATCCTCCTGCAAATCTACAAGGATTATAAGATTTACGGCGACGACCGGTTCGTCATCGAACAGGCGGGCTTTCTTGGTGACCAGTATGTTTCCGTGATTCCGACGGACAACCAGGGCAAGGTGCTTGTGGATGGGGACTTGGTGGAATGCCAGGAACCGTTTGACCTGCAGGAGGTCGCCCGTGGCGCGGCCGGTTTCATCAAACGCATGGATGACACGGCGAAAAAGCTCGACGACTCCGTGACCGATCTGCGCGCGCAGGTGTTGAACGCCCAGACGCTCTCGGGCTTCGGCGCGGCCATGACGAACATGCGGGCCTTCACCGAGCAGGCGATGGGCGCGGTGAGCAACATCAATTGGCTCGTTTCCTCCAACGGCGCGCAGGTCGGCCTCGCCGTGAGCAACCTGGTCTATTTCTCCGGCCAGTTGACGCAGCTAGGGGATTCCGCCCGGGGCATCCTTGCCACCAACAACGTGAATCTTACCGAAGCCACGAAGAACATCGATGACATGACCGCCACCTGGAGGCAGATCTCGGCGGATGTGCAGGCCGGCAAGGGCCTGGCCGGCACCGTGCTGCAAAACCAGGAACTGGCGACAAACGTGCAGGCCATCGCCGCCAATCTCTCCATCACGACCAGCAACTTGAATCGCGCCGGACTTTGGGGCATCCTATGGTCGCACAAGCCCGCGGTCACCAGCACCAACTCGGGCACACCGCACAAATAATTTAATGACACCGCTTTGGTCCATCCGCATTTTATTTCTCGTCCTTTGCACCATGGGCGGCTATGCCCTGAGTCAGGCGCAGGAATATCTCATCCACTCCCAGGGCTGGGTTTGGGGCATGCTCATCGGCTTCGGTTTCGGCTGGCTGCTGATCGCCGTGGACGAGATGCTGAAAAGTTTTTCGCTCCGGGCCTTTTCCGCCACCACCTTCGGGCTGTTTCTCGGCTGGCTGGTCGCTTTGCTCGTGGACCATTCCGGGTTGTTCGGCGATGGCGAGGGTAATACGCGCCAGCTCATCCGCCTCGCGCTGTTCCTGGGAGCGGGCTACATCGGCATGGTGCTGGCCATGCGCAGCAACAAGGAGGATTTTTCGCTCATCATTCCCTACGTCCGCTTCTCGCCGCAGAACAAGCCGGACAACCTGCTGCTGTTTGACACCAGCGTCATCATCGACGGCCGCATCGCCGACCTGATCGAGGCGCGGCTCGTGGAAGGACTCATTGTCGTGCCCCGGTTCGTGCTGCTGGAATTGCAGCAGATCGCCGATTCCAGCGACGAGATCAAGCGCGCGCGCGGCCGCCGCGGCTTCGAGATGTTGAACCGCCTCCAGCACAATAACCGGCTCGAGGTGAAAATCCACGACGGTGATTTTCCCGAGGAAAAGGGCGTGGACGCCAAGCTCGTGCGCCTCGCGCGCAACCTGAATGCCAAGCTGTACACCAACGACACCAACCTCGCCAAGGTCGCCAGCCTGCAAAGCGTCCAGTGCGTCAATCTCCACGAGATTTCGCACCTGATGAAGGCGGCGATGATTCCCGGCGAGGTTGTGCACATCAAGATCGTGCGCGAAGGCCGTGACAAGGGGCAGGGGATCGGCTACCTGCCGGACGGCACCATGGTCATCGTCAACAACGGCCAGCCGCACATCGGCCAGCAGGTCGAGGCGCAGGTCCAGAGCACCGTGCAGACCGGCGCGGGCGTCCTGGTGTTCGCCGAAACCCGCAGCGGCACCGCCAAATGAACCTCGTCACCGTTGCCACCAATTTCAACCTTGGCGAGGCGGAAATGACCCGCGCAAGATTGGAAGCCGCCGGCTTTCATCCCTTCATCGCCAACGAAATGGCCGCCGGCTGGCTCGGTGGCAATTCCACGGCCACTTTGCTGCGCATCGAGGTGCCGGACGATGAAGCCCGCGATGTGAAAGCTTTTCTGGATACGCCCGTCGAATGAATTTTTCCCGCCAGCTCCGCCGGCTCAAAAAAAACCTGCCCGGCGAAATCTTTCTCTCGCCCGCCACGCTCGCAAAATATGACGGCGATAAATGGTTCGCCGTCCACCAGCCGGATGCCGTCGCCTTGCCCCGTTCCGCCCAATCCGTCTCGGCCATCCTGCGTTTCGCAAACAAGCACAAGATTCCCGTCACGCCGCGCGGTGCGGGCCACGGTTACGTGGGCGGCTGCGTGCCGGTGCGCGGTGGCATCGCTCTCTCGACCGAGCGCATGGGCAAGATTCTGGAGATCAACGCGAAGGATTTCGTTGCCGTCGTCCAGCCCGCCGTCAACACGGCGGAATTTCAGGCGGCGGTGGAGCGTAAAAAATTGTTCTATCCGCCCGACCCCGCCAGCCGCGCCAACAATTCCCTCGGCGGCAACATCGCCACCAACGCCGGCGGGCCGCGCTGCCTGAAATACGGCGTCACGCGCGATTACGTCCTCGGCCTCGAGGTCGTGCTCACGAACGGCAACATCGTGAAGCTCGGCGGGCGTACGCACAAAAACAAGACCGGCTTCGACCTGCACCGGCTGTTCGTCGGCTCGGAAGGATTGCTTGGAGTCATTACCGGCGCGACGCTGAAGCTGATTCCGCTCCCGCCGTTCCGCGCGAATCTCGCCGTCGGCTTTGGTTCCATGAGCGCCGCGGTGCGCGCGCTGCAGTCCATTTTTGCCGCGGGTTTTCTGCCCTGCGCGGCGGAACTGGCGGATGAATTCACGCTCGCCGCCGCCGCCAAGCGCACCAAGAGTAAACGGTTGCTCGGTTGCAAGGCGCACTTCATCGTGGAACTGGACGGCCAGGAAAATTCCGTCCGCCCGGAGATCGCCGCCGTGGAAAAGATCGTGCGGAAACAGAAACCGCTGTTCGTGGAGCGCGGTTTTGGCACCGAACAGTGCGAGGCCGTCTGGCAGATCCGCCGTGAATTTTCCTACGCCCTCCGCGACACCGGCCTGACCAAATTGAACGAGGACATCGTGGTGCCGCGCGGCAAGCTGGAGCTGCTGTTCAAGTTCGCAGCCCAGTTGCAGAAAAAGCACGGCTTGCAACTCGCCTGCTTTGGCCATGCCGGCGATGGCAACATCCACACGAACGTCATGGTGGATTACACGCAACCCGGCGCCAAGGCCCGTTCCGAGAAATGCCTCGACGATCTGTTCAGCTGGGTGATTTCGCACGGCGGCAGCATCACCGGTGAACACGGCATCGGCCTGGCCAAGAAACGCTGGTGGCCGCAGGCTGTTTCCCCCGAATCACGCGAACTCCATCGCGTAGTGAAAGCCGCCCTCGACCCGCACGGCATCCTGAATCCGGGCAAGTTTGTTTGAGCCGCTTTCAACCGCCTGCCGCCTTTTTCGAAGTCCCAAAATCCCGCAGCCGGGCCTTGATGTACGGATGCTCCCGCAGGTCGCCCAGTCGGCCGGCCAGCAGGTCCAGCTTGGCGCGGTAAAAGGTCTGTTCCTCCTTGGCCAGCTTGTCCACCTCATCCGCCAGCAGGCAGAAGGCGTGGACGTAGTTCGCCAGGGACTGGTTGGGGATCTGGTTCGCCTCGTGCAACTCGGCATCCACCAGCAACAGCTCCGCTAGCGTCAGCGCGCGGATGGTGCGCAGCCCGCCCATCTTGTCCAGCAGTTGCGCGACCGCCTCGGGCGACAGGCGTTTCAGTTCGGTGAGCGTGAGGCCGATGTTTTGGAGGGAGAGGTTTTCCGCTTCCGACCGCGCCTCGGCGATCTGCCCGGCCTGTTTCTTGGCGAGAAGGCGCGCGAGCATGGCGGCTATCTGCTCGATCATCCGCAGCATGTAGTCTCTGGACATGGGAATTCAATGGGGGCTTTGTTAGCGTACGTTGCGATAGTTATCCGACAAATGGCACAACTTGCAAGAAGTGGTTTGTTTTTAGACACGGCGAACCATCGTGCGGTTGCAAACGCGCCCAAAAATGCTTTTAGGACAGGTAAAACCGGTCGGCGAGACCGGTTTTCCGGTCGCACGCTGTTTTTGCCGCCGGATTGAACGGCGGCAATGGATATCATCAGATGGAATTCCGGCAGTATGGTGAAACCCGCTTGATTTGTTCTGCGTCTGATGGAATGTATCCGGATACCTGCATTGATCCCCGCAGATGGCGCAGGCCGACGGCTTTGGAAATATGAATGGTTCGGTTTTCAAACTGTCTGAATTAACAGGAATGGGCGGCATGCCGGTTTTAATGGCTTAATAAAAATGCGGATTCAATTTTCAAAAAATATTCACATGAAACCTTTATCAATCATCGGCTGCGGCCTGTTGCTGCTGCTGGCGGGCGGATGCGCCACCGCGCAGGAGCAGACCAACATTTCACCGCGCGCGGAGAGCATATTGCGCCCGGCCTTGAATTTTCTGGCGAAAACCCCCGCCTTCAGCCTGAACGCGGAGATCTGGCGGGAGCATCTGGATGAGGCCGGCCAGAAAATCCAGTTCAGCCGGACGGTGACGATGGATGTGAAGCGGCCGCACGGTCTGCGGCTGGAGATCAGTTCCCCCAATACTGCGCGCGGCTTCTGGTATGACGGCAAGACGTTGACCGTCCTGGATCGCAAACACAATTTATACAGCATGGCCGACATGCCCGCCACGCTGGACAAGACCGTGGATGCGGCGCACGACCAGTTTGGCATCGACCTCCCGCTGATCGACCTGGCGTTGAGCGATCCATACCGGAACGCCATGGCCAAGGTGCAGGATGGGCGGTACTTCGGCCTCGCGACGGTCCTGGGCGTTACCTGCCATCACCTCGCGTTCACCCAGGACAATGTGGATTGGCAGGTCTGGGTCGAGGACGGCCCGCAACCGCTCATCCGCAAATTCGTCATTACGCACAAGAACGATCCCGGCTCGCCTGAATTCACCGCGCTCATCACGCACTGGAACCTGACCGACCGCATCGCCGATTCTGATTTCGCCTTTCAGGCGCCCAAGGGCGCGTCAAAAATCGAAATGCAAACGGATGAATCCGGCAGCACCAAATAACCGGAGACTTATATGAAATTTTCCAAATCCGATTCTCTCATTCTGGTGGTAACGCTGCTGGCCGTGGGCGCGTTTTGCCCAAACCTGACCGCCGCCGACTGGGGCAGCCTGCACGGCAACAACCGCAGCGCCCCGTCAGCACCGGCATCCCGTCCGCAACCGCAGCCGGTCCATGTGGCACCGGTGATCCGCCCCGAATCACATCCGGTAGTCCAGCCTGCGCATGAACAACCCCAGCAAGAAGTGCGCCCCGTTGAACGCCCGGAACCGCATCCGGTGGTCGAGCCCGCGCATGAGCAGCCCCGACAGGATGTTCACGTCATCAATATCCAGCACCCCGACCAGCGGCCGGTGGAGGTCAAGCGTACGCCTGCCGTGGAAACGGACCGCCGGCGGATGGACATCGGTGAAGAGCGCCGCCAGTCCTATTTCTGGTCCGACTATCACGCGGGGATGCGCATCGACCGCCTGCCGGACGGCTATCGCCGGTTTCACATCCACGACCATGACTATTTCTATTTTGGCGGCGTCTATTATGACAGCGGGCCGTCCGGCTACGTGGTCTGCGCCCCGCCGATGGATGCGGAGATCCCCGAACTGCCACCGGGCGCGGAAACGATCCAGGTGGGGGATGCCGTTTATTATTATGCGGCCGGCGCCTTCTACCTCCAGCAACCGGACGGCGGCTTCATAGTCGTGGCCGCGCCGCTGGGCGTGACCGTGTCCATGCTGCCACCGGACGCCACTTCGGTGGTCGTCAACGGCGTCGGTTATTTCCAGGCCGACGGGACGTATTATCAGCCGGTCATGCAATATGGCGTCACCGCTTATCTGACCGTTCCCCAGCCATAGCCGTCCGGTGTCCATCCGCCCATGCAGTCTGGTTGCAACAAAGCGCGGGGCGCCAAAGAACGGAATAAATGCTCCACTGGTTGCATGGCTTGCTGCCACACGTTCCGCATTACGGATATGTGCTGGTCTTCATCGTCGCCTTTTTGAACAACCTCGGCTTGCCGCTCCCGGGGGAAACGGTGTTGTTAGGAGCCGGGTTTGTTTCGGGGAAGATGGCGGATTCGCTGTGGCTGCCCGTGCTGGCGGGAACGGCGGCCTGTTTTCTGGGCGGCATCGGCGCCTTCTGGCTGGGACGGCGGCTGGGGCGGGGCGGCCTGGAAAAAATCCGCTGGCTCCATCTCACGCCCGAACGGTTGCAGTGGCCGCAGCGATTTTTTGACCGGCACGGTCCCAAGACGGTCTTTATCGCGCGGTTCATCTTCCTCTTTCCGCCCGTGGTGATCAATCTGTTCGCCGGCATGTCAAAAATGTCCTGGCGCACGTTTCTGTTTTACAACCTCACGGGGTCGGCGGCCTATTCCACCGTTTACGTCCTGATCGGATATTTTTTCGGGAAACAGTGGAAGCACCTCGTCGCCTGGCTGGGGCCGACGGCACTTTACCTGATTGGCGCGGGAATGGTGCTCATCGTTTTGGGCGTGATTTTCAGACATTCCCTGGCCGGGTTTTGGGCGCGGCGATTTTCCAAGGCGCGCCGGTGAACATGGTTGATGATGTGTCCGGCGACGGGGAGGCTTGGCAGCCGGCCACCAGGCAGCGCGCCATCCCCACCAAATTCAGACCTCAAAGCCGGGCAGATTTTTGAAATGGCCGTTGAACTGGATCTTTTCCTTGAGCGATTCCATGCCGGCGACGACGGGCAGGGCCGTTTCCAGGTGTTTTTGCAGATACGCCAGGCGTTCATCTTCGGAAAACAGTTTGAGCAGGGCGTACTCCTGGGCCACGGACAGGCCGACATGGTGCGCCAAGTCATAGCTGGTCAGCTCGGCCTCGGTTTTGGAAAAGTCTTTTTCCACGTTCAGTAGCCGGTGCAATTTTTTGACCGACGCCACGACCTGGCGCCGCAGCCCGGCATCGCCCGCGTCATCGATCTCGGGATATTGCACGACGGCTGCGCTGTACAGCTTGCCGGGATAGGGCTTTATCAGCTCAACGATGCGAAAAATCCGGAGGCCACGGGTCTTGATATCGCGTTGTCCGTCCGGCTGGAGGTTGGAGACACCGGTCAATTTCACGAGCGTGCCCAGCCCGGCAATTTTACGATCTACCACGCTGGGAATGCCGAAGGGCATTTTGGCCGGTTCACAATCGTCGATGAGTTGCTGGTAGCGCGGCTCGAAGATGTGCAGGTTCAAGGCGTCGCCGGGATAGACGACGATTTCGAGGGGGAAGATGGGGATGAGTTCGTCCATGGGGGTAGCGGTTTGCCGTGTGGGGAAGAACGTAGTTTCTCAAGAGTTCGTTCGCAAGAAATTGTGGCGCAAACCGGCTTGCTTTATACCCGACGAATTGTTGAGCGGTTGGAAATGTGTCCGTAAATACTTTTGGATCCGCAGAAACCTTTCGCTGAGTGCAGTTGTGCGTTTGAGCGCGTTTTTTGCCATCGATTCGAGCTACGGTTAACTGAGCGCTGTGCGTCGGTTTCAAATGGGCACGATTTTTTATGTAAATGATGCGCGGCTTTACGTTTTTCTAAGGCTTCATGCGGTTGGCCGCTCATCAATGTCGAGTCGTCGTTTGCAGTTTTCATTGTCGAGATACTAACTCGACGCATCGAAAATCAACAAAGGCTGGAAACGGTAAGAATGAAGCTCATTTTCCCACCCCCTACTTGCGCAAGATATACTATCGATGTTCTGGTTTTACGGCGGGAATATGAAGCCATCCGTCTTTATCCAAAACCCTTTTGGCGTAAGTTTCACTAGCTTTGTGGGCTGCCACCACCGCACGGCGAGCTTCCCTGACTTGCTGCTTCGTCACTTTAAATCCCCCTGGTGAATTTTCAAAAGCTACAACAATGTCAGCATCCTGTAAGTTCCAAATTGCAACGTTTCCCATGGTGTCAGGTCCTGCGCCAGTATGCTTTCGGCGCGACCAAATTTCCTTCAACGCATCATCTATTTTTTGATCCTCGATCATTGGGGCCCGTCCGCCACGCGGAACAGGCAGACGCTTTGCTTCCTCAACTTGGGAAAGCGCAGCCAAATATTTCCATTCCGCAAGTGCTTCAGGACTAGTAAAGGAATTATCCCATTTCACTGTGAGATTGTACGCCATAAATTGTTTCAATTTTCCTGGCTTGGTCTTTTCGAGTTTCACCCAATGCTGGCGTAGTTCATTTAACAGGGCGGCGGCGAGGTCTGGGAATTCCCAGTAAGCCTTTCCAAAAGAGTTCTCTGCCATATGACGCGGCCATCTCGGACAACACGCGGCCAAATGTTCAATGCTTTGAATCCAGCTGCTATGAACGTGCTTGTCAATTTCGTATTTCTGCTTAGATACCCATACTAAAACAAATTGCAGCGCCACTTTATTAAACAATGGTGCCACACTGTATTTTTTAATGTGCTGCTTCTTTTGCATGTGGCCTCATCTTTCAAAAGGCAACCACTGTACTGGATGCTTTTTAATTTTGTGCGGCGCGACGGCGAGATCGGCGGCACGGACTTGGAATTCGATTCCTTCGTGGTTTTTATAATCAATCAGTGAATTTATCCACTCATGAAATAAATCGGGATTCGCCAGAGCAAATTTTATCGCGAGCATGGCAACTTGATATTCGGCGGGGTGTCCGCGCGTTTTGAATTTGTGGGCTTTTGTAATTCGCTGAAGGGCAGCGGTGGTTCGCGGGTTGAGTCCAAGGTGGAAAGGAAAGCATCCAGCCTCATTTAGGTCTGTTTTTGCTATTGGATTTGTTCCAGTCATAGATGCCTCACTTCCAATTCATCTGCAATGCGCGGTTGCGTTTAGCGACAGAGGAGGCGAGCGGTGTCGCTGGTGTGCTTGGCGCGGAGTCTTCATTTTATCATTTTAACTGTTTTCGAGTCGCACGATAGGTGGTTGAACGTCCTCTGTCAGGCCCCATGTTACTCACTTCTGGTCACTTGTGTGGGCGCCGGCATCGGTCAGGATTTTCTGACATTCGGCGCTGCTGCCGCATTCACGGGCGCGGTCTAAAATGGTCTTGCCCCGGGAGTTCCGCGCATTCACATCTGCCCCGGCCTTGACCAGCAGCGCGAGAAACGGCTCGTTGCGCACGGCCTGCATCAGCAGGGTGTCACCATACTTGTCAGGTTTGTTCGGATTCGCCCCGGCGGCGAGTAGCATCGTGATCCTTTTGGACGGCTCGCGGGCGGACGACATCTCCTGGCGCAGAGCCCACCACAGGGCGTTGTCTTTATCCGCTTGGGAGGGATTTTTGGCCAGAGTCGTCGTCAGGGCGGTGAGGTCGCCGGGATTTCTGAGCGCCGTCTCGAGGGGAGTGGTACCCACCCGGCAGATCCATTCGAGTACGGCTATGCCGAGCACCATGGCCAGCACCACGCCCACGCGGAGCATGACCCGTTGCCGGTGCGCCACGGGAACCAGCAGCGCGTGGGCCAGGGCCATGATCAGAAATGAACCCAGCCAGAAATAAAAACCGACCAGGCGCTGCATGATGACCGCCTCGTCATTGTCGCCATAGAGTCCCGGCAGCATATATGCGCTGGCGGCGACCGCGAGAGCCACCAGGCTGAGCAGGTATCCGCCGGTCCGGCGTTTGTAGAGCGAAATGCACACCGGAACCAGCAGCAGGTTGGCAAACCAGGCCGGACAGAGGACGAGAATCCCGAGGAAGCCGAGGAGCGCCGGGAAAATACCGTAGGCAACATCCCAAGTGCCATTCTGCTCCGAACGCGTGTCCCAGACGGGCAGGGCGACCGCCAGGCCCCAGAGGAGGACGGCCAAGATGATGGCGGCCACGATCCAGAATGTGGGCTTGGAGTCAGCCGGGGCTGGATTCGCCAATTCCGATCCGGGGATTTTCATGCCCTTATCTTGTCAGGAAGGTCACCAAGGTCAAAATCGATAAATATTCGCCGACATCAAGATATTCAATACCCACGCCCCCGCTTCAGCCGGGATTCCATTCCCAGAGACAGTCAGCATGGCATTTGACCGGGTTGTCAAATAGACTGCCGGGAAGAATTCAAAATAAAAATAAAATGGAAAATCACACCGGCTGGAGAAAGGCGGCCACCATCCTGGCGGGAATTCTCAGTGTGCTTGCGACGGTCGGGCTGACGAAAGCCGCCACCATCACGGTTGATGCGGATCAGGTGCTTCACACCAATTCGCCCTATCTGACCGGGGCATGCCTCGAGGATGTGAACCATGAAATTTATGGCGGCATAGACAGCCAGATGATATTTGGTGAAAGCTTTGCCGAACCCGCGGCACCACTGCCGTTGAAAGGATTTAAAACTTATGCGGGGCGATGGACGCCGGCGGACGATGGCAGCATTCAGGGCATCGGCGGCGACGGTTCAAAAATTGTCCGGGACGGGCCGGCGATGTCCGCGGGTGAAGTCAGCGTGGAGGTGAAGTTGCCGGAAGCAAACGGCGGCAATGGCGGGTTGATACTCAAGGTCAGCGATGCCGGCATCGGCGCGGATGCGTTCACCGGCTACGAAGTTTCGCTTGAACGGCCGGGGTTTTTGGTGGTCGGACGCCATCGTCAGAACTGGGAACCGATCCGCCGCCTGCCGTGCGACGTGCCGGTCAACCAATGGATCAAGTTGACGGTCCGCACGTCGGCCAAATCGCTTGAGGTGCTGGTCAACGGCACGAGCATGATGCAATTCGAAGACACCGGGCATGCGCTCGAAACCGGCGCAGTGGGATTGCGGGTCTGGCAGTCCAAGGTCTCGTTCCGGAATCTCTCCGTTGCCACCGGTGCATCGCCACAGAAGGTGGCGTTCGAGTATGCCGGTGGCAATGACCCGGCAGACGGTGTGAGCGGCGGATGGCGTGCGATCCGGCAGGGCGCGGTCAGGGGAAGCCTTGCCCTTGCGTCGCAGGGTGCGTTTGCCGGCGACCAGAGCCAGCAAATCACTTTTGCCGGCGGTTCAGGGGCCATCGGAATCGGGAACCAGAGCCTGAATGGCTGGGGCATGAATTTTGTGAAAGGCAAAAGCTATGAAGGCTATCTGTGGGCGCGGGCCACCTCGCCAGCTGAAATATTTGTGGCGTTGGAAAGCACGGATGGCGCCGTGGTGTATGCCGAAAAATCCATGAAGCTCAAGGCGGGCGGCTGGCGGCGGCTCGATTTCAAGCTCGAACCGGACGCGGCGGACAAGGCCGGGCGATTTGCGGTCAAACTCAAGCAGCCCGGCTCGGTTTCCGTGGGTTATGCCTTCTTGCAGCCCGGTTCATGGGGACGCTTCAAGGGTTTGCCGGTTCGCAAGGATGTGGCCGAAGGATTGATCAATCAAGGTGTGACGATTTTCCGCTACGGCGGCAGCATGGTCAATAATCCGGAATATCGCTGGAAGAAGATGACCGGGCCGCGGGCGCTGCGCCCACCGTATGCCGGTCATTGGTATCCGTATGCTTCGGACGGATGGGGCATTTTTGATTTCTTGAACCTGTGTGAAGCCGCCGGAATCCCTGGCATCCCCGACCTCGACATCAACGAGTCGCCGGAGGACATGGCGGATTTCATGGATTACCTCGACGGCGCACCGGACAGCGATTGGGGAAAAAAACGGGCGGCCGACGGTCATCCGGCGCCCTACCGGTTGAAATACATCGAACTGGGCAACGAGGAACGTATTGATGATGTTTACTTTAAGAAATTCAAGGCCGTGGCGGAAGTGATCTGGGCGAAAGACCCCGCCATCATTTTGATTGCCGGCGATTTTTGCTATCACCAAGCGATCACCAACCCGTTCAACTTCACCGGTGCGGACAGCGGCATCACCACCCTGGCCGGGCAACAGAAAATTCTAAACCTCGCGAAGCAGCATAACCGGGAAGTGTGGTTTGATCTGCACGTCTGGACGGAGGGCCCGCAGCCCGACAGCAGCCTGGACTCCCTGTTCTCCTATATCAACGCACTGGACAAAATCGCCGATGGCGCGAAATACCAAGTGCTGGTCTTTGAGTTGAATGCGAACAATCACTCGCAGCGGAGGGCCCTGGCCAATGCGCTGGCAATGAACGCGATCCAGCGCGATGGCCGCCTGCCGATCACCTGTTCAGCGAATTCTCTCCAGCCCGACGGCCAGAATGACAATGACTGGGATCAAGGTTTGCTGTTCCTGAACCCGTCCCAAGTCTGGCTGCAACCACCGGGTTATGTGACGAAGATGTATTCGGCAAATTATCAGCCGCTTGAAGTCCGGAGCAGTGTCGGCGATCCGGGTGATGGCCTGGATGTCAGTTGTCAGCTCAGCCAAGACGGGAAGACACTGGTTCTGGAGGTGGTCAATCCTGGCGGGAAGGTCGTGTCCGCCCCGCTGCGGATCCATGGATATTCACCCAGGCATCCCGCTGCCGAGGTTGAAGAGTTGTCCGGTTTCCTTGATGAAGCGAACACAGCAATTTTGCCCAGACAAATTCACCCGATCCAAAAGCGTTGGCAGCCCATTCTTAACAACGATGAATCAAAGTATGACTTCCTGCCGCATTCAATCACGGTGCTGAAGTTCAAATGACCCGGTGGTTGCCGGGCAGGGTGTCAGTGGCAACTTTGAGATGTCAGATTTCATCATGTTTATTTGTTTACAGCATGGAATCTTTGCAAAGAAAGAAATGGCGACCCTACCGGGAATCGAACCCGGGCTATCTCCGTGAAAGGGAGATGTCCTAACCGCTAGACCATAGGGTCGCAAAAGGGCGCGAAATATATCAGCCCCGCGCCGCTTGTCACGCGGAAATTCACGTTTGCTTCAACTGATTTTTTAACGTAGTTTATCCACCATTTTGCATGAAAATCTTTATTGATGGCAAGTTTTGCAGCGAACGGGACGCGAAGGTGTCGGTGTTCGACCACGGTCTGCTTTATGGCGACGGCGTGTTCGAGGGCATCCGGGCCTATCATGGCCGGGTTTTCAAGCTGCGGGAGCACATCGACCGCCTGTATGCCTCGGCCAAGGCGATCCTGCTGGACATCCCGCTGACGCACGCCCAGATGATGAAGGCGACGGTGGACACCATCCGCGCCAACAAGTTGCGCGATTGCTACGTGCGCCTGATCGTCACGCGCGGCATCGGCACGCTGGGGTTGAACCCGCGCAGTTGCAAGAAACCCAGCGTGATCATCATCGCGGGCAAGATCCAGGTGTATCCGGCGGAGTTGTACGCGCGCGGCATGGACATCGTGACCGTGCCGACGGTGCGCAATCTGCACAGCGCCCTGAACCCGGCGATCAAGTCGCTGAATTACCTCAACAACATTCTCGCGAAGATCGAGGCGAACAACGCCGGCGTGGAAGAGGCCGTGATGTTGAACTCGGAAGGCTTTGTGTCCGAATGCACGGCGGACAACCTGTTCATCATCAAGAACGGTGAGCTGCACACGCCGCCGCTGTATGCCGGCGCGCTGTACGGCATCACGCGCGGCACGGTGATGGAACTGGCGGAACAATCCGGCATCAAGGTGGCGGAAACGAACCTGACCCGCTACGACCTGTTCAATGCGGATGAATGTTTCCTGACCGGTACGGGCGCGGAGATCATGCCGGTCATCAAGATCGACGGCCGGGTGATCGGCACCGGCAAGCCCGGGCCGATCTCGAAGAAGCTGACCGAGGAATATCACGCCTTGACCAAGGTGTCGGGTGAGCCGATATACAAATAGCGCGATTTGTGGCATTGTAAGTCATAGATTGATAACCGAGAACTGAGAAAATGAAAAAGCTCCCGCTGATTTCAGCCATTTGTCTGATGACAATGGTTGGAATTGCTGCTGACTCATTGAAGCAGTCGGTTTTTCAATTGCGTTTGGTTTCAGAAAAGCCATCTAGCCTCACCGAAGAAGTGGTTTTGTCCCGTAATAATTCTGAGCAGAAACTTCAGGTGCAAAAAGATTGCCTGCTGGATTCATCGGCAATAAAGACGGCCGAAGCTGTCTGGAATAAAACCGAAACAACCAAGCGGGATGCGTCAGGAGGTTTGGAGTTGTCTACCAACGTCACAACGCGAGTTAATATTGAACTTACGGATGCCGGGGCCAAAAAAATGGAAGAGATCACAACTCAACACCATGGGCAGCGGATAGCAATTTTTGTCGACAGTAAAATTTGGTCGGCACCATATATAGAAGTGCCTATAACGAATGGGCATTTCCAGATTTCTGGAAGTTATTCTTGGCCAGAAGCCGAGGCAATGGTGGAAAAAATCAGGGCCAGTATCCCGAAATAATATTTATGCAATGCTGTGTGTGCAAAGAGAAGCCGGCGACGGTGCATCTGACCCAGATCGTGGGGGACAAGCTGCAGAAGCTCGACCTGTGCGAGGAATGCGCGAAAGCGAAGGGCATCAATGATACGAGCTTCGCGATGGCGGACCTGATGCTCGGCCTCGGCGCCTCGGAGGAGCTGGACCAGTCGGCGGCGGGCGCGGAACTGAAGTGTCCGCGCTGCGGATTTTCGCAGGCGGACTTCAAGAAGTCCGGCCGGCTCGGCTGCCCGGATTGCTACAAGACCTTTGCCGAGGGGCTCGCCGGCCTGCTCAAGACGATGCACAAGGGTACGCGCCACATCGGCAAGGCGCCGGAGGCCTTGCGTGCCACGCGCGAGAACAACGACCGGCTGAAGACGCTCCAGAAAAAACTGGCGAAAGCCATCGACAGCGAAGATTACGAGACGGCGGCCGGATTGCGGGATGAGATCAAATCCCTGAGCGCCGCCGCGGGGGCGAAGACGCGATGAAAGACATCCATTCATTTCTCTGCTCGCCCGCCGAGTCCACGCACCGGCAGGGGCCGCATGACCGCATCGTAATCTCCAGCCGCGTGCGGCTGGCGCGCAACCTGCGCGGCGCGGCATTTCCGGGCTGGGCCAAGAAGCCTGAGCGCGTGAAGGTGTTCGAGACCATCCAGCCGGCGGTGAGTTCGCTCATCGACATGAAGGATTCGTTCTTCGAGGCGATGGATAATTTCACGGCGCTGGACAAGCAGATCCTCGTGGAACGCCATCTCATCAGCCGCGAGCACGCGGCGAAAAATGTGGGCAGCGGATTGGTGCTGAACCGCGACGAGACGTTTTGCGTGATGATCAACGAAGAGGATCATCTGCGGATGCAGGCGCTGCGGCCGGGCTTGCAATTGCGCCAGGCGTGGAACGCGATCGACACTTTTGATTCCGCGCTGGAGAAGAAACTGGATTTCGCCTTCGACAGCGAACTCGGTTATCTGACGGCGTGCCCGACGAACTTGGGCACGGGCATCCGCGTGAGCGCGATGTTGCACCTGCCGGGCTGCGTGCTGGATGAGCAGATCAATCCGATTATTC
>Ga0210392_10000714_pt1 | contig 19082 bp, 14 predicted proteins | sample IncBWC30OmetaG_FD_161057 | JGI IMG/M metagenome (GOLD analysis project Ga0210392, IMG submission 161057) | Forest soil microbial communities from Barre Woods Harvard Forest LTER site, Petersham, Massachusetts, United States - Inc-BW-C-30-O ...
TAAATCCGACTACCGCCAAAGGTCTCGCTATTGATGAACAAGTAGCGTTCGTCACGCCAGGCGGCGTCGAAGTAGTCTTCGCTGAAGCGCTTGACGCCCGTCACTGCGGACAATTGCGGAGGCGTGGTTACGCTGAGGGCCAGCGTCGGAAACACATAAATTGGCAGGTAAAACCCCGTGCCCAGCGCGATCTTCGCTCCGCTCGGCGAAATCTTGAGAAAGCCCGGATCCATGTTTTCCGTCACGCGGGCTACTGGTAGCCAAATGTCCGCGCCGAAGTTCTTCTGCAGGAACACGGTGCTGCCCGTGGCTGCCAAGAAGTGCCCGCGCAACGCGTAGCCGTCAACGTTACCGGTCACGTCGTTGCCGAACGCGTCGGCGACGCTGCCGAAGCTCGAGTCGGAAGCCGGCAGGGTCAGCGAGTACGTCGGCTTGGTCGCGTAACCAGGATCTGCGGCGTGCGCGGCGCCGGGCACAGTCAGCAGCGCCAGCGCGACGGCGATCGCTTCCGTCGCGCTTCGGGGAGACGTCACTTGGTCTCCTTGGCGAAGACCGTGAACGGCTTGCCCCAGCAGCCCGTATCCGCCGCAGGGTTCAGGTCTGCCGTCGGTAGCGCAATCGCTGACTCGACGGTCGCGGTCGCCGCCGAAAAGCACACCGAAAGCTCGCTGCTAGCCTGGGAAAAGTCGACGCGATACGCCGAAGTCGCGTCCCGCACGATCAAGGCGGCGCCGCTCAGGCACACGCGCTCCAGCGCGAAGAGCTGCGGCGGTTTGGCGGGGCTCGCGACGCCGCTCGGGATCAGCGCCAACGCCCTTGCCGTCGCCGTCTCGCGCAGCCACAGCTCGTTGCCCGCTTTGTCCGAGTAGTTGCCCGCAGCGAACAGCATACCGCCAGGCTCGCAGCCCAGCGCTCGTGTCCACGCCCCCGCAGCGCCCGCGTCGTCGCCCAGCTCGCTCGCGCCCGCTTGCTCGCGGCTCGGCGCTCCAGCCGCGCTGCGAGGCGACTGACCGCCGCCCCCACCAGCAACCTGCAAGCTGCCGCCTGCGGCGCCTGCGCTCCCCACTGGCACCCGAAGTTCCTCGCGGCCTCCGCAAGCTCCGAGCGCGATGAGCAGGCCTGCGCCTAGACCGCCAAGCAAATGAAGAGCGCCGCCCGACCGCGGGTCGCTCGCTGCGTACGTGTGATGCATGTCGACTCGCTGGGCTGCAAAGCAGCCGCTTCGTGCTGCTTTGCGCGGCACATTCCGGATTCCCGGACGGCTTCCCGCGAGCCACCGGAGGGCACCGCGCTCATCGACCGCGGCGGCGCTGGCAGGTCTTCGGGCTCACGAGCTTTGCGGCTAGGCCGCCTTCCTCGGCTCACGCTTCCCAGCCTAGGCCAGTGCTCCGTGAGCCTCGTTCTCGCTTACCGCTGCGGGGCAGCCCCGGATTTTCACCGGGTTCCCTTGTAAGCCTTGCCGAGGGGCAAAGCACCAACGCCAGGGCTCGCTAACGTAGCGGCGTAGAAAAGTCAACGCGTCACCTATTGCCGGTCGAGCCCGCGCTTGTTCGCGTACTGACACCATGGCATGTCGGGGGCGATGCGGCTCGTTCTGGTTGCGCTGATCACATGGGCCGGCTTGGCCTCCGCCGCTGGCAGCGCGGACCAGAGCAGCGCGGATCTGACCCTCGATTGGCAAGCGACGCCGAGTTGCTCGAGCACCGCACAGCTGCGCGAAGCCATCGCGCGCGACCTGCGTGGCGCGCCGAGCGGAGCACGCCGAGTGAGCGCACGCGCGCGTGCAAACCAATCCGCCGACGGCGCGTGGCACGTCGATCTCGTCACCGAAGCGGAAGGCGCGTCGCATCACCGCTCGTTCGATGCTGAATCGTGCTCGGCTGCAGAGACCGCATTGGCCTTGATTTTGGCGTTTGCGATCAACCCTCAGGCCGCGCCGCCCGCGCCCGAAGCTCAAACGCCGAACGGCGCCCCGGTCGAACCCGAGACGACTCCTGCTCCTGCGCCAGTTATAGCGCAGAGTCCAAGTCCGAGCCCGGTAGTTACACCAGCGCCGATTCGTAGTCCGAGCGCACAACCCACACCCGCCTCGGACACACACCTGGCCGCCGCGTCAGCCGCGCTTGCGTTTGACCTGGGCACGCTGCCCGCCTTGGCTGAAGGCGCACAGCTCGCACTCGGTCTCTCTCCGGGCCGCTTTCGCTTCGAGCTCAGCGGCGCGGATTGGTCCGATCGCACCGGGACGCAGTCCGCGAGCGCCGCGGGGGCTCGGTTTGCCCTATACACGGCGGCGGTGCACGCCGGTTATGCGTGGCCAATGGGGCGCTTGACGCTTGGCCCCCTGTTGGGCGCGGATCTCTCAGTGCTCAAGGTGGCCGGGCACAATGGCAGCCTCACGAACTATCAGGGCAGCTTTCGGTCGGGGGGAGCGAGCCTCGGCGGCGTGCTGGCGTGGGCCTTGAGCGATCGAGTCGAGCTGCACTTTTTGCTCGAGGGGATACACTGGTTCGACCGGCCGAAATTCGTCGTCAAAGAGCCCGAACCGGCCGGTCCGGCGCCGGTGTATCGACCCTGGGTGATCGCTGGGCAGGCGTCATTTGGAGCCAGTGTTCGCTTTTTTTGATGGTCCCACGCTGCGCCGGGCACTTGCTCAGGGTAAATGGCATGGACGCTGCGTCATTCTGCATGACCGCTGACGCCTTCGGCGAGCGAACGCGCGCCGTGGCGGTTCCATTTGCGCGCGTCTACAAGGAGTACTTCGGCTTCGTGTGGCGCAGCGCGCGCAGCCTCGGTGTGCGCGCCGCCGCCCTCGACGACGTCGTGCAAGAAGTGTTCGTCGTCGTGCATCGGCGTCTGCCTGAGTTCGAGGGGCGCTCGGCGCTTCGGACCTGGCTGTCCAGCATCCTGCTGAACGTCGTCCGGCATCACCGACGCTCCCTCGTGCGCAAGAGCCCGCACGAGCTGGATCGAGACGAAGCCTACGACCCAGACGAGCTGGCGAGCGACGCGCGCGACCCATACGAAACCGCAGTGCAAGCCGAAGGCACGCGTCTCCTGCAGCATTTGCTCGACGGCCTGGACGACGAAAAGCGCGAAGTGCTCGTGCTGGCCGAGATAGAAGAATTTACCGTGCCAGAGATCGCAGAGGCACTCGATCTGAAGGTCCCCACCGCCTACTCGCGGCTCCGTCTGGCGCGCGAGCAACTCCAACAAAGCCTCGCGCGCTACCGCGCCCGAACCCATTGGAAAGCGCCATGAGCGATTTGAGTCCAGAAGAGCGCGCCCTGTTTCGCCGCGCGCGCCACGACTTCGAGCCCACGGCAACTCAGCGCGAACGAAACGCGCGCGCGCTCGCGGCGCGCCTCGGCATCGGTGCCGGAGCGCTCGCCGGCAGCCTGAGCGCCGCTTCGGTCAGCGCCGCCGCTGGGGCCGCCACTGGCGTCAGCAACAGCGTCGGCGCGTCGCTCATCGTCGTCGCAGGAAAGTGGCTGACCGTTGGTCTGCTGGTTGGCGCGAGTGTGGCTTCCGGGGTCGTTGCGGTACAAGGCGGCTCAGCGCCCGCGAAGTCCACAATGGCAGTGGCCAGCGCTCAGCTGCCGCTCGCCGCGTCCAAAGTAGCGCGCTCGAACAACACAAGCCTCGCGGTCGAGCCCCAAACCCCCGCGCTTTTCGTGCCCCCACCTGCGACGCGACCGCAAGCGGTGCGGCCAGTAGAGCCACCGGCCAGCACGCTGCAACCGGAGGCGCCGGCGCCCGCTCCCGTGCTCGGAAACGTCAGCGAAGAGGCACACTTACTGCGCCGCGCCGACGACGCCTTGCAGAGTGGCTCGTACACGTACGCGCTACAATTGCTGGATGAGCTCGCAGTCCGTTTTCCGAGCGGCGTGCTGCTAGAGGAGCGCTCGGCCGAGCGCGTCTTGGTCTTGTGCAAGCTGGGCCGAACCGACCAGGCTCGCGCAGAAGCCGCGCGTTTCCTGCGTTCGACGCCCAGCTCACCCCTGGCAAAGCGCGTCACAGCGTCCTGCGCGGCTCCGCTCGACGGCAACCTGCGCTGATTTCGTGATGGGCTCGTGACGAGTCCGCGATTGCTTCGAAAAAGGACCTACTAATGAAAAAACTATTCGCGCATTCCGCGCTGCTATTGACCACGTACTCGGCCGCCACCCTCATGGGCTGTGGAGGCAGCACAGAGACCGTCGCTGCCGACGCAAACGGCGGTGGCGGTAGCAGCGACACGGGCAACAACTCTCGACCCGGAGCCAGCTCCAGCGGTAGCCCCGGAGTTGCGGGCGGCCCGAGCGAACCGTCGAACAACAGTGAAGCCGGTTCGGATTCGAGCATCGGCATCAGCACCAGCGCCGGCGTCGGTACCACCAGCACCGGCACGACCTCGGGCGAAGCCGGTGCGGACTCGGGCATCGGCACCGGCGGGAATCCCGGCGCGCCGATCAAGTGCGGCCCCGAGCTGACCTGTGACGGCGCGACCGAGTATTGCGTTGAGAGCACCGACGACAGCGGGTGCCACAACGCTTTCAGTTGTGCTCCGCTACCCAGTGAATGCCTCGCGACGCCGACCTGCGCCTGCTTTGCTAGCCACAATATCGGCATGGGCCCACCGGCATGGTACTGCTCGTGCACCGACACCGACGGCCTGTTGGCTCGTGCTTGCTCTGCTGACTGCGCGATGTGATGAGTGAGCTCGAACGCGCGCAGAGCGAGACGCACAGTTCGGGCATGCGACGTCGACACGGGTGTGTGAAACGAGATGACGCAGTGAGAGACCAACTCTTCGTGATGGGCTCGTGACGAGTCCGCGATTGCTTCGAAAAAGGACCTACTAATGAACAAACTGTTCGCGCTTTCCGCGCTGCTACTGACCACGTACTCGGCCGCCACCCTCATAGGCTGTGGAGGCAGCACAGAGACCGTCGCGGCCGACGCAAACGGCGGTGGCGCCGGGCTCACCGCGGGTGGCGGTAGCAGCAACAGCAACGACAGCGTTTCGACCGGGACGGCGCCGGCGAGCAGCAACGACGCCGGAGCCAGCTCCAGCGGTGGCCCCGGAGTTGCGGGCGGCCCGAGCGAACCGTCGAACAACAGTGAAGCCGGTTCGGATTCGAGCATCGGCATCAGCACCAGCGCGCAGATCAAATGCGGCAACACGAGCTGTGACGCCGCGACTGAGCTCTGCCTTGGGACAACCGCCGGACCCGAACCCCAGACCGGGTTCAGCTGTGAAGCACTACCCAGTAAATGCCTAGCCACGCCCACGTGCAGTTGCTTGGCGGAGCCCGATGCTTGCTCGTGCACCGAAACCGACGGCCTTCGAGTCAGTTGCTTGGGCATGTGACGGACGCCACGATGTGACGAGCAGCGCGCCGCTTGTCGGTGCGCTCGGCGTGCTTCAGCTTGCACGCCGAGCGGAGCAAGAAGGCGCCGCTTACGCGGCGCCTCGACAATCAGAACTGGTTGTTCGGGTTCGCGCTGAAGAGCTCGCTCTTTACGAGGTCCAGGGTCGTAACAGCGTGGTCCATGAACGAGGGCCGGTCGGCGTCGGCGTTCGCCTGGGCGATCTCGAGCGTCTGCTTCACGTCCTGGAGCTCCGCTACGGCGGGCACGTTTAGGTTCTTGGCGCTGAGCACGTTGATGGCGTCGTTCGTATCGGCGATCGCCAGGGCCAGGAGGCTCGTGTTGCCCGACGACCGATGCGTGCGGACGAAGTCGACGCGCTTTTTCACTTCGCGGACGTTCTCGGCCGCGTTGATGACGCGAAGGAACGCTGCGACGTCCGCCTGCTCGGCGGTGGTGAGCTCGATGAGTAGGCCCGCCCCCGAGTTTCGGAAGGTGTCGCTCACGTAGAACCCCACGGCGGCCTCGATGTCAGCCGCGGCGTTGTTGTGAAAGAGTGGGGCGGTGTCCGCCGCCTCGATGAGCGGCGGAACATTGAACGAGCCATCCGATTGAAAGCCGTTGTCGAGCGGCAGATCAGGCGTGAGCTTCGCGACGCCGGTGTCGAAGTTGCCGTTGACCAGGCGCGGCGACACGTCGTGGCAGAACGTGCACCTGGCGTTGCTGAAGAAAAGCGTCTTGCCGTTCGACGCGCCCGCCTCCCGCGGCACGACGCTCTGCAGGTCCGGAGTGTTTTGCCGTCCCGAAAAAAGCTGGAACGCCTCGAGGGCGTCGAGCTCCTCTTGTGTCGGGATGCGAAAATCGACGCCGGGCTTGCGCGACAACGTCTTCGTGAAGTGCTGCACGATGGCGCCGAATGCAAACTCATTCATCGAGCCCCGCCCCGGGGCGCCGTCGCCGCCCCAACCGAGACGAAACCCGTCTGAGTTGAGCCTTCCTTCGGTCGTGATGAGGGCGAGCGTGTGAGGCACGCTGCGCTCGACGAACTTGTGCGCTGGGTCGTCGAACCCATCAGCGTTCTCACGAATGAGCGCGCGCTGCCGCAGGAGCTTCGGATCCTCGAGGGCGGCGAGATCCGGGTTCGTCTCGGCGACAAAGAGTGGGTCCGTGCTCGGCAGGCTGGCGATGAATTGCGCGTCGATCGTCAAGTTTCGCTCGGCGCGGTGGCAGGTGCCGCAGGTGCGACCATTGCCCCCGAAAGTCTCGTTGAAGAAGAGCTCTGCGCCTCGCTGGACCAAGGCGTCGGTCGTCTCGACGTCCTGCGCGCGCGTGCCCGTCACCTTGTCGAGCGTCTTCCCCATTTTCTCGCGGAAGTAACGCTTCTCGAGAATCGTGCGCGAGCCGACCGCGAGCCGCGACGCCGTCGGACTCTGCCCGTGTCGCGTCAGCACGACCATGTCGAGATCGAAGTTGATGTTGGTGCCCAGGTTCGCGTCTAGGACCAACTCGCCCGAGACCGAGTGAAACGAGCCTACCTTGAGCAGCTGGTCGCCCGTCTCGGGCTTCACGGTTCGTCCCGAGCCGGCGACGTTCTTCACGAACCAAAGGTCGAGCGCGAGATTCGCAGGCGCATCGAGCACCGAGGCGTGGATCGCCTTCGTGGCGAGATCCAAGCTCACGCTGCCGCTCGGCGTATTCCCCGACTTCCCGCGGAGCTTCTCGGTGCTGAGCCCTGGGTGAAACCCGAAGCCCATTATAAAATTATTGTCGTAGTGGTCGACGTCAGCGATCTGCTTGAAGACCGTGTAGGCGTCGGCGAGCCCGTCTTCCGCGGTGACGGCGGACTCGGAGGCGATGACGTCGGTCTCATCGCCGGCGCCATCAGTCGACATGGGAGCGCTTCCGCAAGCGGCGCTGGTCATGGCTGCGATGAGCGCGATGGGCGTAGCGAGTAAGCACAAGAAAGGCGTTTCAGTTCTCTTCATAAGTCGATCCTTTTCGTAGAGGCCGAGCCTTCTCGTCTCACGCGGGGTTTGGGTCAACCTCTTTCATCTGCCAAGAGTTATTGATCAGGACACTTCTGCGCAGCAGAAGTACAGCTCGCGGGCAGCGTCCAATATCGCTGCAAAAAGGTCGCAGCCTCGAGAGCGCGACAAGTCGAGGTTGCGTGCGTCTCCTGCTTGACCATGCTGGCCGTGTCGTCGACACGTGCTGCGTGCTCGCCCACCGTCGTCACACACGCCGAGGTCAGCTCGAGAACGAAGCTTAGAGGCAGCCGACTCGTTTCGTATCGAGCGCGATGTCGTCGAGCCATTCGTCGGTGATGACAGGGAGCGTGTCTCCCTCGTACGTGACGAGCGAGCTGCCGTGATAAAAGACGATGCCGATGTCGAAGCTGACGAACTGAACCGCCTTCTGCACGTCGGCTTCGGCTGCCGGGCCGCCAATGTCGTCGAACATCACTTCGGTGCCGTCTCCCCAGACCCGGGGGAGAGCGGGAGTTGCTCCGTCGAAGTAGAACTCCACGCACGCCCAAGTCTTTTGAGGGATGGTGTCTTTGCTGCGCATGTACCGCTCGGGGTTGCCGTCGACACCCGTATGCCAATCAGCGAAGTAGGCGCCAGGATTGGGGCTGTGATCGTTGTCTCGGTTCGGGTCCGCTCCGTTGCTCTCGAAGCCGACTTCGTCCCAGTTGGTTTGCGAGTCGTTCGCTCGCACCAGCGCGCCGTGACCGACCGGGGCACCTGGATCCATATAGAGGTAAAAGCGACCCCACATCACGTCCCCGAAGTTCTGAAGTGGCGTACTCAGATACACCTCGGGCTTCGAGCTCAAGCCCGAGATGTGCATCGCGTAGCGGCCGTGCGCGGCGTTGCCTTCTTCGACTTTTGCGTTGCTCATGGGCAACTTCCAGGGCGCATCGACCTTGCCGCTCTCGAAATCGATGCACGCCGGATGCGCGCTCCCGGAACACGATGCGGTAACGGGCGCGCCGCCCGCGCCACCTCCGGAGCCACCTTGCCCACCCGTGGCAGTGTTCGCTCCCGACATGCCCGCGCTGCTTTGCGCCGAGCCGCCGCTCCCGCCATAACCCGCTGTGCCCGCGCTGCTCTGCGCTGAGCCGCTGCTTCCGCCGTAACCCGACGTGCCCGCGCTGTTCTGCGGTGAAGCGCCGCCGGCGACGTAGCCCGACGTGCCCGCGCCGTTTTGCGGTGCACCTCCGGCCCCGCCTCCGCCGTTGCTCGTCGAACCGCCGTTGGGCGAGCTGTTGCTGCACGCCATTGCAGCGAGCGAGGTCAGGAGACAGACGCTATTTAGTAGGGATTTCATGGTGCTTACCGCGCCGCAAATGAATTGACGTGAATTTTCGATCGCCGGCCCATGCCGCCCGCGCGATCACGTTGTGGACACCGTTCGTCGCCGACCCGTCGTAACGGGACGGCACTAGCTTCCCGCTTGGTAGCCGCGCCACACCCAGACGAGCGCATCAGGCAGGGTTTGCCTGAGGGGGCCTTGGTCGACGTGGCCTGCGCCCGGGGCCTGATCGAGATGAAAATGATAGTCGCGCGCTTTGAAGGCCGCAGCCATGCGTTGATTGGCGAGAAGCCAGTTGCGGTAGGTCGAGGGGGGATCGCTCGCGCCCATATCGCTCAAGCCAACTTCGAGCCAAACGCGGACCGGCTTGTTGGCGCTCGTGTTCCAGGCGCAGCCGGTGACCGCTTCACAGGCCGACTTGGAGAGCGGCGTGTCACAGGGCTCAACGTCGCTCGAGGTCTTCATGCCGTTCGCCTTTTCGCAGAACGCGACGATCAGGCCATTCGGTGCGGCGGTCTGGTACGGGTCGATGTCGTGATAAGCCCAGCACCCGTGAGGGAAGGGAGTGCCATCCGCCACTACGTTCACGTAAGTGCCCGAAAAGGTGATCACCCGCCGGAACAGATCCGACCGCCACCAAGCCATCGAGAAGGAAGCAGCGCCGCCCGAGCTGCCGCCCAGCGCCCCGCGCCCTTCTGGATTGTGTGTGAAGGCCACCGTCTGAGCGGGCATGCGCATCTCCGTTTGCTGCTCGACGCTCGGCAAGAGCTCCGTGTCCACCCATTCGGCATAGAGACCGGACACGGTGTCGTATTCCAAGCCGCGCTCGCTACCCACTCCATCGCCGCCACCGTTGCCTACGAATACGCCGACGATCGGGGGAATGCTGCCCTTCGCGATCAGGTTGTCGAGCACGGTCGGCACGTTGCTGTCGAAGCCGTAAAAGTCAGTGCCGTCTTGGAACACCATGACGGCGGCGAGTGTGCCGGCCTTGTATTGCTTGGGGACGTAGACCCCGACGTTCCGACTCGCCACCGCGTTTGGATAGATAACGCTCTTCGTCGAGTCGAGCGTGTAGTGAAACACCGTGCCTTGCGGCACACCCGCTGCGAGCATGAATTCGGGCGCGTCCTTGTACGGCTGGGTGAGCGTGAAGCTGCCGTCCCCGTCGGTGCCCGGATCGGTAGCGCCCGTGCTGCCCGCGACACCAAGCGAACCGCTCGCGCCTGCTGCACCTACCGAGCCGCCCCCGCTCATCCCACCCGTCCCAGAAACGCTGCCGCCTCCGCCTCCGCTGCCGCCTCCGCCCGCAATAGAGGCGACGTAACCGGACACGCCCGCGGCGCCCTCCGGTGCAGCGCCACCAGCGACGTAGCCCGACGTGCCCGCACCGTTTTGCGGTGCACCTCCGCCTCCACCTCCGCCGTTGCTCATCGAACCTCCGTTGGGCGAGCCATTGCTGCACGCTACGGCAGCGAGCGAGGTCAGGAGATAGATTCTGGCTAAGAAGACCTTCATCATGGAGCGGCGTCTGGCGTTCCTACGCGAAGAGTCGAGCAAAGGACCACTGCCGACGTCGGTGCCTTCTTTGGCCACCCGCGTGCCGAGGTCGCCGAGCTCGGTCTGGATCATTGTTTCGAGCGGCTCGTTCTTGTCATGCCAATGTGCGAAATCGCCTCCTGCTCTCCGGCGTGCTCGAGACGCTTGAATGCGTCTCGCACCCACAGCACTCTCTGCGCCGCCGGACGTGTTCTCGCTCGACCATAAACTTCGGCTGTGCTTGGGCGTGCGGGACACGGGGCGGCTCGAATCGAGCTAACTCGTTGCAGAAACTGGCCACGTTTCTGGCTTCAAACGCGCAAAATTGTGCGCCGGTCCTCGCTATGTTTCGGGCATGAAATCGCAGTCCGGGCCCGTCCGTCATTTCGTTTCGGCCTGCATGCTCATGTTCTTGGCGAGCGCCGTTGCGGAAGCGTGCAGCGCGGGCAACATTCGCGGATCGCAAGCCCGCGGGACCAATTCGGGCGGCGGTGCTGGGACCTTCTCGCTCAACACGGGCGGTAACTTTTCGCTCTCCAGCGGTGGCCTGGACGGCATGGGCGGCAGCCAGTTCAAGGCGTGCATGCAGGCCAGCGACTGCGCGGCGACCGAGCTCTGCGTGGACGGCACGTGTCGGCCGACGACTGGCGCTTGCACCGCAGACAAAGACTGCCTCGGTGACGCGCGCTGTTGCGGCGCTGGCTGCCGCACGGACGGCAAGACCGACGGAGTGTGCGTGCCGAACGACGGCGTCGACAATACTTGCAAGAAGGACAGCGTCGCGCTCGGCGTATTTTCGCCTAGTTTGCAATGCAAGTGGGCCGGCCCCGCGGCAGACGATCCCTACTTCAGCCACAGCCGCGTGATGGCGACGCCGCTCGTTGCCGACCTGCCCAACGACTCGGGCGCCGCTGCCGAGATCATCATCGTCACGAGCGACGAGGGGGAAGGCGCAGCCATGGGCGACACCGTCTACGACCCACGCACCGACCCGAAAACCGGCATGTACACCAACCCGCGCGCCAACCAGCCGGCGACCGGCGGCGTGATTCGCATTCTGAACGGTCAAACCTGCGCGCAAGAAGAGGTCATTCCCTTTTACGTGCGCGGACCTGCCGCGCCGGCAATCGCCGATCTCGATGGTGACGGTAAGCTCGAGATCGTCACGCGCACCCAGCATTGGGAAAACAGCACGGACAACGGCACTCAGCTCATCGCCTTCACCTGGGACGACGCGACGAAGAAGTTCAAACAATATTGGATCTCCGACAGCGGCTTGCCCGGCGTGAGCTCGAATGCAGGCTGGGACGGCGTGTCGATTCACGATCTCGACAACGACGGGAAACCCGAAGTCATTGCTCGTTATGGGGCGGTGTTCAACGGGCAGACGGGCCACATGCTGGCGGCTCCCAACATGAACTTGGCAGTGCTCGCCGATCCGGTGCTGGGCGACGTCGACGCAGACGGCGAAGTCGAGCTCGTAGCCAACAAAGTCTTCAAGTGGACGGGGGCCGGCTGGGCCGACGACCACCCCGGGCCCAACGCACCTGCCAATGCTGCGCCGGAGTTCTACGCATTCGCCGATTTCGGTACGCCGGGCGCGACGCCGGCGGATTTCAATTTCAAGCAAAAAGACGGCAAAGCGGAGATCGTCACCACGGGCAGCACCGGCGGTAGCGACACAGGCGGTCAAGTCGCGATCTACACGCTGGAAGGCCAGCAGATTTTGAAAGTGGATTTACCGAGCGGCGAACGCGGCGGTCCACCCACGATCGGCGATTTCGATCACGACGGCTTTCCGGAAATTGCGTCGGCCGGTGCGACCGCGTTTCGCGTGTTCGATCCGGATTGCAAAGCGGGCGGTCCGGGCTGCGTGGCGCCCTACATTCGGTGGTCGCAACCGTCGAAAGATCAAAGCTCGGCCCGCACGGGCTCGGTGATTTTCGACTTCGAAGGCGACGGTCAAGCAGAGGCGGTGTACGCCGACGAGTGCTTCCTGCGCGTGTACAAAGGCGACACTGGCGAGGTCGAATTCTCGGCATTTCGCTCTTCTTGCACCTGGCTCGAAAACCCGGTGGTCGCCGACCCGGATCGCGACACGCGCACGGAAATCGTGGTCAATTCGAACTTGAATTGCAACGTCGACTGCCCGGAAGTCGATCCGATCGACAATGGCGTGCGTTGCGACAAGAACGAAGACTGCGTGAGCAAGGCGTGCGGCGCTGGATTCTGCCGCTGCAAAACCGATCTGGATTGCGGCAACACCTTCATGCCCAATCCGGCGCAACCGAGCGTGCAGCCCGAGGGCCTCGGTTGCCGCGCGCCGCTCGACGGTAGCGATGCCACCGGCAACGTGTGTCGCGCGCTCCACCCGAACAGCCAGAGCGCGGACCAGAAAATGTCGTGGAACGCTCTGTACGTTTACCGCGACGTGCTGGACCGCTGGGCAGATTCACGCCCGCTCTGGAATCAACACGCCTACTCCATCACCAATATCAATGACAACGGCACGATCCCCGCGACCAAAGACTGGAAGCAAAACTTCCTCGATCCCAAGCTCAACAACTACCGAGCCAATCGCCAGGGCGACAAGAGCGCAAACCTGCTGCCGGACATCACCGGCGCGCTCACTCTGGGCGACGTTTGCCACACCAGCGGCGACAAGGTCGTGCTTGCGGGCAAGGTGTGTAATCGCGGTCTGCGCGTCGTCGGCGCAAACATGCCGGCGACCTTTTACAATGGCCCGCCCGCAGACGGTAAAGTGCTGTGCGTCTCCTACACCTCGGGCCCCGTGCAACTCGGCAACGCCTGCTTGCCCGTTTCGTGCGAGCTCCCCGCGCAAGACGTCGTGGGCTCCGACGTGTACATGGTCGTCAACGACGATGGCCAGGGGCACGCCACGACCGAAGAGTGCAACACCGACAACAACACCGACAAGATTGCGATTTCCGAGTGCCCGGTCGTCAAATGACGTGAGCATCTGAGCTCGCTGCGAGCTACGGCGCCAGCTCGATACCCGCGTTCAGCGACAGCTCGTTGCGCGCCACGTGAGTATCGCCCACGCTTCCGGTTCGGTTGGTCCAGTTGACCGAGAGCAGGAAGCGTTCGACCCGGGGCGCGCCGAAGGACATCCAGAGCGAGGCGCGTCGCCGAAACTCGCTGATCGGAGTTTTCGCGACGTAGTTGGTACGGTCGGCGGCTCGAAACGCGTACAAGCGATCGCTGCGCAGATCCAGACCAATCTCGGTCGGACCGAGGTCGACGCGGACGCGCGGGTTCATGGTGATGCCAGCGACGTGGTCGTAGCCTTCGGCCTGGGTCACCGAGGTGAGGTCGGGCTTGCTGCCATTGGCCAGCGCGTTGGGCAAGGCGAGCGCGTCCGCAGCACCGTATGCACCGCCAGCGTCGAGCGTGAGCTCCCAGCCGAGCTCCCGTGCGTGACCGTAGTAGCGCATGGTCAGCGCGGGCAGCTCGAGCAAAAAAACACGATCGGCGGCGCCATCGGGGAGATAACGATGACGGCTGTATTCAGCGCCAATCAGGAGCCCGAAGAGCACCTCATGCCGGTCGATGTGACCGCCGTGAATGTAGTTGTTCCGATAGTGAAGGCCAGCCACGACGGTTTGCGTGAGCAACGTGAAGTCGGTCACCGTCGACGAGCGCGGTTCGGCCAGGCTCACGTTCACGCCAAGCCGAGACACGTTGCCGTCGGCAAACGTGGACCAGCCGAGCCCCGGGCGCGCGAAGCCGGGTAAGTGAATCACCTCGGTGTCCAGGGCACCGGTGATCTGAGGGTACGCCGAGATGCCTTCCGTCCAGGCTTCGCCACCCGAAAGCGAAAATCGAAAGCGGTGCGACGACGACGATTCTTCGCAATCCGAGTGCACGCGCGACGCACCGTCCGCAGCGTCGTGCAACGCGACGAACGGCGCCAGAGTGGAGCCGAGAATGGTGTTGGCGGTCGTGGGGCAGCCGCGCAGAAAGAACGCCCCCAGTTGTGTCGTGGTCTCGCCCCAGGCCATGCCGGTGAAAGGCGTCACGATGATATCGTTGATGCTCGGCCGCTCTTGGAATTCACCGAAGAATTCCCACAAAAAAGAGGTCGTGAAGGCCACCGCCAACGACTCGAACGGGCCCAAATGGTTGGCGCGCGCGCTCGAGTAATAGAGCGTGCCGGAGAACGGGTGAAACAAGAAGTTGGTATCGAAGCCGTTGCTGTCGAACGAGTACGCCTTGCCTTCGAGCCGCTCGCGCAGCGATGGCCAGTCGTACTTGAACTGCCAATCGCGCGAGTTCGCGCTCTTGTCGTACCAGTATTGACCGATGCCCGCGCCGAAAATGGCAAGCTCCTCGAGCGCGACCCGCAAGTAGTGCGGTGGCTGCGGCGTGCTGTACGTGAGCAGCGCACGGTTACGCTCGTCCGCCTCGTCGGCAAGGACGGGGCGTGGCCAAAGTGTTGCAAGAGCGAGCGCGACAGTGGTCAATGGTTTGAGCGAGCTGCGGATCACAGCTCTCCGGACACCATCGCCAGCCAACCGTCCGAGGTGCGAACCAGGCTCGGCAACAGGTTCAGGTCATGCGCTGATTTGGGCAGCGGGTCGGTCTGCATGCCCGACGTGGCCCACCACGTGAGACCCAGCCCCAAAGCAGCCCCCAGGGCAGATGCGCCAAACGCGGCGCGCGAGCGGCCACCCTCACCCGCGATCAACGAATAGGTGCCGGCTCCGATCAACCCGCCGCCGAGGCCACCCAGATCCACGAAGCGCACTCGCGCGATGCTCGGCTGGATGCTCGGCGCGAAAATCAGCCCGCCCAGCAGGCCCACGTTGTAGCCAATCAGACCGCCAGCAAACCCGTGCTCGGTGCGGCGTGCCTCGTCCGGACTCAGCGCGGTCGTGGCAAAGCTGCTGATCAGCCCGCCCCACAAGCTCGTGGAGAGCGTGAACGAGACGCGACCCGGCGTGGTGTCGCGCACGGAGCCGACGATCGCGCCGCCGATTGCGCCGAGGGTTGCCCCGCCCCAAAGCACGGACGCAACCTCCTTGTCTTTCCAGGTCGGCACGTCGTCGCGTCGCGTGGCGAACGCGTGTTGATAGCCGACCGCCCAAATGCCTTCGCCGAAACCCAGGTAGACACCGGTCGAGATGGACTGCGGTACGCCGCGCCGAAACGGGCGGTAGCCGTCGATCAGCGCCACGCTGCCCACGGACGCCGTAGTGATCGCCGCAAAGGGCAGGACCGCAGCGCCTACGTTTTTCGGCTCGGTCTCGAGCGCGACCCAAGCGCTCGTACCGAGGCCGTACACGAACGCCGTCGCGTAGAGCAGCGTCAACTCCTGCGGAGTGCGCAGCACTGCGGCGTCGGCTTGGCTCGTCAGCTTGGCGCGACAAATGTCCGACAGCTCTTTGGCGCGACGAGCGTCTTCCGGTGTGGGTGCGTTGGCAGCCAACGCGTCGAACGCCACGTCGGCCTCGGCATCGCGACCCGCGACGAGATCGGCTTTGGCGCGCGCGTAACGCGCGTCCCAGTCTGCGCGATACGGTGACTTCGGGATCGCAGCGGCCGGCCCCGGCTCGCCAATCGTGTCTGGCGCGCTCGGCCCGAGGTCTTGGGCCGCTGCGTGCCCCGAGACGAGCGCGCTAGCGAGGCCCAAGAGCGACGCGCAATGCTTGAGATTTTGGGTATTTTTGGTCATCTCTGGTCTCGCATCTAGAAGATCGCGCGCGCTTCGAGCCCGGCGCTGTTCTCGTGCGCCGAGCCGCGCGCGTCGGCGAGGCTACCGGCTCGCAGCGTGTCTTCGGAGAACGCTCTGAGCAGCCACGTCGGTTGAACGTGAAGACCGACACCCGCGGCGAAGTGCTGCCAGGTGTCGACAATGGTTTGCGACACGTGCTCGTCCACACAGCTGAAGCGCCGACCGAGCATCGAGCCGTCCGCCTCGAGCAACCCCCAACGCAGGTTGAGCGACGCCTCGAGCTGTGCGCCTGCACCAAAGTAGTAGTCGAAATGCTGCAAAACAGAGGCTAGCGATTGGCGTCGCGCGCCGTATGCGTCGGTCGCCATCGGGTGAATGCCACCGTAAACACCGGCCACGTCGATGCGTGACGTGACCGAGACTGCCCCGAGCGAGCCCTTGTATTCGAACATCGCTCCGGCGGGTTGCACGAAGGCCGCGCGATCCAGGCTGTGCCCCGGGCCGCCGCCGAAGTCGTGAACCAAGTAGTGATAGCCCATCGAATAGCCGACCACGACGCCGCCGCCGTACACGCCGTTGGCTCGCTGACGCGCGCTGCGCCAGTAGTAGCCGAAGGGCACCACGTTGCTCTCAAACGCAAAGTCCGAGCCCCCGTGCTCGCCAAACGCCGCGCGCAGCGACATACCCGTCAGATTGCCGTCATCGAACCACTCGGAATGCTCGGCGGCGCCATCATAGTTGCGCAGCCGCGCCAAACGCTCCGAAGCTTCGATGCGCCAATCGCCTTGGTGCTGCACGCTGCGTGCCCCGGAATCGACTTGCCGACGCGAAAACGTCGGTGACGTCGAAAACACGAAGCGGTGCCACTCATCGCTCGAGCCCGAGGTGCGGCGCAGCGCCGCCCCGTCGAGCCCGTCGTTGATGCTCTTGATCGGCCCAAATACCGAGCCCAAGACGCGATTTGCGGTAGTCGGGCTCTGACGATCGAAGAACGCGCCGAGCTGCGTCAGCGGCTCACCCACGCCGATCCCGGAGAACGGCGTGATGATCAGGTCGTTGATACTCACGACCTCGCCAATTTCGCCAAAATACTCCCACAATGTGGCGCCGGCCACCGCGAAGCCAAACGACTCCACGATACCGAGGTGGTTACCGCGCGCCGACAGGTAGTAGGCGTTGCCTCCCACGCCGTGGCCACGAAAGTTCGTGCCGAACGCGTTGTCGTCGTGGGCGAGATCGGCACCTCTCAGCTTCCGCTCGAAGATCGGCCACTCGTAGTCGACATTGCTGCCGTGACGAACGTCGATCACGTACCAGACCACGCTGACGGTAGTCAGCGCCTCCAGCTCGAGCACCGCACGCAGATAATTTTTCTCGGTCGGAGCGGTGTACTCGAACGTGTCCGGCGACGGCCGCTCGGAATCGGCCGATGCGACAGAAGCCCAACACAGCGCCGCCCCCGTGCTCAATAACCAAAGCGGACGAAGCGAAGCACGACACAAGCACACGCTCGAAGTCTATTCGTGGCTCGTCCATCCGGCGAGCAGCACTTCTGCCACAGTCGTGCGGGAGCTCAGCTCTTGGTCGAGCGGGACAGAAACCAAGCGTAGCGAACCACCAAGGGGTGCTTCTTCGGCATCACCAGCGCACTCACCGTTTTCGAATCTCGTCGAAAAACGGCGTCTTGGCGCGAGACACGCACTCGACCGCGTACAAGTACATGGCCGCCGACCAGCTCTGCCAATCCTGACCGCGCGCGCGGCCGTCTTGCGCACTGAACCATTCGTTGAAACCGTACGCGACCTTCGCTTTGCGCGCCGGGCGAACCAACTCGGTCAGCGCCAGAAGCTTCTTCTCGGCGAGCCGTTGCTCGCCTGCCGCAACCAGAGCCGCCACGTAAAACCCACACACGAACGGCCAGATACCGCCGTTGTGATAATCCCCCGGGTTGTTGTAGCGCGCGTAGCGCGGGTGCCAGTCCGGGTCGCCAGGCATGGTGAACGGAAAGAAACAGGGCGGCAAGTCGACCGCGAGCAGGCGCTTTTCTCGCAACGCCGTGCATTCCTTTTCGACCCAGCTCAAAAGCTTTTTGGATCGCTGCGGGGGGATGATTCCAGTCAGGATCGCCAAGCTGTTGCCGAGCAGATCGAAGTGCTCGTCCGAGTGAACCTTGTAGGCCCATAGCGAGAGGTAGGGCTTGTGCCGCTGTGACAAGCGGCGGTGCACGTAGCGTTGACTGACCGGCTGGCGCACATCAAACTGCGCCATCATGCGCTTGAGAGTGGCAGCGCGCTCATCCTCTTTGTGCAGCCTGAGGTAGGCGAAGGTCAACGTGTTCACGAACAGGCCGTGGCCCTCGACCCACTGCTCGTCGCGCCAGTCGCTAGTCGGTTGCTGCGCCACGATCACGCTGTCACCCGGACTTTGGTAACGCATCCAGCGTTGCGCTTTCTTTCCGGCCTGGCTCAGAAAGCGCGGCTTTTGCGCGACGCTCCGATACAGCGCCAATGCCATCAAAAATAGCGGCGTCGTATCGCTGGCGCCAAGATCTTCCGGTACGTCGACGAGGGACGCGATAGAGCCGTGCTCACTTTGAGTCTGCGCCAAGGTCTCGAGCACGCGGCGCAGCGAATCCATCAGCTCCTGATTTTCGCTGACCAGAGCTCCCAACGCCACGATCATCAGATCTCGGGTGTACGGCTCGGGGTAGCCCCAAGCGGCCGTCCGCGGCAGCCCGCCGCGGCCGTCTCGAGCGTTGTTGAGTAGAACCTGAAGCGCGACCTGTTTGGCCTCTTCCACCTGCGCCGACAAGCGACTCACCCAGCTACCTCATGCTCACGTTTCATCGAATCCCCAACTTGGCTTGGACGATGGCCACGAATCTTTGAGCCACCACGCGATAGTCATACATTTGAACGGCGCGACGCCGCCCACCCTGCCCGAGCTGGCTGCGAAGACTGGCATCGTTGAGCAGCGCGCGTAGGTGCTCTGCAATTTCGGGCACGCTGGCACGATAGTCGACGATACGCGGCGTCGGAAATTGAATGCGATGCCCCGGCGGAAAGCCGTGCTCCTCGCCGACCACGACCTCGCCGATGCGGTTTTCTTGGGCAACTCCGGCAAGCAAGGCGTTCTGACCATGCACCAGGGTGTCGGTCATGGCCATGGCGTTGATGCCAATCAC
>Ga0210392_10000717_pt1 | contig 19032 bp, 15 predicted proteins | sample IncBWC30OmetaG_FD_161057 | JGI IMG/M metagenome (GOLD analysis project Ga0210392, IMG submission 161057) | Forest soil microbial communities from Barre Woods Harvard Forest LTER site, Petersham, Massachusetts, United States - Inc-BW-C-30-O ...
CCTCCATAGCTCGAAGAGCCGTTTCGACAAGTCCGTTCGGCAAGCCCCTCGACTAGCTCTGGGCCTTGAGCCTGTCGAAACGGCTCAGGATCCCGAGCATTGTCGAGGGACTCAAGGCCCTGAGTTAATCGAGGGGCGACGGAGGAGACATTGGCGTTTGTGATTTTCAGGCACCATGAATCCGAATTGTAGTGGCGTGCTCCTGCGGATGGCTTAGCCTCAATTTTATGGCCTACAAAAAAATTTCCATGGAGTTGAACAAGAAGATCGCGCTGGTCGCGCACGACAACAAGAAGCGCGATCTCATCGAATGGGCCAAGTTCAACCGCGACCTGCTCGCCCATCACAAGATTTTTGCCACCGGTACCACCGGCGGCGTGCTCGAGCGCGAACTCGGGTTTCCCATCAACAAGCTGCAGAGCGGCCCGCTGGGCGGCGACCAGCAGATTGGCGCCAAGATCGTGGACAACGAAATCGATTTCCTGATTTTTTTCTGGGATCCCCTCGAGCAGCAGGCCCACGATCCCGACGTCAAGGCGCTCCTGCGCATGGCCGTCGTCTGGAACATCCCGATTGCCTGCGACCGCGCCTCGGCCGACTTCATTATTTCGTCGCCGCTGATGGACAAAACCTACGACCGGCTGATTCCCGACTATGACGTTTACCGCAGCCGCGCCGTTCCCGGCGTCGAGGCCCCACCGATTCCGATCCCCGGCACGACTGAATCCAAAAAGCGCCGGGCGACAGACAAAACCACGGAGTGAGCGGCAGGTTTTTTAACCGCGGATGGACGCAGATGTACGCGGATAAAAGGGTAGGGCGCGACCGCCGGGCGCGCCGTGACGACGCGCTCCACCTTTTTGGCCTTCGCAGTCTTGCGTGAAGGTTTCTATTCGCGTCCATCTGTGCCTGCCCTCCATAGCCTTTGGCGAAGGATGGTTCATCTGTGGTTAATAACCAGTAACTTAAGTAGTTTCACCTCTTTCGCTCGCAATTGTTACCAAGTTAGTGTCCTTTGTCATGATTACATGAGTTCCGAGCCTTCCGCGCCCAGCACGCCCAAGCCACTGAGTCCCAACGAAGCGATCAAGACCGCGTCGAATTTTCTCCGCGGCACGATCCTGCGTGACGTGGCGGACACCTCCACGGGCGCGATCAGCCCGGACAACACCGAGCTGACCAAATTTCACGGCTTCTACCAGCAGGACGACCGCGACCAGCGTCTCGCGTTGAAAAAAGCCGGCAAGGAAAAGGCCTTCTCGTTCATGCTGCGCCTGCGCCTGCCGGGTGGACGTTGCACGGCGAAGCAGTGGCTCCTGCTTGACCGCCTGGCCGACGAGCGCGCGAACGGTTCATTGCGCCTGACCACGCGGCAAACGTTCCAGTTTCACGGCATCCTCAAGGGCAATCTGCGCCCGATGATCCAGGGCATGCATACCGAACTGGTGGACAGCATCGCGGCGTGCGGCGACGTGAACCGCAACGTCATGTCCGCGCCGAATCCCGAACGCTCGCCCGTGCACCAGCAGGTTTACGAGCTCGCGCGCGGCTTCAGCGAATTCGCGCTGCCGAAAACGCGCGCCTACCATGAAATCTGGCTCGAGGACGAACTGGTTGCCGGCGGCGAACCGAAGCCCGCCGAGGACGAGCCCATGTACGGCAAGACGTATCTGCCGCGAAAATTCAAGGCCGGCTTTGCTGTTCCGCCGTCGAACGACGTCGATGTATTTTCCCAGGATCTCGGTTTCATCGCCATCGTCGAGGACGGCAAGCTCGCCGGCTTCAACGTCTGCGTCGGCGGCGGCCTCGGCATGAGCCACGGCAACGCCGAGACATTTCCGCGCCTCGCCGACGTGATCGGTTTCATCACGGCCGACCAGGTCAACGAGGTCGGCCATGCGGTCATCACCGCGCAGCGCGATTACGGCGACCGCACGAACCGCAAGCACGCACGCCTCAAATACACGATCGAGGACCGCGGCGTCGAGTGGTTCAAGGCCGAGGTCGAGCGCCGCCTCGGCTGGGGCTTCGCGCCCGCGCGCCCGTACGAATTTACCACCATCGCCGACGACTACGGCTGGCACCGCGCGGCGGATGGCACGTGGTTTTTCATGCTTTTTGTGCTCAGCGGCCGGATCAAGGACACGCCCGGCTGGCCGATGAAGACGGCGCTGCGCGAGATCGCAAAAATTCACGACGGCGATTTCCGCCTCACGCCGAGCCAGAATATTTCCCTCAGCGGCGTGAGCGACGCGAAGAAAATCGAAATCGAGCAGATCCTCGCGCGCCGCGGCCTCGACCAGCAGAACAAGCAATCCGCGCTGCGGCTCAACGCACTCTCATGCGTCGCGCTGCCGACTTGCGGACTCGCGCTGGCCGAGAGCGAACGCGTGATGCCGCAATTCCTGGACAAACTCGAGGCCGTCATCGACGGAGCCGGCCTGCGCGACGACGCCATCAGCATCCGCATGACCGGCTGCCCCAACGGCTGCGCGCGGCCGTACATTGCCGAGATTGGCCTCGTGGGCCGGGCGCCGAACAAATACGCGCTGTACCTCGGTGCGGATTACAACGGTCGCCGGCTGAACAAACTTTTTGCGCCGAGCCTGACGCTCGACGAGGTGGTCGCGCAGCTCACGCCGATCATCAAGCGCTACGCGACCGAGCGCAGCGAAGGCGAACGCCTCGGCGATTTCTGCCTGCGCACCGTGCTGGCGGAAAAAGAAAAAGCACCTGCGGTGGAAACCGCCGGTGCGTGCACGATTTGAGATCGGAAGTTTTTTAACCGCGGATGAACGCAGATGGACGCGGATATTTGATCACGGAAACGCGGAAGCACGCAATCGAATCCGGGATTTTATCTTGTGGGCGGGGACACCCCGCCCAGAACAAGCAAGGCCAGTCCCTCCGAGGTGGAGCGCGTCGTCCCGACGCGCTTTGGCAATGGATTAGAATGTAGGTCGGGCTTTACGCCCGACATGTCGGGGATAAACCCCGAGCTACAATTGAGCGCGTCGGGACGACGCGCTCCACCTTAAGACAAATTCCGTCCCCTTCGTGATCTTTGCGATCTTCTGTGAAAACAAACCTCACACCGGCTCCGCTGCCTGCGGTTCGACCGGCTGGTTCTTGCGCACCCACTCGTTGATGCCGCCTTTCATGCTGCGGACATTTCGGTAGCCCATCGACTTGAGGTAAAGCGTGGTGTACTTGGAAAATTTGCCAATGCCGCAAACCATGACGATCGGGGAGGAGCGATCCTGCGGCAGTTCGGCGGCGCGCGCGGCGAGGTCCGATTGCGGGATGTTGATTGAACCGGGGATGTGCACGTCGGCGAATTGCCCGGCCGGACGCACATCGACAACCAGCGGCTTGCCAGCCTGCGCGAGTTCCTCGCTGAGCGCCGTCGGCGCGACGGAGTCGTAGGGATTCTTCAAGTTCTCGACCATCGATTCCACGAACTGGTCGTGCTTGCCGGGGGCGGCCTCGACCTTGGCGTCGGCTGGCGGGCACAGATCGGGGAAATGCCGGCAAACCGACGAGGCATACTTGAAAATATTGTCGGGGAAAATCACCACGGCGACGACGCCGGGCTCGTCCGGCACGAGCTTGAACGCCCCGGCGAGCGCCATGCCCGAGCTGGGCCCGGCGATGATGCTCTCCTCGCGGTTCAGGCGCAGGCAGAGCTCGAAGGCCTCGCGGTCGGCCACCTCGACCTCGCCGTCGTATTCCTTCGGTCGATACAGTTTCGTCTGCGCGAGCTGGCGTTTGCTGCGCACACCCGGGATGTCGTGGCCGTCCTCGGGATAGACGCCGAGCACTTTGACGCCGCCGCGCTTTTCCTTCAGGAAGCGGCCGGTTCCCGTGATCGTGCCGCAGGTGCCGAGGCCGGCGATGAAATGGGTGACCTTGCCCTGCGTCTGCCGCCAGATTTCCGGGCCGGTCGTGCGGTAATGGGCGTCCGGATTCGCTTCGTTCGAGTATTGATCGAGCAAAATGTAGCCGGGCTTGGCGGCCGTCTCGCGCGCGGTGGCGATGGCGCCTTCCGGCGCGCCGGGCGCCGGGCAGAGTGAATCGTCGAGCTCGACGACCTTGGTCCCAAAAAAGCGCAGGATCGTCCGTTTCTCCAGGGGAATCGCGGCGGAGAGCGGGGTCTCAAGCGTGTAGCCCTTGGCGTTTCCGATCATGGCGAGGCCAAGCCCGGTGTTGCCGGAGGTCGCCTCAACGAGTTTTTTGCCCGGCACAAGTACGCCGTGCTCTTCCGCATCGCGTACCAGGTTCGCGGCCACGCGGTCCTTCACCGCGCCGAAGGGATTGTACCATTCCAGCTTGGCATAGACCTGGGCGTGCTTGAAGGGAGTGACCTTGTTAATCCGCACCAGCGGGGTCGGGTTCTCTTCGCTGGACAACAGGCCGAGGATAGACTCATAAACCCTGCTCGCGTGATCGTTAGGCATGTTTTTGGATGCGTAGGTCGCAACGTGAAAGTAACTTATCGGTCAAGTGCGAGCAATTCACTAAGATTACTAAAGATTTGATTGGCGATTAGTTTTGGAAGGATTTCATTCTTAAGACAAGTACCCGCATGAAAACCAGCGATAAACTTTGGAAAGATGTTCTCAAAGGCAAACTGCCCGAGCAGCTCGCCCAGGAGATCGACCAGTTTGAAACCGAGATCGAGCTGCGCAAGCAGGGAAAGATCGAGGAAAAGGTTTTTGCGGAGACCCGCCTCCGCCGCGGCGCGTACGGCCAGCGCTACGACAATGGCCAGCGCTATGACGGCACCGAAAGCCGCAAGCTCCCGTTCGCCGACAAGCCCACCAAGGGTCCCGGCACGGTTTGGGACGCCCCCGGCATGCTGCGCATCAAAGTTCCCTTCGGCGGCCTGAACCCGCAGCAGCTCGAGGTCATGGCCGAGCTGGCCGAGGAATATTCCGACGGCATTGCGCACGTCACCACGCGCCAGGATTTTCAGCTCCATTTCATCCACATCGAAAACACGCCGACGATCATGCGCCGGCTCGCGGCGGTCGGGATCACGACCCGCGAGGCCTGCGGCAACGCCGTCCGCAATGTCACCGCCTGCCCGATTGCCGGCGTGTGCCACGACGAGGCCTTTGACGTCACGCCGTATTCGCACGCGCTCGCGTGGTTCCTCATGGGCCACCCGGACACGATGGAGTTCGGGCGGAAATTCAAGCCGGCTTTCAGCGGTTGCGCCCAGCACGCCTGCGGCATCGTGCAGATGCATGACATCGGCTACGTCGCCGCGGTCCGCGAGGTCGACGGCAAGCTCCAGCGCGGTTTCAAGATCGTCGTCGGCGGCGGGCTTGGTCCGGTGCCGCGCCAGGCGCGCACACTGACCGAATTTGCCCCTGTCGAGGAAATGCTGCCGCTCACGCAGGCGGTCTGCCGTGTGTTCGGCAAGAACGGCGAAAAGAAAAACCGCAATTCCGCGCGCATCAAATTCCTCGTGGACAAGTGGGGCATCGATAAATTCCGCGAGGAGGTTTTCGCCACCCGCAAGGAATTGCGCGAAGACCCGCGCTGGCTCGGCATGCTCAAGGGCGCCGAAGACGCCGCCGAGGGCCCGCTGCATCCGCCGGGCGAATTCCCCGCCATCAATGGCAACGAAAAACTCCGCCAGTGGATCAAGGGCAACGTGCGCGACCAGCGGCAGGCGGGTTACGTCACCGCGGCCGTGACGCTGCCGCTCGGCGACATCACCGGCGACCAGCTCCGCGCCCTCGCCGACATCATCGCCAAATACACGCGCGGCACGATCCGCACGACGGTTGAACAAAATTTTCTCATTCGCTGGGTCAGCAAGGCCGATGTGCCGGCGCTGTTTGCGGACCTCGACGCGGTCGAACTCGCCCAGCCGGGCTCGAGCAGCATTGTCGACGTCACCGCGTGCCCCGGCACCGATACGTGCAAGCTGGGTATTTCTTCTTCGCGCGGCCTCGGCGGCGAGCTTCGCAACCGCCTGCTGCAAAAAAGCTACCAGCTCGATGAGGCGATCAAGGGCCTGCACATCAAGGTCAGCGGCTGCTTCAATTCCTGCGGCGGCCATCACGTGGCCGATCTTGGCTTCTACGGCGTCAGCCGCACGATCAACGGCTACAAAGTCCCGCATTTCCAGGTCCTGCTCGGCGGCCAGTGGGAAAACAACGCCGGTTCGTACGGCCTGCCGATCATCGCCATTCCTTCCAAGCGCGCGCCCGATGCCGTCGATCGCGTCACCGAGTACTATGTGAAGAACCGCGAGAAGGATGAACGGTTTCACGCCTTCGTGAAGCGAGTCGGTAAAAGCCCGGTTCGTGAACTGCTTGAGCCGCTCAACCAGGATTTCCCCTCGCACGACGCCGACCCAAGTTTCTATTCCGACTGGGGCGATCCGCGCCAGTACAGCATTGGCGACATCGGCATCGGCGAATGCGCGGGCGAAGTCGTCAGCCGTTACCAGTTTGAGATGACCTCGGCCGAACGCCTCGTGTTCGAGGCCGGCCTGCACCTCGACCGCGGCGAGCTGCAGCTCGCGGGTGAGACGGCCTACACCGCCTTTCTCCGCGCGGCCAAGGCGCTTGTGCAAATGCAGTATGATGATGTCTCCAACGACCCCGACGAAATTGTCGCGGAGTTCAAGGAGCGCTTCTTCGACACGCAGATTTTCTTCGACCCGTTCGTCGGGCCGAAATTTGCCAACGACTTCTTTGCTGCTCACACCGCGCGCGGGGAAAAGTTCACCGCCGATACCGCGCACCAGCGCATCACCGAGGCCCAGCTTTTCATCGAGGCCGTGCACAACTGTTATAACAAGCTGCGCTCCACCGCGCCGGCCCTGCCGACCAAGGCCTGATTCCCAACCGCCATGGAACTCCAATATCTTGTCGCAAAAATTTACGTCGAGGGCGATCTGAAGATCGACCCGGCCAGCGTCGTGAACGTTTTCCACCGCTGGGTCGCGTCGCAATCGCTGCCCGGGATGCTGGTGGACGTGGCCGAACTGCTGCATGTCCCGGCCGGGCCCGGGGTGATCCTGGTCGGCGTCGAGGCCGATTACGCGCTCGACTACACGGGACATCGCTGGGGCCTGCTCTATCGCCGCAAGTCGCCGCTGGCCGGCACCAACACGGACCGGCTCGGCCAGGCCCTGCGCTCGGCTGCCCATGTCGCCCAGCTTTTGGAGGCGGAATTTCCCGGCCAGCTCAAGTTCAGCCGTCGCGAATTCTCTGTTGTCGTCAACGATCGCGTCCTGGCGCAGAACACGCCGGAGGCTTTTGCGGCCGCCAAACCCGAGCTGGATGCGTTCCTAAAAAGCTGGACCGGCCGCGGTGATTCGACGCTGGCGCCGCTCGATACCGATCGCCGCCGCCGCTTCGGCGTGCTCGTGAAAACATCGAGCCCGTTTGAGCTGACGGCGAATTGAAGACGTGATATTTTTTCGCAGATGGCGCAGATGGCGCAGATGGCGCGGATTCAGGCAGGATTTGGTGTCATTCCGAGCCGTGCGAGGAATCTCTGTAAGTTGACCGCGGATTACACGGATAAAGATGGATATTTGATCGCGGAAACGCGGCCCTCCTTCGCCCGTTGGGCCGTTTCGACAAGCTCAAGGCCCTGAGCCAGTCGAGCGGGCTACGCAGGGTAGCTTTCACATTGTGAAAGCTAAAAGCTAAAAACCGCCTTGCACTCGGCAAGGGGTGGTCTTCTGCTTTGCGTTCTGCTTTCGGAGGGGTGCCTGAGTGGCCGAAAGGGACGGTTTGCTAAACCGTTGTACGGGTAAAACCGTACCGGGGGTTCGAATCCCCCTCCCTCCGCCAGTTTTCTCCTCTGAGGAGCAAAAACACGAGGCTAGGTTGCCAGTTGACGTGGCAACCTAAGCATGAATCACCAAAATACGTTTGCCGTCAGCCGGTTTGAAAACCGCAACGGTGTTCCGTCGTGGCGTGTGGCCGGCTGGCTGCATGGCATTCGCATCCGCAAAAACTTCAAGACGCGCGAAGATGCTGCGGCTGAAAAGTCGGTTCTCGAAATTAAAACACTGGAGGAGGTGTCCGGCCTCCGTGCCATCGCCACGGCGCTCACTGAAAGGCAGGTGCGCGAGGCGGAAGCGCTCTTCCAGAGGGTGGCCGGTAAAGCGCGTCCGCTCTCGTTTTACGTCGATTTTGCGTTGGCGAACTATCGTGAGCCGGAACAACAAAAGATTCTGACTAAAGCAGTCACGGAGTATTGCGCGGCCAAACAGCATGAACACGAGCAGGATTTGCTTTCCATCGCGCAGCTCGAACGCATCCGCCGTGATCTTAGACGACTGCAACGCTACTTCCCCGGCGCGACGATTGCCGACCTGACGGCACCGAGACTTTTGACCTTTTTCGAGTGCGGGCGACCCGCGCTGAAAACCTACAACAACCGGCGCGGAATTGTGTCCACGCTGCTCAAATTCGCATTTCTTCGGGGATGGATTACAGAAAACCCGATTGAGAAGGTGCCGCAGCACCGTATCCGTCGGCGGCGTGGTGCGGCCAGGACGTTGAGCGTGGCGCAAGCGCGCGAACTCATGGAACATATGGAGAGCTTTGAAGGTGGCCGGTGGGTGCCGTATTTTGCGCTCTGCCTGTTTGCAGGCATTCGCCCGGGGAGGCCGCACGGGGAAATTGCCAAGCTCAAGTCCGAGGCGGTGGACTTGGATGCGGGCGTAATTTCAATTTCCGCCGAAGTCTCAAAGGTTCGTGAGCCGCGGAAAGTGACGATTCAGCCAAACCTCGCGGCGTGGTTGCGAACCTACCCGTTAAAAAAAGACGCGATTGAAGTTCCAAGCTACCGGCAGCGTAACGTGGCGCTTGTGAAAACATGCGGACTCACCCACGACGTGATGCGGCACACGTTCATTTCGATGTTCGTGGGGAAATTCCGGTCGATGGGCGAAGCGGCACTGCAAGCAGGCAATTCCGAGAGCATCATCCGCAAGCATTACCTCGACTTGAAAACCGCCGCAGAAGCCGACCTGTTTTTCGGTATCCTGCCCAAACGCGCCCACGGTTCCACGCTGCCCGGCGCAGCGCTGAGCGCAGCAGCGTGATCAGTGCGGTTTTATCGTATTCCGTCGAAGGGGCCTCAGAAATGTCGTGCCGGCACGACACATCCCCGGTGGGCGCGTTTTAGGCCAACCCACTGCTGCAGTTTGAGGTCATCTAACGACGCAATGAATAGCGTTAGACATATTGCGTCTCGAAACATAACCGAGCGATTCCGTGAGCTCCAAAAAGCTCGTGCATCGCGGAGCGGCCAGAGGCTCGGCAAATGAAATGAGACGCGGACAAACGGCGACACCCTGCGTCTTGGAACGACGTCGAAAGTGCCCTCAATTATCCCAACGGTAATGCCGCTTTGGCGGAAGGCTGCGCCGGAAATGTCGTGGCGCCGCGACACATCGCCGGTGAGCTCGTTTTGGGCTGGGATGGCCGTATTTTGCGAAGCGTACTCAGTGAGACGGAGTAGCCCGTTTTTTTGGCGAGACCGGGGCCGTTTGAGTCAGTTTTTAGGCGGGCCGGGCCACTCGGTTATGGGTACAGACGCAATATGTCTAAGGCGCAACTACGGCTGGCACAAAGTGTGCCTGAACTCGATCCGCGACGGGCGTATCCAGGCTTGTTTTCCTTGGCATTAGATTTCCATGGATGTTTCTTTTGTCATTGAACGCTAAAGGCATGGCGCCTTGACCTCTCGATGGTCTCCGCGTTCTCCTTGGATCGAAATCTTCATGTCTCGGAATCTATGACCATCCATTCAAAATATCCGAACAGTTCATTTCTCTCAACGTTAACCGGCCACCTCATTGACCTGCCACAACGCGTAGCCGATCTATTCTGCGCACTCGATGGCTTAGAAGATTCCAACTTCAGCACCGCGCTCGATGCTGACCCGCTAGCTAGGATTTGGGAAATGATGGTGGCAACAATTCTGAAAGAGTCAGGTTTGACGGTCTTCAGCTCAGGCGGAATTGGGCCTGATTTTACCACAGTTAATCACAGTAAAAAAATCGTGGTCGAAGCAATTTGTGCGACGCCTGGAGAAGATGGCCGGCCCGATTCTGTACCACCATTGGTGCCAAGACCAGACTTTCAAAAGGTTCCCGTAGACCAATTGTTACTGCGTATCCGGAGCGCAATCCACGATAAGAAACAGGTGTTGGATCGTTACCGAGAAACCGGGGTTATTTCTTCCGAAGATTTGTGTGTAATTGCAATTTCGTCGTCCAAATTAAGCCAAGCCCGAAGCTGCGTCCCGTGCCTCGGGGTAACTGCGACGCTTGGATATGGTGGCCCCTACGCTGTGTTTGATTCAAGAACGGCAGAAAAAATCGAAGAAGGGCTTCTATTGAAAGAGAACGTACGGAAAGTAAATAACAGTCTTGTAGATACGCTCGCATTCTTGGATGACAGCAACTCGATGATTGCCGGAATATTGTATTCGGACGCATCGATGTACTCGTTGAATTTCGCTCTTACGGAAGCGACCTATTTCATTCATAACCCCAAAGCCCAACAGTGCGTCCTTCCCGGCACATTCAAGGTGGGACACGAACTATGGACTATTCTATCAACGGAAGGGGATTGTTGGAAGACCTATGACATCACCCGCTCTGCTTCGTAACTGACCGAGGGCACGGCGGTAGGCTTGAATCATGGGCTAAAAGATGAAATCTAAGTCATGCGGTTTTTTGATTTTGACTTCCTCAAACCCAAGCGCAGTCCCGTCGAAGAACACGCAAAGCGCGTATTCCAACTCGCTGCGGAGGCTGGAGACGCAACGCGTAAATTTTTCAAAGAAAGCGGCGAGGAACTAAACACCCATGCTTGGTTTGGCGTTGTGATGGAATATCATAATCTCTACCTGCAGCTAACAGATCGGGCGATTTTCGGACGCATACCAGAAACAAAACGTCAGGTGCTTATGTCCGATTTTGCTGGGCTCTGCATCAACACCACCGTAAGCGCGATCTGTCAGGGCTGGGGAGACGAACACATTACCAAAATCCGGAAAGAGTGCATGGATAACTACAAGAAATCATTTCTTGATTACGGCGTGTGCAAAAAACTTTTCCCGGAGAAAGAAGAAGGCACGGGCGGGACGATGATCTGGGAATTCTCTAAAACCGTGGCTGGTATCGTGGGACACGAACTTGATATCGCTTACATGATGTTCTTTACCCAGCTCGTAGATTTCAAACACCTTCATTTGAAAGAATTTGTTGAGGGCGTTAGTAAGCTGTAAACCGGGCTTTGACACGGACGGCCCGGTACCCTACCTTCCTGCCATGCTGACAGCCGAGCCCATTGCCCACATCTACCGCGATGCCGCTGGTGTCGCGTGGATTGACCGCACCCGCGTCAAAGTGCTGGAAGTGGCCTTGGATCATCTGGCCCAAAGCTGGAGCGCCGAGGAAATCCATCGGCAGCATCCAGACCTGTCGTTGGCACAAATCCATGCTGCCTTGGGTTACTATTACGACCATCAGGCCGTGTTCGACCAGCAGATCGCCCAAGATTTGACGGAAGCCGAGCGTTTGGCCGGTTCCACCGCTGACTCGCCGTTACGCCGTCGTTTGCGCCTGCTTCAACGGCCCGCGTGAGCCTGCACCTCTACATGGACGTGCATGTGCCGCAGGGCATCACGGATGCCCTGCGTGCCCGTAATGTAGCCGTCACCACCGCACAGGAGGACAACCATGCCGAGGCCGACGATGCCGCTTTGCTGGCCCGGGCGACGGCCCTCGGCTGCGTGCTCTTCACTCGCGATCAGGATTTCTTGCAGATTTCAGCCGTCTGGCAGCGGGAAGCAAAACCGTTCGCGGGTGTGATTTTCGCGCACCAGCTCCGCGTAACGATTGGCCGGTGCGTCAGCGATCTGGCTTTCATCGCAGAAGCCGGGCAGCCCGAGGACTTGGCCAATCGCGTGGAGCACCTGCCGCTTTGATCGACATAAAAACCGAACATATAGCTAAAAGCATCTGATCTCCTGCGGCCAGTAACCTTCTTCTCCGCAGGCGGCTGGATCAATGGTGCGAAGCCGCTCAATCATTGGTTCAATCCGCCCTGGAGGGATCGAGTCAATGTCGCCAATCTCGGCGATGAAGTCACGAACCTGCATTAGACACTCGGCTAATGTGAAAACCGATGAAGCCATGAGAACCCTCTGAAACAAGTTGTCGTGATTAAGATACACGACCTGACCTCCAATCTCCTCGTCAATGCAGACCGGGTCACCTGAACCATTCGATCCGATAATCCGGTATCGAGCAAAAGCGGGCGGCTGATGCCAAACGACGGACACCCGTGTCAATGCACCACTCTTGGGCGGCTTGAAGTTAAGAAAGGGAGCCGCCTCCTTAGGTAAGCCAGCCTCGACAAGAAACTCTCGTGCGTCTGCTGAAAGCCGGACGTCGGAAAGGGAATCCTGCGGGAATGCAACAAGGCGTTCGTTCTTCGTGCGCTCCCATCTCTGTTTGAATTGTTGTGGTGTAATCACGAGTCGCGTGAGATGAGGCCTGACGTTGATCACGCAGTGAGTCTAAATCAATGAGTTTAGGTAGGCGGTGATTTCGGCGTAGTCCAGTTTAGGTTGCCCCAAGGTTGTCCGCGACCATGTTTTTTGCTTCCCGTCGGCAGATTTGTGTGCATCTTGCTGCACGTTCTAAATTATTAACCACAAACTAAGTCCGCGTTATCTTGCGACTTAGCTTCGAGCGGTAAGAGCGGTTCGAATCCCCCTCCCTCCGCCAGCCTTTCGCAATGCGAAAGGCTGCCACGCCGTAGCTTACGCGAAGGCGGGCTAATGATCACCGCTGGCGTCTGGCGATTTTTCCAACGCCTCGCGGGCCATTCTCAGGTTGTCGCGCGCTTCAGGAGAGTCGGGTGCAAGCTGCAGTGCCGCCTCGAAATGCTTGACCGCCTCGGGCAACCGGCCGGGGATGCTGGTCAGGATAACCCCCAGGTTGGTGTGGGCTTCCTGGAAATCGGGTTTGATCCGGAGGGCGGCCTCGTACTCGGAGATGGCGTCAGCTTCACGGCCCGGAACGGTGGCCAGGAGATTGGCCAAATTGCAGTGAGCCTTGGCAAAATCGGGTTTCATGCGTATCGCCGCTTCATACTCAGCGATGGCATCGGGCAGTCGCCCGGGAGTTTTGGCCAGGGCAAGTCCGAGATTATAGTGAACCTCGGCAAAATCAGGTTTGATGCGCAAGGCGGCTTCATATTCGGAGATAGCCTCGGGCAGCCGGCCTGGAATATCCGCCAGAACGCTTCCCAGGTTGCTGTGTGCTTCTGGAAAATCGGGTTTGATCCTCAGTGCTTGCTCAAAACATAAGATGGCCTCTTCTGGCTGTCCCATGGAGACTTTGTCGACCCCGGCGGTGTATCGTTCTTTGGCGTGAAGATTGACGCTGGTCAGCAGGCTGACCACCACGGAAAAAAGCAAGGCTGCGACCCAGATGCAGCGCGCCACATGGCGCCACGGCAGATTTACGGCCAGGGCACGCTCCAAACCAAGGACGCCGCACAACGCCAATAGCACCAGCGCAGGCACGAAATCCACCTGGTAGCGCCCACAGGCGCCGGCAAAAAGACCGATGGTCAGCGCGGAAACGGCGAAAAGGACCACCAAGGCCATGATCAGCCAGCGCAAAGTTGAACGATCTTCCGCGGTCCTTTTTTGCCAGGCCAGTGGCGCGGCCAATGCCATCCACACCAGGGGGATGTTTGGCAGAATACCCAGGGGATCTTCCACGCCCAGGTTGCCAGCCGGAGGCGGGGGAACCTTGATCCCGTTTACGAAGGGAAAAGAACCACCCCATTGGATCGGTTGCAGAAAATAGACCCGAAAATTAAACCAAAGGTTATTCAGGCCAAACACGTGCGGCCTCTCATGCTGATTATTGGCCACCAACTGATAATGCTGGCCGAACTCAAAGGGGCTGTCGAAGCGCAGGTAATTGTAGAGCATCAGCCCCAACCCGACGAATGAAATCGGAACCACCGCAGCCGCCAGCATGCGGGCCATGGCGAGCCGCTGCCGCTTGTCGCCGCCGGGTGATGAAAGGCAGGCGCGGATGACCGGGACAAGCAGGATCACCGCGCCGAACAACAGGTTTGGTCGCGCACCCACGGCCAGCCCGTAAGCGAGGCTGGCCCCGGCCAGCCACCAGCCAGGCCGGGCTGGATCATGCAATGCGCGCCAGATACACCCTAGCGCCAGCATCACCATGGCATAGGCGCAACTGATCGACACTTCATACACCTCCGGCCGCTGCAACAGCAAGGGAACGCAGGTGGACAGCCCCAACGCGAGCGCACAGGCCGCGGCCACCCAAGGCCGGCTTTCTGGAAAATAACGCCGCCGAAGTCCGCCCAACAGCGCAACACTGGCCAGGAAACCCACCGAGCAAAAAATCGCCACCGCCTGCTTGTGAAACAAATAGTGACCGGTCAATGCGGCGTAAGGCCAGAAAAGGACAATGGCCGGGGTGACACCAAAATACAGGTACAATTTGTTTTTATAGTAACTGATATCGTGTAATCCACCAGCCCGGTAGGAGATATTGGCCGCCGGGTCGTAGGGATCGGCCAGCTTGGCCAGCCCGGGCGGAACCTCTCGTTTGAGGTTGAGCTGGCCACTGCGAAAACCCTGCACCAACTGGTTATAATAAGCATCAGCCGGGTTAGTGATGTCATACAGTTGCCGCATGCCTGGCCGGGCGGTCCACGCATAAAAGCCCAATACGAGCATGCAGACAGTGATCAGGAAAGCGGGCGGAATAAACCGACCAACGCTCATTCGTCCGGTATCGGAAGTATTGGGCGGGGGAGGTGGCGTCGCGCCGCTTGTCGCCGTGGCCGCTGCCCTGGCTCTACTCTTTCTCGACATCGAATAATTCCAATTCGCCAGCAAAGTCACGGCAACAAGTATTAATGCAGGACGCGCGTGGCGGATGGGATTTGGTCGTTGGTAATTGGTCATTCGGCGCGACTTCAGTATAACAACCCTCCCGGCTGTTTTCGCGGCGTTGGGCATGGAGCTGCTCATCTGCACGAAATCCAAACTACCAACTACCAATTACGAACTACCAATGACCTACGCCCGGGCCACGGCGCCGGGTTTCAGGATCACCGGCTGTTGCGCGGTCGCCTTGCTTTCGGCGACAAAGCGTTCCAGTTCCTCGATGGCGCGTGCCGGGCCGTCTTCCTTCCGCAAAATTTTGCGAGCCTCAAGCGCACGCGCCTTGTAGCCGGGATCGGCGGTGATGCGTTCCGTCGCGAGGTAAAGCTGTTGCGGCCAGGTTTTTCTCGCGAGACGAAATCCGCAGCCGAGCCGTTCAACTTCCTGCCCGAAAAACTGCTGGTCGCCGATGTGCGGCACCACGATCTGCGGCACGCCGGCGTGCAGCACGCTGGCGGTCGTGCCTGCGCCGCCGTGGTGGATGACCATCGAGGCATGGCGGAAGAGCTGGTCGTGCGACACTTTGCCGACGATCTTGATGTACTCGCAGTCGGGCGGCGCGGCAAACTCGGCCCAGCCGCTTTGCATGATGATTTTTTTTCCGCGCGGCCAGTTCTTGACGAAACGCCGCATGACGGCGCGCCGGTTGTCGTAAACCATGCTGCCGAAAGTCAGCACGGGCACGGGTTCGCCGCCGGTGAAAGCCGTCACCTCCGCATCGAGCGCGGCATCCTCCGGCGCCTGCCAGCGGCAGTAGCCGGTGAAGCGAAAGCGCGGATGAATCTCCGCGTGGGGCGGCTGCATGAGGGTTGGCGACACGCCCACGAGGACGAGATTGGCCGGCTCGGAAAAAAACTTGCGCACCTTGGGCAGGCCGGACGCACGCAGCGGCGCAGCCACGGCGCCGTTGATGATGGTGTCCACGGCGACATTGCCCACCCGCCAGAGCGCGCTGTTCCACATGCGGCGCACCGGACGCGGGAACCATGAGGGCAGGGCCAGGTTTTCCGGCGGATAATCGGGCGAGGGAACCGCCTGGTGCGCGAAGGCAAAACTCACGAAGGGCACGCCCTTGCGTTCGGCCATGCTGCGGTTCATCGGAAACAAATACGACGATACCAGCAGGTCGGCATCGTCAAGTGCCTTGTTCATGCGGGCGATCATCTCCGTGATGTAGGGCAGCGCACCGACGTAGATTTCGCGGAGCTGGTAAAGCGGCAGGCGGATTTTTTGCAGGCGGCCCATCCAATAGCTGAGGTCGGCCTGTTCCCAATTCGGGCAAAGCGGCAGAAACTCAATGCCAGCGGCCTCGATTTCACGCTGGTAGATGGGAATCGTGGCAAAACGCACCTTGTGCCCGGCACGTTGCAACGCGACCGCCAGCGCGATGATCGGGTAAATGTCACCCGTCGAACCGTGGGACGTGAGAATGACGCGCATGGGTTAGTGTGATAAATATTACCCAACCTGCACGACGAAACTTGTCACAGGTGTGTGACGTTTACGTGACGTGAAACGTCACGAGTAGTGAGTAGTTTGTATTTGGTAATTGGTAGTTGGGATTTTGAAAAAGCCTGCCAAGGCATCCCATCGTACAGTTGGAATATCGAAATCCAAACTACCAAAAACTAACTACCAACTACAAATTACTTTCTTCGCGCTACAAATCTGCCAGCAGCGCCCGCAGTTCCCGCTCCGGATCCTCGTGTTGCTGTTCGACGGCGAGGCTCAGGGCGTTTTCCAGCACCGGCCTGCCTTCGGCGCGGCGGCCCAGCTGCACCAGGAGTTTCCCCAGCAGGATCCTCGGCATCATCCAGTCGGCTTTTTTTTGCGCGCAGAATTCAAAGTGAGGCACGGCTTCCGCGCCGCGCCCTTCCTCGCTGAGCGCCTGCGCGAGGCTGAAGCGAAACAGCTCGTTGTCCGGCTGACGCGCCACCAGCGCGGCGAAGTGCGCGGAACGGGCAGGGATATTAGTCTGACTCATCGATGGCTATAAGTACCCCGGTAATATTGTCCGGCCCGCCGCGGCGGTTAACGTTTTCGATGATTTCCTTCATCGCGTCCGCCGGATTGTCGGCCCGCCCGAGGATTTCCGTCAGCTCGGGTTCCTTGATCACCCGGCTGAGTCCATCGCTGCAAAACAACACGCGTTCGCCCGCGGCGAGCGGCCGCACGATTAAATCGACCTCGGGTGGCTCGGCCTGGCCAAGGCAGCGGGTGAGCGAGGCCCGGCTGGATTCGGTGAAATAGGCCAGCAGCCGCTGGGCGCCGCGCAGGTTGGCTTCATTTTCGAGCGAATGATCCAGGGTCAGCAAATCGAGCTGGCCGTCATGCCACACGTAACAGCGCGAATCGCCGACGTGGGCGAGATAAAGTTGTCCGCCGGCGATCATCCCGAGCGTGAGGGTCGTGGCGATGCCGAGTTCAGGGCTGATCTTGTGCCCGAGCGCCAAAACGCGGGCATTGGCCTCGCGCACGATCTGCACCAGGTCGATGGCTTCGCCTTCCGGCACGGCGCGATAAAGCTCGCGCACGGTGTTGACCGCCATTTGCGAGGCTTCCGCCCCGGCCGGCAGTCCACCCACGCCATCGGCCACGGCAAAGAGGCCGGCCTCTTCATCACACAGATAGCTGTCCTCATTTTGGCGGCGGACTTTGCCGATGTCGCTCAAGGCGGCAGTGCGTAGATGCATATTAAAACAGACCAGATTATGTCAGATTAGCGTTCAAGAGAAAGGCAGAAATCTCGTCTCGCGCGTGTCGCCGGTGAGGCTTTCCCAATGCGGGGTGGGCAGGCTGTCGAGAAAAAGGCGTCCATAAGTTTTTGCCAGCACGCGCGAATCGAGGATGGTGATGAGGCCGCGGTCGTTGGCCGTGCGGATGAGCCGGCCCACGCCCTGGCGGAACTTGATGAGCGCGTCGGGCAGGGTGAGCTCGTTGAACGGATTGCCGCCGCGGTCGCGGATGTGCTCGGCGCGCGCCTCGAGGATCGGGTGGGTCGGCGGGTCGAAGGGCAGGCGGGTGATGATGACCTGGGAGAGTGAATCGCCGGGCACGTCGACTCCCGTCCAGAAACTGTCGGTGCCGAACAGGATCGCGTTGCCCAGGTCGCGCATGCGCGTGGTCATCTCGGTGCGCGAGAGGTCCTCGCCCTGCACCAGCAACGGGCGCCCGGCCATGGAAAAATCATCCCCCAGCGCCGCCGCGCAATGTCGCAGGTCGTTGTAACTGGTGAAAAGCACGAGCGTGCCGCCGGTGACGCGCAGCGTGCAAAACCGCAGCCAGTCCACGAGCGAGTCGAGCGACAGCCGGGCATCCTTGGGCGAGGGCAGGGGGATGTCGGCCGCCACGTAGACGCGCATGTTGCGCTCGAAATCGAACGGCGACGCCTCCACCACGGCGTGCGCGTCGTCCGCGCCGATGCGCTGGGCGAAGGTTTCGATGCGGCCGCTGAGCGCGAGCGTGGCGCTCGTGCACACGACGCTCGTGCGGCAGCCGAAGAGATGCTCGCGCAGGGCCGGCGCGACGTCGATGGGCGCGCTGCGCAGCGTGACGATGGTTTGCCGCCGGCCGGTGCGCTCGGCCCAATAGACATGGGCCTCGTCCGACAGCGCGAGCCACTCATTGAAACCGGCGCGCAGGCTCTTGATCCGCCCGGCCTGGTCGAGCAATTCATCGCGGTCGCGGCCTTCGTCGAGGCGGTCGGCGAGCTTGCTGATGATTTTGTGCAACGCGGTGAGCGGGCCGTCGAGCATCGGCTCGGCGACATCCTGCTCGCGCAGGCGCACGATGGACTGCGAGGCGAGCAGCGTGGTGGAAATGAAATCAAAAAACTGCCGCGATGCATCCAGCGCATCGAGCACGAGCTGTTGGGCCTCGGCTCCCCCCTCCTTGCGCAGCAGGCCGCGTTTGGTTTTTGGGTTGAAGAGCAATTTCAACGCGCGATCGACGCCGTAGCTGCTGAGGCTGAGGCCGAAATTTTGTGTGGCGACCTCGGGGATGGTGTGGGCCTCGTCGATCACGACGAAATCG
>Ga0210392_10000718_pt1 | contig 19018 bp, 21 predicted proteins | sample IncBWC30OmetaG_FD_161057 | JGI IMG/M metagenome (GOLD analysis project Ga0210392, IMG submission 161057) | Forest soil microbial communities from Barre Woods Harvard Forest LTER site, Petersham, Massachusetts, United States - Inc-BW-C-30-O ...
TGTAGGCCGTCGGGTTGCGCCAGAAAGCGCTGCGGCATCGCTTTCTGATCGCAACGACGGCCTACAGTTGTTTTCCGCAGCCAATTCATATCCGCGCCGATCCGTGATATCCGCGGAAAAATATGAATAAGTGTCTGTAAGTGTTCATCAGTGGTTAAGTCCGAATCCGCGCCTGCCGCGCCGTAGCTTTAGCAAAGGATGGTCCATCTGTGTCCATCCGCGGTTAAAAACGGATCGTAGTGACACTTGACAAGTTCAGCTTGAATCCAAACTGCCGGAGTTCCACGGTTGTCACAATCCATGAGAGTCATAATTTGCACAGACGGTCCTGAGGAGCCAAAGAGCAAACAGAACTGGGCACTGGGGGCGCACCTGGCGGCGCTGAAGCACGACGTTTGTCTGGTCACGGAGGGTAGGCGCCGGGATTTGGTGGGAAATTGGAAGGGTTGTCGCGTGGAAACCTGGCCGTCCCGGAGGCCGTCGGGGATTCGCGACGGTGTATTTTTTTGGCGACTATTGCGCACGTTTCGACCGGACGTTGTCACCACCAATTTTTTCAGCTTTTACCTCGGGATATCGATTAGCTTTCTCCAAAGAATCCCCTGTCGCGTGGCTTGGTACCGTGGATTGCTCGAGCAGAGCGATCTGGATTTTCCAAAATCGAAGCCAAAACGCATGCTGAAACTGGCGATCAACCGTCGATTGTTTCGCATGGCCACCCATCACGCTCCGGTCTCACCGGCTGGATTGGATGACCTGATTCGGCATTATGGAGTCTCGCCGGACAAATGTCGGATCTTCCATACCTGTCGCGCGGACCCGCAAATGGTCGAGGCATGTAGGGTCAAGCCGCCGACGGCGTACCGGCATGTCGTCTTTGTCGGTCGTCTCCACTATAGCAAGGGACAGGATATCCTGCTCCACGCGTTAAAGAAACTCGGTGACGCATGGCCCGATCTCCCCGTCAAGGTTACGTTGGTTGGAGGCGGCCCGGAAGAAGCAAATTATCGACGACTCGCCAGGGAATTGGGCGTTGATGAGCAGGTATATTTCACGGGAAGGATACCCAATTCCGAGGTTTTTCACCATTTGGAGGCGGCCCATCTGATGGTTGTGCCGGTGCGAAGCGAGATCGGCCCCGGGGTCATTCCAGAAGCCCTGGGCATGGGTTTGCCAGTCGTGGTCTCCAGCTGCGGGGGGATGCCGTCACTGCTTGGCGATTCCCCGGCGGTGCAGTTCGTGCCGCCGGTCGATGCCGATGCCCTGGCGGATGCCATAGGGGAGATTCTTTCCGACGAACCGCGCCGGTTGGCGATGGCTGCCGAGGCCCGGCGACTCTTCCTCGCGAAGTTTAACCTCGATCACTGGATCAATGGAGTGGCGGACTGGCTCGTTGAAATCTCTGAGGCCAGTCGCCGGCCGGGTTTGGTGAAATCCCGAGCCATCCCCGTCGCACCATGATTGTCGTTATCCCAACCAATCGCGAAGTAAAGATGCCGTACTTGCAGCCGCTGATCGACAGCGGGGCACGGTTCATTGTCATTGACGACACCGAGGGCTCGATCCGGATCGATCACCCGCAGTTCGAGGTTTTCAACTGGGCCGACCGTCGTCGATTGCTCGGTGATCTGGACGTCGCTATTCCGCGGGCGAATGGGGCCAGCCGAAGTCTTGGTTTCTATCTCGCATGGCACCGCGCGGAGCAGGACGAAATCATCGTGGCGCTGGATGACGATTGCGAAGTCTATCATGCCGATTTCGCCCAGCGGGTGCAGCGAGCTCTTGCGAGCATGGCGCGTCCCCAGGCGAGGGCCGAAGGTCGCCATCTCAACATCGTCGACCTCTACGCGGGGCCCCCCCGCAACCTTTTCCCGCGAGGGTTTCCCTATTCGGAACGAGGCGCATACCGGCCGTGCGAGATTCGCGAACAGGTGATGCGTGAGCCGAAGTTTTGCCTCGGGCTCTGGAAACAGATCTTCGACGTCAATGCTATCGACAAGATCAAGGGGCCTGCCTTCTGCCATCCCGACATCGAGCTGCAATATCCCTCAGTGGTGATCAGCCCCGGCAATTTGGTCTCCGTCTGTTCCATGAACATGCAGTTCCGGCTGGAGGTCGCGCCGGCAGCTTACCAGCTTCCGATGCACGTCGAGGTAATGCCGGGCTGGGTGATCGACCGTTATGGAGACATCTGGGGCGGATTTATCCTGAAGGCCCTGATGGACCTCAAAGGCGACGCCATGGTCGTCGGCGAACCGATGATTCGTCATGTCAAAGAGGGCAACGTGCAGCGCAACACCTGGCAGGAACACATCTGCCATATGGTCAACGATGAGTTTCTCGGTATCCTCGCCGCGGCTGTCACTCGCATCCGGCCGGCGTCCTATTTGGAAATGATGGCGGCGCTCAACGATGAGTTTCGACGGGCAACGTCGGGATGCTCGGCCCTGCTTAAGCCGTATTTCGAGCATCTCACGGTTGCGCTCGCGGCCTGGACCAAGGCGTTGGCGAAGTAGGAATCGCAGGATCCCCATCAATAACGGGCTCTGTTATTAGCATCAGTGACAATCAGTGCCCATCAGTGGCTAAGAATGGAAGGGGTAGGGTAGTAGTTGGTAGTTTGTATTTGGTAGGATCGGCCGTGTGGCACCTCATTCGACTTCCTCTCCAATCGCGACGTGCCCTGGGCTTAGGAATGTCTTGATCAGCGCACCCTTTCCACAAACCGTGACATGGCCGAAACGCTTGAACCAATCGCCCTTCGGCACGATCGGTTTTCTTTCAATCCAGTGGAGAACCTGCATCAGGTCGTCCTTGGTGATATTCCGTTTCGCCACGCGATCCAGGAGATGGGCCAGCAATGCCGGGGGAAGGTTGGCCCGCTGGATTTCAGGCATCGAGTTGATTTGCCGGCTTCCCGTAATATCCTTCCAGAAACTGCTTCTTCAGTTCAGCCGCTTTTTTAGCATTGTCGGTGGCGGCAAGTTGTCCGGCGATTCGTCCTAGTTTATCGAGCGGCAACTGCCTGACCGTGAGAGTCATCTCCAGGTTGAGCGCCTCGGCGGCTTTCGCCATGGTCTTGAGCGTAATGGAGGTGTTTTTCCCGTCCAGAATTCTGCGGATGGCATGGCGGTTGGTCTTGGTCTTCTTGGCGAGGCTGGAAATGCTCAGATGATCGAACTTCATCTGCTGCTTAATGGCATTGGCCAGGGATTTCTTTAGCTGGACGGCGGCGCCACTCATGCCATAGAGGTGATCCAAAAATGGCCCAGTGTCAAGCGACCCGTCCGTGCTGTTTTTGGCCACGAGGGATCCCAAAGAGCTCTAGAGGAATGTTTTCACCATCCTTCGCCGAGGCTACGGATGGCACGGCCGCGGAGAACGCGGAGGTCGCTGAGGTTTAATGGACGCTAATTCACGCTAATCAGCTGTTATGAAAAACTGTGCTGCGAGCGCAGCACACGCCGCACGGCGTGTAGGCCGTCGGGTTGTGCCAGGAAGCGCTGCGGCAGCGTTTCCTGATCGCAACGACGGCCGGCAGAGTTTTTCAGCAGTCCGCAAACATCCGCGCCGATCCGTGCGATCCGCGGAAAAATATCAATAAGTGTCTGTAAGTGTTCATCAGTGGTCAAATCCGAATCCGCGCCTGCCCCGCCGTAGCCCGTTCGATAACGGCTCAGGGCGAAGGAGGGTCCATCCGCGGTTAAAAAAAAATCACGGATGCGGCGTGATCGCGACCACTGAAATAACAGAGATGCGCCTGTTCCCGGCGAATTCGTCCGGACCATAATGCCAAAAAATGCGATAAGCTCCGGGGGTATTGTTCTGAGCGTAAGCCTCAAACACCTTTTCGCCATCGGGTCCGGTTAAGGAGGTAAACTCGTGTGTGTTCAGGCTTGGATGGCGCGGATTTGTTTCCAGGTATCCAAGGGCTTTATTAATCTGCTTTAGTTCTGCCGATGATGCCGGGTCGTCTTTCAGCGATTTTAACCGGGCTTTTGCTTCGTCGGTGAAACGCAGGGCTCGTTGCATAAGTTATTCCTTGGCGTAGCGGGCGAAGGAACCGAGGTTATGCCGCTTCCCTTCGGCCGACTCTTTCAATCCTTGCTTCACGCTTGCAAGCGCCTGCGGGTTCTCAAAAAGCCAGGCTTCCGACGCCGGAATGGTTTTCACTGGATCGAGCACGATCTGCCCCAGGGCGTTTCGATAGAGGTTGAACGCACCGGCGCCGGTCATGGCTTCGCCGAGCGAGAGGCGTTTCTTTGCATCGGGTTGAACAAACTCGGTGATGAGTTGGAAGTCAGCGTTCCTAATTACTTTGATGGGCATGGCTAAAAGATGGCTCAAGGGGAGGAAGAGTCAAGTGGGATGCGCCCACATTGGCTCGGGTACCGGAAAGTATCAGGTGCGGGAAGTAACAAGTATCAGGTTTTCAAGTATCAGGATTAGGATTCAGAATGCAGGGTTCGGGAGTGGCTTGGCCATCTTGGAACTTGTTACCTGTCACTTGATACTTGGGCCTTTGATATGGGGTAGGGCGACGTCTCCTGACGAGCCGATTTTTTACCACTGATGGGCACTGATTGTCACTGATGTTTGCAGGCTGCTGGAAAACTGTGCTGCTGCGCAGCGCATGACCGCAGGCCGTGTAGGCCGTCGGGTTGCGCCAGAAAGCGCTGCGGCATCGCTTTCTGATCGCAACGACGGCCTACAGTTGTTTTCCGCAGCCAATTCATATCCGCGCCGATCCGTGATATCCGCGGAAAAATATGAAAAAGCGTCTGTAAGTGTTCATCAGTGGTTAAGTCCGAATCCGCGCCTGCCGCGCCGTAGCTTTAGCAAAGGATGGTCCATCTGTGTCCATCCGCGGTTAAAAACCTGATCTGGTAAGGTTGCGTCTTTCCTTTACCTCTGCGTCCTCCGTGACCTCCGTGTTCAAAATCCATCAGCGGCCAAAAATGGAAAGGGCGATCCTTGACAGCGCAGCACATGTGCGTCATTTATGTTGCACGTGAAAACAGTCTCTCTCCGCCACATGCAGCACCATTTAAGCGAGGTCTTGCGCCATACAGACCATGGCGAAGAAGTGCTCGTGACCCGCCGCAACCGCCCCGTCGCCCGCCTGGTGCCGATCAGGCCCAGCGCCGCCAAGATCCATTGGCCCAAGTTCGCCGCCCGGGCGATCCGGATGGTTGGACGTCCGCTCAGCCAAGTCATCATGGACGAACGCGACCAAGCGTGAAAGCCGGCCTCTATCTCGATACGAGTGCCTTGGTGAAGCTCTATGTGGCTGAGCCGGAAACCGAAAAGCTGGCCGCCTATGTGACCAGGCAGCCTGGCCCTTTGCCTTATACTTCCCTGCATGAACTTGAGCTGACCCATGCTTTGGAACGCCGCGCAGCCGACGGCGATTTGCCCAGGGCGGATGTGGCCCGCGTTTATACCTTGATTGAAAAAGACCTTGCGGACGGCACATTGTTTCGGCCCGAATTCGCCTGGGAGAGCGCTTTTTCCAAGGCAAATTATCTGGTGCGCCGGCATAAAAATCTGCGTTCCCTGGACAGCCTGCACTTGGGCTGTGCATTGGATCTGAACTGCTCCAAATTTGTCACTTTCGACCAACGCCAGGCCCGGGTCGCGACCGCCGAAAAATTTGTGCTCTGGCCTCCGGGAATTTGAGATTCACGGGATGCTTATTTTCACCGCGGAGAACGCGGAGGTCGCAGGGATTTTTTAACCACTGATGAACACTTATGCGCACTTATTTTAGGCTGTCATGAAAAACTGTGCTGCTAATTGAGCATCGAAAAAGCATCAGGTATCAAGTTTTCAAGTATCAGGATTAGGATTCAGAATGCAGGGTTCGAGAGTGGGTCGGTCATCTTGGAACTTGTTACCTGTCACTTGATACTTGGACCTGCCGCCCGCAGCATTTCCTGATCGCAACGACGGCCAACAAAGTTTTTCAGCAGCCTGAAAACATCCGCGTCCATCTGTGTCCATCCGCGGTTAAAAGCCTGATGTAGGAAGGTTACGTCTTTCCCTCTGCGTCTGCCGTGACCTCCGTGTTCAAAACCCATCAGTGACAATCAGTGCTCATCAGTGGTTAAATCCCAAATCTGAGGTTTGCGGAACACAACTCGGTCTACCTGAAGCGGCCTAGGTGACTTTTCGCTGCAAAACCCTTTGGCTCTTGACTAAATTTTATTAGCTTGGCGCGATATAAGCTTAATTCGACAACGATTGGACTTACAAGCCGGTCTTTTCATACAGCCAGTTTGTAGGTCATAACATCCTGTTGAAATGGCTGTTACGGCAGCCAGGGCGGGATTTCTCCGCGGCAGATACCGACTTAAATACTTAAACTGAAATTAAAAATTCTATGAAGACGATTCCCACCTTATTGCTGGCTGCTTTGTTTGCAGTCGCCCCGAGTTTACGCGCGGATAGCGCATCCGATGTGACGGCGATCATCGCTGCGGCTACGGCCGATCCCACCAACGCGGCGGATATCATCGCCAAAGCCGTGGCGGCAAATCCCGACAACGCTGCGGCCATCATCAGCGCGGCCGTAAAAAGTTTTCCCTCCCAGGCCTCGGCCATTGTGACCGCCGCCATCGCCGCGGCCCCGAGCTCGGCCCCGACGATCACCCAATCGGCCATCACGACCGTGACGGCGAACGCCGCCACGCCCGCCGCGGCGGCCGCCGCCGCGGCGGACATCACCACGGCCGCCGTCACCGCCGTGGTGAAAGCGTCCACGCCGGAAAACGCCGCAGCCGCGGCCGCAGGTGTCACGAATGCCGCGCTGAAGGCCGATCCCACCGATGGCGCCGCCATTGCCGGGGCGGCCAATGGCGTGTTGCCCGGCACGGTAAACTTTGCGCCACCCGGCGGCGATACCAACCAAGGTGGCACCACTGGCAACGGGAATACCACGAATACCCAGACCATCGATACTTCCGTAGTCAGTCCTTCACATTAATCCAAAAATTTCGCAACCATTCATCCAGTCTGCCGTCATCCTGCTTCAACTAATACACTAATGAACCGTTCCCTCCTGCGGCTCGCCTCAGCCCTGTTTATCCTAAGCTCATTCTCCACCGCCTATGCCGTGCTGCCCTACAGTGAGGGCTCCGAGTTGTTTATCACCGGCACGGGCAGTGCCAGCTACAACGACAATGTATTCCTCGTGAATACCAAGGAAAAGGGCTCCTTTATTTTCGATGAAATTCCAGGAGTGGAGATCGATGATAATACCAATGCCGACACCAAGGGAATCCTCACGTCCAAGGAAGACTTCGTGCAATACGCCAGCCTCAGCCATCAAAATACCGAACTTAACCACACCGACTTCAATGGTAACTACAGCGACGACAAATTGCTCCTGGATATCGATGCCGGGTTCAACCAGACTGCACAAAACAACCGGGAAACGGTCGGGGTGGTGCAAAGGGGTGTGATCGTTCGCAATGACATAACCAATGCCACACCGAATGGCGAGTGGACCATCTCGGAAAAAACCAAGGTCGGGGTGGGGTTCAATTACAACAGAAACCATTATAAGACGGCCGGATTTACGGACCTTACCACCTATGAAGTGCCGGTGAACGTTTACTACGAGGTCGCGCCAAAACTTTCGGCGAGCGCGGGTTATCGCTATCGGGACAGCCAGGTCAAAGGCAATGACAGCACGGACAATTATTTTAACGTGGGTGCGCGCGGCGAGTTCACGCCCAAGCTGACCGGCACCGTCAATACCGGTTATCTCCAGCGCAGCCCCAGCCACGGCAGCAAGCAGTCGGCTCTCGGGGTGGAAGCAAAACTCGATTACGCTTTTTCGGAAAAAACGGCCTTTCGCCTCGGTGCCAGCAATGACTTTACCAATGCATCCACCGGTGGTACCGAAAAGGTGATGTCGATCTCTGGCGGCGCCACGTCCCAACTGACTGAACAGTTCACGGGCGATGTCACGATTTCGTACAACCATACCCGCTACAATGGAAGCAAGCGCGCCGATGACTACGTTGAAGGCACCGGCACGATCAGCTACCATTACAATAAATATGTGACGCTCAACGTCAGCTACACCTACCGCAATAATTCATCCAACCAGGCCGGGGTGAAATTCAGCAACAACGTCGTCACCGCCAGCGTCACGGTGCGGTTCTAATTCAGAATTTTACCACAGATTACACGGATTCGGAGCAGGCTTTTTAAAAGGATTTATCCGCGTGAATCTGCCTGCCCTTCGAAGCCCCCAGAGCGAAGGAGGGCGTTCATCCGCGGCCGTGCCATCCGTAGCCTCGGCGAAGGATGGTTAAAACCTTTGCTGCTTTGCCTCTTTGCGCTTTTTATCCGCAAACAAGAGGCAAACTCAAAGGATCAAGTTGCAAACAGGCCCAAGCTTTCAGAGAACTGGCATGTTTCTTTCTATTCCGGGCCTAGATTCTCTGCTCCAGCCTCACAGCTCTCGACTCTGGACTCCGGACTGTCTACTCTCATCTTCCGCCTCTCCCATGTCCCGCACCACCCACTCAATCACCGGCAAACTGACGGCTCTTTTGGTCGCAGGTTTGATGGCAGGGCCATTTTCCGGGCTGGCCGTTTTTGCCGACGGAACCCCGCCGGAATCGTCTCCCCGACTTGATTATATTTTGCAGCCCTCCGATCTCCTGCATGTCCAGGTCTACCAGGAGGAGGATCTCATGCGGGATGTCCGGATCTCGCAGGAACACACCGTGATGCTCCCGCTGATCGGCAGCGTCGATTTGAACGGAAAAACGCCCCGCGAAGCCGAGGTCATCATCAGCGACCTTTATAACAAGGACTACCTGGTGAACCCACAGGTGACGGTTTCCGTGCTGGAATATGCCAAGACGAGCGTGGATGTGCTGGGTTCGGTCAACACCCCGGGTTCCATCACCTTTTTGCCGGAACAACCCATGAATCTGCTCGATGCGATTGCGCGGGCCGGCGGTTTCAGCCGCCTGGCCGATCGCAAGCATGTCACGCTGACGCGATCGGGTGACGGTGGGAAACTGGAAAAAACCACCATTAATACGGACGACCTCATCCAGGCCAATGCCAAGGAGTCGTGGCCGCTGATCAAGGGCGACGTCATTTTTGTGCCGGAAAAGCTGCTTTAATTTTATGAATCCTCCGAATCCCATGATGGCTCCCCCTGCTTCACCCGGCGACGGCCATCGCCGCAGCGGATATGGGTATGGCGGCTATCCTGGTTACGGCGGTTACCCCGGCTACCCCGGTTATCCCGGAGCCGCGTCCGGCGAGCCCGGGGTGCAACGCGCCTTTCGCGACTATCTGCTGATCATGCGGGAGCGGAAATGGTATATCCTGGTCGTTTTCCTGGTCGTATTTTGCTCGACGGTCGTTTTCACGCTGAGCCGGACGAAGCTGTACCAGTCCAGCGCGAGCATCCAGGTGCTGCGCCGCGATCCCGTGGTCATGCAGGTGCAGGGAGTGGTGGACAACGACATCATGTCAGCGGAGGATTTGAACACCCAGATCAAGGTGCTCGAAAGCGGGGCTATTATCGAAAAAGTGGCCGAACATCTCACGGGCGACGACCTGGCGAAGTTTATCGCGCCTTATAAACGGAAGGATGGCGCGTCGGTCTCCGTGCCTGGCATCCTGGCAAGCAACCGGAAAATCGTCCCGTTTCGCCTGAGCCTGGTCCTCGCGATCCAATACACCCATCCGGATCCCGTGGTCGCCGCCAAGGTGACCAATTATTTCATGGACGAATATATCGCGTATAATTCGAAGATGCGCGTCGATGAATCCATGAAGGCCGTCGATGACCTCGACGGGCGGATCGAGGAGCAAAAGCAAAAGGTCGAGGAGATGGGGCTGGTCCTGCAGGCCTATCGGGAAAAAAACAACATGGTGTCGCTCGACCAGAAAGAGGACATCGTCACGGAAAAACTCAAGGCCCTGAACCTTTATGTGACCCAGACTTCCTCCAAGCTCAAGGATGCGGAAGTCCGCTGGAACCAGATCAAGGACCACCAGGCCAAGGGCGAAGACCTGCTCGACCTCGATTTTGTGGCCAGCCAGGCGAACATCAGCAACCTGGTCCAGCAGCTGGCCGCGCAGAACATCGCCATTTCGCAATTGCGGGAGCACTATCGCGCGAAGCATCCGAAAATGATCGCGGCGGTGAACCAGCAGGCCGAAATCGAGCACGAATTGAAGGGCGCGATCGACACGGCCGCGGCCACCATCGGTTCAGACTACCAAAACGCCTTGAGCAATGATGGGAAGGCGCATGAAGCCCTGGCGGCCGCAGAGCAGGAGTCGCTCAAGCTGGATCGCTATGCCGTGGATTACGCCAACTTGGACCGGGATTACCAGATCAACGAAAAATTGCTGCAAAGCATCGTCGCGCGCATGAGCGAGACGAGGATGACCAGCACGATCGAGACCCAAAGTGCCCGGGTCATCGATCGCGCGACCCCGGCTGGAGCTCCGATTTATCCCAATCGATTTCTTAATTTATCGCTGGGCCTGGTGGGTGGCGTGAGCCTCGGCCTGGCCTTTGCCTTTTTCGTCGCCTACATCGACGATCGGGTAAAAAGCTCGTTCGATGTCGAAGCCATCGTCGGCCTGCCCTTGATCGGCATTATCCCTGAAATCGGAAATCTGGCCCAGCCGGAGAAAGCGCAAATCGTCGACAACCACGCCGACCGCCAGGTGGCGGAGGCGTTCCTGGCGCTGCATGCCGGCCTGCAGCTCAAGAATGAGAGCAAAAACGCGCAATGCTTCCTGGTCACCAGCACCATTCCCGGGGAAGGCAAGTCGTTTTGCTCGACCAATCTGGCCCTGACGTTCGCCACGCACGGCGAGCGCACCGTGATCGTGGACTGCGACCTGAGAAAACCCAACATCCACAAGTCATTCCAAGTCGAAAACCTGAAGGGCGTCATCGATTATTGCCAGGGGACCGGCAGCCTGGAGGAGGTGACGCTTAAAAACATCAAGCCGAACCTCGATCTCATCCTCACCGGCGGGCGGGCCAAAAGCCCAACCCAGATTCTCAACAGCAAGCCTTTTGAAACGCTCATCTCCGAACTGAGAAAACGGTACGATCGGATCATCCTCGACACACCGCCGCTCGCGGTGGTGAGCGATGCCCTGATCTTGCTGCCCTTGATGGATGCCTCCATCTTCACGATTTATTTCGGGCGCATCCGCCGCAAGGCCGCCCAATTCTGCGCCAAGCAGATGCAGGAAGCGAACGTCCCATGCTGCGGGGCGATCCTGAACGGGCTCAACCTCGATGTCTCGGGCTATTACTACGCCCAGTATTACGACAAGTCCTACAAGGGTTATTACGGGACTGAGGCGAAAGAGGCGAAGTAGCCGGCCTCAGCTGGCCATTTCAGATTTCAGATCTCAAATTTCAGATTGTCTGATGTCGCCTGCGGCTCGGTGCAGATTGGATTAACCACTAAGACACAAAGAGCTCAAAGAGTCTTGGCTTCGTGTGCTTCGTGCCTTTGTGGTAAATCCGGGGATCAGAGATTTCAGATTCGGAGCCTGAAGATTCTATCTTAAATCTGAAATCTGAAATTTCAAATGCGCGGAACGCGCCAGGGTAGGGCGCAGTCTCCTGACAAGCCGTTCGGATTTTTTTAACCGCGGATGAGAAAGCGCAAAGACGCAAAGCAGCAAAGTCTTCAACCACTTATGCGCACTTATGCTCTCTTATAATTTTGGATTAGATTGCTGAAAAACTGTGCTGCTAAAGCAGTACACGCCGTACGGCGTGCAGGCCGTCGGGTTGCGCCAGGAAGCGCTGCGGCAGCGTTTCCTGATCGCAACGACGGCTACAGAGTTTTTCAGCAGTCCGCAAACATCCGTGCCATTCCGTGTGATCCGCGGAAAAAATATCAGTATCCGTGCTTATCCGCGTAATCCGTGGTTAAAATGCATGTATGAACGGCTCGTCCAGAGGCCTCGCCCTACCACAATCTGAAATCTGAAATTTGTACCGAGGCGAAGCCGACTCAGGTGTTCGATTCCGATAACGTGCGCCTGCATTGGTTCAAAAGGGAGCCGATAAGATGAGCCAAAGTTGGTCACATTGTGCGCGATGGCCCTCATTTGGCCTAAGTGCCCAACTTTGGGTCACAAAAGTGCTCAACTTCGCCTCACTCGACACATGAAAACGACAACCAGGGAGGTAATCCCTGTGTCTATAAATTAGACATAATGTTTATTGTGCGATGAGCCAGCGCAAAGCGCAGTAAACCAATGTCTTACGCTGGATTATACAAAATGCTCCGCAAATGAAAATCCTCGTTAAAACACTCGGTCAAGCTGTGCTTGAACCTTCTGCTCAGGTCGATGCTTCAACGCTTCTTCGTGGTGACCCGATAAGTTACTACCTCAAATGTGATGGCGACACGTTCTTCGTCAAATACCCGCCCGGCAACCAAGGCACCTACGAGTTCGTCGTGCTGATCGCTGAGGTCAAGGCAGACGCCACACAGCGCAAGGATTTCAAATCCGGCCAGTTCTACGCATCGAAAACGACCGTCTTTCGTGTCCACGAAATCTCCTCTCTCGGGCCGAAGGTTAAACAGGCTCTCACCAAGGAGGACATCAAAACGTTTGCTGAATCGAAAGCGTGATCGTCATGCTCTTCGACCCAATAGCAAAGCCGCGCGAAACGTTCGTGCAGCTCGTTATTCACGGCGTTGACAGTTACGCGTTGACTCCCTGTCAGGCTCGCAATCTGGCGCAGCATTTGATTCTCGCGTCCGATTTGGCCCAGTTACGTGCCGGGAATTTAACACCGTTTCAGCTCGTCATGGGCGGCAAACGGTGGCGTCGGGCAACCGCAATTTCCGGTTCAAAATGAAGATTTGTGCGGAGCAAACCGTTTTGGGCCGGTTGGCCACGCGAGCGGCGCGAAGCGCCGCCGCGTGTGCCACGGCCCCTTGGCTTCTCCTCACATATCTCAAAGTCCTCCTCTGGAAAGGAATTATTGAAAAACGACCCTTTTCCGGTCGTGGTCGAGCTTCACGACCGACTAATCAGGGCGAGGCAGAACAATCCGGGACAGGCACGAAGCCAGCGCCAAGGTGGTGCGCTTCGTGGAATTATCGAGGGCATCAGTTCGGGTTCACGAATGAGGCTCATTCGTTTTCTTGCGACGATCAACAGGCCCGATGCGTCATGGTTTGTAACCTTGACGTATCGGCATTGGTTGGACGATGCCAAGCTTTGGAAGGCCCAACTCAACCGCTGGTTGACGGCGGTGAGGTGGCGATTTCCAAAAGCGGCGGGTGTTTGGCGTTTGGAGTTTCAGGAGCGAGGGGCACCCCACTTCCAAGTTTTGCTTTGGCTGGGCGAGACGGTGGACGAGATGCCCCTTCGCGACTGGTGCACGGAACGCTGGTTAGACGCCATTGGCAATCACAGTCAGGCCGTGCGGATGCACGCCGTAACTGTGGCTCCGATTCGCGACCTGCTCAACTCGAAATTTTATCTTTCGCTCTACCAAGCGAAGGACAAGAACGACCGGAAGGACATTCCGACCGGGCGTCTGTGGGGCAAGATTCAAGAGGGATTGCTCTGCACGGAACCAATCAAGAGGGCGTATTTGGACGGCCAGCAGTCAAAACTGCTGCGTCGCCTTTTGCGCCGCTCTTTTCAATCGCGGAATCGGCTGACGTATCGACGTTCCAACTACTGGAAAGCGTTGGGGCGTGGAGAGCTTCTTTTTTCCGCGTGCATGCCGTTCATGAGTGCGAAAGCAGTCATAGATTGGGTGCTGAAACAACATTTCGACACTCCGTCGAAGCGGCGCGTCATGCCGGTGGGTGCGCTGATTCTTACTCCGGCAAATTAACAAATACTGAAATGAAACTGTTCAAATACGTCATGGCCTTGGTGTTTTTGGCCCTCGCTCCCTTCGGGGCGTTCGCTGCGTTCACCGACCCTGCCGCCGACATCAACACGGCGGTTGCTGGTGCGGCCTCTGGTGCGTCCACCGCGTATGTCTCGACGCTGACCATCCTCGCCTCTGTGGTGATCGTTGGTCTGGTGATTTGGGGCCTGCGCAAGGGTATTCGCCCGCGTTGATATAACGGCGGGGACTGCAAACCCGCCTCAATTTTATGTCACCTGAACTCGAAGTTATGCTGTCCTTCACAAGCGGAGTGTTTGTTGCCTTCGCTCTCGGGTGGATAGTTTGGGAGGGCCTTCGCAAATGAAAAAAATTCTGCCGGTCATTTTTTTTTGCTTCTTGGTGTCGAGGTCGTTTGGTGCGTTCTCACTCATCGCTACTTCGTATTATTCAACAGCGTATTCCGGTGGGTGGCGCGTGGGTATTTATTGGGACGGCAACACTAGTTCGCCAACGTATAAAATTCTCGTCACGGCGGCGCCTTCGTCGGGCATGACCATCAGCTACTCGGGTACGTTTTCAGGGAGTTTTACGACCACGTCGACCGGAGAGACTGACGGGCCGTCGTTCACTTTGAGCGACAGCGGTGCGCTTTACACTAACCTGCCGCTGGGGAGTACGTCTGAAACTTTCACGTTTTCGTCTGGTACAACGTACACTTTGACGATGACGGCCACCATCACGAACAATTTGAACAAATCGGAAACGGTGGCATTTGGAAATTCAGCGACTCAGACGGTGGCGGCGCTTTCAAATTCGAGTTACACTTTTGTGGCGTCGGGTGTTTCTGGTTACGGGCCGCTGGCCTTGAGTTCCACGCCGGACACGATTGTTGATACCGGCGTGCACGACCCGCTTTATATTGCATCGGCAAACACGTCGATTTCGACAACGGCACGCATAGGGGCAACGCCGACGCCCAGGACTGTTAATGTTTTGGTTTTTTCTTATGCCACGAGCGCCGTTACGTTGACTCCTACTCTGGACGGAGGGTCTTTGACTGGCAGTGTGGTTGCAACGGCAAGTCCGGATGGTGGTAAGTCGCCGGGAATAACGACGAAAAGTTACAACGTATCGTTGTCGGGCGATTCTACGGTAAATTTCACAGTGGCTTCCGGTCACACGATTTCGGAAACGGTGAAAAATGTAGGCTCAATCTTTACCTACGAATTCACCATTGATTCGGCATCGCAGACCAGTGGTTACGCGACGACGATCACGCCGGGTTCTGCAAACGGGGATGTGAGTGCGGTGACGACTAATACTTCGACCGGTGCAACGACTGTGGGAACTTCTCAAGCGCCGGTGGCGAATGAAACGAGCCTTGGTGCTTCTGGTGGAGAGCAAACGAGCCCGGTGCAATCGGTGGGAAATACTTCGTCGGCTGCCGGGTCTGCTGCGAATCAGTTGGCGGCGAATTCGCTGGCCTCCATCGACTCAAATTTGCAGTCCGGCGAGCAACAACAGCATGCCGATTTGCAGCAATTGGATTCCGACCTGAACGCATTCAAGGCGGCGAATCACGCGGACATGACGCCGGTTGATACCTCGGTGGCTCCAGCCAACACGGTGATCGCTGCGGGTTCATCGGGCGTGAACTCGAGCACGAGTTCGGGGATTACTTCGGTAACCAATGCCGTGCACACGGCGCTGGGCGGCTCCGGTACGGCCACGTCGAACACGGCTTTTACCGGGACAGGTGTGGCTCCGGCCGCAACCGGCGCGGCCGATGGGATGCTGACGCCAAGCAGTGATGACACACCCTTTGGCACTATCCAACTCTCTCCGGCAATTCGGTCACTGCCTGCGCAGAGTTACACGTTATCGATTTCGAGTTCAGTCGGCGGCATCTTGAGCGGCTTGATTACCGTCATGGCGCAAATTTCGGCGTGGTTGGCGGCGATCTGGTTCGTGTTCGCTGTCCAGCGCAAGACTTCCGAGGTCGCAGGCCATTACGCCGGTATCGGGACGCAAATGACTCAACCTTCCATCGAGGCAAACTATGTGCCGGGTTCGCAGTTTCTGAAACTGATTTTGCTGGCGGCAACCTACGTCACTGTTCTTTCTGCGTTGTGGGCGGCGCTGATCGTGGTGGTTAACACAGCAATCAGCGGTCAGGGAATTTCGGTGGGCAATCTTTTCCATGGTTCGTCAATTGCTTCCTCGGTGCCATGGTTCAATACGTGGGGCGGAAAACTTTTCGGCATCCTGATCGATTCTGGCGCGGTCTCGGTATGGTTGACCCTGCTGGCCACCTATTGGGTCATTTGCTGGCAAATAGACGCTATTCTGCTCGGTTCTGTGGCTATTCTGAAATTCATCACGGCATGAGCGCTGCCCTTTATCTTAACACGGCAAGCTCGGTCTCGGTAACGCTCCATGATGTGGACGGCACCCTACTCCAAAGCTATGGCACGTTGCCGCCGGGCGGCCCGGTCAATATGGGAAGTTTTTGGGGAAACGCTATCCTCGAAGTTTCAGACGGCACGCACGATTCGTTTCAGCCGGTATATCTTTCGGACGCATCTTGCCTGACGGTCGATCTTCGCGGCTCAGCTTACAACGTTTCAAGCACACGTTTCACCGATGCTTATCCAACTTTTTGGCTCGGCTTCGGTTTGTATGTGGGTCTCTGGATTTGCACTTTGTTTCTGAAATCGGTTCGTGCGGGGGTAAATCAAAATGTCGGCTAAGTCTCGACAAATGATTTTTGGTGGGGGGTTCCCCCTCGAAGGCGAGGGGGGAAGGGGCGGAGTTTGAACCATGCTCTACTTTGTCGATGGCAAAAACGGTTCGGGCAAATCGCTCTTTGCGATGCATCGCATTGTGATGATGCTCGAATGCTCGGAAAAAACGATCATCACGAACATGGAGGAAATCGTTTTGCCAGAGCTGAACGAGTTTTTGCACAAGCGGGCGGCAGCTCGTGGTGTTCCGGCTCCCGATCTGGATGAACGGTTGGTGATCATTCGCAAAGACGAGACGCCCGAATATTTTCGCTATCGTTCGGGCGGACTCGTTTTGCCGAAAATGATCGAGACGGACGACATGGGGAAGCGCATCAAGGTCTCTGAATTTCGCGATTCGATGAAGGAATATTTTAAGCCGGTGGGCGCATCCGACGAAACCCGCGTTGGCGTTTGTTATTTTTTGGACGAAGTCCAGGACTACTTTGGGGCGCGTGAGTGGGCAACCAATGGCCGGGCGGTTGCTTGGCACGTCTCCAAGCATCGGCATTTGGATGATGATATTTACTGGATGACGCCTTGCTTTGAAGAGGTAGACGCACAGCTCAAGCGGAAGGCGCACCAGTGGTTTCGTTTGCAAAATCAGTATCGGATGAAATGGAAAGGCTTTCGGATGCCCGGGGGCTTCAAAGCTTTTCTTTATTACGGGGAGCCGCGGCCCGGGGTCGAGCCCTCGGAAACGATTTCCTTCAAGCTCGGGGACGGTTACGAAAAAACGTACCTCACCACGAACGCGCTCGGGGTTCGGGGGAAGCCTGAAACGAAGCCGCCCGGGTGGGCTCCTCCGTTTTGGCTGCTTGTTTGTGGCCTGTGCGCTGCGGTGTGCTTGGCGGCTGTGGTGCTGTGGTCAATTCCCAAGCTGGTTGGTCATGGGCTCGGTCATGCGATCAAGGCCATGAATGCCGGCATTCATCACGAGATTGACAAGAGTTCTCCGGCATCGATTCAAGGTGGTGGCGGTTCGGTTGAGCCAATCCTAGACCGGCCAGAGAAAAAAAAGGAGTTGGTTTCTGATGGACGTCTCTATTTTGCGGGTGAAATTCGCGATGAGATTGGCTTGCTCGTGTTTGTGGTTGAACAGAATTCTTGGGTTCGGGTTGTCGCTCGCGGTGACGATGGATGTTATATTTTGCCGGATGGCAGTCCATGCTATCGGAAGGTTTCCGGCGTAGCTGAAAAGTGAATACGAAGGGGGTTTTCTTGTTCAACTTTGGGTAATTTCACCTGTGGCCTTTTTTTTAACGGCTGCTTTTTTCCACGCCCTTTATGCCACTTCCGTCATTGGTTTACACCTTTTCGGAGTCGTTGCCGCAGTGTCGGTCTCATGTGCCGTCTATTCTTCGGCAATGGCATCGTGGGATGTTGTTGGGTTTTGAGCTGGAATCGCTTTGCGTTGCTGGTCGTGAGATTAGCGAACGAGATCTCGAACGGTTAAATTTGTGGATTTCTGCTCATGGTGCGTGGCGGTGTTCGGCGATGCCGTGGCATGATGCCGCTGATGCATTGGAACTGGTTTTGCGCGCTCCTTTGCGCGTTCCTGTGGCCCCCCACGGTGCCGGTCGTTGGCAATCCCTCCCTGCCCTACTCGATCGACGAATCCAGAATTTTGTTAATGAGTTGCCATGACGAATTCGGCATTCTAGGACGTGTAGTATGAGTCGTTTTATTACTATTACGGTTTTGGAAAGCTCGCAGCAGCGTTGTCTCAATGCCGACTGGATTGCTTTTTTTAGGGAAGACGGGGCTCCGCACTTTCGGACGTGGATTAAACGCATTCAAGGTGGCCGCGTGCTTGCTGGCTGTTCGGCTAAAGAGTTGCACGTGCGGTTTCCGGAGGCGGTTGCGTTGGAAAATTCCGTTGGTGATGACGGGGGTTCTGTCACCACTTATGTCAACAAGGCGGCAGTTTTAGAAGTGACGCCATTTGTAGACCCGAAGTCAGGGTGTTGTGTTTACGTTCAGACACAAGATGGAGCCGTTGAGATTCGATTGAAGCAGCCAATAGAAACGGTACTCGAGAAGCTCGGAATTACCTGAGAAGCTTATTAACATAGGAACCTATATGAACAAACAACTAGTCATGCTCTCTCTTTTGTTGGCATGCGCATTTTTTTTAAGCGGATGCTCAGACCAAGCTAAATTGGATGATCTGAAAAACAACCTGGTTAAAATTGAAACGGATGTTTTGTTAGCGCAGGGCTATGCACAACACGCAATCACTCTTTATCATCTTTTCGACGTTGATGATGACAAGAGAACCTTTCTGCCTATGGCTACTGCGCAATCTTTAAAGACAGGTGATTTTGTTTGTATTGGCGATGATATCTGGGAG
>Ga0210392_10000719_pt1 | contig 19000 bp, 14 predicted proteins | sample IncBWC30OmetaG_FD_161057 | JGI IMG/M metagenome (GOLD analysis project Ga0210392, IMG submission 161057) | Forest soil microbial communities from Barre Woods Harvard Forest LTER site, Petersham, Massachusetts, United States - Inc-BW-C-30-O ...
GTCTTGTGGCGGCTTGGGCAGAATTTCGATTTGCACCAGACTCTTGCAGCCGTGGCGCATGGCGGTGCCGACGCAGTCGGTGCCGGTGTCGCCGCCACCGATGACGACAACATCCTTGCCGCGCGCATGGATGGGGCTGTGGTCGGCTCCACCGTTGAGCAGCGCCTGGGTGTTGACCGTGAGATACTCCATGGCGAAGTGGACGCCCTTGAGATTGCGGCCCTCGATCGGCAGGTCGCGGGGCTGCGTGGCGCCGGTGCAAATGACGGTGGCGTCGTAGTCCTTGAGAAAAGTTTCCGGCTTGATGCTGGTGCCGACGTTGGCGTTGCAGACGAACTTGATGCCTTCCTGCTCCATGAGCTTGATGCGACGGAGGACGACCTCCTTTTTATCGAGCTTCATGTTCGGGATGCCGTACATGAGCAGGCCGCCGGGGCGGTCGGCGCGCTCGTAAACCGTCACGAGATGGCCGGCCGCGTTGAGCTGCGCGGCGGCGGAGAGGCCGGCGGGGCCGGAGCCGATCACGGCGACTTTTTTGCCGGTGCGCGCTTTCGGCGCCTCGGGATTGATCCAGCCCTCTTCCCAGCCGCGGTCGGTGATCGCACACTCGATGCTCTTGATCGTGACCGGCGGGTCATTGATGCCAAGCACGCAGGAACCCTCGCAGGGCGCGGGGCACACGCGGCCGGTGAACTCGGGAAAATTGTTCGTCTTGTGCAGGCGGTTCAGCGCCTCGTGCCAAAGCCCGCGGTAAATCAGATCGTTCCACTCGGGGATGAGATTGTTGATCGGGCAGCCGGAGGCCATACCGCTGATCAGTTTGCCCGTGTGGCAGAAGGGCACGCCGCAATCCATGCACCGCGCGCCCTGGTGGCGGAGCTTCTTCTCCTCCATGTGGTGGTGAAACTCGTTCCAGTCGTGCAGGCGTTCCTGCGGCGTCCGGTCGACCGGGAGTTCGCGCAAGTATTCGATGAAGCCAGTGGGTTTACCCATGGGAGAGAAAGGCTGAAAAGCTGAAAAACTGAAGGACTGAAAGTTGAAGACCTGAAGAGCTGGATAGCTGAAAGGCTGAAGACTTTAGCTGGAGATTACTCATGTTTGGCAAGAATGGTTTTGGTTTGTCGGGGTTTCAGCCCTTCAGCCCTTCAGTTTTTCAGCCTTTTCTTCAATTGCCTCCGGCGCGGGAGAGATCCCGGGAGTTTTCTTCGAAGGCGGCCATGATCGCCTCGTCGCCGGTAAGCCCCTGGCCGTGCGCGCGCTCGATGCACGCCAGCACGCGCTTGTAATCCTTGGGGATGACCTTGACGAAACGCGGCACCATCTGGTCCCACGCGTCGAGAACCTGTTTGGCGCGCGAGCTCTTCGTATAAGTGAGATGGTTTTCGATCATGGCGCGGACGGCGGCGATCTCGGCTGGGGCCTCGAGTTTTTCGACGCCGACCATCTGCGGGTTGACGCGCGTGGGGAAATCGCCGCGCTCGTCGAGCACGTAGGCGATGCCGCCCGACATGCCCGCCGCGAAATTGCGGCCGGCCGGGCCGAGGATGACGACACGTCCGCCAGTCATGTATTCGCAGCCGTGGTCACCCACGGCCTCGACCACGGTGTTGACGCCGCTGTTGCGGACGGCGAAGCGCTCGCCCGCCATGCCGCGGAAGTAAGCCTCGCCGCTGGTGGCGCCGTAGAGGGCCACGTTGCCGATGATGATATTTTCCGACGGCACGAAAGTGGACTTCGCGGGCGGGTAGATGATGATCTTGCCGCCGGACAGGCCCTTGCCGACGTAGTCGTTGGCGTCGCCTTCGATGGAAAGCGTCATGCCCTTCGGCATGAACGCGCCGAAGCTCTGGCCGGCCGAGCCTTTGAAATGGAGGCGAATGGTATCCTCCGGCAGGCCCTTCGCGCCCCACTTTTTGGTCACTTCGCTGCCCGTGATGGTGCCGACCACGCGATTGACGTTGTGGATGGGCATCTCGGCCACGACTTTTTCGCCGCGTTCGATGGCGGGCTTGCAGAGGTCGAGCAGCACGGTGAGATCGAGCGACTTGTCCAGGCCGTGATCCTGCTTGATCTGGCAGTAACGGCCGACCTCCGGGCCCACGTCGGGCTGGTAAAGGATATTGCTGAAGTCGAGGCCCCGGGCTTTCCAGTGTTCGACGGCCTTCCTCGGCTCGAGGCGTTCCACGTGCCCGATCATCTCTTCGATGGTGCGGAAACCGAGCTGGGCCATGAGCTCGCGGACTTCCTCGGCGATGAAACGCATGAAGTTCACGACATGCTCGGGCTTGCCGGCAAATTTCGCGCGCAGGCGCGGATCCTGCGTGGCGACGCCGGCGGGACAGGTGTTAAGATGGCAGACGCGCATCATGATGCAGCCCGTCGCCACGAGCGGCGCGGTGGCAAAGCCGAATTCTTCCGCGCCGAGCAGCGCGGCGATGACGACGTCGCGGCCGGTCTTCAACTGGCCATCGGTCTCGACGGCGATGCGGCTGCGAAGATTATTGAGCACGAGGGTCTGGTGCGTCTCGGCCAGGCCGAGTTCCCACGGCAGGCCGGCGTGCATGACGGAAGTCTGCGGCGAGGAGCCGGTGCCACCGTCGTGTCCGCTGATGAGGACGACGTCGGCGTGCGCCTTGGCCACGCCGGCGGCGACGGTGCCGACGCCGACTTCGGCGACGAGCTTCACGCTGATGCGCGCGTGGCGATTGCTATTCTTGAGGTCGTAGATGAGTTCGGCGAGATCCTCGATCGAATAGATGTCGTGATGCGGCGGCGGGGAAATGAGGCCGACGCCGGGCGTGGTGTAGCGGGTCTTGGCGATCCAGGGATAAACCTTGGTGCCGGGCAGCTGCCCGCCCTCGCCGGGCTTCGCGCCCTGCGCCATCTTGATCTGGAGTTCCTGGGCGTTGACGAGGTATTCGCTCGTCACGCCGAACCGGCCGGCCGCCACCTGCTTGATCGCGGAGTTTTTTGAGTCGCCGTTGGGCATCGGCTGGTAGCGGTCGGGGTCTTCCCCACCCTCGCCGGTGTTGCTCTTGCCGCCGATGCGATTCATGGCGATGGCCAGCGTCTCGTGGGCTTCCTTGCTGATCGAGCCGTAGGACATCGCGCCGGTCTTGAAGCGCTTCATGATCGTCTCGACCGACTCGACTTCGGACAGGGGAATCGCGTCGGCCGCCTTGAAATCGAGCAGGCCGCGCAGCGTGCAAAGGTTCTTCGCCTGCTCGTTGATGATTTTCGAAAAGCCCCTGAAAGTCTCATAGCTGCCGGTACGAACCGCTTTCTGCAGGCGGTGGATGGACTCGGGATTAAAGAGGTGGTACTCGCCGTCGTTGCGCCATTGGTACTGGCCGCCGACCGGAAGCACATGGCCGTTGACCTGGCGGTCGGGATAGGCGGCGTGGTGGCGGGCGAGCACTTCCTGCGCAATGACGTCGAGGCCGATGCCGCCGACCCGGGATGACGTCCACGTGAAATAATGATCGATGATGTCCTGCCGCAGGCCCACGGCCTCGAACACTTGCGCGCCGCGGTAGCTTTGGATGGAGGAGATGCCCATTTTGGACATCACCTTGATGACGCCCTTGGAGGCGGCCTTGACCATGTTCTTGCAGGCCGTCTTGTGGTCGATGTTCGGGAGCAGGCCGTCCTGGATCATGCCGTCGATCGTCTCGAAGGCGACATAGGGGTTGATCGCGCTGCAGCCGTAGCCGATCAGCAGCGAAAAATGATGCACCTCGCGCGCCTCGCCCGTCTCGAGCACGATGCTGATGCGCGTGCGCAGGCCTTCGCGAATGAGATAGTGATGCAGGCCGGAAACGGCCAGCAGCGCGGGAATCGGCGCAAAATCGCGCGTGACGCCGCGGTCGCTGAGGATAAGCACCGTAACCTCGTCCTCCTCGATCATGCGGCGCGACATCAGGTAAATTTCTTCCAACGCCTTGGCCAGGCCGGCTTCGCCGCGCGTGATGCGGAACAGGATGGGCAGCACGCCCACCTTGAAACCGGGCTGGTCGAGACGGCGGATTTTGGCGAATTCCTCGTTGGTGAGAACGGGCCACTTCAATTCCACGCGCCGGCAGGCGGTCGGATCGGGATTGAGCAGGTTGCCTTCCGAGCCAAGCCGCGTTTCGGCTGACGTGATGAGTTCCTCGCGGATACAGTCGAGCGGCGGATTGGTGACTTGGGCAAAGAGTTGCTTGAAATAATCATAGAGCAGGCGCGGCTTGTTCGAAAGCACGGCCAGCGGGGTGTCGTTGCCCATCGAGCCGATCGCCTCGACGCCTTCGCGCGCCATCGGCGCGAGGATTATGCGCTGGTCTTCAAAGGTATAACCGAAGGCAATCTGCCGGTGCAGCAGCGTGTCATGGTCGGGGGCGGGCACAGTCGGCGCATCCGGCAAATCTTCGAGATGGACGAGGTATTGGTCGAGCCACTCGCGATAAGGCCGTTCGCCGGCCAGTTGTTGCTTGATCTCCTCGTCGCCGATGATGCGACCCGCCTCGGTGTCCACGAGCAACATGCGACCGGGCTGGAGACGGCCCTTGAGGCGCACTTTCTCCGGCGGCACGTCGAGGACGCCGACCTCGGAGGCCATGATGACGAGATCATCCGTGGTAATATAATAGCGCGAGGGGCGGAGCCCGTTGCGGTCGAGCACTGCGCCGATTTGCTTGCCATCGGTGAAGGCGATCGAGGCCGGACCGTCCCATGGCTCCATCAGGCAGGAATGGTACTGGTAGAAAGCCTTGCGCGTGTCGTCCATGCTCTCGTGATTGGACCACGGCTCCGGGATCATCATCATCATCGCGTGGGCGAGCGGCCGCCCGGCGAGCACGAGCAGCTCGAGCGTGTTGTCGAACATCGCCGAGTCGCTGCCGTGCGGGTTGATGATCGGCAGGATTTTTTTGATGTCCTCGCCGAACAGCTCGGATTCGAAAAGCGCCTGCCGGGCATGCATCCAGTTGATGTTGCCGCGCAGCGTGTTGATTTCGCCGTTGTGCGCGACGTAGCGGTAGGGATGGGCGCGATCCCAGCTGGGAAAGGTGTTGGTGCTGAAACGCGAATGCACGAGCGCCAGCGCGGTTTCCATCGCCGGGTTTTGCAGGTCGAGAAAATATCCCGGGAGCTGCTCGGTCAGCAGCATGCCTTTGTAAACGATGGTCTTGTGGGACAGGCTGGGGAGATACCAAAACTCGCCGCCGTCGATGGTCGCGGTGCGGATCTCGGCGTAGGCGCGCTTGCGGATGATGTAGAGCTTGCGCTCGAACGCCATGTCGTCGGTCAGGTTGGGATTGCGTCCGATGAAGACCTGGCGCATAAATGGTTCGGATGCCTTGGCGGTTGCGCCAAGCGAAGCATTGCTGGTGGGCACGGTGCGCCAGCCGAGCAAAGTCTGGCCTTCCGACTGGACAATCTGGCCGAAAAGCTCTTCCAGCCGGCGCCGCATGGTGGCCTTTTGCGGGAGAAAAACGAGGCCGCTGCCATACTCACCGGGGCCGGGCAGTGAGATGCGGGCTTTCTTGCACGCCTCCTGGAGAAAACGATGCGGCATCTGCAACAGCACGCCGGCGCCATCGCCCGTGTTGGGTTCGCTGCCGCTGGCGCCGCGGTGGTCGAGATTCTTCAAGACCTGGAGCGCCTGCAGCAAAATCTGGTTGGACTTGCGCCCCTTCATATCCACGACAAAGCCGACGCCGCAGGCATCATGCTCAAACCAGGGATCGTAAAGTCCCTGCTTGGCGGGCCGGCCGGAGGGCATTTCGGGATGTGGCGTGGTGTTATCCATCGGGCGTCAAAATTTTAAGATCAGGCGTTCTATTCGGTGGTATTAACCAAGAATTAGCAGTTTGTCTTTTATCAGTGGGTTGGTGCGGACGCAAAAAAAAGGCCGGTTCCAGTTGACGCTAGAGCGGCCCGGGAATTTATGTGCGGCGTGCTCAGGCGTTAGAAAAATCGGATGGTTTTGGTGGCCATTTTGGCGTGTTCCTCATCCGAGCAGGCGGCATTGGTGGGGACGCCGACGGGTGCGTCGTTGGGCTTAACGAGATCGTTGGCCAGAAGGTAGTTTTCCACTTCCTCGCCGGAGATGTCGGCGAGCATGACGCCGTCGATCTCGACGCAGGGTGACAGCGGCTGGCCGGACTTGCGCACCATCTCCTCGTAGTTCGCGCGGTTGTTGATGATGTCGATGTCCTCAAAGGCGAGATTGTGCTTGCTCATGATGGCGCGCACACCGTTGGACCAGCCGCAGGACGGCTTGAGATAGGCTTTGATCTTCATGCTTAAAGGATGTTCGAAGGGAAAAGTGTTGCAACCTATAGGAGGAGATTGCGGGCATTCAAGAGGAAGTTTGGGAAATTTTCATCCGCCACCCCCGACCGTAATTTTCCTCTAGCCGTGTCGCGCGACATAAGTTAGCAGCGGTGAAGTGAAAATCCTCGTCACCGGCGCGGCCGGATTCATCGGCATGCATGTCTGTCAAAAGCTTGCATCAACCAAGCGTTGCGAGGTGCTCGGCCTCGACAACCTCAACGACTACTACTCGGTCGAGCTGAAGCGCGCGCGGCTGGCCGGGCTGGAGAAGCTGGAGGGCTTCCGTTTCGTGCGCGCGGACTTTGCCGACGCGGCGGAGTTCGGCGGGATTTTCAAGAACTTTCAGCCTGACTACGTCATTCACCTCGGTGCACAGGCCAACGTCCGCTACAGCGCGAAAAATCCCGCCGCCTACCTGCAGAGCAACCTGATCGGCTTCGCCAACGTCCTCGAGGCCTGCCGCGCGCATCCGCCGAAGCACGCCGTTTTTGCGTCGTCGAGCAGCGTTTATGGCGCGAGCGCAAAGGTGCCGTTCGCCGAGGACGACGACACGAGCCACCCGCTCTCGGTTTACGGCGCCACCAAAAAGAGCAACGAAGTCCTGGCCCACAGCTACGCGCATCTCTTCGGCCTCAATCTCACCGGCCTGCGCTTCTTCAACGTTTACGGCCCGTGGGGCCGGCCCGACACCGCCCCCACCCTTTTCGCCAGCGCCATTTGCGAAGGCCGCCCCATCGACCTCTACGCCGGCGGCAAGCAACTGCGCGACTTCACCTACATCGACGACGTGGTGGACGGCATCGTGAAAATGTTGCTCTACCCGCCGGAGCGCCCCACCCCGCCTTCCTTCCGCATTTTCAACCTCGGCCACCACCGTCCGGTCGAAGTGATGCTTTTCGTGCGCATGCTCGAACAGCTCCTCGGCCATCCCGCGCAACTCAATCTCCTGCCGGCTCAGCCCGCCGACGTGCCTGTCACCTGCGCGAGCCTCGATCGGGTGAGCGCCGCCATCGGTTACACGCCGAAAACGCCGCTCGAAGAAGGGTTGAAGCATTTCGTGAAGTGGTTTCAGGATTATTACGGCCACAAAAAATGAAAACCGTCCTGCTGCTCACGGCCTCGAACATTTTCATGACGTTTGCCTGGTACGGGCAGCTCAAGCTCAAGGTCTTCGAGGGCAAGCCGATCTGGATCATCATCCTCATGTCGTGGGGCATCGCTTTCCTCGAATACTGTTTCATGGTGCCGGCCAATCGCCTCGGTTATGCGGGCGGCATCAGCGCCTACCGGCTTAAAATCATCCAGGAGGTCATCACCCTCTCCGTGTTCGTCGTCTTTGCGTGGCTGGTCCTGCAGGAAAAGCTGACATGGAATTATGCGGTGAGTTTCGGGCTCATCCTGCTCGCCGTGGTCTTCGCGTTTGCCTTCAAGACGCCGGCGCCGCATTGAAATTCGCAGAATCGGCCCTGCGCGCTTGCTTCGTCCGTGAAAAACTTCAGCCTGCGCGAATCTTTCCCTGCTAAACTTCCTTAACCACTCTTTTCACCATGTCCAAAGCCGCCACCGCCAAAACCCCGTCGCCCGTCGCCCACACCGCGCGCGAAAAAAACATCGATCTCGCCCTCTCCTCCATCACCAAGCAGTTCGGCGAAGGCTCCATCATGCGCTTGGGCAGCAACGCCAAGATGAAGGTCGAGACGCTTTCCACCGGTTCGCTGGCGATCGATCTCGCCCTCGGCGTCGGCGGCCTGCCCATCGGCCGCATCGTCGAAATTTATGGCCCTGAATCATCCGGCAAGACCACCTTCTGCCTGAGCGTCATTGCCGAATGCCAGCGCAAGGGCGGACTGGCCGCGTTCATCGACGTCGAACACGCCGTCGACCCGAAATATGCCCGCACCGTCGGCGTCAAGCTCGACGACCTGCTCATTTCGCAGCCGGACAGCGGCGAAGATGCGCTCAACATCATGGAGACGTTGATCCGCTCCAACAGCATCGACGTCATCGTCCTCGACTCCGTTGCCGCGCTCGTCACCAAGGCCGAACTCGATGGCCAGATGGGCGACGCCACCGTCGGTTCGCAGGCGCGCCTCATGAGCCAGGCCATGCGCCGGCTTACGGCCGTCGTCAGCAAGACGAAATGCGTGTGCATCTTCACCAACCAGATTCGCGAAAAAATCGGCGTCATGTTCGGCAGCCCCGAAACCACCTCGGGCGGCCGCGCGCTGAAGTTTTTTTCCTCGATCCGCATCGACATCCGCCGCAAGGACCAGATCAAGACGCCCGAGGGCAAGGTCATCGGCAACCGCACGAAGATCAAAATCGTGAAAAACAAGGTGGCGCCACCCTTTACCGAGGTCGAATTCGACATCATGTACGACGAAGGCATTTCGAAGTACGGCTCGCTGGTCGATTTGGGCGTCGAACACAAAATCCTTGAGAAAAAAGGCGCCTGGATCGCCTACGAAGGCGCGCTCGTCGGCCAGGGCCGCGACGCCGCCAAGGCCGCGCTGAAGGAAAAGCCGGAACTCGCGGAGAAAATTTCAAAAGCCATCCTGGAAAAAGTGACCGTGGTCGGCGGCGCTGTCATCAGCGGCGGCGAAGCGGAGTAAAAAGGTAGGGCGCGTTATCCGTAGCGCGCCGGATAATCCGCCCTACCCGCGCCGGCTTTTCCTTGGCAAGTGCGCGCGAGCGGCGTTCCTTCGGGCATGCCTGTTTTCAGCGACACCATCGCCGCGCTCGCCACGCCGGCCGGCACCGCCGCCCTCGCCGTCGTGCGCGTGAGCGGCCCAAGCTCAGCCGCGCTCGCCGCGGAGATTTTCAAGAAAACTCCCCTGCCCCGCCACGTGAGCCACGCGGATTATCGCGATCGCGCCGGCGCCCTCGTGGATGAGGTGCTGTTCACGTTTTTCCAGGCGCCACAAAGCTACACGGGCGAAGACGCGCTCGAGATTTCCGGCCACGGCAATCCGTTCATCGCGCAAAAAATCCTGGAGGACCTGTTTGCACGTGGCTGCCGCCCGGCCGAGCCGGGCGAATTCACGGAACGCGCGTTTCTCAACGGCCGCATGGACCTCAGCCAGGCCGAGGCCGTGATGGATCTCATCCACGCGCGCAGCGAGCGCGCCCTGGCCGTTGCGCACCAGCAGCTCCGCGGCGCGCTCGGCCGGCACATGCAGGAACTGATCGACGCGCTGCTCGGCCTCCTCGCGCGCATCGAGGCCCAGATCGATTTTCCCGAGGAGGATTTGCCGCCGGAGGACCGGGCCCTCGCCGCGTGTGAACTCGAAAAACTTTCCTCGGCCACCGACCGCCTCCTCGCCACGAGCCATTACGGCGAGATGCTCCGGGCCGGGGTGAAGACCGTCATCCTCGGCCTGCCCAATGCGGGCAAGAGCAGCCTGCTCAACCGCCTGCTCGACCGCGACCGGGCGCTGGTCAGCGCCGAGCCCGGCACCACGCGGGATTTTCTCGAGGAGCCGGTCACCATCGGCCAGCATTGTATCCGTTTAATAGATACAGCCGGCCTCAACCCGGCGCCGGCGGCGCTCGAGCGGCTGGGCGTCGAGAAAACCCTCGATCGCGCGGCGGAGGCCGACTTGTTCCTGTTGGTCCTCGACGTCGCGGGCCCCGGCCCGATCCTGCCCGCCGCGCTGGCGAGGCGACTCACGCCGGCCAACACGCTGGCCGTGATCAACAAAATCGACCTCACGCCCGCCGCCCTGCCCTCGCCCCCAGCCGGCCTTCAGGTTCTCCGTGTTTCGGCGCTGACCGGAACCGGCATCGATGAACTGCGCACCGCCATCGCAGCCAAGGCCGATGCCTTTTCCGTCGAGATCGGCGCCGACCTCATCGCCATCAACGCCCGCCACGCGCATTCCTTGAATCAGGCCAGGGATTGTTTCGCGGCGGCGCAAAAAAAACTCGCCGCCAACGATGCGACCGAACTGCTGGCCAGCGACCTGCGCGGTGCCCTGAATGCTTTCGGGGAAATTTCCGGCAAAGTTGATAACGAGCGGATGCTCGATCAATTGTTCGCGATGTTTTGTATCGGAAAGTGAGCCAGGTTTGACGCCCGACTGTTGCACCACTCCAAACGCAGCGGATTTTTTAGCCACAAAGGAACACAAAGAAGTCAGTCTGCTGTTTCAAATCGCCTGTGCGCCTATAGGCGCGATGAAATCGTTGCTGTAACCAAGGAGATTTTTGTGTTCTTTTGTGGCCACCACTTCTTTCAGTGAAGTCCCTTGCGCGATCACTTAAATCCCGGTAGGCTATTGGCTTACTGTTATTTAAGTTAATGTTATACAACGAGATACACTTCGATGTAATTGTCTGCGGCGCGGGCCATGCGGGCGTGGAGGCCGCCCTGGCAGCCTCGCGAATGGGCGCCTCTACCCTGCTCCTGACCGGCAACATCGACACGATCGCCCAGATGAGCTGCAACCCCGCCATCGGTGGTCAGGCCAAGGGACAGATGGTTCGCGAGATCGATGCGCTTGGCGGCGAAATGGCGATCAACACGGATGTAACGGCAATTCAGTTCCGGCTGCTCAACGAATCCAAAGGTTTGGCCGTTCAGTCACCGCGAGCTCAGTGCGACAAAAAGGCATATCAGTTTCGTTTGAAGCACACGCTGGAATTGCAGCCGAATCTGCAGATTTTTCAGGCTATGGTAACCGGATTGATTTTCAAGGACGGAAAAGTTGTCGGGTGCCGGACAAACATCGACGTCGAATTTCACGGGCGCTCAGTCATCATTACAACCGGAACGTTTTTGCGTGGACTGATGCATATCGGCCAAAACAAGAACGAAGGAGGGCGCTTGGGCGATTTCAGCGCGCGAACCTTATCCGGGAGCCTGCAAGAAGCGGGGATAGAGCTCCTGCGACTTAAGACCGGCACACCGCCGCGGTTGCTGGGTCGGAGCATCGATTTTAGCAAGATGCAGGAGCAAAAGGGGGACTCAAAGCCGACGCTCTTTGCCTTCCATGACACGCGGGATTCAGCCGATTTGTTCCACGTGGAACAAACAGGGGAGCAGCGGATCGGCTGGCTGCCGGGCACGGCGCAAGTCTCTTGCTGGATGACATATACGACAGACAAGACGGCCGATCTTGTCCGCAAGAACCTTCATTTATCTGCGATGTACAGCGGTGAAATCGCCGGAGTAGGGCCGCGCTATTGTCCGAGCATCGAGGACAAGTTTGTCCGCTTTGCTGACAAACCGCGGCACTTGCTTTTTCTGGAGCCAGAAGGGCGGAACACCAACGAATATTACGTCAACGGCCTTTCGACCAGTCTGCCGTTCGATGTTCAGATCAAGATGATTCACAGCGTGCCAGGTTTGGAGCAGGCCGTGCTTTTGCGGCCGGCCTATGCCGTGGAGTATGACTTTGCCCCGCCGACCCAGCTGCATCCGTCGCTCGAATCGCGCAAAGTCGAAAACCTCTTTTTTGCCGGACAGATCAACGGCACCTCCGGCTATGAAGAGGCCGGGGCCCAAGGGCTCGTGGCGGGCATCAATGCGGTGCAAAATGCTAGGGGAGAACAACCTCTGATTATCCAGCGCCATGAAGGCTATATCGGGGTGCTGATCGACGATCTCGTAACTAAGGGCACGAAAGAGCCTTACCGCATGTTTACCAGTCGCGCCGAGTATCGGCTGCTGTTTAATCACGGTAGCGCTGAGTTGCGATTCCTGCACCACGCAGAACGTTATAAGTTGCTTACTAAAAATAGGTTAACAAAAATTCACGAAAAGAAAAAGCGCATCGAACATTGGGTGGATTTCTTTGAATCAACTCGTTGCAATGGAGGAACTTTCGGAGATTCTGTGCGGCGCGATGGGGCAGGGGAACCGGAGCTTCCACCCGGCTTTGCCGAGGAGAGCCCGTTTGTTCGCGAGGAGGTTCTTTATCGCGTGGCCTACCGCGGCTACCTCTCACGGGAGCTTCGCCAGATCGAAAAACTGCGTGAGATCGAAAAAATCCGCATTCCGAGCGAGATCGATTATCTCACGGTGCGGGGCCTGCGCCGCGAAAGCGCGCTCAAGCTTACCGAGGCACGCCCAGGCACGCTTGGCCAGGCCAGTCGCATCAGCGGAGTAAATCCCGCGGACATCAGCATCCTTATGGTTCTGATCGAATCGGCGCGACGATCCGGAAGCGCCTCCGCGGAAAATTAAATGCTGCACAAGGGCTGCATTTACGCTCACCATGTAACAATTCGGCAACGGCCGCAAATTCGCTAGCCTCCGCCGACCCACCGCCTAGATTTACCGCAATGTCGGAACCCAAAGCCCAAAAAATCCTCGTGGTCGATGATGAATCGGATGTGACCGAGCTCGTGGCCTATCATCTCAAGGCGAAAGGGTATCAGGTTGAGACCATCAACAACCCCAACAGCAGCATTGGCCTCGCGCGCAGCTTCCTGCCCGATTTGGTCATCCTCGACGTGATGATGCCCGACCTCAACGGCATCCAGATTTGCCGCATGCTGCGCGCAGATCCCAAGCTCAAGCGCATCCCGATCATCTTTCTCACCGCCAAAGCCGAGCAGGCGGACCGCATTGCCGGCCTTGAAACCGGGGCGGACGATTATGTGGCCAAGCCTTTCAGCACAAAAGAGCTCGTGCTGCGGGCGCAAGCCATTCTCCGCCGCGCCTCCGAGGGCGCACCCTCGGCCGAGCGCCGCCTGCAAGTCGGCCAGATCGTGCTCGATGTCGACTGCCACGAAGTTTCCATCAACGGCGTCGCGCTCGAGCTCACCGCCACGGAGTTCAAGCTGCTCCACTTGCTGATGGAACGCCGCGGCCGGGTGCAGACGCGCGAACACCTTCTCATCAACGTCTGGAACTACGAAACCGAAATTGAAACGCGCACCGTGGACACCCATGTGCGCCGCCTCCGCGAAAAGCTCGGCGCCGAGGCCGACTGGATCGAGACCATCCGCGGCGTCGGCTACCGCATGGCCGAGCGCAAATCCGAGGCATGCTCTATCTAGTCACGCTGGCCCTGGCCGCGGGACTCGCCCTTGCGCTGCTCCGGCTGCGTCGCCACCGGCACGCCGCCCGCAGCCTTGAACAGGCGATTCTCCAAAAGCAGCCCATTCTGCACGAAGAACTGCAGGGAGACGACGGTGACGGCCGTCTGATCAGTGCGATCAATGAGCTGATCGCCGAGATCACCCGCCTGCAGCAGCTCCGCACCGGCCAGCTCGCCCAGCTCGAGGCCACGCTCGGCAGCCTGCAGGAAGCCGTGCTCATTGTTGACGCCAACAACTACATCCTGCTCGCGAACAAGGCGCTGCAGGGCATTTTTCCCAGCGCGCAAAATATCCTGCGCCAGCGCCTCGAACTCGTCCTGCGCAGCGTGGCTTTCCTCAACTATGTCGATGCGGTGCGCGCCGGCCGCGCCCAGCCGCAGCACGAAATCGAGTTTATCGAAGGCAATTCCACCACCTGGGTCGAGGCCACCGGCACCCTGATCCCGCCGCTCGACGACCAGCGCGGCCCCTGGGCGCTCTTTGTGCTGCACGACATCACCAAGCAGAAAAGGCTCGAAAGTGTGCGCAAGGATTTTGTCGCCAATGTTTCCCACGAGCTGCGCACGCCGCTCAGCGTCATCAAGGGTTACATCGAGACGCTGGTGGACGGCCGCGACATGCCGGTCGAGGACCGCGAGCGCTTCTTGCGCACCATCCAGCGCCACACCGAACGCCTGAACTCGCTGCTCGAGGATTTGCTCGCGCTTTCGCGCCTCGAATCGATCAACCCCGAGCTCCATCGCGAGCCGGTTTCCCTCTCCACGCTGATCACCGGCCTGATCGATGACTACCGCGCCCGGCCCGCCGCGGCCGGGCACAGCCTCTATTTTGCGCTCGATCCTGCGGTCGGCGAAATTCTCATCGATCCGCTGAAGATCACGCAGGTTTTCGAAAACCTGCTCGAGAACGCCCTTAAATATGCACCGCGTGGCTCGCACATCGACATCTCCACGCGGCTTCATGCCAACGACGTTGAAGTCTGCGTCCGCGACAACGGCCCGGGCATTCCCGAGGCTGATCTTCCGCATATTTTCGAGCGATTTTACCGCGTGGACAAAGGCCGTTCACGCGAAAAGGGCGGCACCGGCCTCGGCCTCAGCATCGTGAAACACATCGTGCAACTTCACGGCGGCCGCGTCTGGTGCGAAAGCAAGCTCGGCCAGGGCACCGCGTTTTTTTTCAGCCTGCCGCTGCACGCGAGCAACTGATCGCACGGCGAACGGGGACCACCACGTAGGAGCGAGCTTGCTCGCGATCAGGGGCAAACCTCGCCTGCAAGCAGGCTCCTACAGACAGACCGGGATGGAACGCCCCTACCAATAAAAAACGCTCTTGGTTTTATCCGTGTCCATCCGCGTAATCCGTGGTTAACAAACCTCCGCCTTGGAAATCGTTTCACCCAGTCCTGCCCATCTTGCGCTCATCGCGCAGCGCCGCACCGACCTGCGCGTCGCGCTGGGGCGCGTGTTGCCGCCCAAGGCGCATTTTTTGTGCGAAATCGGCAGCGGCCACGGGCATTTTCTCACGGCCTACGCGGCGGCCCATCCGGGAGACCTGTGCATCGGCATCGATCTCATCGGCGAGCGGATCGAGCGCGCCACCCGCAAGCGCGACCGCGCCAAGCTGACCAACCTCCATTTTTTCCATGCGGAGGCGCATGATTTTCTCTCTGCCCTGCCGGCTGACGCCGGCATATGTGCAATTATTGTCCTTTTCCCCGATCCCTGGCCCAAGCGGCGCCACCATAAAAACCGCCTGTTGCAACCAGCGTTCCTTGATACGCTTGCGACGCGTGCGGGGCAGGGGACGCGCCTCTATTTTCGCACCGACCACCGCGGCTATTTCGCGCAGGCCACCGCGGTTCTTGCTGCGCATCCCTTGTGGCGGATCGATCCCGCCACCCCGTGGATTTTCGAGACCGAAACGGTCTTCCAAGCCCGCGCTCCCACCTACCATTCGCTGGTCGCCGGGCGCACCGCCGCGGTATAAGTTGGCCGCGGTTTACACGGGCAGCAGCTAATACCATGGCGGCTATTAGGCGGCATAATTTTCAGAGGTTGACGGGGCATGATGCGTTTGCCTAGTTCAACCCCTTTAAGGCCGAAGAAATCGGCCCGGTGCCGCCCCCATGTCACAGTTCAAAAAACTTCTCTCGCTCCCGCTCCTGCTCGCCGCCACGGCTGCGCCGGCATTCGCGGCCGAGTCCGGAGTCGCACCGATGGCCGAGCCGCTGTTCCATGTTGGCCCACTGCCGGTGACCAACAGCATGGTCACGAGCTGGATCGTCGCGTTGGTTTTTATTGTCGCTGTCCGGCTCGTCATCCGGAAACCAAAACTTGTTCCCTCGCGCGGACAGGCCATCGTGGAAAACCTCGTGGAAGGTATCCGCACCCTCATTTCACCGATCGTTGGCCCGAAGGTGGCACCCTACGCCTTTCCGCTGCTCATTTCGCTTTTCACCTTCATCCTTTTCCAAAATTGGAGCGGCCTGTTTCCCGGCGTTGGCACTGTCTACATGCGTAGCCATGCCACTGGCGAATGGATGGAGTTTGTCCGTCCTGGCAACGCCGACATGAACGGCACCATCGCCCTCGCGCTCGTGGCGTTTATCTCGTGGTTCTATTTCATAATGCGCTATGCGGGGCCGAAGTTCGTCCTCAAGGACATTTTTGGCAACAAGGCCAACAAGAAGGAGACCCCCGCGGTTATTTATTATCCGCTCTTTCTGATTTTCTTTGCCGCGGGCTTGATTGAGATCATTTCGATCTTCTTCCGTCCGGTTTCGCTCTCGTTTCGTCTTTTCGGCAATATTTTTGGCGGTGAAAACCTGATGCACGCCATGAGCGGCATCCAAAAATGGGGTCTGCCGGCGCCATTCTACTTTCTCGAACTGCTCATCGGCTTCGTCCAGGCGTTTGTCTTCATGCTGCTCGTCAGCGTTTATATTGGCCTCATCTGCAACCACGGCGACGGCCATCACGACGAGCCTGGTCACGACGGCCACGAAAAAGCCCCCCACTGAATTTCGTTACTTTTCCGCCGGGACCGTGCCAAGCGTGCGGACGGCGGTCATCCAACCAACAAAAAACCAAACATCATGATCCACGTTATAGCTGATATCACAGGAAGCATTCAAGGCGGCCTCGGCTGCTTGGGCGCTGCCATCGGCGTAGGCCTTGTCGGCTTCAAAGCCGCTGAAGCCGTCGGCCGCAATCCCGGTGCCGCGACCCCGATTCTAGTCCAAGCCATCATCGGCATGGCCCTGGCTGAAGCCGTCGCGTTTTACGCGCTGTTCCTCGGCAAGTAATTCCCTCCTCACTTCCGCGCCGTCGCTCAGGCGGCGCGGACTACTTTTTCCGCCATGATCCCTCTCTTCCTCGCCCAAGCCACGGTACCTGCAACCGAAGCCGCCAGTGGCATTACCAAGCTGGTCAACGATTTTGGCATCAACCTGCCTGGCATTCTCGCGCAGATGGTCAGCTTCTGCGTCGTTGCGTTCGTGCTCTGGCGTTTTGCCTTCAAGCCCGTCATCGCCACGCTCGACGAGCGGAAGCAGAAAATCGAATCCGGCCTCAAGTATGCCGAGGAGATGAAGGCCAAGCTCGATGCCACCCGACAGGAGAGCGCCGAGCTCATCAAAAAAGCCCAGCTTGAGTGCGCCAAGTTCATCGAGGAAGCCCGCAAGGCGGCCAAGGATTTTTCCGACCGCGAGCAGAAGGCCGCCACTGAGCGCGCCAATGATATCGTGGCCAAGGCGCAGCAGGCCATCGAGCTCGAGCACAAGAAAATGCTCGCCGACACCCGCGGTGAAATCGCCCGCCTCGTCGTGGCCATCACCCAGCGCGTGCTCGCCAAGGAACTCAACGACGCCGACCGCACCCGCTACAACGAGTCCGCCGCCCGCGAACTCACCGGCGTCTGATACCTCTCGCCTCTTACCTCTAGCCTCTCGCCTTTTCATATGGCCAAACCCGCCAAACAAGCCCAGCAGTTCGCCCGCCAGCTTTTCAGGCTGAGCGTGGTGAATGGCGTGGTCACGGCCGAGCGCGTCGCGGGCGTCATGGAATATATGGAGAAGCACAAGCCGGCCAATCCGGTCATGGTGCTCAAGGCCTATTACCGGCTCATCGCCACCGAGCTCGCCAAGGGCGAGGCGATCGTTGAACACGCCGGTGCGATCAGCGACGCCACGCTGGCTGCCATTGCCGCAGCCATGACCAAAAAATACGGCCGCGCGGTCACCGCCACCGCGAAACCCAATCCTGCTCTCCTCGCCGGCCTGCGCGTGCACGTCAGCGATGATGTTTACGAGTCGTCCGTCGCCGGCCAACTCTCCGCGCTTTCCGCTGCAGTTTAAAACCTCTGCTTTAATTCAGCCTTTCAACTCTTCAGTCCTTCAGCCCTTTCAGCCATGTCCACCGTCCTCGACCAAATCGAACAAGAGATCGCCAAGCTTTCCAGCAAGGCGGTCAAGAAGAACACCGGCAACATCCGCACCATCGCCGACGGCGTCGCCAAAATCGACGGCCTCTCCGACGTGATGTACAACGAGATGGTGCAATTCCCGGGCGGCGCCATCGGCATCGCGCTCAACCTCGAGGAAGACGAGGTCGGCTGCGTCATCCTCGGCGACATCGCCCAGCTCAAGGAAGGCGACGAGGTTCAGACCACCGGCAAGCTTCTCTCCGTGCCCGTCGGCAAGGCCCTCCTCGGCCGCGCGGTCGATGCGCTCGGCAATCCGGTCGATGGCAAGGGCCCGATCGATGCGAAGGAAACCTATCCCGTCGAAAAAATCGCGCCCGGCATCATCGTCCGCAAATCCGTCTCGCAGCCGCTGCTCACCGGCATCATGGCCATCGACTCGATGATCCCGATCGGCCGCGGCCAGCGCGAGCTCATCATCGGCGATCGCGGCACGGGCAAGACCACCATCACGATCGACACAATCATCAACCAGGCGAAGATCAACAAGGTCGGCCTCGCGAGCGGCGACCCAAAGTTCCGCCCGGTTTATTCCATCTACGTCGCGATCGGCCAGAAAAATTCCAACATCGTCCGCACTATCGCCGCCCTCGAGGCCGCCGGCGCGCTCGAATACACCATCATCGTCGCCGCGCCCGCCGCCGACAACCCCGCCAACCAATACCTCGCGCCGTACTCCGGCGCCTCGATGGGCGAGTGGTTCATGGAAAACGGCATGGATGCGCTCATCGTTTATGACGATCTTTCCAAGCACGCCGTCGCCTATCGCCAGATTTCGCTCATCCTGAAGCGTCCCTCCGGCCGCGAAGCGTACCCGGGCGACGTGTTCTATCTCCACAGCCGCCTGCTCGAGCGCTCCGCGCGTCTCGACGGCAAGGGATCGCTCACCGCACTGCCCATCATCGAAACGCTCGCCGGTGACGTCTCGGCTTACATCCCGACGAACGTCATCTCGATCACCGACGGCCAGATCTTCCTCGAAACCGATCTCTTCAACCAGGGCATCCGCCCGGCCGTGTCGGTCGGCCTTTCCGTCTCGCGCGTCGGTTCCGCCGCGCAGATCAAGGCCACCAAGCAGGTCGGCGGCAAACTCAAGGGCGAGCTCGCGCAGTTCCGCGAACTCGCGGCCTTCGCGCAGTTCGGCTCCGACCTCGAC
>Ga0210392_10000721_pt1 | contig 18975 bp, 20 predicted proteins | sample IncBWC30OmetaG_FD_161057 | JGI IMG/M metagenome (GOLD analysis project Ga0210392, IMG submission 161057) | Forest soil microbial communities from Barre Woods Harvard Forest LTER site, Petersham, Massachusetts, United States - Inc-BW-C-30-O ...
GGCCCAACTTCTCTTGAAGACACGCTTCAGCGCCGCAAAGCCGTAGACAAGCATCAGCGAAATCATTGTGTACGTGAGCCACACGGGTGTCGGCCTGGTGCTCGGCCATATTGCACCCAGGGCGTGTAACGCCATCCAAACGGTCAATAGGGAAAAAACGAATGCGTGAACGTGAAGAAAAAACAATAAATGCTCCGCGTATAAGTGTCTCGGCCGCGAGTACATCGCCATGTGAGAAAGCGCGATCAATGGGACGAAGACGAACATCGCATCAGGCATCGTGTCGACCGCCGCTTGCAGCAGATTGACGCCGTGGTCGCGTACGCTTTCTTCGCAAATGTGCGTAAGGCGCACGGTCCAGGCGTGATCTCCGAAGAATTGCCACTTGTTGCAACTCTCGGGTGAGAGCTGTCGCTGGTGCTTCGCGTGGACGAACTGCATCAGCGCGGTACGTGGACTCCAGAGCGACACGAGCGCAAAGAACATAACGCTGAAGACAAAGTAGAGTTTGATCGGCGGCAGAAACGAGACGCGCCGGCCTTCCATGAATTCGAGGGTCAACTGACCTGGCCTGAGCCACAACAACTTCAGCGTCCGCCACAGTCGCGAGTCCGCGTGAGTGACAGTCTCTATGGTCTGATGCACAAATTGCATTGCGCTCGGCATGTGACAGTCGGCGGCCTGGCCGCAATTCGCGCAATAGCGGCCGTCCAAATGTTCGGAGCAATTGAAGCACCGCGGCGTGGGCGCCGCGTCGTCGACCGATGAAGCGTTTTCAGGAAGGGCCCGTGCCCCGTCTGCGCGCTGGCGACGGGAACTGGCGGCATTTGGCGCATCTTGGAGAAGCATTCGGAGCACCGTGCGGTAATTCGGAAGGATCCGATGATCGATGCGCAGCATCTTCGTAAAGACAGGTTGCAAGACGATCGCCGAATTGTGCCAATTCGGACGCAATATGTTCCGCTTGCCTCGGCGGTCAGGAGCTGCGGTCGCGGGCGGCCTTCAAGGCCGCCGTCCACCACAAGAGATCTTCAATCATCGCGGTGGCCGGTGCCTCCAGGCCGGCAAGTCCTGCGTCCACATCGCCGCCCGTGTAGTGAGCCCACAACGTGGCGACGGGGATATGGACCGATGAGCGAATCGGGGCCACTTGAATCTCAATCATCGTTTCGCGGAGTTGCTGCACTGCCCGTGCGCCCATGACCGAGCCGTAACTGACAAACGCGGCTGGTTTGCGATGCCACTCAGGATAAACCCAGTCGATGGCGTTCTTGAGCACCGCGGAGGTACCGTAGTTGTACTCGGGGGTAACGAAAACAAAAGCGTCGGACTGCGAGATCGCCGCGGTCCAGCGGTCAACGACTTCGTGCTTGTACTTCGGACGACCCGGCATCGCGGGTGTCGCCGCCTGATCGAAAAAGGGCATGGGATAATCCCGCAAATCCAGCAGACGCGGCTGGATGCGATCGCGCTTCCCCAGGTGCTGGAAAATCCACTTCGCGGGTTTTTCCGAGAAACGGCCCTCGCGGGTGCTGCCGACAATGACGGAAATGATGGCCATATTCACAATCCTCGCTGCTCGTCCCGGCGTCGTAGTGACCGCCGGGGTTTGGTTACCTTTAGTGACTGACGCTAGAATGGTGACTTGGAAGAATTCGCACAAGGAGGCACTTTTTTGACACCGAGCAACAAACAGGAGCCCGAGGAGGAGTGCCGGGCGGTCAGCGAGACCCTTGCGCGGATCGGCGACAAGTGGACGGTGCTGGTCGTGGAACTCCTCGCCGGTGGTCCGATGCGCTTCAATGAAATACGCCGTACGATCGGCAATATCTCTCAGCGCATGCTGACGCTCACGCTGCGCGAGCTGGAGCGCGACGGCTTGGTCACGCGCACTGTCCATCCCACCATCCCGCCTCGCGTCGACTATGAGCTTACGCGCCTGGGCCGCACCCTTCGGGTGCCCCTGATTGCGGTCGCCGACTGGGTCAGGAAGCATCAACCAGCCATGCTGGAGGCACGAAAGATATTTGACGCAGCCGGTATCGCGAAGCCCAGCCATCGGCGCGAACCGCGGCGCGGGCCTGCCATACTAACGAGATCGCGCATCCCTGCACGCTCCGATTGACTGCGAATCTGAGGCTGCCTGTCAGATCCATCCGGGCATCGTCGCCTCCGATGGATGGCATCGAAAGATATGGGCTATGCAGCTGGGGATCCCCGCATTAGTGTCTGACTGATGCATCGTGAGCGTACATGGGTGATATTGCTTACCGGGGCCGGCGCCGATCCACATGAACCGCAAAACGAGCGCGTAAACAATGCGTCCGGCGAATTCCCCGCATCGCCGGACCGGCGGATGTTGTTGGAGATGACTCTGTCGCGCGCGCGGTCGATCGTACCCAGAGAGCGAACTGTCGTCGTCATCCACCGCGCGCAAAGGCAATACTGGGCCGAATCACTGGCGATGCTTCCGGGCGCGAACGTCATCGTGCAGCCTTGCCACCGGGGTTCGGCGCTGGAAGTGCTGCTGGCGACTCTCCTTATCCTTGAACGCGATCCGCTGGCGCGTATCATAGCCATGCCATCGCATCATCATGTGAGCAACGAAACCGCGCTGACCGGCAGTCTTCTCGACGCCGCCATCCCAACCGCGCAGACTCGAAACAACCTGACTCTCATCGGGATCAAGCCGGAACGAGCCGATACGGAGTCTGGCTACATCGTACCCGGTCGCTGGTTCGAGGATGGCTCGCGCAGTGTGCTGCGTCTTCTCAAACCGACCGGATTGGACCGGGCTCGCGATTTGGTAGCTCGCGGCGCCCTGCGGGACAGTTCCATCGTCGCCGCCCGCGCCCTGGTGCTCGTCGCGATACTTCGTGCGCGCGTGCCGGATCTCGTGGACCAAATGGAAACGGCTCTGGCGCAGGGCGCCGATGTGCGACAGCGCGCGTTGACACAGCTCCATGCGCAGCTGCCATCGGTCGACTTGTCGCACGTGCTGGCCCAAGGGGCTGAAGCTGCCTGCCGCGTCATCACCGCGCGCTCGTGCGGCTGGTCGAATCCGGCATCAGCGCAACGGACCGGTATTGCCGGGGCGTCGCCTTTGGGCCATGTAGCGGCAATTGCATAAACGTACGTAGGTTGCGGTATTCGGGGCCAAGAATGACAAAAACCTGGTTTATCACCGGCGCCGGTCGCGGACTTGGCGCCGAGATTGCGAAGACCGTCCTGAAGGCGGGAGATCGGGTGGTGGCCACCGGTCGCAACAGGAAGGCGATTGCAGATGTTCTCGGACCGGATGATGAGCGGCTCCTGGCGGTCAAATTGAACGTCGCCGACGCATATCAAGCACGCCGCGCAGTGGATGCGGCAGTGGCGCAATTCGGTGCAATCGACGTGCTCGTAAACAACGCCGGTTACGGTCACGTGGGCTTCTTCGAGGAACTGACGACCGAAGACGCTCAGGCTCAGTTCGCCACCAACCTAAACGGAGTCTTGAACGTCACTTGGGCGGTGTTGCCGGTGATGCGCCGCGCCCGACGGGGAAGGATTTTCAACCTCTCGTCGCTTGGTGGATTTATTGGTGCGCAGTTGTATTCGCTCTACTGCGCAAGCAAGTTCGCGATCGAAGGATTCTCCGAATCGTTGGCCAAAGAGATCGCACCGTTTGGACTATACGTGACGATCATCGAGCCCGGGCCATTCCGCACGGATTTTCTGAACCCTGAATCGCTTCGCTTCGGACAGACTCGGATTTCCGACTACGATGATCGGCGTGCGCAACTGCGCGCAGCGATGGCCGCACGCAATGGCCAGCAGCCCGGCGATCCGTCGAAGCTTGCTGATGCGATGCTGCGCCTGGCGGACGAAGCTGATCCTCCGATGCGCTTTCTCGCCGGGTCAATCGCGGTCAGCGCGGCCGAGCAGAAGCTCTCCGGGACGCGTGCGGAAATCGAGCGCTGGCGGCCGCTCTCCACCAGCACGGACGGGGAATTCAGTTCGACGAGCGCCGCCGGTTTGCTTGACCAACTCAGATGAGCCCACCAAACATTGCGAAGTAATTTGACAACACTATGTACGGACGTAGTATGATCCAGCAACGAGCTTCGATAGAGCTGGGAATCTGAAGGCCGTGCCTGAGCGCGGCTCAGGAGAAAAGTCGTGCTTGATGGCGTCTCGTTGGATCAACTACGGACCTTCATCGCGGCAGCGGAGGAAGGCAACTTCTCAGCGGCGGGTAGACGCCTGAGACGCGCCCAATCCGTGGTGAGCCAGACATTGGCGAACCTGGAGGGGCAGATTGGCGTAAGGCTCTTCGATCGTGGCGGTCGAGTTCCGACGTTGACCGATGAGGGGCGAGCGCTTCTCGCCCGCGCCCGCGCGGTTGCCACGGAGGTTGACCTCTTCAAGGCTCGGGCGAAGGGTCTTGCCAGCGGTCTCGAGACAGAGCTGAGCCTGGTGGTTGACGCCATGTTTCCCGTAACGGTGTTGGCATGCGCTGCGGCCGCCTTCCAAGTGCAATTCCCCGCGATTCCGCTGAGACTACACGTGGAGATGTGGGAAGCCGTAGCGGACCCGGTACTCGACGGGCGCTGCGCGATCGGCCTCATGGGGTCCTTGCCGCCGGCGCCGCCGCAGTTCAGCCGCGAGCGGCTGCTCAGTGTCAGGGCGATCAAGGTCGTTTCACCCCGGCATCCCCTGGCAGCTCACCGCGCGCCGATACCGATGAGCGTCCTTGGCGAGCATATTCAGCTGGTGCACGCTGATCACGCCAATGTGTGGCGCGCCGGCCGATTCGGGCTGCTATCGCCGAGAATATGGCGTCTGTGCGATCTCGCGGCCAAGCACCATTTCCTACGCGCAGGTTTCGGATTTGGCATCATGCCGCTGCACATGGTGGATGAAGATCTGGCAAGTGGCGCGCTTGTTGAGATCAAGGTTGAGGACGACCCGCCCGAGGGACATGCCATAGTCATGTCGGCTGTATATCTGACGAACAGTCCCCTCGGCCCGGCGGGGCGCTGGTTTGTCGATCGCGTCAAAGAGGAAGCAGCCTCACGGATCAATGGCGACTCCTTCCCTTCGTTGGACCCAATCGGTGTACAGCCGAGCGCGAATCGGACTGCCGCTCCGCCTAGAGTAGCCGGTTCAGCACTCGACCGCCCGCGGCTCTATCCGGTCAGCGATTGCGGAGCGGCAATTGAGAACCGCGATCGTCCACTGCCACGCGTTATCGCTTAGAACCGCCAACCGATACCCAGAGTTGTCTCGGCTGTGTTCATGTGTTGATTCGATTGGCTGACGAGCCGATCGAGGTAGCGATAGCGAGCGAGTGCGTCCACATATAGATTGCCGGTCACATAGTATTTGACGCCGATGCCCGCGTTGGCCGTAAAGCCGTTGCTCTCGGTAAGAGCGACAATGCGTCCGTTGCTCTCTCCCGTGATGGGGGTATCCAAATTGGCCCAGGCGTAACCGGCACCGGCGAGCGCGTAGGCAACGAACGGGAATTGAGGCGTGATGTTCCACACCGCGTCGAGATCCACGGTCGTGAGTCCGAGCTTGTTTTCGCCAACTTGTACCCGCGAGGCCCGGCTCCAACTGTAGCCGCTCGACAACTGGACACCCCACATCTCGGTAAAGTTGTAGTTATAACGAATGCCGGCCAGCGCATCGTCGTTCGGGCGCGGGTTGCGGCCCGACACCGGCGTGTCAGTCAGCTTGTCGCCGAACAGCTCGCCGCCAAAGATCTCGACCGATTGCGTTCGCGCTTGCTCCTGAGCCACGGCTGGCGCGCTTGACAGCGACAGCGCCGCGATGGCAGGTAGAACCAGGCTGGGCATCGAGTACTTGATGAAGTTACCGCCCGGCGGCTGTGCGCTTCGGCGCGCACGGGATAGATCGCATCGGAAATTTGACTCGGACATGACTCCTCCAAGATCTCTCGTGAACTCATCACTGAGACTAGAAGAGCGGGACCTGCAGTGGAATCCAATATTTCTCGATATTAGTTATCGCCGACAAGGATGCTCGGAGACTCTCTCGAGGTCCTCCATCTCAGTCTTCGACGCCGACTTCGATGGCGTCGACCCGGTCCGGGTAGAATGCGAGGTACTCGCGGATCGACGCTACGGAAGCGTAAGGCGCCTCGTAAGTCCAGACGGCGTTGACCGAGCGTTCCCCTCCGGCAGGAATGCTGTAATAAGCGCATTCGCCCTTGTAGGGGCAATACGTCTGGTGCGCAGTCCGTTGCAACTGCGTTTGGTCGATGTCCTTGCGCGGGATGTATTGCACGGCCGGATAGGAGGCTTCCCTCAACGTCAAGGCCTCGCGCGTGTCGGCGATGCGCTTACCGTTCACGACGACTGTGACCCGCCCTTTCGTCGGCGTGATCGTTATCGGATGATCGGGTCCCGGAATCCTGATTGGCTTGCTGCTCATCGCTTTCCACTCCTGAAAACACTCGGTGAAAGGCCTCGGATCGTCCATCTTGAAGTTCTTTCAGAAAATCAGCCGGGGCGCGCCTGCGCTTTCTCATGACGGCTCGAGGCGAAACAAGGCAACCCGTGGCGCGTCGCTGATCCAAATTTTATTCGCAGACCAGCCCGCCTCTGCGGCCAGCCTGGCAAACATGGAAACCGTGAACTTGTGCGAGTTCTCGGTGTGCAGGCGCTCGCCCTTCCTGAACGCAAAGGTCTTGCCTGCGGCGTTGACGACCTGGTCTTTACGGCTGACCAAATGCATTTCCACGCGGCTGAGCGCGGCATTCCACAAGGCCAAGTGATCAAAGGCATCCAGGTCAAAATCGCCACCCAGTTCGCGGTTGATCCGCGTTAGAACGTTTTTGTTGAATCGCGCGGTCACGCCGCCGGAATCGTCGTAGGCTGCGACGAGCGTCGAAACGTCCTTGACCAGGTCCACTCCCACCAATAAGGCCGCATCGATTCCCAACATCTGCCGCACCGACCGGAGGAAGCGCACTGCGCCATCCCCATCGAAATTGCCTATTGTCGAGCCGGGGAAAAAGCCGATCCGGGGATGGCCGTCCGCAGCCAGGCGGACTTGTCGGGTAAAGTCAGCGACTACCGGAGCGACGCGGAGGTGTGGGAAGTCCCGTGCCAGTCTCCTCGAGGCCTCGTAAAGGGCAGCCGCACTGATATCAATCGGCACGTAGGTGGACAACTGCGGTGCCGCGTCGAGCAGCAGGCGGGTCTTGGCGCTATCTCCGCTGCCGAACTCCACGAGCGCGGCTCCATCCGGGATCCCGGCTGCCACCTCCGCCGCAACATTGCGGAGCAGAATCGTTTCGGAACGGGTGACGTAGTACTCGTCGGTGCGGCAAATTTCCTCGAACAGACTCGAGCCCGTGGAATCGTAGAAGTACTTCGGCGGCAACCGCTTGTCCCGCGCCGACAGGCCCGAGATCACCTCGGGTGCAAACTGATCTCCGGCCGCCGAAGCCTCCGCGTCCACGGCATCAACGATGCCGGCGCCATGGTGCGGTTTGAATGCGATCGGGATCATGCCAATTCACTATGTACGTCCATGGTATATCTGTCAAGAACGATGTGTACGTGCGTATTGCTACGCGACAATTCATATCGAGGCAGGGGGCTGGTTGGACGGGACCGTCAATTCCAGATGTTCGGCCGCCTCAGGCCAGGACCGTTGAAAACAGTATTTTCTTGAAATTTTCTGCAAAGGCCAAATCGCGCTCAACCTTGGAAACCAGCCACGCCCCCTGCAATCCCGTGACAATGAAAGTGGCGACTTCGCCGGCTTTAAAACTCTTGGGAAGCTCGCCCTCTCTCACGGCGGCCTTTAAACTGTCGGTCACGGCCTCCCGCACCTCGGTATAGATTGCCGACACCCGCTTGCGGATGATTTCACTATGATCGGACGCTTCAGCGGCGAAATTGCCGACCAAACAGCCATTCTTGAGGCCATGACTTCTAATGGCGGTCATGGTCGCATCAATGTAGGCGCGCACGCGTTTCAGGGGGGACAGTGCCTCGTTGCGTAACGTCTCGGCCATCACGACGCAGTTGGTTGCGAAGTAACGATCCAGAATTTCCAGCGAAAACGCCTCTTTGGAGGCAAAGTGATTCGTGAAAGACCCCTGCGGCACTCCCGCCGCCTCAACGATGTCACGCACGCTGGCGCCCACGTAGCCGCGCTCCAGCACAACCTTCAGCCCGTTGGCCAAGATCTTATCTTTATTGGAAATTTTGTTCATAGAGCAACAATACGTCCGTACATAGTACATGTCAAGGCAAATCCCGCTGGGAGCGCCGATATGGTCACAGCAAAATCAATGAGTTGGAGCGGCTTTCGGCCGCCCGCTTCAGCCGCCTGCCTTTAGGCCGAGCGGGAGGCGAGCCCGGCTGCCGTATACGCCGGGTAGTCGATATAGCCACGGGCATCGAACGTATAAAAAGTATTGCGATCGTAATCGCTGAGCGGCAATTGCTGTTTTATGCGAATCGGCAGATCAGGGTTCGACACAAAGTAACGCCCGAATGCCACGAAGTCGGCATCGCCCTTCCTCACGACCGACTCGGCGGTGTCCGGCTCGAAGCCTCCCGCGGCAATGATCTTTCCCGTAAAAATGGTACGCAAATATTCTGCTGCGATTGGGCCCTGACCCTCCTCGACAACCACGTTCCCCTTCACCCGAGGCTCAATGATGTGAAGATACGCCAGCCCGAATCGGTTCAAGTGCTTGGCGACATGCGTGAACAATGACTTCGGGTCGCTATCGGACATCCCGTTCCATTTACCATCGGGCCCGATACGGACGCCGACGCGATCCACGCCCCACACCGAGGTCATCGCATCGACCACCTCGAGCAGCAATCTGGCGCGATTTTCGATACTTCCGCCATATGCGTCGGTGCGTCTGTTGGATCCGTTTTGCAGGAATTGATCGATCAAGTAGCCGTTGGCCGCATGCAATTCCACCCCGTCGAATCCCGCTTGCTTCGCCCGAACGGCCGCCCTTCGGTAGTCATCCACAATCCCCGCGATCTCGGCAGTCTTCAGTGCGCGATGCGGAGAGGGCTGAACCCAACCTCCCGGTGTTGAAGTCAGCCTGCCGGGGTCATTCCAGTATTCCGGGTTGACCGACGCGGAAACCGGCTGCGGTCCGCCCGTGACCGACACGTGCGATGCCCTTCCGGTATGCCACAGCTGCGCAAACATGAAGCCCTTCTTCGCGTGAACCGCAGCCGTGATCTTCTTCCAGCCATCCAACTGCTTGTCGGAATACAGCCCCGGCGCTCCCAGCCAACCGCGGGCACTTTCCGATATGGTGGTTGCCTCGCCTATGATCAGGCCCCCGTTGGAGGCGCGCTGAGTGTAGTACTCCACCATGAGATCGTTCGGCACGTCGCCTGGCAGGTCGGCGCGCGAACGGGTCAGCGGCGCCATGACAATACGGTGTGTGATATTGAGATTTCCAATCGAGATGGGCGTAAAGAGCTTGGACACGATTCCTCTATGAGCAGGTGAGAAACAACTCGGACTGCGGCGTCGAAGACCATTCAAATCGATGCGCCTGCGTCCGGATGCCGGAGTCCAAATCGTACCGGCCCGCGACTCCGTTTACAATACGCACGTCCATCTTTCTCTTGACTATGGATGTACGGACGTCCATCGTACGCATTGCGAAGCGACGGCCGATTTTCGGCGGCTCAACCCGAGGAGATTGTAAAATGAGCACTCAAGTTGTATTGATTACGGGCGGACTCACCGGGATCGGGCGCGCCGCCGCGGTCGCCTTTGCCAAGAAGGGGGCCAAAGTGGTCGTCGCGGGTCGGCGTGATGAGGCGGGCAAGGCGCTCGTGAAGGAACTCCGCTCTTTGGGAGCGGAGGCGGAGTTCATCAACGCCGACGTCCGCAAGGAGGAGGATATCCGCAATGCGGTCGACAAGACCGTCGCACGGTTTGGACGTCTCGATGTCGCCGTGAACAACGCCGCCACCGAGGGCCAGGTCGGGCCAATTACCGACCAAACTGCGGAAAGCTATGCCGCGACATTCGACACGAATGTGCTCGGCGTGCTTCTGTGCATGAAACACGAAGTGCGCGTCATGCAGAGGCAGGGCAGCGGTAATATTGTCAACATCTCCTCGACCTACGGGCATGAGGGTGCGGCATTTGCTTCCGTCTATGTGGGCAGCAAGCACGCCGTCGAAGGCATCACCAAGTCGGTGGCGCTCGAGACCGTCAAGTCCGGCATCCGCGTGAATGCAGTGGCGCCGGGGCCGGTGGACACCGGCATGTTGACCCGCTTTACGCACACGCCGGAGAATAAAGCGACTCTGGTGACACACGTTCCGATGGCGCGACTCGGACTCTCGGAGGAGCAGGCAAACGCGATTGTCTTCATCGCCTCGGACGAAGCTTCATTTATCACCGGCCATATACTCAACGTCGATGGCGGAATGACGATCAACTGAGCAGGAACCCTACGATGGCAATCACAATCGTGCGCGATCAAACGGCGCTCATGCGGCATGAAGTCCGCGTCGGTGGATACATTTTTGCCGCCGACGCCAGTGCCGATGATGGCGGTGAAGGACTCGGGCCCAATCCCCATGACCTATATGACGCTGCGCTCGGTGCATGCGAATCACTGACGGTGCTTTGGTACGCAAACCGCAAGGGCATTCCGGTCGAAACAATAGAGGTCACTGTGGAACGCGACCGGTCGGAAGAAAGAACCGGCACTTACCGTCTTGATACCAGACTGAAACTTGGCGGGAAGCTGACCGATGAGCAACGTCGGGAACTGCTGTCGGTCGCCTCAAAGTGCCCGGTGCACAAACTCATGACTTCCGTGCAGACCATAATTGAAACGTCGCTTGTCGAATAGGCTCGCTGCCGGGCGCGATCAACCGGCACGCTTGCGCGTCGGCCGCGCCCTTCCGTACGCTGCATCAACCTGCACCTCTTCTCCGCCGACCTCACCGACAATCTGCCGGACCGCCCGCAGGATCTGATTCGACAGCTTCGGGTCCGCCTTGGCGACCGCGCGCGAGGCGGCGACGCCTCCGACCATCGCGGCCATCATTGCCAGTGCACGTTGACGTTTATCCGCTTTGACGGGAGAGGGGCCGAGGCCGCGTTCCATGAGAGCGACGATTTGCTCAAACCCTTCCGCGAAGCGCTCGCCAACCATTTTGTCCTGTCGCGCGACTTCACTGGCGGAAGCCGACATCGGGCAGCCCGCCGCCACGTTGTCGCGGTGGTCGAACGACATGTAGTGGTCAAGGAAAGCCGTCAGAGTGGCGGGCAGGCCGGCCTCGTTCGCGGTCATCATCTTCAGGCCCGGCCTAAGTCCGGATGCAAAGGCTTCCGCTGCCAGTGCCTCCTTCGACGGAAACTGTGCGTAAAGCGCACCATGCGTCAATCCGGCCTTCTCGCTGATCTCCGCGACGCCGACGCCGTCGATGCCCCGCTCCCGAAACAGGCGCCCGGCCGCGCGCACTAGCGCAGCACGATTTTCGGCGGCCTTTTCCTTGGTGACTTTCAATGCAAGGTACTCCCAAAAACGAATCGACTTGACATCAAAGATTGCAGTCGCCATTATAGCGCAACTTAATCATTGCGGTCGCCATGATTATTGCTGCGCCCCACCCCCAGGAGCCGACACGTGTTTGACAGATCTTCCAAGCTCTTCGCTGCCGTCCTTCTTCTGGTGCTGGCCGGCTCTCTTGTCCCCCCGCACACAGCTCGGGCTGCGGCACCCCAGCACCATGATCAGGCGCCGGGTTTTTACCGCATGAAAGTCGGCGATCTCGAGGTCACGGCCCTACTCGATGGCTCCGCCCAATTCGATCCGCATTGGCTGACCGCGAAGAAGGTGGCGATGGATCGCGTCGAAAAAGCCTTGGCGGAGGACCCGCATCTGCTGGACACCAGCGATACCGGCTTTCTCGTCAACACCGGCAAGCAGCTGATCCTCATCGACGCCGGTGCCGGCACATGGTTCGGCGCCGGGTCTCTCGGTCGTTTGGTGGACAGCCTGCGTAGCGCAGGCTACGCACCCGAACAGGTTGACCGCGTTTTTGTCACGCATCTTCACTCCGATCACGTTGGGGGCCTCACCACTCAGGATGGCAAGCGCGTCTTTCCCAACGCCGAAGTGTTCGTCTCAAAGGCTGAGAGTGACTTTTGGCTGTCACCCGAATTCGCCGCCAGAGCGCCCAAAGATGTGCAACCATTCTTCCAGAGCGCACAAGGCATCGCCGCGCCGTACATCAAAGCCGGCAAGTGGCACACGTTTGGCAATTCCGATGTGCTGGTGGACGGGATGCAGCTCGTTTCCCTGCATGGCCACACGCCGGGACACACCGGTTATGAGTTCTCCTCGCAGGGACAGAAAATACTGTTCTGGGGCGACACCATCCATGAGCAGCTTGTTCAGCTGAGTCATTCCGATATTACGGTGGTCTTTGACGTCGATCATGCTGCTGCGGCAGCCACGCGCAATCGACTGTTGCCGCCCCTTGCGCACGAGGGCGTCATGATAGCGGGGCCGCACATGCCGTTTCCCGGCATGGGCCGTCTGCGCAAGGAGGCGCATGGTTACGTCTGGGCGCCGGTGATCTTTAGCGATCAATGGGCCGAGAGATAAGGCCATGTATACGCTCCTCATCCTCGCTGCCGCCCTTACGGTGGTGACTCCCGCGGGCGATCAATTCTGGGCCAATTCCGTCCTCATCGAGGGCACCCACGAAGTATTGTTGGTCGACGCGCAGTTGACGAAGACCAATGCCGAAAAGGTGTTGCAGGCAATCAAGGCGACCGGCAAGCCGCTCTCGATCATCTACATCACTCATGAGCATGCCGACCATTTTCTTGGTCTGGAGGTGTTCAAAGAAGCGTATCCGGGAGTGCGGATACTTGCGAATTCCAAGGTCGTGGACCGTATCAACAGGGTTTATCAAGAGAAAATAGACAAGTGGAAAGGCCTGTTGGGCCCGGATGCCGCTTCCCAGGTGGTTGCCGTCAGCAAATACGACGAAGACGTCATTCAATTCGAGAATTCCAAAATCGAGATCCTGAAGCATCTCCAGGGCGACACCGATGAGAACACCATGCTTTGGCTTCCCGGACAGAGGACTCTTATCGCGGGTGACGTTGTCTTCAACGACCTCCATGTTTACACCGCAGAGACCGACAGTGCGGCGAGAAAACGCTGGTTGGACTCCCTCGAGAAAATCAGGAACTTGAAACCCGCTGCGGTCATCCCTGGGCATAGCAAGGTTGGAGCACGAATTGACGCCACTTCGGCCGTCGACTTTACCGAAAAATATTTGTTGATCTTCGAGGAAGAGCTCAAGAAGGCCAAGACGCCCGATGATCTCGTCAAGGCGATGCAAGAACAATTCCCGTCCGCCGATTTACTGCTCGCAATCGAGCGCGGTGCGAAGGCCAATGTGAAGGCATGCACGGAATGACCCGCATGTTCTCCTCGTTGCTTGAAGCAGTCAGGGACCACGTGCACCTACGACTCGACGACTCGCGATACGTAACGATTCGTCCTGTCCTGCCGTCCGATTTGGACGCACTGCGGAGATTTTTTGCGGCGCTGTCGCGCGCAACCCTTCGGCTTCGATTTCTCTGCCCGGTCAATGAGCTTCCGGAGCAGCTTTTGCGCGAGTTCACGGCGGTCAACCAGCGTGCTCATGTTGCGTTCGTCGCCGAGTTCCATGGCGCTGCCGGTCAAATCGTTGCGGAAGCCCGCTTTGTTCGCAGCGCCGACCCGGAATCCGCCGAGCTCGCCCTTGTGGTCGCCGATGATTGGCGCAGAATCGGTCTCGGAACCATGCTTACGCGAATCTTGGTGCAGCGCGCGCGATTCACGGGCCTGCATCGCCTATGCGGCGACGTACTCGAGGACAACATGGCGATGCGAGGCTTTGCGCATTCGCTCGGTGCGCGATTGTCGCAAGTCATGAGGCACGGTCTCGTTCGACTCTCGTTGGATATATGAACACAAGCACTCTTTTCGAAACCGAGTCACTGGAGGGATGGCAGACATGAGCAAGTTAGCGGGCAAAGTCGCCGTCATCACCGGCGGCACCTCAGGAATCGGATTGGCGGCGGCGCATCTTTTCGTCCAGGAAGGCGCACATGTCTTCATCACGGGCCGACGCCGGAAGGAACTCGATGAAGCGGTGAGGGCTATCGGCCGCAACGTCACCGGTGTTCAAGGAGACGTCGCCAAGCTGTCCGACCTCGATCGTCTCTACGAGACTGTCGAGTCGGCGGGCCGGCAAATCGACATTGTCTTCGCCAACGCCGGCGTCGGCGAGTTCCTTGCCTTGGGAAAAATCACAGAGGAACACTTCGACAGGCTCTTCAACACCAATGTGAAGGGCGTCCTGTTCACGGTGCAGAAAGCGCTTCCGCTATTGAACGATGGCGCCTCGATCATTCTCACGGGTTCCGTTGGCAGCGTCAAAGGCACCCCCGGCTTCTGGGTCTACGGCGCAACCAAGGCGGCAATCCGCAACTTCGTGCGAGCTTGGACGGTGGAACTGAAGGATCGCCGAATTCGAGCAAACGTCCTCAGTCCAGGGCCGACCGATACTCCGCTTGCGAACGGCGCACCTCCCGATGCCATCGCGCGGATTGTGTCCACGATCCCCATGGGGCGCATGGGAACATCGGACGAAATCGCCAAGGCTGCGCTGTTTCTTGCCTCCGATGACTCCAGTTTCGTCACCGGCATCGAACTCTTCGTCGATGGCGGCCGGGCGCAGATCTAGCGCATCGATGCGACTATTGCGCCCTCAGAGCGTGACCGGCTCGCGGCCCTCGGCCTGCCGGAGTGAGGCCAGCCAGGTGTGAACCGCCTGCACGACGACAGATCCCTCTCCGACGGCGGAGGCGACCCTTTTCACCGAGCCCGAGCGCACATCACCCACGGCGAAGACGCCGGGCAGGCTGCTCTGAAAGACCTCGTATGCTGTCGAAGTATCGTGCTCCCACTTCTTGCCTGTTACGACGAAGCCGCGCTCATCCAGCTGCACCGTGTCTTTGAGCCAGCCGGTGCGCGGGTCTGCACCGACCATGATGAAGAGTCCGCCAATTTGCACCCATCGTTCGTCGCCGTCGCCATCGCGAATCTTGACGCGTCGCAGATGATCATCGCCCAAGAGCTCGACCACCTGCGAATTCGTCTCGATCTTCACATTTGCGGCGCGACGCAGACGCTCGACGAGGTACTGCGACATGCTATCCGACAGGTCCTGCCCCCGATGAACGAGGTGCACTCCGGACATGCGGGAGGCGAGGAACATGGCAGCTTGCCCTGCGGAATTTCCACCGCCGACGACCACGACCTCCTGCCCCTTGCAGGCGCGAGCTTCCAGTTCGGTGGCCGCATAATAGACGCCTGCTCCCTGCAAGCGATCTTCCTCAGGCACGCCGAGCTTGCGATAGCGCGCTCCGGTGGCGATCACTACGGCGCGTCCGAGAAGCGTCGTGTTGTCCTCCAGAGTGACCTCGTAGAATCCAGGCCGTGCGCTGGGTTGCAGCCTCTGCGCACGACGCGGCACCGTCACTCTCGCGCCAAATTTGATGGCCTGCAGTTCGGCCCGAAAGGCGAGATTCGCGCCCGAGATGCCGGTAGGAAATCCGAGGAAGTTCTCGATCCGAGAGGTGGACGCCGATTGGCCGCCAATTGCCACGTCGTCGAACAGGACGGTCCGCAGTCCTTCGGAGGCGCCGTAGACGGCTGCTGAAAGACCGGCCGGACCTGCTCCAGCGATGATCAGATCCACCGCATCGGGTTGGGCAGCGAGTTCGAGCCCGAGCGCACGCGCAACTTCCGCAACGGATGGATCGTGCAGCACCTGTCGACCCCGCACGATCACTTTCATGCCGGGTCCCTCCGCCGCGAACTTCTGGATCTCTGCTTTCGCGGCAGCGTCGGCCGGATCCAGCCAGCGATATGGAATGCGGTTGCGTTCGGCGTATTCGAGAATCCGCTGAAGACCAGGTGCGCCCTCGTAGCCTATGAGCGTCAGCGTTCCTTGTCGGCGCTGCATGAGCAGCAGCCGGCGGGCGGCAAAGGCGGGCAGCAGCACGTCGCTAACGTCCGGATCGACTTGGACCAGCTCGGCAATCTGCGCCGGGTCGACCAGCACCACCTCGCCCGGCTTGACGACGACACAGTCGGCGAAAGCCGGCTGGCCGAACAACAATCCGACTTCTCCGGTGAATTGACCGGGCTCCATGACGCCCAACACCAGTCCGTCGGGATCCCGGACTTGAAGCGTGGCCGAAACCGCGTAGATAAGCGGATACTCGCGATCGTCGACCCGGAACAATGACTCGCCGACCTCTACGGAGCGGCGCACGCCGCGGGACAGAAGCGACGCGACCACTGCATCCGGCAGGGACGAGTTGGCACGGCGTCTCAGCTCATCGTAGTTGAGATCTTCAAACACTGGACCCCCAATTTATCTGCACCATCGCCCGGCCCCCGCAGCCGAGTGTAGTACCTCGTGAGTCCGTCTTAAAGCAGTCGATCAGGGAATAGCGGCCTCGAGCTGCGCATGAGCCGTTATCAACGCGAAGTCGCGCGGCGGCTTGGGGTCGGGTAGCGAGCTGACACTGTTGCCTAACGCTACTGCGTCTTGAAGGTTTTCACCGGACTGGACACGCCATCGCTCGCGCCGGTGGCGCCGGTCGATCCCACCTTGTAGTAATAAGTGGTATTCGAATTGAGGCTCATGATGCGCACGCGGAAAATCATGTCGGGACGCGAAGGGCTGCGGCGATTGGGCGACTGTGCGACCTGAGTCAAGTTCCTGGCATCAGTGCCGTAATGCACCACGCCATAGTGCAAGGCGGTGCCTCCCGGATTGATGGCGGTCCAGCGAATGATCGCCGAGCTGTCGGTCGCGGACTCCAGTTCCGGTCCCGCCGCAAGTTGCACGGCTTTATGAGCCGGCATCGCCGCTTTCACGGCATCATCGGCAAATCCCCACGCTATCGAGCCGGCCACCATCACGAACGCGAAAGTCAGAATGGATCTTTTCATGGACGTTACTTCCCGAATCCTCGCTTGAAATCCTGAGGCGCGGAACATCTCCGCGCCTCAGGTACCGGGTCGCCGGCTCAACAGCAAAGCCGGTGCAATTGCAATCTAGCGTCCCGGAGGTGTTGCAGGTTTCCTCAGCGTGCTGGCCGGTGTGCTTGCCGCACTGGCGGTTTGAACGAAGCCATCGGTCAGAGTTTCCAGGAACGCCACCAGATCGTTCTCCTCGGCGTTTGTCAATCCGAGTTTGCCAATGGTCATATTTTCATTGTTTGGATCTTCCGGCGGCGGCCAGCAATTTACTTTCTCCACCGTTCCCGGGCGGCACTTTCCGTTGACGAATGCTCCCGGATAGGCATCGCGCGTGTTGTAGAAGTGGACCACTTCCTTGAGGCTCAACAAGTAGCCGTTGTGCATATACGCCTTCACGAAACCGGCGTAAGGCACCTTGCCCACGTTGCGGGCGGTGGAGGTTTGGAACTTGCCTTCGAAGAACGGCAGGTGTTCTCCCCAGCTCAGATTTGGAGGGGCTCCGTAGTAGCCATCCAGGAAAAGACCGACTCCCTCGTCGATGAAGCCGATTCCCAAGGGGTTGCCGGTGAAGCCCCACTGATCCGGGAAATTTTCCGCGTACCACGGCAGGATCGTGTTCTTCGGCAGGCCGAGATTGTTGTAGGTAAAGTCCGTGAACATCGGTTCGACGCTCGAGGCAGCACCGGTATCGCTGCCTCCCATCGCCGTGTTGGATCTGCCGTCGAGGTGGCAGGTATTGCACGCGCCTTTGCCGCGGAACAGCTCATAGCCGCGCAATTCCTGCGCCGTGAGGGAATTGCCGCCGGCAAGATAGCCGTCGAATTTCGACGTAAACGGGCTGACCGTGGATCCGATTTCATAGGCGGCGATGGCCTGGCCGAATTCATCGAAGGCCTGCTGGGCACGAGTGCGATCCGAAGGGCTGAGAGTCAAGGGAGTCGCGCTGCCGCCGAGACTGGCGGCGCCTTTCGGAGTGTGGCATATCGTGGCCACATTGGCGGGCCAATTGATCTCGAGGGAGCCCGTGCCCCAGACCTGCTCAAAGAAGAATTTGTACTTGCTGAGCGACAGCTTGTAGACGACGCAGGCCGTGTCCGGATTGGCCATCTCCTCCGGATCGACGGGCGGGTCCTGGGCCTGATCCGCGGAAGAGTTTTGCAAGCGGAAGCCGGTAGCGCGAGCATCCCAGAAATTGCCGCCGTAGAAATCGCCCTGCGTGGTGTTGTATTGCAGCGGGGGGTAGTACGGTGCATACACATAGGACGTCGGATTGCGTTTGGCCATGCGATTGTCGGGGAATTTTCCGTGATTGGTAATCGGTACCGAACCCGGATTCGCTCCGCCTGTGAAGACGCTCAAGATGGACGCGCCATTTCCGTAACCCGCGGCGGGATCATGGCAGAAGCTGCAGGCCAGATTGTTGTTGACCGACAGATTGGGATCGAAGATTTCCAGCGCGCCGAGCGTTTCGACGGCGTGGAAGGGATCAAGACTTCCCGATTTTGCCGCGGCCAGGGCTTGCGCCTCGAGTCCCGCTTCTTCGGCGCGTATGCGGATAAAGTCCGGATCGTTCGCGATCAAACACTGAATGTCCACCTCATTCCCCGGCAAGATGCAGGGCTTGTCTTGCGGAGGAATCGTGTAGCCGGTGGGCAATTTCAGCGCCGCCTCCACCGACGCCGGCGCCGCATTTTGCGAGAATGCGCTCTTCGAGGCGATTGGCGACAAGAGCGCGGTCGCGAGACAGACGATCATTGCCACAAACACGTGCAGCTTCATGAGTAGGTCCTCCTCAGTTGTGTGAAATTCTGTGTGCTGGATTGTTTCCTTGTTATTTTTGTGAGTGGATAGCCGCTGCAATCAGGAATGAGCACGGCGGTGTC
>Ga0210392_10000722_pt1 | contig 18944 bp, 19 predicted proteins | sample IncBWC30OmetaG_FD_161057 | JGI IMG/M metagenome (GOLD analysis project Ga0210392, IMG submission 161057) | Forest soil microbial communities from Barre Woods Harvard Forest LTER site, Petersham, Massachusetts, United States - Inc-BW-C-30-O ...
TAGTCGAGAAAGCCATCATTCCCGATCTGCTGCTAGGTGCTCACGTCGCACCCCTTCAATTCGCTTTTTATGAAGCGACGCAATTTCCCTCGTTGTATCGGCACGGAGCTTTCGTGGCTGAACATGGATCGTGGAATCGCAAGATTAGAAGTGGCTACCAAGTCGTTTTCATTCCCTTCCAGGATGGTTTCCCGTCGGGAGAACCCCGTCCTTTCCTCTCTGGTTTTGTGCCTGATCCCGTCGGCAAACAGGTCTACGGCCGTATGGTTGGTGTCGCAATCGCTCGCGACGGATCGCTTTTGGTCTCGGACGACGCGCAGAACCTTATTTGGCGCGTTTCTTATAATACGGAACCCTCGGCCGTTATTCCCTGACGGGAAGTATTGCTCATGCACGTCCTCCGGCAGAAACTCGGATAGATGTTGCGAAATCCTCTTCTCACCACCAATCTCAGGTTGAGATAGCTGGTGATAATTCCTGTTCGCAACAGTTATCTCGCGCTTACGAGGGGTGTGGTCGTTGCTTAGCCATCTTCAAAGTCCATATAATTGCAGCGGCGTAATGGAATTGTGTCGCCTGATAGACTTGGGGATCTATTTCCTCAACATTGACTCGAACATGCGGATCAATGAATAAGACGATTCGAGGCAGCACCGTCTTAGTGACGGGAGCCGGGGGTTCAATTGGGTCCGCATTGTCGAAAACGATCATCTCGTACGGGCCTCAACTGCTGATATTGCTTGACCACTCTGAACAGAATCTGTACGAAATCGAAACTGATTTGGCGTCCAATCAGAAAGGCATACCCGTTTTTTCGGTAGTGGGAGATATCTGTAACGAAGGATTGATTTCCGCGATCCTAGAACAGTACCGACCGAATGTAATTCACCACGTAGCGGCTTTCAAACATGTCCCACTGATGGAAAGAAATCCGATTGCCGCCATTCGAAATAATGGGCTGGGCACGAATATTCTGGCTCAATGTGCTCAAGCACATGGAGTTGAAACGTTGACAATGGTGTCGACCGATAAGGCCGTCAATCCGCGAAGCATAATGGGAGCGTCCAAGCGACTAGCGGAACTTGCGCTAGTTCGTTGGGGTACTGGGGAAACTCGAATGCGTTCGATCCGCCTTGGAAACGTTCTCGGCACGAAGGGCAGCGTCGTCAGGATCTTCGTTGAACAGATATTAGCGGGCGGTCCGATTACGGTGACGCACCCCGACGCGACTAGGTATTTCTTAGCATTGCCAGAAGCCGTCGACCTGATTCTGATGGCTGCCGAACTACCCGGAAGCTCCGGAATTTTGATCCCCGACTTGGGAGAGCCCGTCAAAATCATTGACCTTGCACATCGAATGATGAAAGAAGCCGGATGCGATCCCGAGACGATGATCCCGATAACCTTCATTGGCTTACGGCCGGGAGACAAAATGGCCGAAGATTTTGCTTCTGTCAGCGAATTTGTGGAATCGACCACGGATTCCAGACTATCGCGCCTGATAGGGACTGAGATTCCTGCGGAGAGATTCGATACTTATATGGAGCATCTTAAAAGCGCTGTCGATCAACACGATCTTGGTATAGTGCTTGATGTTCTTCGTTGCATACTCCCCGAATATGAACCAAGTGAGTGTGTCCTTCGATCTTTGGAAGGAGCTTCAGCTTGAGCGCCAGCAAACGTACGATCGCTGCAATTACCACGTCCCGAGCAGATTACGGGCACCTGTATTGGCCATTGCGAGACTTAACAGATCGCGATGATATTGAACTCAAACTTATCGCATTGGGTTCACACCTGTCCCCGGAATTTGGTAACACGATTCAAGAAATCGAAAAAGACGGCTTCGAAATCGCCGCTCGAATCGAATGCCTGCTTAGCTCGGATAGCGATGTCGGAATGGCCAAAACCATTGGCAATGCCACGCTAAGTCTGGCGGATCTTCTGGGACATATGCGACCCGATCTGGTTCTGTTGATCGCCGATCGGTATGAAATGCTGGCTCCTGCATCGGTAGCTCTAGCACTGCGAATTCCAATCGTGCACATTGAAGGAGGTGAAATCACCGAAGGGGCGATCGACGACGCGGTTAGAAATGCACTAACGAAAATGAGTCATATTCATTTTACCTCGACCCATGGAGCGCGACTTCGCTTGATCGCCATGGGTGAAGAGGAATGGCGGGTTCATCGGGCGGGCGCACCCTCTCTCGATCATCTTCGTCGAACAGAATTACTAAACCGAGAGCAAACTGAAAGCAGCCTCCAATTGGATCTCGACCAACCTACGGTGCTCGTTTCCTATCATCCCGTAACCATTGCCCAAGATACTCTTCAGGAGGCGGACGCGTTGTTCGCAGCCCTTGAGACGTTGCCAGAGCAATTGATATTTTGCTATCCCAACGCCGATGCCGGAAGTCGCTCGCTTATCAATCGCACAAAATCGTTCCTCGATGCGCGTAGGTCCGGGCGGGTGTTTACGAACCTTGATCCGCGGACGTATTGGAGCTTGTTGCAGCAAGTGGACATGCTGATTGGAAATTCGAGCAGTGGAATTATGGAAAGCGCTTCCTATTCACTTCCTACCGTCAATGTCGGCATAAGACAGCAGGGCCGTGAGCGGCCCATGAATGTGATAGATGCCGCGCCTAGCGTTGAATCCATTGTGGCTGCCATCGAAAATGCACGATCACCTCAATTTCGACGGTCCCTCGAAGGCATGGTGAACCCCTACGGGGATGGTCATGCTTCAGAGCGGATCGTTCGAGTGCTAACCAATGCGCCTCCGTCGAAAGAACTGCTGCTAAAGCGTCAATCGCAACGCATTCTTTCCGCCGAACTTGTTCGCAGCGCGACGAAACGATGAGAATCCCCCTCTCAGCTCCAGACGTGAATGAAGAAGATATCAAGGCTGTTAGTGACGTGCTTCGTACCTCAAGATTGAGCCTGGGACCCAAACTAGGAGAGTTCGAGCACGCGATTGCGGCATACGTGGGGGCTTCGGATGCCGTCGCCGTCAATTCTGGCACCAGCGCTCTACATTTATGTCTACGTGCGCTCGGTATCGGCGAAGGCGACGAAGTAATTATTCCTTCCTTTGCATTCATTGCCGTTGCAAACGCAGTTCGCCACGAACGGGCAACCCCGGTCTTCGTCGATATTGAATCGGAGACGCTCAATTTGGATCCCAGCCGAATCGAGTCGGAAATAACTTTCCGAACAAAGGCCATCATCGTTGTGCATACATTTGGTTGTCCAGCAAACCTCGAAGCTATTCTTGAGATCGCGGGGCGTCACAACCTCCGTGTTATCGAGGATGCGTGTGAAGCGATCGGTGCCGAATACAACGGTCGGAGGGTAGGCACTTTCGGGGATGCTGGGATATTTTCTTTCTACCCCAACAAGCAAATAACGACTGGAGAGGGCGGAGTCGTAGTCACTCGGAATCTGGAAGTTTCACAATTTGTGAGGAAGGTTCGCAATCAAGGAAGGGACAATCCGGAAAGTTGGTTTCAACATTCTGAACTTGGCTACAACTATCGGATATCGGAGATCAATTGCGCTCTCGGAGTCGAGCAGCTAAGACGCATCGAGCCAATTCTGACGCGGCGCGAGGCGATTGCTCAGCAGTACAGTCGAATACTGGCTGGCAAGTCGGAATTCAAGCTTCCTCCAATGAACGTGCCGTGCGGCAGAATAAGTTGGTTCGTCTATGTTGTTGGGTTGGGAATGCAATTCGCACAGTTTCAAAGGGACTGGCTCGCGCAGGAAATGCAAATGCGCGGGATTGGCGTCGGTCGATACTTCGCGCCGATTCATCTTCAGCCGATCTACAAAGGTTGGGCAACGCCAGGGACGCTTCCGGTGACAGAGCAAATCGCCGTGCGCGCGATCGCCTTGCCATTCTTCAACCGCATTCAAAGCGATCAGATTGAAGAAGTTTGTAGCACCCTTGCCGAATTGTCAGATTTCGCCACCAATATGGAAGAGAAAAACGTCAATCGACACAAGTTGCGAACGCAATCCGCCGGTGGATGAGATCCCGACGCCTATCAATCCCAACGGAATCCCGAATTTCGCTACCGATGTGGTCTTCTCGCCCGAAGATCGCGGACCGATTTTGACGAAACTCCCTCGCCAGAAGGTGCTGCTGCATGAGGAATCTGCGCGAGTTCTTTAGAAATGACGGGCGATAGAAATTCGAGAACTTCATCAATCGGATTATTTGGCAGGGGCGTGTCCAGTCGATGCCTTAATGACCTTGCCCTCCAAGTCGGCGAAAATCTTCCAAGTAATTTCTTGGCTAGCTTCGCCCTCCGCAGCATGAACAAGTCAGCTCGATCGTCCTGTTTCCCCGTCATCCGACGCCTCACGCTTCGCCTAATCCGCCTTCGAATTGTCTGATGACATCTGATGCACATCCCAATTGCATCGTAGATTACGTCCATACGACCGCAGATCATGCAGCCGTAATCGTCGAAATACGCACGCATCTTGTTGCGATAGCCAGGCGGGATTAAGGCGCTTATCGCAAGAAGGCTCTGTCTCGGCAAAAACCAAGGCTGTAATACGAGTTCATGCGAGGTGAACCGATTCGGCCTGTTATTCGGATTGCGGCACTTGTTCGTGAATCTTTCCGTTTTGTGTTCAGAGCTCATGGCTTCCTGCCAAAGGATGATTTTGGTCAATCGCCTTGGCCATGTGGGCGGTGCTGAGCCGTGTATAGGCAAGTGTCGTGCCCAGATAGACGTGCCCCAAGAGCTTCTGAATGATCTCAATATTTACGCCATGATCGTATAGATGCGTTGCGAAGCTGCGCCGGAACATGTGAATCCCGATTTTCTTCAATCCAATCCTGAGTCCGATTTTATTCAGAATGTACCCTAATGCGGGACTGCTTAGGGGCCGATCCGGCTTTGGACGCGTAAGATTTACGCCGACTAACAACGCTTTTAATTTTTCGTTAGCATCCTGCGGGGACATGCAGTCGATCCTGCCTAGGTTTACTCGTTTTTTGATGAATGTCCCGCAAGGAAACCGTTTGCCATAGTCAACCCACCTTGCGACCCAGAACCCATCAACTGCCGAAAGGCCCGCGCTTTGCGGAGGTCTGTCGTCCTGAAAGACGAGACCACTAGTCCGGTCTCTAACATAAGCTCGTAGAGCAGCGGAGGCACTAGGAGTCAGGAAAGCACGTCGTGTTTTTCCAAACTTTCCGTGAACTCGAACAGAACGGCTTTCGAAATCCACGTCTTCCAACTTTAGTCGCGTCGTCTCATGCATCCGGCATCCCGTGCTGTAGACGAATTCCAGAAGTGCGCGCTCTCGCTTTGTCCGTGCTGCTGCGATGAGACGTTTGACCTGTGTCTCGGTGAGCAAGGGAAGGTCTGTTGGTTTTGTCGATTTCATCCGTACCAGCCGCGGGGGAACGTAGCTGACAACCCCACCCAGGTTCAAGAAATCGTAGAAGCGACGCAGCACACCCAAGTAGCGATAGGTTGTCTCAAGTGTTGCTCCGTATTCGGAAATATGCGTCAGAAACTGACGAATCTCCACGTGCGTGACTGAAGTAGTTGATCTCTTCCCGAGGAACTGATTAAATTTTCCTAAGACTTTCCGATAATAGGTTTTAGTGTTCTGAGCGTAGTGGAGCGCGGTCATCCAGTCGTCGTAGCGTTTTGCAAGCTGTCGGTTGTGGTACACAGATGATCGCACGGACTTGTTCCTCAAAATCTGACGATCTGTGGCTTTCGGTGGGGAGTTTAAGAGTCATACGTCAGATCCCGCAATGAGACGAATGTCTCTATGTAGGAATTACCCGGAGTATCGCGACTACCACTGATTGACAACCAATGCGGAACAACGCTAGATATTGAACTCTTTCGGGCACAAATTGGTGCCGCTGTCAATCTGGGCCCTCCCACTTTCCGAAGATACTCTCGCTGTGCCACAATCACACGCGCTACCCGTTCAGGAGTGCCTATGCGCAGCCAGTTCCGCGATTCTTATTGGCTCCCCTCCGCTAGCCTACAACGCCCCGCGATACCGATTCTCAACAAAACCAATTCACAACTAGCTCAAAAATTTGGTGAATGGCTGGTGGCGATGCGCTTCTCTCGCGCTGTATACCAAGCTTACACAAAGGTAGCATTTCTGTTTTGTGCTTTCCTCGCTGATCGGCCACTTCGATCAGCTTCCCACATGGACGTACGCCTCTTTCTAATCGAAGTTATGAAGCAAAATGTGGCCGTAGAAGGTTTCAATCGGCATTTGTATGCCCTCCGGCGATTTTTCGACTTCCTCTACCTGGGAGGGGTGGTTGATTCTGTGGTACCCAGGTTCGTGATTGGTCGGCACTGGAAGAAATTGCCTCCGAAGGTTCTTAGTGAAAAGCAGATCGCTGCAATCATTCGTTCAACGAGGAGCCTGCGCGACCGAGCAGTTATCGAGCTACTTTACGCCACGGGCTGTCGCGCCGGTGAACTTGTGAAAATCCAAGTCGAGGAAGTGGATTTTGAGCGGCGCACTATAGGAGTTATTGGAAAAGGAAGCGCGCGGACTGTGTTTTTTGGAAAACACGCGGCGGCTGCTCTTCGGGCATACCTACGCGGACGAAAGAGTGGAAACCTGTTTCTTTCGGAGCACCCTAGACAAAAAGGATGTGTTGGGTGGAACGGTCGGGGCTGGTGCGCATACTTCATTGACTACGGGCGAGGGAAAGTTCACGCGCGGAGAACAGCGGTCTACCTTAGTAAGACAGGTTCCCAGCGTAGAGCCTGGAACTTGTTTAAACGGAAAGTACCGAAATCAAGGCTCTACTGTCCCTTCAATCAAAGACCGATATCCACACACGTCGTGAGGAAAGCAGTCCAAGTTGCGGCTTGGCGCGCAGGGATCGGTGCCGTGACGTCCCACATGATTCGCCATTCGTACGCAACTCACCTGTTGAACAACGGAGCAGACATCAGGCAGATTCAGGAGCTGCTTGGTCACGCTTCGCTCCTCACTACCCAAATTTACACACGAGTTGTCCCAAAGGAACTAGGAGAGGTGTATCACCGATGCCATCCAAGAGAATGAAGGTGAAACGCCGAACTGAGGGCGTTGTCCCGATAGACGACCAAGTGTTCATGCTTCCGTGGTTCCTACCGAAAGAGACTTATCTTGCCGTGCGTCGGATTCTTCCCAATATTCATATCGCGAAGATGCGGTATTACTTTGAAGATTATGGCTGTATGCGGTGCGAGCGACGAGATGTTCTGTACCGCACCAACGGCTTATGCGAACGATGCAACACAATAGTGCGATGGCGACTCACACAGTGCCTCAAAAAGCGACTGGCAGAGGTAGGTGTGGTGTCACCTCAGCGGAAGTGTAGTGATGATGGCCGAGCGCTCAGTCTTGCTGAGCAGCTGCTGAGGCCGTTTCGTCGAACGAGGTCGATCAGTGGTGCTTCTTCAACTCGTCGGGGAGCGCGGCCCGCTCCCTCACCTGAGGCTTAACATACGGCTTTTTCATTTCAGCGCCGCAAGCACACTGAGGATTCTGGACGATTGTCGCAGCAGAAGCTGTGACCACCAGTATTTCGCAACCGCAGAGGCGATTCTGACACAGGAAGCGGTGTCCCTTTTTCATTGGCTGTATCTGTTCCTGTAACGTCATTCTAACACAATTATATAGAATGTCATTATAAGTATAACTACTTAGCTACAGCTAAGAAGATTTGCGGATTGACGGCGTGCGCCCGGCTGACTAGAGTTCGGCGAATCGAGGCCAAAGGATGTCTTCTCTTGTTTCCGGCATGCCGTGCCCGAGTCCGACGTGCACAACTTTTGTGACACTTCAGGCGGACTGTGAAGATCCAGCCCGTTACGATCCGGTCGTCGAAGCGTGGGAGTTCACGTGTCCCGAGTGCCATACGCGCTTTCGTGCTACCGAAAGCCAACTACAACTTCGGCGCGTCAGCGCAGGCTGGCTGCAAAGTCGGAAAAGGTAAGAGAGTTTTCTCAAATCTTAGCGGTCGCAAATCGTACAACTCGGGAACACACATTAGAGCTTGCTGAAGGAAATTCTCCGGTCAACAGTCGGTAGTCTTCCCCAACTATCTTCGATTACTGTTGATAAATCCGCTTACCACCACCTATCTCAAAGTGGGACTAACATGTGCCCGCGCTAGGAGAGGCTCACGAGATTTTGCCATCACGAATCGTAGGGAGCCATTTGCCATGACCAGCGAACGCTGATTCCGAAGGGAAGGAAGGCATTCCGCGATGAACCCGAACCCGTTCGGAGTTCGCGCATCGGATTGACCGCTCGGGTGCGGCGATGCTTGAATGAAATCGTGTCGCCGCGTCAACTCAACCGTTATGCGCTGAAGAAACGAGCACGCAGTGAGTAATTAACCAAGGTGAATTCTCCATGAGACGAACAATTGTCATGGCCGCCCTAGTCCTTACGACGGCCTCTATCGCCCTAGGACAAGGGCCGCGCGCGAAGGGGGATCGAAGAAAAAGCATTGAGCAGGTCATAAGGCAACTGGATCATGAACGCATTCAGGCGCAAATCGAGTCTGATGTGGCAGCCCTTGAGCGCATCTATGCTGCTGATTTTATCGGCGTAGGACCGAGCGGCGCCGTGAGAACCAAGCCGCAGGTGATTTCAGATTTTACGTCCGGTGAATTGAAATTCCAGTCCATCGCCACCGACGAGGTTCAGGTGCGCATATACGGAAACACGGCTGTCGAGACTGGCCGCTCCACAATGAATGGGCAGGATAGAGGCAAAGCTGTCCCCCGTGACAACCGCTTTACCAGAGTATGGGTAAAGCAGCAGGGGCACTGGCGGTTGGTTCTCAACCACTACTCGCCACTGATTATGCAGCAATAAGCTGGACTGACGGCCTTCTAAACGCTGCGACCTTTGCCGTAGAAGCTTGGACGGCACTTTGGATACTTACGCGTTCAGAGGTTTCATCCTTAAGGCGTCTTCGCGCTCACAGCTGATTGGATACGTTAACAAAACGACGCTCTAGGCACATTCAGCAGAGGTACGGACCTTCTGGCTTGGATAGGTGTTGATAAATCCTCTTCCCACCACTTATCTCAGGTTGAGATAGATGGTGATAATCCCTGTTATGAATAGCTACCAGAAGGGCAGCCCGACCTGTTTAGTGCATTGATAGGACAGGTCGATTTTCACTTGAAATATCGAGAATACCTGTATCAGGATAGCTGCGATACTGACCCTCTCGGAGCTTCACGTGCCGTCTCCTCGCCGATCGCCGACGCGACGACCTCGCAGTTTTAGACCAATCAAGCTTTTTGACCCTAAGGAATTCTTGGCGAATACTGGCATCGGCAGAACGATTCACGAGTATCGCGCGAAACAAGCCATTTTCTCGCAGGGACAATCTTCCGACGCTGTGTATTACATTCAGGAAGGGAGGGTACGACTCAGCGTTCTCTCCAAACAAGGCAAAGAAGCAACCATAGCACTGCTCGGCACCGGCGATTTCTTGGGTGAGGGATGCATCGCCTCGGATCAACCCGTTCGTTTGGAAACCGCTACTGCGATTACGAACTGCACGCTCCTAAAGATTCACAAGAAGGAGATGCTGCGCGCGCTCCACGAGGAACACCTGTTATCTGACATGTTCGTCGCGTATATGGTTGAAAGGCATAACCGTACTCAGGCAGACCTAGTGGATCAACTCTTCAACTCCAGCGAAAAGCGGCTGGCTCGAGCGCTTTTGTTACTAGCCCACTTCGGGAAAAAAGACAGGTCGGAAGAAGTGACCCCAGGCGTAAGTCAGGCGACCTTGGCGGAAATGATCGGTACAACCCGCTCACGAGTGAATTTTTTCATGAACAGATTCAGAAAGCTTGGGTTCATTGACTACAACGGGGGTTTGCGGGTGCGTACTTCACTTCTTGGTGTAGTCCTGCACGAGTAGTTCAGTCAGAGTCAGTCTCCCCAGCCACGATTCGTTGTTTCTCATCCCAGGCGGCCAAGCACGGGTCATTTTACTGGTGTGTGCAATTTTGAACACCTAGACGTCCTTGTTCGCTTATACCGTGTGGCAATGGGGACCTACCAGCTCAGGTGTCCATCAAATCCTGGGGGTGCGTTATGTACTGCCTATCATGCGGGTCAACCAAACAAGCGGAATTGACGGCTGAAATGATGATTCATTTCCGTGGGCTCGAGCATCTGGACAAGCCCGGCGTCTTGTTGTTCCCCAAAATACGGGTGTGTTTGGGTTGCGGCCTCTCCCGTTTCACGGTCCCCGAGACGGAATTGGCGTCACTTGCAAAATGCACGCTGGAAGCTAAATCCTATACGTTGAAGGAGAGTGCCGGCGCTGTCGTTTTGCCTTTCAGGATCGCGTATTAGGCGAGAAGTTGTCTTTCGGTGCGAAGTGGGCGCTTAGGGCTGCTTAGTAGCCTGCCCATTCTGAACACACCCCTGAGTGCTCCGCACAGATTTTCTCGTAGACGTGGCGTTCCGGTTCACGCTGAAAGCTTTTCATCACATACCCGCACAGAATATCTACCTCGTATGTGTTGGCTAGTTCGCCCGAGAGATGTTCGAGCTGGATCGCCGCCTCCGCTCTTCCTTCCGCCCACAAAAGAGGTGCGCATTCTCCACAAAATGCAACGCGTGGGTGCTCTCCCTTCGTGGCCTGGTAGGCTGTCACAATCAGATCACCTGTAATTTTAAAGAATCGAAGCGGGTCAGGCAGATCATTAACCATGAATGTTGAAAGCGTTTCGGCAGCGTCCAATGCGATGTAGCGTCCCTGATTGATGGCTGAGGAAATATCGAAGCCCTGGGCCTGTAATCTCTGGACAAGCCTATCTCTGTGGGGTTTGGTCGCCATGACGATAACCGCATTCCCCGCGCTCAAAGTGGCGCTGACGAAGGGAGTAAATCCATCTACGAATGAGGCCTCATCATCATAGAACTGAACCGCGTGGTGGTGACCACTTTCTCCTGTCAATGAGGGGGCTCCGGCGGTAGCTTCTTCGCGGCGGAGCCGGCGGGCGGCTGGTAAATTCCCAAGGCTGTCGAAAGAGTGACCCGCCAATTTGCGGCTCAAATACCGCTTCCCTTTCAGGACTGCTTCTATCGCGGCGATTAGCTCGTTTTCAGCATCGGACTTAACGACGTAACCGTGTCCGCCCACACTCAGAGCCGCCCGAGCCACAGCGAGGTCAGACTCTTGACTCAAGAAAAGTATTTTTGATTCGGGAGCAGTGTTGCGAATTCTTCGAGCAGCTTCAATCCCATTTAACTTTGGGAGTCCGACGTCGAGAAGAATCAAGTCCGGTTGCAGCGCTTCCGTCTTCAGAACGGCTTCCAATCCGTCCGACGCAACGCTGATGACGCACAAATTGTGATTCCCCCGGAGCTTCGCAAGGACAAAGTCGCGCCAAGGGGCAAAGTCATCTACGACAAGAACGCGGGCTGCTAATTGGTTGCTGATGGCCTTCTCCTGCTAAGCGTTCGAGGCCAGGTTGACGGGCTCTTGGTAACGAAACAACTTGCGGCGCTACCCTTCCTTAACGTCTTCCTGGCGCATCAAAATGAACACAACATCTAGAACGCACAGGAATAGAAGCATGTTTGGTATCACCACTATGGTGAGAACGATAACTTCGCAGGCCTCCCTTGAACGATGGAGGCGACGTCACTATGGGGTCGGCGAGAATGTGATCTCGCTCGGGGGTGAGTCGCCCCCATGCCCGCATTAGTAACTCCGACCGGACCTTCTTGGAATTGTCAAAACTAACAGAGTGATGAAATCGCTTGGACGAGGACCTTCAAAACGGACAGGTGTCGACAAATCCTCTTCCCACCATCTATCTCAAAACGAGATAGCTGGTGATAATCCCTGTTCTCGACACATATCGCATCCGATGTGCGGTTATCGCGTTTTCCATGCACCTCGAGGAAATAAGTGACGTACGTAGCGATAGCGGATTTCATGAATGGATGGGTCTCTGGCAGCGCGCGCCGGCATCCTCGTGAGACACTATTGAAAGAGGAGCCATGACGATGCGATTTGAGAAACCGAAGAAGTCAGCACGACCAGATTTTGCGGCCGGGCGAATAGCGGAACTTGAGCGCCAACTGGCAACAGAAACAAACGAAACGAGAAAGAGTGAGTTACGAAATGAAATTAACGAGTGGCAAAGAAGCCGATCACAACAAAGGCGCGATGGCGGAACGTAGAGCCAGGTTGCGAATGCTGCAGGGTGATGGTTATTCCGAATTTAATCTTCAGCCGGTCTTTTTCTGGGACTTGTCTAGGGGCACCTCGTCGGGTCGTGGTGACGTACGACGCAAATGTCTTATGAGCCTGTCCGCTTGATTAGAATACAAGTAATAGTCCGACGACGGGTCGTTAGTCGCGAGTTCCTCTACTCGGTTCATGGCTTGTTCGAGACCTTCAACGGCTTCCAACCAGCGAGGGCTTCTCGGTGGGTCGTCTTTGAAAATTTCGTACCTAGTCGTATCACGCATGATACGTCTCCACTGTCACGGGCTAGCGCTCAGAAATAGCGAACTCGTAGCTCTGAATGATTTCAGCGAGTACCAAATGACGATGCATCTGCGTCACCTCACATACAGAGGGGTGCAAAAATTGTAGGGCGCGGCAGTGGAGGGATGCGATGCTGCGAAGCATGTAGTCGCATGCGAACTTTGCGGTAGGCAAAAAACGCCGCGGATTGGTCAAAAATCCCGACGATAGACGGCCTCCGAGGCGGTCCCGAGAATGAGAAGTGCGGCAGTTGGCTTGTCAACAACCGCCTTGCATCACTTGCTTGTTTCAGCGAGAGTTACCGAGCGCTTAGGCACACTCCAGGAGAAAATGTGGACTTCGTAACCAAATTTGAAAAGGCACTTCGTAAGAGATATCAGCACCTCAAGACGGAGATGGCGAAAATTGAACATCTGATTGATGCTTTTGAGAAGGGTGCTAAGCGCGGTGCCAAACCGACCGGTCGCGGTAGGTTATCGGCGGCAGGCCGCAGACGAATCTCGTTGGCTCAGAAGGCTCGCTGGGCAAAGAAAAAGAAGGCATAGCTCGAAGCACGACCCTCCTCACGTTAATCGACGATATCAACCACGCGGCGACTGTACGGAATCGGTACTCGCAGCACTATTGATCGCATCCGAGAGATAATGATTCACGGTCTGGATAGGTATTCCGAAATTCGTGAGATCATCTTTAATCTGGGATCGTCTCGTCTGACATAGATCTGGGATTTATAATGGCTCATGAGAATTCTTCTATTCACTGGCAAGGGCGGCGTTGGAAAGACTAGCCTGGCTGCTGCGACAGGAGTGAAACTTGCCAAGCTTAACCACCGAACGCTAGTAATGAGCATCGATGCGGCCCACAGCCTTGGGGATTCCTTCGACCTGGACACCGATCTCTTCCACGTCCAAACGTCGGACCCACTTTCAATCAATGATCGCCTTTCGATAATGGAACTGAATATTCAGAAAGAAATCAAACGGCACTGGAAGGAGATTTCTTCTTACATCAGCGCCGTGCTGCGCACAACTGGCGTCACTGGAGTTGAGGCTGAAGAACTCGCGATCTTACCGGGGATGGAAGAGCTCAGCGCAATGATGTACATCAACCAGTATTGGCGTGAGCGAAGTTACGACGCCGTCGTGCTCGATGCGGCTCCGACCGCCGAATCCATGCGATTCATCAGTATGCCAACGACCCTCGATTGGTACATGAAACACATCTTTCCATTCCAGCGCAATTTGCTCCGGGCCGTGCGGCCGATTGCGAACCGGGTGGCTCCGTTCGAGCTCCCCTCGGACAGTTACTTCCTTAACATCCGTGATCTATTTGAGAAATTAGAGGGCGTGAACGAAATTTTGGAAGATCCGCAGGTCACCAGCGTGCGGTTGGTTACCAATCCCGAAAAGATGGTTCTGCGCGAGACGCAGCGGGCATTCGTGTATTTCTCTCTTCACGGGCTGACAGTAGACACCGTGATCGTTAATCGATTGCTTCCGGCGGACGTCACGGATGGATGGTTCAAAGAATGGCACAAGTCCCAGGAGAAGGTCCTCAACGAGATCGAAGAATATTTCGCACCTGTTCCGGTTAACCGCGTGCCCCTATTCGAGCACGAGGTCTTGGGGAAACAGCGCCTCGAAGATCTCGCGGAGGTGTTGTATCCTGGCCAAAAAGATCCATCGGCGGTGACCCGAACGGAAAAATCCTACACGTTTGCAAAAGTAGACGGAGGGTACGAAGTGCAGGTGCTCTTGCCGTTTGCCACAAAGGGCGAAGTTGCGCTGTTCAAGAAAGGTGATGAACTTGTGGTAGAGATCGGCACGCTACGCCGTCATATCGGCCTTCCGAGGTCGATGGAAACGTTGCTGCCGAGCCGAGCGAGGCTTGAGAATCAGGTTCTGACGATTGAAATGAAGGAGACTCAATGAACGAGCAAAATTCACACGAGCAAACGGCTGGCGAACGCGGCCGTCACGAGGGTTGTCTCTGCTGCGAAATCTTGGATCATCTGCACGAATGTTTTCATGTTTCGCCTGCGGTACGACAACACTTATCAAACTCGCGAATTGAATTTCTCAAGGCGATTCGTGGAGTGATTGAACAGCGTATCGAGCACTTGTCAAATTCGGGCCAACGCGGCGCCAAGATAGCCGTCGAGTAACGAGTCTGGCACAAAGCGTCGAATGACGGGATCTTTCAACTATCTCTGACTCCTGAAGGGGAGTTTCTCGAACATTTTATGGGGTCAGTCGCAGCCGGAAGAGCTTCAGCGACTATCTTGTAACGGCCCGCGCAATTTAAAACGATTTCCGGGAGTACCGTCTTAGTGACAGGGGCAGGCGGTTCGATTGGGTCCGCGTTGAGCGAATGGATCGCTGCCTCTAGTTTATTTCCAAAGCTGTGCGTGAAGAAGACAGGGCGGCCATACGCGCTGACCATAACACTGACATTTTGATGTTCGATGTTCCGCTCCCTTTTTTATCGCAGGGTTTAGATGCCTATATGACGACCTGGAAGAAGTTTACTCGTCGTGAGGAGGGTGCGCTGGCCTAGACCGCAGCGGCAAGCACGAAGAAGTTCAATTTCGACTGACCATTTGTCTCCGAAAGATTGATGAGCGCTGGCAGGTTATGCACGAGCACCATTCCGTGCCTGCTGAGTAGATCTGATTCATCCGTGTAGAGAGCGCTTCAGTTCGGCGAAATAGCGAATAGCGAGGGTTCAGTTTCATTTCTGCCGACGACTGCGCGTTCGGTGGCGTCTTCAATGGCGTAACTGCGAGTTACGACTTCCGCTTATTTGAGGCACACTCCTCGTTCGCGCAAAACCAGACCGTATTCCCAATCGTTCCTCCACGCTTCGCCATATAAAGGCGATGGGAACACTCGTAACATGGTTCCTTGTTCGTTGCGGAAGGATCCAAATCGTCATGCTCGATCGTGTGGTAGCCGCGACTCATGTCGTAACGCAGGAGGCAACCTCTTATCGAACAGGCATACCAGTGGTAGGTCGGATCAAGAATTCGTTCGGGATCTCGCTTCTCTTGGTCCAGAATCATCGGGACGTTGTGGTAAAGACACAGCGGGGAGATGTCGAGCAGCATTTGCGAGTCCGTTACTAAAGATAGGTCTGACGCACATGCTACTCCGCCTGCGATGGACAAATCAAATTACATCACGCGCGCTTGCTGATAATCTCGGCGATCCAAGCTTCTAGTATGGACCGCTCATCGGATGTGACATTGGTGAACGCAATACCCATGCCAAAATTAGCATGAGTGTAAACCACTTTGCCGTTGCTCTCGAACGCGCCCTGATCCCTGATAATCCGCAACTTAACCAAAGTTCCCTCGGGAAACGGAGTCAGCGCGTCAACATAGCAGCCGCCAACGCTCAGTTCCGAAATTCGGGCGGAAAGCCTCGTGCCAGAATGTAGGTCGGTCACTTCCGCAGAAGCTACGAGCGGGCAACGAAGAACCGAACGCTGATTAGTCCATTGCGGAGGCTTTTTCTTTTGGATCATCAACACCAGTATGCTGCCCCATCTAAGACTACCGCTCAAGGCGTATTCCCGATCGCGTGACATGCTCGTTTTACTACAGCTGTGGCCCTAGGTATCTGTGGCCTTCCGCGCGTCTGGTTGTCTACTTCTGGCAGCGGGGATCGGCGGTAACGCTGTAGCGGAAGAAATGGTGGAAGAAGGTCTAACACGAAAGTAACAACTCAAGAGGTGGCGGACATTCTAGGCATCCATATCCAACCTCTGCCAAATGATGCGGCCAGGGGGAGATTGCAGCGCCGCCTATTGTCTTTGACTCCAGAACTACTTCAGTTGGTCAGATGTAGTCCGAAGATGACGTTGAGGCGGTGCGGACAGCCTTGAAAACCGCAAGCGGTGATTCCCAGTGCCTGCGGCGCTTGAGTTTTTCTAAAAAGTGTTTCTCTCTTATCGCAGCGTACCAAGGAACGTGATGACACCGATCACAACTCTTTTGATTGCAACCGCAAACCATTCCGTTAATATAAACGCGATCACGAGGGCCGCGAGCGTGCCCACACCTATCGCGACAACGATGCGCCTCATAAAATTATTAGCAGAAAGTTTTGGTTCGCGATCTTTACGACGTCGCCAGCTTCGCAACCAGCAACCGCACAAGCCCTTTGTCGCGCTTTTTCAGCTTGGTGAACTTACGGCCCAGGCTCTCGATCTCGCGCCGCTCGCCGAGGGACAGCTTCTCCCCGTTTAAATCTACCCCTTTGATCTTCTTTGGGACCTCTTCACCATCGTAAAAGAGTTGATACAGCGGAATTTCGAGCGCTTGCGCGTATTTCGCAAGTGTCTCGATGCTGGGAACCGTGTGGCCGTTCTCGACGCGGGAGGTGTAGCAGCGCAGCATGCCCGTACGTTTTTCGATGTCGCCCTGTGAGAGGCTCTTTGATTCGCGGATTGTCCGCAAACGTTCTCCAATCATCAGCATTGTTTCATCTCCTCGATTCTTGAACCGGTTCACGCACACAGCGGAACCCAATCACGATACTTCGGACGTTGGGCTTTTGGATATAACGGGAGGAAACGCGCGCCTGTCCCCTGACAAGGCCGCGAAAGGAACCGCCGCGCGAAACGCGATACTCTCCACTGAGAGGTCCCTTCGGATCGGATTCAGGACTGCGGCCGTAATAAGTTATGCCGTACCAGTCCTGCACCCATTCCCAGACGTTCCCCAACGTGTCATACAATCCAAACCTGTTCGGCTTTTTCTCACCGACGGGATGCGTCGTTCCACCCGAATTGTCTCGGAACCAGGCAACCACATCCAAAGAACCATACCGGCAGGAATCATCTCCGCCACGTGCCGCATATTCCCACTCTGCCTCCGTGGGCAGGCGATAGAGGTATCCGTCCCCCTTGCGATTGACCGCCTCACAAAACTTCTGCGCGTCTTCCCAGCTCACGCCTTCAACCGGATGGTTCGGTCCGCGGGAATAGCTCGGGTTGGTAGCCATGACCGTCTCATACTCTGACTGCGTAACCTGGTATTTGCCTATCTCAAAAGGCCGCGTGATGGATACTCGATGAGTCGGCTTTTCTTCGGCGTAGCATTCATGGTCTCCCGCTGAACAACCCATCATGAAGCTACCCGCTGGAATGCTCACGAACTGCATGCGCTTAACCTTTTCTATTCTGAAATATTGCGGATCAGAGATTCGGCTTCGGCCGCGGGTCACGCTCCGACGGGAGTTTACACCTAACCGATTCCGCGGTTCACGATTTCGCTTGGAGACGAGCGCCAAGATTGATAGGTGTTGGGAAATCCTCTTCGCACCACCTATCTCAAGGTGAGACATCGCGGTTAGGTGACTCAGTTCGGTGAAATATCGAAACTCAGCCAAAATTTGTCGCGAAACATCGCCACGGAGTGTCCGGCGTGACGGACGTGGGTCGCTTGGATCTCTGACATTTTGTGACCAGCCGGTGGGTCGGACTCTTTTCCGTTATCTTTGTGTGTCATGTAGTCCGTGTTGGAGTCCGATGGTCTTCGCTTTTGTTGGTGTTCATTACTCAATTCACTTGCTCCATCTCATAATCCGGCGTAGTAGTCGTATCCCTGCTCGTGCCAATAGTCATGCGGGCGCCCGTCGGTGTAGACGATTCGGCCAATCTGTTTGAGCTGCTTGATACCATACTTGAGTGGGGTGACCAGACGCAGAGGAGCGCCATGGTCCGGTGTCAGAGGCTGGCCGTTCAGCTCATAGGCCAGCAGCGTTTGCGGATGTAACGCCACTTCGCGCTCGACGCCGACATAATACTGGCCGTCCGGCGTCTCGAAGCCGACGTACTTCGGAATGCCACTCGACAGCTCCTTGGAATCAGACTGATTGCGGCCCCCGTTGAGTGGCGGATAGGCGGCGAGGAAGTCGCGCAGGCGTGCGCCGCCCCAGTAAACTACTTCGCTCCAACCTTCAATACACTTGAACTCCGTGACCATCTCCACGTGCGGCAGCTTCTTCACGTCCGACATGGTGAGCAGCAACCCGGGAACAGCCGCGTGCGCCCGTTCGGGCATCTCCATCGGCTTCGTCCTTACAGCAGCGCCCTTGGCATCGTACTCGTGCATCGTAGCTTTCTTCGGAGGCGAATCGACATCAGGGTTAGGAGCTTCCGTGTCCGAGGGATTAATTCCGTAGGTCCAAGAAAACACGTCTCCGCTGTACTGTTCGTAGGATGCAGGGTTCAAGACGCCTACGAGTTGCAGGCGCCAGTCCGCGGGCCGAATCTCGGAGAGTCCAATATCGCCGTTACGACGGAAGGAACTCACCGCCTTCGATCTTTCGAATTCGGGCGCCAGTGAACGTTCGCGAAAGATTCGGCGAGCAATTCCGGCGTTGAGTTCCATCGCC